>Ga0209039_10002264_pt1 | contig 16614 bp, 14 predicted proteins | sample BogFormECP12_OM1_FD_188238 | JGI IMG/M metagenome (GOLD analysis project Ga0209039, IMG submission 188238) | Bog forest soil microbial communities from Calvert Island, British Columbia, Canada - ECP12_OM1 (SPAdes) (version 2) | ecosystem: Environmental > Aquatic > Freshwater > Wetlands > Bog ... | reverse complement strand
AGGGAACCGCCTCGGATAACGGGGAGGAAGGTGGGGATGACGTCAAGTCCTCATGGCCTTTATGCCCAGGGCTACACACGTGCTACAATGGCCGGTACAGACCGTCGCGAACCCGCGAGGGGGAGCCAATCGGTAAAAGCCGGTCCCAGTTCGGATTGCAGTCTGCAACTCGACTGCATGAAGCTGGAATCGCTAGTAATCGCGCATCAGAACGGCGCGGTGAATACGTTCCCGGGCCTTGTACACACCGCCCGTCACATCACGAAAGTGGTTTGTACTAGAAATCGCAATCCTAACCGCAAGGGAGGTAGCGCTCAAGGTATGAATCATGATTGGGGTGAAGTCGTAACAAGGTAGCTGTAGGAGAACCTGTGGCTGGATCACCTCCTTTCTAAGAGAGAACCGGTTCTCGGTCCCGCTCTGCGGGAAGGCCGAGAACGGATGCTTGGCAATCTGAAATCTCAAATTTGAAATTTGAGATTTCAGGGGGCGTGGCTGCTCAACTCAGTTGTCAAAGATCAGTCGAAAGTCGACAGTTAAAGGTCGAAAGTTGGAAGAAGGCCGCGAGAAATCGCGGCCTTTCTTGTTTTTGGGTGTGATCGTTGATGAACATGCCGAGGGCAGGTAAACTGGGGGTGGAGAATCTCGATGAAGGGCTTGAAAAACGCACGTGAGCGTCGCGAAGGGGAAGACGATTTCTATAAGGCCTTTGCTCGGCTTGGCCGCGAGCGGCGGTGGCACGTTGCCCTGCGCATTTTGCGCGACCAGAAAATGTTGAAGGACCTGTATGACCACTTCTTAACCGAGCGCTCTCTCGCGGGGCCGGGAGACAGTGTCGCCTGGGAGCGCTTCCAAGGATGATCGTTGGTTCCCAGTGGCTTATTCCATCTTGGTTCGACCCGCCGCCGCCGGCGAGCCAGAGTACCAGAAGAATTGTGGTGACAACTAGCTTATGTATGCTATAGTTAGATTGCAGTCGGCAATTGCCGCCCTTGCACTCTCTGCCCTGGCGGCAAATGTCTGCTTTGCTAGCGTAGGTATGGAGGCTCTCACATTTTGCTTGCGGGGTCACAGGCGATCAGTCGGGGAGTCAACTGGAGCTGACAAGGCTAGAAAGAATGAAGAGCCTATCGCCAGGCATGAAAGTCAAAGCGCAAAGGCTTCGAGAGTGGGTCATGTTGAGAAAGGGAGAAAAACCCGTGCTCGACCACCTGCAAACCCCCGTTGGAATGGCGAAAAGGGGCATGAACGGCGGGCAACGGGGCGGCAATCGACGAAAAATGTCAAAAAAGATCAAATGAACCTAGTTAAAGCCTTATAATCAATAACTTGGCCTTTAGAACGAACCTAAGACGAACCTGGAACGGACCTAGTAAGTCTTTTAGATCGCATTTGAGTCGGGAAACGAACCCAAAACGAACCTAAGCTCGCCAGCGCTACCAACCTAAGACACTTTTTCCCAGACCGCTGCCCAGAGTTCTCTCGCTGGACGTAAGATCGAGGTGCGGCCCGGCTAAGATGATTGCCCAAGAGCGCGATCATCGAAGGGCCCTCGCCGTCCCGTGATCCAATTCATCGGCCGCAGGGGAGGGGTGCGCGACATGGAGGTGGATCGGCCGATTCCGAAGGCGACGCCATCCCGTGGTTTTGATCCTCAGATTGCGTTTACTCTTTCTCTCAAGCGACTGGGGCCTTCCTTCGGCGCGGCAAAGGGAGGCTCCCGGCACAGCCGGCGGGACGCCCGTCCCGCTGAGCGGGATCCGATGGGCGTTTTTCGCTTATGTGCACACCCAATCAGCTTCGCTGCAATGCAGGATTGGGGTTATAATGATATGTCTTTCGAGGCGACCGATGACGGCACTGTGGAACCTTTCTGCTGCTCGTTCTGCTTTCATCATCCGCGTCGCCCCAAGAGCCACCGGATTTTTCCGGCTTCTACCTTCTTAGCTCGACAAAGTCCGGCAAGCGCCAAAGAGCGTCGCCGGGTCGCTATCTCAGGTGCTCCGAGCAAAGATACGGCGCGGATTAAGGAAAGGCGCTGCTGATGAATCCATCGTCCAGGTACGCGCCACGTGCTTCGCGAGAAGCAGAGGTGGCAGTTGTTCCGCGCCTCCGAGACGCTGACGATCCATTCGACACTCAGAGGCACGAGCCTGGGCATAGCAATCGATTTGGGATCAACCGACGAGTCTTACACGCGTCAACCGTAGGGGAGGGGAGACTCCCATCGCGCTCTGAAATTGGCGTCCAGCACCACCAACCCCGGCTGCGCGCCACGCCGGTATGGATGTGTCGGCAACGGAGGTTCGATAGGAGATACAGACCCACAGAGCAGTGATGCGTTGGACGGGGTCCGCACCGTGGCGGACGCGATGGTCAGAATAGGAGACATGCTATGACCGCGAGAAAAGGCATTGAGCTTGGGATCAAGACGATTGTCGTTGCTGCGGGATTGACAATCATCTCCATGATTGGGGGGATGATCTCCGGAATGGCAAAGGCGGTACCGGCCAACGCCGGCACGGCGTCGGCAACGGCGCCTGCCAGTCAGCCGGGAAATTTCGTGCTGTTGCTCTTCGTGGCGTCGCTCGTTCAGGCTTTAGTGGTGGTCTATCTGGTGCTGCAAGGGAACTGGAGCGGCTGGAAGACCACCGGCGCACTTTTCCTATTGGTGCTCAACATGTGGGCGCAAACGGCGATTGAATCCGCGCCCTACCTCCGAGGCCACGTGGCGCCGAGTATGAGCGCCCGATCGCTGGCCATGGGCTTGGTGGTCGCCACGCTCTTTGCCCCTTTCGCCGTGTGGGTTCTGGGAGGCTTTCGACAAGTCACTCCGGAAGGGTACAAAGGATCCGCCCAAGGCGCCGGCTGGTCTGCCGCCAGGTGGGTCGGGACCCTGGCGGCAACCACGGTTGCCTTCGTTGCGCTTTACTACCTCTGCGGCTACTACATCGCCTGGCAGAACCCGTCACTGCGCGAATTCTATTCCGGCACCACCGCGATCAGAAGCCTTTGGGGACAAATCGCGTGGACTTGGTCCTCGACGCCGTGGATGTTCCCGCTCCAGGCTGGGCGAGCCCTGTTGTTTGTGGCGATGACGCTGCCGGCGGTGCGCATGCTACGCGGGGGAGCCGGGCGCGTGGCTCTGGGAACGGCGTTAATGTACGCGGCATGGGACGGGAGCCCGGGGCTGATCCTGCCTAATCCCATCATGCCCGCCACCGTGGCGCACAGCCACGCGGTCGAACTTGCTGTGTGGGGCCTCCTGTTCGGCGCGTTCGTGGGCTGGTCAATGAGCCAGGGCCGCCTTGCCGAATCTGTGGGGCCCAAGGTTGCCAAAGCGGCCTGAATCGCAGCGTGGTATAGCTGGCGAACGTCGCGAGCACGCGGACAGTGGCACAACAGTGGACACGAACCGACCCACGTCAGACGCCCGAAAGGACCTGATGGTGACAAAACCGCTATCGCGTCCGCCGGACATTTGCTTCGCGATGTGCGCCCCGAGGACGCTGCCGAGATGATGCGGGTCCTGATCCGCACCAAAGAAGAGTCCTTTTCCCAACCCATCGATCCTCACGATCGCGATTTCGGTTTCTGGCACCGTTCTACTTCAAACACAGGGCGATCGAGATCAACCCGTACTGGGCGGCGTGGCGGCCCCTGCCGCCACGGAAGCGACATTGTGAAAGCTCATTGGCCTGCTCGCCCGCCTCCGCCGTACTTGTCCAGCCAGTTCAGCTCCTCGCGCACCTTGATCTTGCCGTGCCAGGGATTCTTGGCGAGCGAGTGTCCTTCGCCGGGAAAAACGAGCAGGCAGGCGGGGACGTGCCGGGTGTAGAGGGCGCGTTCGAGCAGGTAGTCCTCGCCGACGTAGACGCGGATATCGTCGGCGCCGGCGACGATATGGGTGGGCGTCGTGACCTTGCCGATTTGCCACAGGGCGGCCTCGGCGTTGTAGTTGGGCTCGGCTTCCCAGGGGAGGCCGCCGAGGAAGTAGGCGTCGTCGAAGGTGGTGTCGTCGTTGCCCCAGTTGGCGACGTGCTCCACTGCCCCGGCGCCGGTGACGGCGGCCTTAAAGCGCGTGGTCTGGGTAAGGAGCCAGTTGGTCATATAGCCGCCGTAACTGTAGCCGCCGACGGCGAGGCGGTCGGGATCGGCCAGCCCGTCCTTCACCAGGGCGTCAACCCCTTCCAGGATGTCCTTGCCAGGCCGCGAGACGATGTGGGGAATGATGCCCAAGGCGAAGGCGTCGCCGTAGCCTACCGAGCCGCGATAGTTGGGTTCGAACACCAGCCAGCCGCGGGTGGCAGCGAGTGCCGCCCACTGGTACCAGTCGGCCTCGAAGTGGTTGCCGTCGGCGTCCTCGGGTCCGCCGTGAATCAAGGTGAACATGGGGAGGCGCGGGGCTTCGAACTTGCCCGGCGGGTAGATAAGCATGCCCTCGACGCTGGAGCCGTCGTCGGCCGTCCAGTGGTAGGGCTTGCCCTGCGGCAGCTCGCGCTCGGTGAAGACCTGGTTGAAGGCGGTGATGGGACGCGCCTGCTCGAGGCGGTCGGGTCCGTCGGCGAGGTAGACCTCGGGCGGGCGCTGAAGCGATGAATAGACAAACGCGATTTGGCTGGAATGCCGTGCAGCGGAGACGTGTTCGTACGTGCCCGCCCACCCCGGCTGCCTCGCTAGCTCGGCGCCCGCGCCGGGCTCGACGTAGGGCTCGACCTCGGTACCGAGCCGCCCAGCCACGAACAGGCCGCCGTCCGGCGTGACGGTGAACTCGTTCACCGAACCGGTGAAGCGCGACGCCCAGCGCACGGTCGGCGAGGCGCCGCTCGCGCCGCTGGCTTTGCCGGCGCCAACGTCCACGACGTAGATCCTGCTTTGCGGGTCCTGATAAGGCCCTTCGGGCGCGCCGTGGGTATAGCTGAAGAAGATGTGCCGGCTGTCGGGCGACCATTGGATTTCGTCGGCTGTGCCCTGGGTCTGCACGGCGAGGCGCAACGTGGCGTCGGTCGGGGCGGGGAGGTCCAGGACGTAAATGCCGTAGGGCTCGCGAGACTCGTCGCGCTCCGAGCGCGATTGGGTGGCGAGGGCGAGTTGGTGCCCGTCCAGGGAAGCTGCCATCCGGCTGGTGCGGTAGGGGGAGGAGGCGAGTTTGGCCGGCTGCGGCGGTTTCGCGGCCGAGGCCGCGCCAGCCGCGCTCCCGGCTACGATCGAGGCTACATCGACGCTAAAGAGGGTGTCGCCGCGCTCCGCTTCGCGGAAGCGGTTGACGTCGTTCCATTCCTTCTTGTCAGCCTCCTTCTGCTCCTTGGTCCGCGGGTCGCGGGTGGCGAAGAAGATCAGCCGCGAGTCGGCCGACCAGGCGAAGGCGTGAACCTCCTCGTCGCCGAAGGTCACGGGAAAGGCCTCGCCGCCGCCGAGGGAGATCACGTAGACCTGGGTGACGGCCTTCGGGGACTTTTCGGCGTCGCCCTCGTCGCGCCCCTTGCCTTCCGGACCCGGCGCCGGGCGGTCGGAAAGAAAGGCGATCCGCAAGCCGTCCGGCGACCACTGCGGCTCGGTGTCGTGGCCGGACTGCGTGAGTTGCAGCAAACGGCCGGGTTGTCCGCTGCTGCCGTCGTGGTAAAGCCACAGGTCACTGCGAACGCGATTGGCGGTCCAATCGGGGCGCGCCGTTTCGACGACCACGGAGCGTCCGTCGGGCGAGATCCTGACGGAGCGGAGGTCCACCGCGTTGAAGAAGTCGTCGAGGTTGAGCGGCGGCTTGGCGGCGTGCACGGTGGGCAGGACGAGGCTCAACGCCACGCTGATGTAAGCTATGATGGACAGGGCGAGGTTGCGCATAATTCTCCTTCTGGACAAGCAGTCGACAGTCCAAGCTCGAAGGCGATCTCCACTTTCGACCTCTCACCTTCAGCCTTCGTAGTGACTCAATTCTTTCCAGCTCAAGCGGTTGGCAAAAACAGCCGATAACCCAAGTGGACAAGAGTAGCACGAAGCGTCGGGGCGGTTCGGGTCTCGCAGCGCAGAGGGAACAGCCGCCATCAACGCTCAGGCAGTACGGAAGTACTATTGAGTTAACGGGAAGGACCTTTGTAGTATAGCCATAGCTGCTGCTAGAGGGCGGCTGAAGAGATCGGTCTATGATTGAGGCGACGCTCATCCTCGTGATTTCCGCAGGCTTGGCGCTGTTCTACCTCCAGGTGACCTGCGAAACCGTGCTGGCCCACGAGTTCAAGCAGTGTTACTTTGAATCGGTAGTCAGGGCGAACCAGTTGGAGTTTGCGTCGCTGCGGAAGTCGGTCGCCGAGAATGGAGTTCCGGGCGATCGGGTGAGTCTGTTCTCCGCCTTGCAAGGAGACTTCCTGGTACTCAGCTATCTGCTGAAGCAGTCGGGCGAGCGGAAGCGGCGCTATACCTCGCTCGAGAGGGTGCTGATGACGTACTTCCGCCTGATGCTGGTGTCGCTGCGGCTGCGGCACGCTTTCAAGCTGCAGGAAAAACCCGCCGTGCTTAAGCTGGCTGCGCTTCTCCAGTACTTCGCCAACGTCGTCGGCCGACAGACGAACGAGGCCCCTACGGTCGATCTGGCCGTGTCCCGGTAGGTCCCCGCACCCCGAAGCCGCGTCAAAGAATCGAAAAAAAGAAACCCCTCGTTGACACCGCCCCCGCGCCGTGGTACAAAGGAGCAGCGCCTCTTCGCAATGTGGGCCTGTGGCGCAGTTGGGAGCGCGCATGACTGGCAGTCATGAGGTCGAGGGTTCGAACCCCTCCAGGTCCACCAATAACCTACACGAGACCAATAGCTGAAAAACCCCTTTGGGGCCTCGTAGAGGCCGGCTTTAGCCGGGCATCTTATTGAATTCAAAGTGCCGCCCTAAAGGGCGCCGCTACGAAGACTGCCTGGGAACAGGGTTTTTCGGCAACCTGCTAGAAAAGGAACCGGCGTTGCGGCTGCTTTTTTCTTGTCACTTCCGTCCGCTTGCTGAGTCTCAGCCTGTATATGGGTTTCAAAGACGGGAATCCTAGGGGTTGTGCGATGAAAGATCGTCTTTCGCATTCCTAGCTCTTGCTGCGTTATCGACGATGGCAACCGCCAAAGAACCTGTCAATGTGGAGGTCAACCGGGTTGCCATTCAGGGGCACGACCCGGTGGCGTTCTTCACCGGCAGGCGTTGCCCATGCAGTCGGCGTTAGGGGGACGTTTCTGAGATGATGACGCAGTCATTGGAGATCGCGATCAAAGACGTGTTGCAGCAGGGATGCACATTCCTGGATCGTGTGAGCGATGAGGTTTACGCACGTCCGCTGGAAGGCGCGTTTTCGGCATCTCTGGGGGCCCACTACCGACATGTCCTTGACCACTTCTTCTGCCTGGTGGACGGGATTCGTACCGGCCAGGTTAACTATGACCAGCGACGCCGGAATCCGCGCTTGGAACGCTCGGTCGAGCAGGCACGGTTTGCCACTGAGAGGCTAGTCGACGAGTTTCGGGGCCTGACTGGGGACGTTCTGCGGCGCGAATGCTCGGTTGCCTATAGTGTGGGTTACGGTGAGAGCGACGTGGAACTGGTCCGTTCTAACCTGGCGCGTGAAGCCATGTTCTGCGTCGGACACGCCATCCACCATTACGCCATTCTGAAATTGCTTTGCGTCGGCGAGGGAGTGAAGCTGCCTTATGAATTTGGTGTAGCCCCTTCCACATTGAAGCACCTGCAAGCTGAGACGGCAGGTCGATCGTAGATACGATGTCTTCCTGCGACTCGCTTCCGGGGACTCGGGCCGCGCTGGCGGTGTTCATCTTTTTCTCTACTTCTGTTTGCGAGGATGGAGACTGCGACCTGGTGAGCTCATGTGCACTCTGACGTTCGTAGCAGTTGACAAGAGCCACCGAATCGCAATGAATCGTGACGAGAGAATCACGCGCGGTCCCGGGAAGCCTCCGGAGATTCATGTGCTCAGCGGCACCAAGGTGGTCTATCCGAGCGACGGCGATGATGGTACCTGGATTGGCGCCAATGAGCACGGAATCTCACTCGCACTGCTGAATTGGAATGACATCGTTCCGCGCGGTCTAGATGCCGGTAAAACCCGAAGCAGAGGGCGGGTGATCCCGGCTCTTATGGCTTCCGGTTCCCTAGCGGAGCTGCACTCAGTGTTTGCCGTTTCAAACTTGAAAGGAATGTTGCCGTTTCGGCTCGTTGGGGTATTTGCCTCCGAAAAGGAGATTTGGGAGTGGCGTTGGGATTCCACGCAGCTTGACCCCCAGAGTCACGGGTGGGAATCGCGGCACTGGTTTTCCTCGAGTCTCTCGGACCAACAGGGCGAGAGCTTGCGCGGATCTGCGTGCCGCGACGCTCAGTCCGAACCGGACGCCGGCTCTGTTCCATGGCTCCGGAGGCTGCATTCTTCGCACAGAGGCGGTCCCGGACCATTCAGTGTGTGCGTTCATCGGAAACACGTGAAGACGCTTAGTTACACGGAGGTCATTTCTACTCCAAAAGCCGTGTCAGTCGAACACTTCATGGGGAGTCCTTGCAGCATGCGCTCCAGTCATCTGGTAGGGATTCAGCGGGTGGTGGGCATGGGTTCTTCGCGCACCGATCTCGCAAGCCATGCGGGGATCTGAGAGAGCCCGAACCAATGGCCAACCTGTCCGAACCACTTTCTCCGCCGAAACGAAACCGACCATGGCTCCGGTGGGCATTGTCCATTCTGATGGCGGGCTGGATGCTCGCCCTTGGCGCTTCCTACCATCAGCGCCGTCGTCTCCAGGCCGCCGTGACTCCGATTCCCGAAAATGAGCAAGTTGTAGCGGTCTCCGCGGATCGCACTGCGCTCGCCGCACAGCCGATGGACACGAGCCGTTGGCCTGCGCCTGGATTCATAACTTACGCAGTTATGCTGATGCTCTTGGCGGGGTCGACGTTTCTCAGCGAGGACTTGGCCTGCATCAGCGCCGGCGCGCTGGTGGCAGAAGGACGTATGAGCTTTCTCTTCGCTACCTTCGCCTGCTTCATTGGCATTTTCATCGGAGATATCCTCTTATTCGCGATCGGGCGCTGGATTGGCCGGGCCGCACTGACGCGCGCCCCGCTGCGGTGGCTAGTCCGGCCGGGAGCCCCGGAGCGCGCATCGGAGTGGCTGTCCAATAATGGCGCCGTCGCCATCGCCGGATCGCGCTTCCTCCCCGGCACGCGACTTCCCACCTATGTCGCGGCCGGGGCGCTGCGCACTTCCACCCGAAAGTTCGTCGGTTACTTCCTGATTGCTGCGGCTGTGTGGACACCGCTCGTGGTCGGGCTTTCTGCGGGTCTGGGAATGCCACTGATGCACATCGGATTCCTGTCCCATCGGCCCCTCTCAGTCAAACTGCTGCTGGCAGGGGCAGGAACCCTCCTTTTGGTGCGGCTGGTCACAAAGCTGGCCACTTACAGTGGACGTCGGGCAATTGCTCGAAGCTGGAAACGCCTTCATCGTTGGGAATTTTGGCCTCCGTACTTCTTCTATCCGCCGGTGATCGCCTACATCGTGTACCTCGGAATCAGGTTCCGAAGCTGGACCTTGTTTACCGCTGCCAATCCGACGATTGCTGCAGGCGGGTTTGTGGGCGAGTCCAAATCCCAGATCCTCGGGCGCTTGAGGGGCGCCGGTCCGTGGATACCCAGCTTCACCCTTCTGCCTTCTGGGGAGACCGTTCGGCGCATTGCGCAGGCAGCAGAATTCATGCGAACACAGGCCTTGCAATTTCCCATCGTCTTGAAACCTGATGCGGGGCAACGCGGCTCGGGTGTCCGCATCATTCGTTCTTCCGAGCAATTGCGAGAATATCTGGAGCGCGCGTCCTACCCGGTGATTCTGCAGGGATACGTTCCCGGCGAGGAGTTCGGAGTCTTCTATTATCGGTACCCAGGAGCCGAGCATGGACGGGTGTTCTCTGTGACCGAAAAGCGCATGCCGGTTCTACTCGGTGATGGGAAGCGCACTTTGGAAGAACTGGTCATCGCCGATGACCGAGCTGTCTGTATGTCGGACTTCTATTTGCGTGCGAATTCGGAACGAACTCAGCAGGTGCCCGCGGCGGGGGAGAATGTCCAGCTAGTCGAGATCGGTACACACTGTCGAGGCGCCATATTCCTCGATGGGAGCGATACTATCACTCCGGCTCTTGAGGAAACCACCGACCGGATTGCGCGCTGCTTCGACGGCTTCTTCTTCGGGCGCTTTGACATTCGTGTTCCCTCGCGGGAGGACTTGATGGCAGGGCGCAACATGAAGATCGTGGAACTGAACGGCGTTACCTCCGAGGCAACCCACATCTACGATCCTAAACTCGGCCTTTTCGACGCGTATCGGGTCTTATTCCGCCAATGGCGAATCGCGTTTGAAATTGGAGGCCTCAACCGCGCGCGGGGCACGCACCCGACCCCAGTGCGCGGGCTGTTGCAAGCGATCCACGAGTATCGCCGATTGGCGCAAGGCTATCCAGCGTGACCAGTGTTGCACTCGATTTGGCCTGTTCGGTTGCTGGGTGTGGATGCCACTCGAAGCTCTTGGGGGAAGGCAAACTGCCGGAAGCGCTACTCGACCGCCGGCGAGGTCGATTCCTTGCGGGTCGCCCTGCCGGGTGCCGGGCGGCGCCCGGGTTTCCTATACCAGTCGTACAGTCGCCAGGACAGGAGGACTGCGATGACTGCTGCATATTCAAGGGGTAAGTGGACATCTGACTTCACCAGCCAGTAGTAATGAATCACGCCGGCCACGGCGGTCAGATAGATGGCGCGATGCAGCATCTGCCATCGCTTTCCGCCCAGGCGGCGAATCCACCCCGCGGTCGACGTAATGGCCAGCGGGATCATCAGGACAAAGCCCGTGAATCCCACCGTGATATACCGCCTCTTCATTACGTCTGCCCAGATGCCGTGCAGGTCGAAGACCTGGTCGAATGTCAGGTAAATGCTGAGATGCAGGCAGCCATAGAAAAACGCGAAGAGTCCCAGCATGCGGCGGAAGCGGATCAACTGCGGCACGGCAAGAATCTTGCGCAGCGGCGTGATCGCCAGCGTTGTGGCCACCAGTCGCAGCGTCCAGTCGCCCGTGGCGTGCTCGAGGAATTTTGCGGGGTCAGCCCCCAAACCACCCGTGAATGCGTCCCAGATCAGGACGCCCGTGGGGACCAGGCAAAGCAGAAACAACGCGACCTTCGTCCACTTACTGGTTAAGATGGAATTCATGGACAACTTCCCTCAGAAGTTTTTCTTCAGGTCCATACCGGCATAAAGACTGGCCACTTGATCTCCATAGCCGTTGAACATCTGGGTGGGTGTGTTCTTGAAGTACCCCGGGAGGCGAACCTCTTTCGCCTGGCTCCAGCGGGGATGATCCACCTTGGGATTCACATTGGAATAGAAGCCATATTCATGGGCATTGGTGATGTTCCAGGTGGTCGGTGGCTGATCCTTGACGAATTTGATTTTGACCAGCGATTTGATGCTCTTGAATCCGTATTTCCACGGAATCACCATTCGCACCGGCGCTCCATCCTGATTGGGGAGCGTTTCGCCGTACATCCCGACACACAACAGCGCCAGCGGATGCATCGCCTCGTCCAGCCTCAGTCCTTCCACGTAGGGCAACTCAATTCCCGCACGCTCCCACAAGGGCATCTGCTTCTTATCGAAATAGCTCTCGAAGGCCACGTAGTGCGCTTTCGAGGTAGGTTCCACGAGCTTTGCCAGCGTGCTAAACGAATAGCCGACCCAGGGCACCACGATCGACCAGCCTTCCACACAGCGATGCCGGTAGATGCGCTCTTCCAGAGGTGCAAGCTTCAGGATCTCATCCATCGTGAACCGGCGCGGCTTCGACACCTCGCCTTCCACCGAAACGGTCCACGGGGAGGTCACAATTTTCTGGGCATTCTTCGCCGGCTGATCCTTTTCCGTGCCAAATTCGTAAAAATTGTTGTACGTCGTCGTAATCTGGTACGGAGTCACTTTTTCGGTCGTGCTGAACGGCGAGGGAGTGGTCCCCGAGAGCTTCGTGGACGCATACACTCGGGCCGAGGGGTTGACCAGGTTCGATACGCCCTTTCCCGCCAAAGCCAGGCCACCTGCTATCCCGATTGCTTGGAGAAACTTGCGGCGATTCAGGTACGCGTCACGAGGGGTAATATCGGAATACTTCAAAACAGGGGTTCGATTGATCAGCATCTCAGACCTCCGACTTCGCCTTCATCCATTGAGTGCGCCTCTCTACCGACAACTCGGAAGGTGTGAAGTGATTGCGAACGAGGCTTCAACACAGAGACACCGAGGCACAGAGAAAAATGGGAAAACGTCGCGAATCAAAAGGCATCTTCACCTGATCCTCCTTCTCTTCTCTGTGTCTCTGCGCCTCTGTGTTTAGTTCTTCACAGCTTCTCAGCCAATCGCGGTCGCGGTATGCGCGCCCTCGAGGGCGGCAACCTCACAGTAAACCTTGATGGACCCCTTTGACTCGGTCAGGATCCGAATCAGGTCAGCGTAATTCTCCAGACCCTTCACCGAGTGGGTCAGCAACTTGCGGAGCCATCCCGAATATTGAAGTTCGGCCGTCGAAAGGTCCTTGACGCCAGTCTCAAAGTACTCGCGGTTGGCGTTGACGCTGCCAAAAGCGACCTTGTTTCCGAGCACAAAGCCCAAATTGATGTGGTCCGCGGGAACTTCTATTGTTCGCGTCCCTCCGGTGACACTGACCATCGCCAGCACACCATTCTGGGCCAGTACATCCATGGCTTCAAAAACGAGAGGCGAAAACCCGGTACCCTCGAGAATGAGATCGAAGGGCCCGTGCTTGGCTGATGCATCCGTGAGAGACATCATCTTGGTACTGACGTAGCGCGCGCCGAGTTCCTCGATCAAATTTGAATTCAGAAACGGCGGCATGGTATTGCCGAACGTCGTGACCTCGAGACCGCGAAGGCGGAGGACCAGCGTGGCGAGCAATCCCAGAGTGCTCGAACCCAGGACGGCCGCACGCTTCGGCTGCCAGACGCGCAGACGCTGCTGGATGCGGTAAGCCTGCTCGATCGCCTTTTGCGCGACGCTCATCGGCTCCATCAAGACGCCGACTTCCCTGAGATTCTGAGGCACTCGGATGATATATTCGGGCGAATCCACAACGTATTCGGTCAAGAACCCATGACGCAGGTTGATGCCCCGCTCGAAATAGGAGTCGTCCGTGGTCATGTCATAAGTTCCAATTTGGTCGTAAATGCTGGACCCTGGGCGGCGCACGGTGAGCGCGACATAGTCCCCCGGCTTAAATTCGGTGACGCTAGCGCCGACGGCCTCGACCCGGCCAAAGCTCTCGTGGCCGATGATGAGATAGTCGTCTCCCGCTGGCGCCGCTCCGTACTCGGCCGCGTTGATCTCTTTGTCGGTGCCGTCTACACCGACCCGCAGAATCTTGATCAGCACCCCTCGGCCGCCAGGAATATCTTCCACTTTCGGCTTGGGTACCTCGCGCAAATGAATCGTGTTTGGTTTACCAGGGGTTATCGCAACAGCTTTCATATCCGTCTCCTTATTAACCTCCCGACAGATTTCATCTTCCGGTTGTGAGACTTACTCAAGGCAAAAAAGTGACAAGCTCTGTTTGCCGTTCCCTAAAATAGGCACGGGCGCGCCTTAGTGTGCTTGGAGGGGCTAAAGCCCCGCCCTCGAGTTTTCTACCTTTTTCAGGCCCCTTCCCTCACCCAGACTGCGGATACGCTCGGACGCGGACCGCGGAGTTGGACGAGTGGGCTCATGCCCCGATTACCTCGTCACCGCCAGTTCTCGCTCCTGCTGACGGTTTTGCTCATACTCCTGGCGAGACACACCCAGCCGCTTCATCAAGTGGTCACCGACCCTGAGCGCGTTGGCCATGATCGTCAGCGCCGGGTTGACGGCTGCGCTCGACGGGAAGAAACTCCCGTCTACCACATACAGATTGTCCACATCGTGGGCTTTGCAGTTCTCGTCCAGCGCTGAGGTCTTCGGATCATGTCCGAAGCGAATCGTGCCGTTCTGATGGGCTACACCCGCGAGGGGAATTCTCTGACCGGCGTAGAGGTTACGGGAGAACAAACCCTGATGGCACTCGTGGCCATGCATCTCACAGTTGGTCTCCTTCATGGCCTGCTTCAGCTTCGCTTGCAATCTTTCATGGGCCTCCAGGTTGTTCGGCGTGTAGTTCAAAACGATCTGGCCGTTGCGGTCGAGAGTAACGCGATTGTTCGGGTCAGGCAGATCTTCTGACGTAAGCCAGAAATCCAGCGAGTGCTGCGCCATTAGTTCCAGGGTAAAATTCGGGGCAATAGCCGGTGCGCCCGCTTTCAAAGTGATGGCATCGAGCTTGCCGACGAACGAGATGTGCCCCATGGGGTACGGCCAGTCCTGGGAACCAAGGTAGAAGTCATTGACTCCCAGCGTCTTCTGAAAAATCGTGGGATTTGGGCACTTGGAAATCGCCATCAGCACCGAGTTGGTGTGACCCATGTAGTGACGGCCGACGATGTCGGAGTTGTTGGCCAACCCGCGTGGGTGCTTGTCCTGGGCGGAGCGCAAGAGCAGCGCGGCCGAGTTGATCGCGCCACAAGAAACGACGACGACATCCGTGGAATAGCTCTCCAAGCCACCGTTGCGTTCCACCACTACGCTCTTCACCTCACGACCCGATGAATCCGTTTCCAGCCGCTTTACGAACGATTTCGTCAGGAGCGTTACGTTGGAATGCTTGATCGCCTCATCGATGCATACCACTTGCGCATCGGACTTGGCGCCCACCAGGCAGGAAAAGCCGTCGCAGGTGCTGCAGCGGATGCAGCGGCTCTGGTGCGGATTCTTCTCGTCGAGCATGACGCCGATGGGCACGTGAAAGGGCTTCAGACCGGAACGCGCAAAGTCATCGGCCAAGTGCTGGATGCGCGGCTCATGACTGACGGCGGGCCAGGGATAGGGGGCCTTGGCCGGCGGTTCGGTGGGATCTTCTCCGCGGTTCCCGTGCACCTGATAGAGGTTCTCGGCCTGGGTGTAGTAAGGTTCCAACTCGTCATAACTGATCGGCCAGGCGGGCGAGATGCCACCGTGGTGGCGCAGTTCGCCGAAATCCTCTTTGCGCAACCGGAACAGCGCGGCACCATAAAACTTGGTGTTGCCACCCACGTTATAGTTGGTGTGCGGGTGCAGTTCCTTGCCGTCCTTGTCGAGCCAGGATTCCCTGGTGTTGTAATGGCCGTCTACGTTCACCACCTGAGGATCCCAGTTCGCTTTCTCGCGGGGAACATAATCGCCGCGCTCGAGAATCAGGATGCGCTTTCCGGATGGTGCCAGGTGGTAGGCGAGGGTTCCGCCGCCCGCCCCGGTTCCGATGATGATGACGTCGTACCGATGGTCACTCATAATACGAATCCTCCATTCGCCCCGCAAAAGATGCAGCGTTTGTTGTTTTGATGATGCAGCTTCCCGCACTTTACTGCCTGTTGTCCTTTCCGCCATAGATAGAGTTCGGCGGCGAATAACATTCCCAGCGGGGGGGCTGTCAAATAGACCCAGAATCCATCCCAAATCATGGGAGGCAAGGCCGAGCCGAAGGTGCGGGCTGGGTTCATGCTCATGCCGGAGAACGGCGCTTCGATCGTGATGTAGGTCGCGACCAGCAGCCCGGCGACCAGGCCTGTGTACCCGGCCAGGTGGTGGTGGTTGGAGAAATAAAGCACGGCCGACATCATTCCGGTGGCAATGATGAATTCAGCCAGCAGCGCCACCCATGGCCCCAGCGGACCCGGTGTTGTGACCACATAGCGCACCGCAGGGTGCGACACTTGGCGACCGAGCACCTGGGCCGCTAGAAAGACGGCCAGCACCGCGCCCGAGAACTGTGCGGCGATATAGAAGAGGGCGTCCCAACCCTTAATCTTGCCCAGCCGCAGAAAGGTCAAGGTAACCGACGGATTAATGTGTGCGCCGGACTGCTTGCCCCACGGCGAGTAAATGATCGCAATTGCGGTGAGCCCCATCGAGATTCCCATAAGGATTCGCCGCAGGAAGCCGGACATGATTGCCTGATGAACGGGCGATCCGGGGAATTCATAAAGCGCCCCGAACACGCAAGCCGACACCATGAACGCACCGAGCAGGCTCGCTTCCATCAGGTACTCGGGCCAATGGGTGCGAAGGGCTGTGAGCGCGCCTGGTTTCAGCGAGTCTGGACGATCTGAGACCGCCGGAACGGGCTCTAGCGTCAGTTTCGGCGGATCCGTCAACAGTTCTCGCTTGGCGCTATTCATGGAGTCGGACGGCACGATTCAGATATCCCAGGGCGAAGACCGTGTGAAGAAATTGGAAAGCAAAGACGTTTCTCGCCAAGGCGCAAAGTTAGCAAAGCAAACAAAGGGATTATTCTCTGCGACTTTGCGGGCCTTGGCGGCCTTGCGAGAAACTCTTCATTTCTTCACAGCTTCGAACTCCCTAAAGGGGAAGTGATGCGAACTGCGCGTCACTGCACGCTGCGTAAGCGCTTATACAATCGCTGACTAAAGCCCTGTGGCAGTTCGAATACGTTTTTGTCGCCCAGCAATCGGACGACATTCCG
>Ga0209039_10002263_pt1 | contig 16622 bp, 10 predicted proteins | sample BogFormECP12_OM1_FD_188238 | JGI IMG/M metagenome (GOLD analysis project Ga0209039, IMG submission 188238) | Bog forest soil microbial communities from Calvert Island, British Columbia, Canada - ECP12_OM1 (SPAdes) (version 2) | ecosystem: Environmental > Aquatic > Freshwater > Wetlands > Bog ... | reverse complement strand
CGTTTTTTTCAGATTTTATAAATAAAGGCAAACGTGCTTGTAAACCAAGCACGTTCAAGCAGGAGCCTCCAAGCGGAGCTAGAAGGCCCATTCAATCATTAGAACGTGGTGGTAGTAAAGCGGCCAGGCAAGTCGATCCCAGGTTGAGCCACGAAGAGCTCGCGGCCACGCGCGATCGCGTTAACCAGTGGCTCATGGACTGAGTGGCCGTGTGGATGGCAAAAAGGAACGGGTAAAACTCATTTTAACATGCGCTGCATGGAATTTCTCTGGCGGTGGAATGAAAAAAAATAAAATGATGGAATTTGTTTTTTATATCGTATTTTATTCACCAGGCGACGACCCGGCAGTATCAGAGACATCGCTCGAATACCGGGACGCATCTCTTCCTTTCTTCAAGGACCCATCAACCTGACCGCTCCCAGACAATGCCTTGAAAATCTTTTGATTGAACCGGATATTGATCAACAAGGTAATTATAACCGTGGCCGCGCACACCAAGGCGATCACACTTATAACGCTCACTTCACTGGCCGTGAGCCCAGTTTGTGACGTGTTTGCTGGAACGGCAGTTGCAGCAGCATGTGCCTCGGTTGAAGAAAGACTTTTTCCAGCTGCATTTACCGCGATGACGGTGTAATAAAAGATCTGCTCGCCGGCTGCGGACGTGTCTATGAAGCTCGTCACATTATCTACAGTGGCAAGATATGCTTCCATTCCTGCGGCGGTGCCACGCAAGATCTCGTAGCCAGTAATGGGCGACCATCCTGAGCTCGCGGGCACCTGCCACGCAAGCAATACTTGGCCGCTTTCTCCAGTGGCTTGAAGATTTTGTGGCTCGCCAGGTACCGTAAACGGCGTGAGAGTAACCTCATTCGACGGCAAACTCTCGCCAACGGCGTTTAGTGCGGTGACAATGTAATAATAGGTAGTTCCTGCGCTTGCGCTCTGATCAGTGTAAGAGGTCCTGTTACCGGCAGATCCGAGTAGTAACTCAGAACCCGCAGTTGTACCTCGGTAGACCTTGTAGCCTGCAATTGAAATTCCTCCCGTTGCTTGAGGAACCAGCCAAGATAGGATTACATTCCCGCCGTTACCACTAGTGACCTGCAGGGCAGTGGGCATACCCGGCATGGATGCGGGCTTGGCCGATGCCTCGCTGGAGCTAACACCCTCGCCTATCTCGTTTATCGCACTCACCATGTAGTAATACATTTGCCCATTGGTAACTACAGTGTCCAAATACGACGTGACGTTCCCAAATGCGGTGTAATAGGCCTCGTTATTCGAGATGGTGCCGCGATAGATATTGTATCCTAATATTGCACTCCAACCATTACTAGCCGGCGCCTGCCACCGTAACTGGACTTGGTTATCATTTGCCATCGCTATTATACTGGTGGGTGGTCCCGGTTTGGTCTGCGCTGTAATAGCTACTTCATTCGATGGTGAGCCCTCGGTTAGGGCATTGAAAGCAGTCACGAAATAAGAATAGGTTATCCCTGGAACGGTTGTCGCATCGCTGTAACCTAGCACATTCCCGAGGGTTTTGAAAAAACTCTCCCCACCAATACTCGTGCCGCGATAGATCCTATAACCGAGGATGGGGGCGCCCGTGTTTGTATATGACGCCTGCCACGTGAGATGGATATTTCCGTTGCTGGCTATACCCTGCAGATTCACCGGCGCACTTGGCGCAGAGGAGGGAGTCGCAATTACTTCCCCCGAACGAGTACTCTCCCCCGCTACCGAAACAGTGGTCACTTGATAGTAATAGGTTCGGCCATTGTTGACCGTTGTATCATTGAACCATGTCACATTCCCCGCCGTCATACCGAGAAAGATCTCGTTCCCGGTCGAAGTGGCCCGATATATCTTGTATTCATTCAAGGGAGAATAAGAATGCGGCGGGGCTTGCCACGTTAGGGAGACTTGACCATCATAGGCGGTGGCATGCAGGCCTTGTGGCGAGGCATCGAGTAAGATGGTAGGCAAGCAGTAAAAGTTACCGTCGGTGCTCGGGATGAATATGTGCCCGCCCGCGATGGCGGGAGAAGCACTCACGCCGTTACCGGTAGTGTAAGACCAGAGATTTACACCTGTGGTTGCGTTAAAGCAGTATACTTTACCATCCATAGATCCAACATAGACGCGGCCAACTGCGATCGCCGGGGAGGAGATCACGGCACCACCTGTGACGTATGACCAGATACTGGCCCCGTTATTGGCACCCACGCAATGGAGGGCATGATCGTTGCAGCCGAAGTATGCCAACCCACTCGAGATCGCTGGCGCTGAATCGACGGAATTATTCGTGGAAATCTGCCATTTAGGCGTGGAATTTTCTGTATACATACAGTAAATCTGGTCTCCGTGCAGCCCCGCAAACAAACGATCGTTCACGACAGCAGGGGCCGTGGCGTTATAGCCAAAAGGTGTTACATATGACCAGACTTCTGCTCCGGTTTCAGCATTAAGTTGGGTTATCCGGGCTATATCGTCTGCGGAATAGGCGAATCCATTGGCCACAGCAGGTCCGCTACTCGAATAATATGCATCAGCAAATCGCCACGCAAGCGATCCATTACCCGTGTATATACAATAGAAATACCCATCATCACACGACGCGTATACTTTGCCATCCCAAACAGCAGGGGATGATCTGAATGCAGCTCCTGTTGGGTAATCCCATACAAGCGATCCCGAGGTGGCATTTAGGCAATAAATTTTTGCATCATCGGCGCCGAAATAAACTCGCCCGCCAGCCACGGCAGGGACCGTTTCGATGGCCTTGCTCACCGGATGTGACCAAATAAATGTGCCTGAAGTAGCATTCAAACAATATAATGTGTTGTCCGTAGAACCAAAATATACACGACCGCCAGCAACAGCTGCCCCAACTTTCGAGCCTTTGGGATATGTCCACGTTGGGCTCGTGCCTTGGATCGGTATTGTCCTTACCGTTCCTGTATGATTGAGAGCACCGTGGAACATAGGCCATTGATCGCCCGATTGGTCACTATTACCCGGCATGCTGGAGACACAAAATACTGGTGCCCGCATGGTTAAAGAGGGGGATGTTCCTTTCAAACCAATTACTACTTGAGTTGAATACAAGAAGAATATACCCCCCAGAGTCATAAACATCAAAGAAAGAGCCTTTCTTTTTGGGTTCACTTGAGTATTCACCAGTTTCATTACATTCAAGTTATTTTTAAAAATACAAGGTAAATACTTGAGTTTATCGAAGTTTTACAATTTTTTCGTTCACCTATGTCATTTATTAACTTTCGTCTTGAACTAGCAAGAACCCGGTCAATTATCCATTTGTCGAGAATGCTCGATTTGCTTCGTGGTCCATTTTATTCCACCAAACTTGATATTGATGCTGGCAATAGTGGATACATCTTCCCTTGAGTTGCCCCAGGGTCCGGAGTTTCGACTTATCTCCGATCGGGCGACCATGCACCTTCGCCCACTTGAGAGACAAGTAACAGAGAAACGCTAAGAAGTATGGGGGAAAAGCTCCCACGGCCAAGCAAAAAAATATTGGTAATGCTTAAAAGAGGAGATTATTTGCTCATTTTCTGAATGAACAAATGAGGAGAAGAAATGAATGGTTTTTTTGTCAAGCTGGGGGTACTTGACATTTGGGAATGTATTTCGGCTTGGTAGTGGGAGCATGGATTTTTTGTTTCATCACTTCATTGAGCAACTCGTAATAAAAGTCATAATTAAACATAGTGCGAAATTTTCATGAGGCAAGGCGCAGCTTTCCGTACAATGCCATGGTGATGAAACGACAAAAGCACGTTTCAAACCGAAAGCGGAAAATATCGGGCGCATCTATTGACATCCAAGTGATGCACATGGAATCGCATATCAAGGGACTCGTGGCAGCCGCGTTCTCGCCGCTGAATGAAGATGGAAGCGTGAACCTTGACATTGTACCGGACTACGCGGAATATCTCAAGAAGAACGGGGTCGTTGGTGTCTTCATCAACGGCTCTTCAGGCGAGGGCTTCTCCTTCACGACAGAAGAACGCATGAAAATCGCTGAGGCATGGATGCAAGCAGCTCCCGCGACGGGATTGAAAATACTCGTCCACTGCAGCCATCACAGTTCGATCGACGAGCAGCGGATGGCAGCCCACGCGCAAGCCATCGGCGCGGACGGCATCGGCACGATGGGGCCGTTGTACTTCAAGCCTAGAACCGTGGAACGGCTCGTCGAGTATTGTGCAACGACTGCTGCAGCTGCCCCCAATCTCCCGTATTACTTTTACAACATCCCCCGCATGAGCGGCATAAGCCTGCCGATGCTGGATTTCATCAAGCTTGCCAGCGAGACCATTCCCACGTTCGCCGGCATCAAGCATTCAGACCCGGGGGACTTCATGGGGCTTGCCCAGATCAATGATTTCGATGGCGGGCGATATAATATTTTACACGGGCAAGACGAGACGCTACTCTCGGCACTCGTGCTAGGTGTCAAGGCAGCCATCGGCTCCACCTATAACTTTGGTGCGCCGATCTACACCCGCATCATCGAGGCGTTCGAGCAAAACGACTTGGAGACCGCACGACGCAACCAGATGCTATCGATAAGCATGGTCATGGCGCTTTTCAACACTGGCGAGTTTTTCTCGGCCTGCAAGACCACGATGAAATGGCTTGGCATCGATCTCGGCCCCGTCCGCCTGCCGTTGAAGGATATTGACGAGAACGTGGCTGCTATCTTGAAAGAAAAACTCGATGCCGTTGGTTTCTTCGAGGTCTGTGCGGGGGAAGAATGAAATTCCAACCGAATGATGCTTAATCAGTTTCCTAACTGCCCATATAGATTCATTACTTATGCAAAGAAAGTCATAAATGTGCTAATTAGGTGAGGGTATTCGTTTTCGCAAGCCCTAGGCCACCGTTCCGATTATCGTAAATTCCTTTGGAAGGTGTTCATTTTGGATGCGTGATGGTCGATGAAATTCCAGTCGCCGATACTTGAAAAATTGTTACCATATTACAAGCCCCATTTGAAATTGTTGGCTAGTGATTTGTTCTGCGCGGGCGTCGTTGCAGGAACGGATCTGGTGTACCCGTTTTTTCCGAAGCTCTACATAAACGATTACATTCCCAACGGCGATTTGCAGATGATGATCATCATGGCCTTAGTGTTTCTCGGCTTGTGCGTAATCCGAATGGGCTGTAATTATTTCATGGGATATCAAGGCCACGTCATGGGCTCCCGGATCGAGAAAGACATGCGTTCCGACCTGTTTAAGCACATCCAGACGCTCCCGTTCCTGTTTTTTGACGAGAATCGGACAGGCCAGATCATGGCCAGGTTAATGGGTGATCTGGCAGAAGTCGGCGAACTCACGCATCACTGTCCCGAGGACCTGAGCATTTCAGCACTCATGCTAGGCGGGAGCTTGTGGATCATGTTTGGAATCAATTCTTGGTTAACATTTCTTCTCGCCGGCATCGCTGCATTGCTTGTTATTTCGGTGCTGTCCCTGCGAAAAATGACTACCGATGCATTTAGTGGCATTAAGGTGAAGCATTCAGAGATCAATGCTCGCATCGAGAGTTGCATCTCTGGGGTTCGATTGAGCAAATCGTATGCCAACGAGGAGTATGACCTTGAACGATTTGAAGTCAATAATCTTGCATACCTGAACGCGTGGAGGCGTGGCCACCGCTCCTTGGGCGTTCTCAACGCGATAACGACGTTCTTGATCGATGCTCTGACCGTCGTCGCAATCGGCGTTGGTGGCATCATAACCTATTTTAACTTCATGAATCTTGGCGATCTGGTGGCGTTCTTGCTGTATGCTGCTATCTTTGTATCCCTAGCTCGTCGGTTGAACCAATTTGCTAACCAGTTCTTGGAAGGTATTGCTGGCTTCGGCAGGTTCGTTGAATTAATGAACGTGCCATCCACCATGATCGATTCACCAGGTGCAAGGGATTTAGACAGGCCATCAGGAAAGATCGAATTTCACGACGTTTCATTCAAGTATAACGAGCACACGCCATGGATTCTCAAGGATTTTAACCTGGTGCTAGAACCCGGTGAAATCATAGGCTTGATCGGGCCGACTGGTGTTGGCAAAACGACTATCGTGCACTTGATTCCCCGGTTCTACGACGTGACGTGTGGGGAAATCTTGATCGACGGGGAAAACATCAAGGACTTTAGTCTCCAGTCTTTACGAAGGAATATCGGTATCGTGCAGCAAGATGTTTTCATGTTCTATGGAACCATCAAGGAGAATATAGTATACGGTCGTCCCGGTGCCACAGACGAGGAAATTGTTGAAGCCGCAAAAAAGGCCGGTATTTACGAATACATCATGAGCCTTCCTGATAAATTCGATGCGATCGTTGGGGAAAGAGGCGTGAAACTCTCCGGGGGCCAAAAACAACGAATCTCGATAGCTCGCGTGTTTCTAAAAGATCCCCCCATCTTGTTATTGGACGAAGCCACGTCTTCGCTGGACACGCTCACCGAGTTGCAAGTTCACCAATCCTTGTTGAAATTAGCGGAGGGGCGAACTACCATCATCGTGGCCCACAGGTTATCGACGATCAAGAGTGCAAAAGAAATTCTTGTTCTCGCAGATCAAGTCATCGTGGAACGAGGGACACATCAAGAACTCATGGATAATCACGGCTTGTATTCTCAATTATATCAAGCCCAATTTGATGAATTCTGTGAGATTCGCGCCAATTCATGATTTTTCCATAATCGATCGCACGGCATCGATATCAATCGCGAACTGACATGACGTGCCCGTGCACACGCTTATTTGACGACCGCCGCGTGAAACGATGATCGTTTTGTTGAATATAGGAAGGTGTTGCAAATCTGCCAGCAAATCCGGTGTCGCGATCGAAGCCGGCACCGTCACGACGTGATGGTTGCCAAGATATCCCCACAAGACTTGCACCATTAGCGCCATTGAAGACGGGCGGCTGGTCATGGCCGGGTAATGTACCTTGAGACTGGTTTCCAAGCTAGCGGTGACTCGTTCACCCGGGTCGATTTGGCTGAGCTTTAGTAATGCCAGCAAAAACAAGGATGCCCCGGATGGCGTCACCGCGTCGTGGACCCGGTTATCGTGGGCAAATAACGCCTGGTTTTCCTTGCCTGACTCGGGTAAGAACCCGTCATCTTGATAAAAATTTTCAAAAATTCGTTCCATGACTTGTTTCGCCGCATCGAGAAAACTTGTATCATTCGTTGCCTCGTGCAGGTCAATAAAAGCATTAACCAAGGCGGCATGATCTTCCAGGAACCCAGGAATCGTATCCTTTCCAAACACGCGCTGGATCGAACCTGCATTTACCATCGTGTCGATATAGCTCGATCCAAGTTGCATCGCCAGTGAAAGCGCATCTTTATCATCGCACGCGTTTGCATACCGCACGAGTCCGCTGATCGCGAGGCCGTTCCAGAACGTCACGATTTTCGTATCCGTTGCTGGTGGAACCCGGCGATCTCGATATTCAAGCAACCGGGCCCTGTCTGCATTTATTTTTTCCATGTCAACGGGCGTGGATTTCCCGCTTTGGACGCTATTAACGTTGAGAATGGTTCTTCCCTCGAAATTGCCTTGTTTCGTGATGTTAAAGTAGTTCTTGAACAATGCAAAATCTTGCACGACGTTCTTGATCTCGTCGTGGGAAAACACGTAGTATTTCCCTTCTTCGCCCTCCGAGTCGGCATCCTGGGCGGAATAGAAACCGTTTTCGGTGTACAGCCGTTTCTTGAGATAGCCATATATCATGGCCGCTTTCTCCTTGAAAAACGGGTCGCTCGTCAGGAGATAGGCCTGCGAGAGTGCGTCGAGGAGCAACGCATTATCGTACAACATTTTCTCGAAGTGCGGCACGAGCCAATGGTCATCAACCGAGTACCGGTGGAACCCGCCATCGAGATGATCGAAAATGCCACCATTGCCCATATGCTTGAGCGTTCGCAAGGATTCCTTGATGTTCTTTTTTTGGTAAAAATTGAAGAGAATTTCGAGCGTGATCGGAAATTTCGGAGCACCTTGCGTGCCCCCATTCTCGGGATCGAAGGATGCAATGAATTCCTCGTTAAAGCCATGGATAGGCGTTGCATCAAGATTCGAGGCTGCCGCGCCCCATCGTTTTTTCACGCTTTCTTGCAATGCATTCGTGATGCGTTCCGCGCTGTCCTCGATGCTTTCCTTGTCCTCGTGGTACTTGGTCGCGATTTCATTGAGCACGTCCGTGAACGAAGCCATGCCATACCGGGCGGACGAGGGAAAATAGGTGCCCCCATAAAATGGTTTTTGTTCAGGGGTGAGGAATACGTTTAATGGCCAACCCCCGCTTCCGGTTAATGACACGACGAAGTTCATGTATGCGGCATCGATGTCGGGACGCTCCTCGCGATCCACCTTGATTGCAACAAAATTCTTATTCATAACCTTTGCAGTGGTCTCATCTTCGAAGGATTCATGCTCCATGACATGGCACCAATGGCACGTGGAATACCCGATGCTGAGAAAGATCGGTTTATCCTCTGTTCGTGCCTTTTCGAATGCTTCTTGTCCCCAGGGATACCAGTCGACCGGGTTATGCGCGTGCTGCTGCAAATAGGGGCTCGTTTCATGGATCAAGCGGTTTTCAGGCATCGTTCTCGCCGGGGGATTGTAGTGTCGTGTATTTCAGGCTTTAACCATATTCAAGGAATCCATACGAACGCTAATACCTTGGATTTAATAGCACATCAATCTTCCCGTGCAAAAATGTGCCGATTATAATGCAAAGGTAGCTGGGAACAAAGACAAATTTCACGGCGGGATGAAATTCAATCATATTGCGGGATGAAAGAAAGGCACGTGTGCACGAGTCTTGATGCGTCTTGAAATTGTTCAACATTCTCGGATTGTTCGAGATGGGACCCAAATACTTCAATGAACTTGTTCGCGAATTCCGAGAGACCCTCACGCAGCACCGAGGAGGACCGCGACGTGATGAGGACAAATGCGACCGGATATGTGGCGTCGTGTTTCACGATCATTATCCCTTCATCCATCTTGATTTCTCGAAGATTTCCTTTTTTCAACGATTCGTTGAATAACATGCTCATGCCTTGAAGCATACCCGAAAGCAAATCCTCATTGATCAATTCATCACTTTTCGACCATGAATGCGCGAATAACGATGTACCATTTCGTGTCCCGAAAACGATAAGACGTTGCGTCTTGAACGGGAGCACGAAAAACAGTTGCTCTTGCCGTGCGAACATGATCGATAGAATGAGGGCCCCGATGCCTTCAAAAACCCGATCAATTTCACCGATCGCGTTGGCCGTGATCGCATTCACGACATTCAAGATAATGAACAATAAAGAGACGAACGATTGTCCGATGATGATCCACAGCGCGGCTCGTTTCAAATTCAAAGGAACGCAACGATAAAGCCGCACGCAGTAGATGATGAACGCTATGGTGATTAGCATTCCAATGCCCACCACGATGATCCACGGGGGACTCCCGAGCGACACGTCCGGCTCGATAATGACGAGGATGCTATCCGTGCCAAGCACGAAAATCAGCACGGCAAAACTTTTCGTCTCAACACTATCACGTGTCAAGGATTCTAGAAACGCGATGATGCTGAGGAACGCGGGAATCAAGCACAAGTTGTCTAATTTTAAAAGAATCAAGTAATAAGTGCTTTCTATCGGGGCACCATACATCATCGACGTCAATGCGGCTTCCAACATGAAACAAAACCATGCAATTGCCATGTACAAGCTCGAGCGATACTTGCGCTTGATATAAATCTTGAAAATGATGAGAAATCCAGAAAATAACAGCCCGGCAGCCACGCCGCTTAACACGATGTTCAGTACCGGCTCCATTCCTCTTCACGTTCATGCATTGCACGGTTCGTTATTTCATACCATTGGCGTCCGGGACTATATTAAATATCCTTTCGATCATGCCTTTCCACGCGAATTATAGGATTATCAAGCATCATTAAATGTCGTGGAATAAACTAGCAAGCACATCGTTCTGGTTGGTATAGTGCTGCAAGAACGACATGAAAAGAACCCGATGCCTTGCATGCTAGAAAAAAAAGCGCGAAAGCGGAAAAGTACCGAAACCAGCGCGTTTGGAACGTCAGGGCGCGAAGGGCACGATTCTTCCAAGTTTTATTCGAGAAATCTTTACGATGGCCAGCAAGTGGAAAAAAACCAGGTTGCAAGTCTTGTTAATCCGTTCCCGCATGACTGTCTTGATTCGATCATCTTGTCTTCATCGGAGAACATGAAAGAATTGCCGGATAATTGCGTTCAACTGATGGTGACATCGCCACCCTACGATGTTGGCAAGGAATACGACATTAACCAGTCACTTGATGAATATCTCGAATTTCTCAAGCGCGTTTGGATTGAAACTTATCGCGTGCTCGTGCCCGGTGGCCGGGCGTGCATCAACATTGCCAATCTCGGCAGAAAGCCATACATTCCCTTACATTCCTACATTATCAAGGATCTACAAGCCATCGGGTTTCTCATGCGCGGTGAAATCATCTGGGATAAAGGCGCCTCTGCGGGAACATCAACGGCCTGGGGCTCGTGGTGCTCGGCGACAAATCCGACGTTGCGCGACGTGCACGAGTACATCCTCGTGTTTTCAAAGGAATCCTTCTCCCGCGATAAAAAGGGCGAGGGCAAGGAACGGGAAGACACAATACCCAAGGAACATTTTCTCGAATACACGAAAAGCATCTGGAGCTTTCCCACCGAATCGGCGAAAAAGATCGGGCATCCCGCCCCGTTTCCGGTAGAGCTCCCGAGCAGAGCAATCGAGCTCTACACGTTCAAGGATGACGTGATTCTCGATCCATTCATGGGCAGCGGTCAAACTGCCTTAGCAGCACTAAAACTCGGTCGCCATTTTGTTGGTTACGAGATCAATGCTGAATACAAGGGCCTTGCCGAAAAACGCATCAAGAAATGCTGGCAAGACATCAATTCCCCAACGCTACTCGATTTTCAACAGAAATAATCGGTCAACTCTGAACGTGCATGACCTTAGCTTCCCAAGATTAATAACAAGGGAATAATCCCGATGATATTCGACGTGAAGGAAGAAATCGCCCGGGTAAAAACATCTTACCTTAAAATTCGCCCCCGGCAAATCCGGCTAACCGGCAAGCCTTCCTTGGACAATTGATCTCCGCGGCGCCAGCGGAATGAATATATTGTAAATGGAAAGTATTGCCGGTGATCCCGGCTAAACGCTAGCCTGGAACAAAAAGCAAAATAAATTGTCGTCTTGCACCGGATATATTAGGAATCGTGGAAAAGGTAGGGAAAAGAAAGAGAATTTTTAAAAAGGAGGCGGACCTCATTGACCGTGAGGTAAACCTAACAAGGAGATAGATTCCTAAAAAATAGATAATACTAAACCTAACATGATTTGCGAGTGATTTTATGGCATCTGATAATATGGATTTGTGTTACGAGGAACAAGAACCATTATTTACATTTGACGAGAACCTCTTGATTTCCCTTGACAAATTGGAAGACAATTCTGAAGCAATCATTGTTAAGGTAAAAACGAATACAGGACCCTTTACCCGCTTGTGCCACATGGGCTTGACGCCGGGAACCCGGGTCCTGAAGATTCACAGTGGTCCACTTAGAGGTCCCGTTGAGATCCGGATAAGGGACACTCTGCTTGCAATCGGGTATGAGCTAGCCAAAAATATTCTCGTGCATTTTGAAGGCGATCACGATGAGCTGCCACGCTCCCCCGCCTCGGCTTAAATTGGCATCTGGAGAATATCCCCCGATCAAAGTGGCTCTCGTTGGAAATGCAAACGTGGGTAAAAGCGTCATTTTCAACCAACTCACGGGCCTGAATCAAACCGTGGGAAATTGGCCAGGCAAGACAGTTACATGGGCAGAAGGCCTGGCAACTTTTTGCGGCCAAAAGTTTGAGCTCGTTGATTTACCCGGAATTTATTCTCTTTCCACGTATTCATTGGAAGAAGTAGTCACGCGTGAATACATTGTTGAAAAACATCCAGATTTCATTGTTGACGTGTTGGATGCTTCAAACCTGGAACGAAACCTTTTCTTGACATTGCAACTCCTCTTGCTCCACGAAGGTCCCATCATCGTGGTGCTGAACCAGTGGGATCTCGCCAAGAGCAAGGGTCTTGCGATCGATATCGATAAATTGAGTGAAATTCTCGGATGCCCCGTTATCCCCACGGTGGCAGTTCACAGCCGTGGGGTTCACGAGATCCTCGAAACCATTTTTGACTTGCAAGATCACCCCGACAAATTCTCGACCCCGACCATTCGCTTGGGCAAGGAAGTCGAGACACGCATGGATTCTTTAGAACCTCTCTTGCCAACCGAGGAAAATCTCTACCCCGCTCGATTTGCCGCGCTCAAGCTCCTGGAGAGCGACAAGGAAATGCTGAAGTATTATGAATCGCGCAATCCGGATGCAATAGCTCTTGCAGAACAAGATACACAGGAATTGGAGGAGTTGCACGGGGAGAAAATCGCGGCGATCGTCTCCGGGGAACTCTACAGCATCGTTCACCATGTTGTGGATGTCGTACAAGTGATCGAACACCCGATCGAGAAGGAAAGCCTCGCCGATAGGTTGGACCACGTTACCACGCATAGCGTCTGGGGCTACGTTATCTTGATTGGAATTCTTGTAGGAATGTACACCGGGGTGTTTTCTCTTGGTGGATTCATCGCGACGGTGGTGGATGCATTGTATCAATTCCTGTCCACGCTGGTCTACGGCGCGTTTGGAACTGGCACGCTCGTGCAAGTCTTGTGGAACGGCGGGATGGGAGGATTCTTAGGGGCAGTGGGCGGCGTGTTACCCTTCGTCTTCATCTTTTATTTCTTCCTGGAAATCCTCCAGGATAGCGGGTACCTTCCCCGGGCAGCTTTCATGATGGATTCCTTGATGCATCGAATCGGCCTTCATGGGAAGAGCATCATTCCCCTCATCCTCGGCTTCGGGTGCAATGTTCCCGGTTGCTCCGCATGCCGAATCATGGAAACCGAGCGGGAGAAAAATCTTAGCATGTTCATCACCACGATAGTCCCGTGCGCCGCGAGGACCACGGTCGTGATGGGCCTGGTAGGACATTATCTCGGGTTCAACTGGGCACTCTTGCTGTACCTGATCAATTTTGCCGTCATCATCGTCATGGGGCGGATCGCCTACAAACTCGTGAAGGGCGAAAAGACGGAACTGATCATCGAGCTCCATGATTACAGGAAACCAAACCTGAACGTGATAGCGAAGCAGACATGGTTCCGAGGGAAGGAATTCGTGTACCGTGCCCTCCCACTCATCGTGGTTTTCGGCATCTTGCTTCAATTATTGATCTATTTTAATGCCCTGAATCCCATCAATGAATTTCTATCGCCTGTCACTGTTGCATGGTTAGGCTTGCCTGTCGGGGTCGGGATCTTTCTTTTATATGGCATTTTCCGCAAGGAACTCACCCTCGTGCTGCTGGCTAATTTCGTGATGGCGCTCGGGCTTACCATTCCCCAATACATGACCCCGTTGCAGATGATGGTGTTTGCTCTCATCACGATGCTTTACATCCCGTGCATGGCCACGATCATCGTCGTGGGCAAGGAAGCAGGCTGGAAAATTGCCGCTTACATCACGATAGTGGAAATTTGCGTGGCACTCCTCATGGGCGGCCTCATCAATTGGATAATGTTTTTCATCCAAGGGATCGTTCATTGATTTTTCATATTTTCTTTTAGCTATTGCTATTCAGACCTTGACTACTTCTTACTAAAAGAGAGCATATTTTTTTAGGGAATTGCTGAGTGAAGAATTTTATGTCAATAGAAAATGAAGAACAAAGTGATGCGATCGAGCAAAAGCCTCAACCGGGAAGTACCCTCACCCAGGTCGTGATGAACTCTGCAAATATAATCGACAATGCCGACGGCCAGCTATTCCCAACCGTTTATAACCAAGTGCAAATCGATTTTAAAAATAATGGCGTGACAGTAGGCCTTGACCAACTGGGTTGGATTACAACCATCAGGTCACTTCTCCAGGCAGTGACAACACCGATCTGGGGATGGTGGAACGACCGGCATTCCCGCAAGAAAGTTCTTGCATTCGGATGCTTGCTCTGGGGTATTTTTACGATCCTGATGGCAACCGCCCTGAATTTCGTGGAATTACTTTTGTACCGCGCCGTCACTGGCGTAGGCCTCGCGGTCATCATACCGACGACCCAATCCATTGTCGCGGATTTGGTCCCGCCAGCCAAGCGTGGCAAGGCATTCGGGTGGCTTGCTTTTACGCAGGTTCTTGGGGTCATCATTGGTACCATATTTGCGACCATTCTCGTGACGGGTGTTCCTTCCAATTGGCGTCTCATTTTTGTCATTTGGGGATTTGTCAGCATCGCGATTGCAGCTGTGGTCATGTTATTCGCGAAAGATCCTATCAGAGGAGGCTCAGATCCAAAACTCGCCCCACGACAAACAACTGGAGCTAACGGTGAAGAACCTAAAATCCAACGTAAAGCTTTCAAGGAGATCTTGACCAATCGCACGTTCATGTCCATAGTGGCTCAGGGCGTCATTGGGTCCCTCCCATGGAACGCGATACTATTCATGGTAGCCTGGTTCGAATATATTGGCTTCGACGACACCACGGCAGGATTCATGTTTCTCATCATCGCGGTCGGAGCCGCCTTGGGAAACTTTTTCGGCGGCGTGTTCGGGGATCTCGCCGCGAAGAAGAACCCGAAGTATGGACGAATAGTGACGGCGCAGATCTCAGCGGTCATCGGCATCCCACTTGCGTGGATAATCTTCCTCGTTATCCCATGGGACACATCGTCCATCTTCTTGTACATCATCGTCGGGGCCATCACCGGTTTTCTCATTTCCTGGCCAAGCGCGGCGTGCAACAACCCGATTTTCAGCGAACTATTCGAGCCGGAGATCCGCGGCACCATGTTCAGCATCGACCGCGTGTTTGAAGGCTCGCTCGCCGCCTTGGGAACCATATTCGTGGCGTGGATTGCCGATGCTCTCGGCTTTATAAACCCGCCAGCCGGTCTCACCGATATTTGGACGTGGGATCCCTTGAATAGGGCAATAAACACGAGCGCGCTAGCGTGGGGCATGTTCTACACGACTGTGATCCCGTGGATCATTTCCACCAGCTTATACACGCTAGTGTACTTCTTCTATCCAAAGGACTTGCAGAGAATACAGCAAATTCTCAAGGCACGCGTGCTTGGAAATGCAAACACGTGATCACAGAATAACCAGGATCATCATTAAATCTTCATTTTTTTTTAGTGCATCACGAAAATAAAAGATGGTGACCACTTTTTAGCTAAAAATTCAAACTGCTTGGAAAAATTAAAAAATTAAGAGTAGAATTCTTCAGGAGGAAATTTCTTCTTTTATCCTTGCCTTCTTTCCTGGCACCCATTCTATCATTCGTTCAGGGTGATAAAGTGTCTCATCAACCTTCAGCCTGTCACCCGTCGTGGTTCCCTTAGCCAAGAGTAACGTATTCATCCACTCGAAAGAGCCCTTGAAATTCACCTTTTCCCAGAGCCAGAGGATGAGATGCCACATGAGCCATAAGAGCCCCAGGACGATGAGCAATTGCCATTCGTTCAAGTTCCCTTCGAGTGCGGGCCAACCCGTGATCAATTCGATGATGACGACGGGAATTGCCATGAAATATTGCAATGTCCATAACGTGAGCGTGAGGAGACCAAACCGTCGTAAAGTAACCGTGCGCTTGATGAACACCTCGACACGGGTCTTTTTCCGGAAATCGATCATGTAGAGCAACCACGCCGTTGAAGAAGTCTCGCCTCCAAGCAGAAGTAAGAACCAGCCAAGGCAACTTTCCGCGTCTATGTCGAACGGCTGCACGTTCGTCGCGTTTAACACCACCCCGATGAGGATGCCGATCCCCGCAATGATGAAACCCCATGCGAACAATTTTTGGAGCACTTCAGGCGTCACGGCTTTTTGATTTATGAACACGGCGATAATGGCTCCGATCGCGGCACATGAAAAATAAGGAACCAACGGTACCAGGCGACCGACAAAAGGCGCCCCGATAAATAGCAAGATGTTGATGCCCACGCCACGCGAGAGAAATGCGGTGATGTTGCTGGCAGAGAAATCATCACTCCATGGCGTTGCTCGCAACGCCGCGCGTATCAAAGGTTGAAACACGATGACCGCAATGGCAATAGTGGCGAATATATAACACGCCCGTGCTCGTGAAATATCAAATTTCAATATAATCAAATAAACCAGGCTCGAGAAAATGATGGAGGTACCGATTGTTTGCAACACGTTGGAGAAATAAAATCCATTTATCAATCCCATTCCGAAGGTGTTCAGGCTATCGCCGGTTGCCAGGCCTAATAGGCTCGCTAATAGCCCTTCGGAAATCCATCCGAAAATCCAGATGAAACCCCCGCGAATGAGTTGCGTTTTCATCACTTTCATGAAGGCCGTGTTTTTTGGAATTTCTTTCGCCGCAAGTGATTCCCATTGCTTGTGCACCGAGACGAGA
>Ga0209039_10002260_pt1 | contig 16639 bp, 14 predicted proteins | sample BogFormECP12_OM1_FD_188238 | JGI IMG/M metagenome (GOLD analysis project Ga0209039, IMG submission 188238) | Bog forest soil microbial communities from Calvert Island, British Columbia, Canada - ECP12_OM1 (SPAdes) (version 2) | ecosystem: Environmental > Aquatic > Freshwater > Wetlands > Bog ... | reverse complement strand
AGTGTGGCGTCGTAATCTTTGCGCAACTCCTCGATTCGCTCCAGTAGAAGAATAATTTCTTCCTCTGTCTTGTCGTTAGCTGCCTGTGCGGCTTCGGTTTCCTTCAGAACTGCCTGATATTCCTTATTCGTCTTTATCTCATAAAGCTTCGATTGAACCTTCTTTATCCTTTCTTTTTCAGCGTCAAGCTCTTTCTCCTTGCGCCGCCTCTCCTTGTCCAGCTCGTCAATGATCTCTTTCTCTTTCGCCGCCTTATCCTTCGCCCTTTGAAGATCCTGCTCTAACTCATCGAGACGCTTCGGCGCCTGTACCCTCTTCCGCTCGTGCTCGATCAGTTGCGTGTCTAGCCTCTGCATCTCGCAAAGCGTTTCCAATTCCTCTATCAACGTCATCCTCCTTAATGTTAAAGGGGGGTGTACGGTTCGTACACCCCCCTCTGCTTAACCCACGTGACGCGGGAACAAAATATGGCAGCTCATTCATTTCTCGCTAAATGGTGGGCCCACCTGGGCTCGAACCAGGGACCTACCGGTTATGAGCCGGTGGCTCTTCCAGCTGAGCTATGGGCCCATCGCAGAAGCTAGTGTAACCGATGACAATCTCGGTTGTCAAGGGCTTGGTTTGTGGTCACAGGCTACACGGCAAGCCCGAGAAACAACCGTCCGGTTCCAAGAATAGCCCCCCCAAAGTCCTGAAATAGGGGCAGTGACGGCGTCGATCGATCGCTATGTCCACTTCCATAGGATTACTAAATCGAGATGCACATTCCGCCAACCATTAACTCTATGTGGAGGGTAGCCGGAGGTTGGAAATGAAGGGCTTTGGGGGCCGTACTCCGAAAAGAAAGGTGGCCAAAGCGTGGCATATTTATTGCTTGCCACTACAAAAGGATGAATATGGCCCGGACCAAAATAGATTTCCACGGGTAAGCGCTCGGGACCCAGCGGTTTCCCGCTCGAATTCTATTTAGCGAGCACGACAAGTGAGAGGGGGCGACCAGGTACCCGCGTGCGGGCGTCCCAATTAATAAGCATACCCATAAACGAGGAAGGCTTCTATGAATCAGTCCTTTGTAACCAGAAAGCCGCTTTTAGATAGGAACAGGAATATTGCCGCCTACGAAGTTTCATTCAGGGACATAAACGGCCTTCGACCGGACGCTGTACCAACACAATCACCCGGCGAAGCCCTCGTAGTGTTCCTAAGTACCAACAGCTTCGAACAACTGACGGGTGAAAAGGCAGGCCTGATCAGCCTCGGACCTGATCTATTGAAAGACCACATCGTTGCCTTAATTCCAAAGGACAGAGCCGTGCTCGGGCTATCAGATGGAGACCCCCTCACAAATGCAGTGCTTATGGAACAGTGTAAAAACCTTCGGCAGCGCGGGTATCGATTCTGTCTCAACCACGTCAAACATGAGGGATCGTATCCCTCCTTTATGCAACTCGCCGAATTTGTGAAGATAAGTATGACGGAAAACGATCGCGCCAAAATTGCCGAGAGCAACGCTTTGCTCAAAAAGCTGCCTGTAAAACTGATCGCTTCAGACGTGGACACGGAGGATGAGTACAAATATTCTCTCGGCCTGGACTTTGATCTGTTTGAGGGATCTTTCTATTACAAACATTCAGCGGTCACCTCGAAGTCAATCTCCCCCTCGCAAATACTTCTACTCGAACTTTCCGCTTATCTTGCCAAAGACGAGGATATGCACATTGTGGAGGGCATATTCAAGAAGAACCCCGAACTCACCTTCGGACTTCTCAAGTTGATCAACTCCGCCTTCTTTCGGGTACAGCAGAAGATCACGTCGATCAGACAAGCCATAGCGTTACTCGGGTACGCGAATTTGCAGAAGTGGGTGGGATTGCTCCTCTTCACCATAGACCATCGTGACCACGCACTCAATCCTCTCGTTGAAAAGGTGCTCATCCGTGGCAGGATGATGGAGATGCTGGCTGAACGGGTGACCGGCAGCAAAACCGCCGCGGACGGCGCCTTTATCACGGGTATCCTCTCCTTCGTCAACGTACTCTTCGGCAAACCTCTTCATGAGATCGTTGATAAACTAAGCCTTGCTCCAGAAATCCGCGAAGCTCTCTTGCAGAGAGAGGGGGTCCTGGGTAACCTGCTCGCCATCACTGAAGACTTGGATGATGAAAATTATAGCGACCTCGAAAAGAGGTTTTCGTTAGTGGGCATTCGCGCTATCGATCTTCTCTCAATCGAGACCAAAGCAATCCTGGAGTATCAGGCATCGGTTAATGACGATATACCGAAGCATCCTCAGGGAAAGGAGGTGAACTAGGGTCTTTGTGCGCGGTGGCACACAGCTTCTGTGCCGGGCGTAACCAAGAAACGGAGTGAAGTAACATGGATGTTTTTGTTGCCCGGCAGCCAATTTTTGACGCGCGCCAGACCGTGTACGGATACGAGCTGCTCTACCGTTCCGGATCTTCTAACGTATACGAAGGCACAGATGGGAGCCAAGCCTCACTAAGCGTCATACGGAATGCTTTCCTCATGCTGGGGCCCCAAGCGCTCACGGGTCGAAAAAAGGCGTTTATAAACTTCACCAAAGACCTCCTGGTGAGCGGGGTAGCCCTGAGTTTGCCCCATGACCAAACGGTCGTCGAAATTCTGGAAGACATCGAGGCGGATGAGAGCACACTCAGCGCGTGCAGAGGCCTCAAGGAAGCAGGTTTTACGCTTGCCCTAGATGATTATACCCTTGCCAATACCACTCAGGAATCTTTCCTGGAACTTGCCGACATTGTCAAAGTCGATTTTAAGCTGACACCTGAACAAGATCGCTGGAAGATCGTACAGCGTGCTTCAGGCCAGCCGAAGCGGTTCCTGGCAGAGAAGGTGGAAACAAGGCAGGAGTTCAACGAGGCTGTCAAAAAAGGGTACGGGCTGTTTCAAGGATACTTTTTCAGCAAGCCCGTTATTGTCTCCGGCAGAGATATTCCGACCATCAAGCTCAATTACATGCAGGTGGTGCAGGAGGTGAACCGACGGGAACTCGACTTCTACCAGCTGGAAAAGGTCATAAAGCAGGATACCTCACTCTGTTACACCCTGTTGAACTATATCAACTCTGCCTACTTTGGTCTGCGAGAACATATCAATTCCATACGACACGCCATGGTGCTGTTGGGAGAAAATGAAGTAAGAAAATGGGCCTCCCTCGTTCTATTCACGTTCATCGGGCAAGATAGACCGCCTGAAGTGATGGTCACATCTCTTATCAGAGCCAGGATGTGTGAGGCGCTGGCCAGTCACACGGGTCTCAGGGGCTCCGAGTCAGAACTTTTTTTTGTGGGTATGTTCTCCATGCTCGACGTTCTGATCGGTCGGCCCTTGCGTGAAATTCTCGACTCCATGCGCTTGTCGAAGGACGTGAAAAACGCCCTGCTCGGTGCGAAAAGCAAGTACAAAGAGGTTTTTGATCTGGTGGTCAACTATCAGGGGGGCAATTGGGAACAGTTCGCACAGTCTGCCAAAAAGCTCTCGCTCGCTGAAACAACAGTTCCAAAGCTCTACGTGGAATCCATCGAGTGGGCTGACCAGATTACAAGTCTCAAGGAGAATTCGGGAACCTGAACAAAGGGCTTGCCATCCAGTTTAGTCTTTTCCTCGTAATCGGTCTGTTTGGTTTCTCTAGCTTCTCTGGTTTCTCTCGTTCTTCTGGTCTATCTGGTTTGTCTTTGGTGTCACCGATCATGGGCCTTCTTCCTCTGACTTGACTCATGGCCCTATCCCTCCCATCCGAATGGCGAAGTGGCAACAAAAGTGTTTGATTTTACCATGGCTCTATGTTATGAAATTCACAAGACGTGCCAATTACAACCGCCAGCGGCGCCTTGACCAGCCCAAGCCGCTATTTCTTCGGGAGGCTGCAATGAGTAACTTTCTCGATAAGCTTACGATCAGATTTATGCGAGAAGACGACCTCGACGCCATTATAGACATAGACACTAAGGTGCTCGGAGAGGCAAGGAAGGACTACTGGGTAACAAAAATCATTAATCAGGGCCAGTCCCGACCACGTGATGCTTCTCTTGTTTCAGAGATAGATGGCAAAGTGATCGGCTTTATCCTCGGCGAAGTTAGCGGATGGGAGTTCAAGGTTCCCAACAACATAGGGTGGATAGACACGATAGGCATAGACCCTGATTACCAGAACCGTGGAATAGCCAAGGAACTCGCAAACGCCCTCGTCACGAATCTCAGGAAGCATGGGGTTGACACTATCTATACCCTTGTCAATTGGAATGACTGGGATTTACTGCAGTTCTTCCATGCGATGGGATTTACCAGGGGCGATATGATCAACCTTGTCTTGAAGGTTTAATATAACGAGGGTCAGCCTTTCTTGGCCGGGAGACGCAGCTTCGTGCCGGCCAAAACACGATCGCTTCTCAGGTTGTTTGCCCGTTTGAGCGCAAATACGTTTATACCGTACTTTTCCGAGATATCCGAAAGATTCTCACCTTTCCTAACCGTGTGATAGCTGCTCGCCACTTTAGGTCGTGACTTTTTCTGGGATACCAGCTCGATCCGCATATTCGGATAAATCTGGTTCTTCTTTATCCTGTTTATCTCCTTCAGGGTAGCCACATCCACCCCATATTTCTCTGAAATATCGGCGAGCCTCTCGCCTTTCTTAACAATATGGTATGTCTTCTTTACATCTTTCTTTTCAGCTGCGACTGAGTGCCTCGGCCCTGCGACCAATTCTTTCCGGGTGCCTGCCCGTGTCTCGGGCGCTTCATTTTTCAGAACTCTCGCCACCTGTACCTTCGGCTCGGCCTTGAGCGTGGGCTCATTATAGAATGAGGGAATGTAAATCACGCTGCCCCGCTTCGCCTTGAGTCCCGTGTCACAGTAGTTGACGAGCGCGAGATCCGCATAGGTCACCCTGTAACGCTTTGTGATGCTTGGCAAAGAATCCTTCTTCTTCACTATGTAAGCAAAAAACCCTTTTATCTTCCTTTCCTTTTCCACAGCATCATTTAGATTGTCGCGAAATTCCTTTTGTTCAATGCCCTTCGGAAGCTTGATTACGTAATATTGCGTATCGGGTGGCGTTATGGCGGTTAAGAGCTCGGGGTTATACGACCTGAGCAGGGATATGTCTGTCGACGCGGCCCGTGCCACTGTTTCCAAACGAATGCCCCCGGGCACCTGCTGCCGCACAAACTCTATTGGCGCCTCATAATCGATATCCGTAAATCCGTACCGCTCCGGGTTTTTTGCGATGATTGCTGCCGCAATCAGCTGCGGGATATAGTCCCGGGTTTCCCGAGGCAATGTATTATACTTGCTCAACTCCCAGAAGTCGGCCGTTTCGTGGCGCACGATGGCTCTTTCGATCCGCTTCTCTCCTGCGTTGTATCCTGCCGCCGCCAGGTACCAGTCACCAAACTGTTTAAAGAGATCCCGAAGGTATCGGGCCGCCGCAACGGTCGATTTTTCTGGATCTCTCCGTTCGTCAACCCAGTGGCTCACCTTCAGACCGTACCGTTCACCCGTCTCATAAATGAACTGCCAGGGGCCGCACGCCTTCATGGGTGAATAAGCTTTTGTATTAAAGCCGCTCTCAATCATCGCCAGGTAAACAAGGTCTTCCGGCAGACCATGCTGTCTCAATATTTCCCTGATCGGCGGCACGTACCTTTCGGACCGTCGGAGCCATTTGGTGAAAACTTTTCTTTTTTCCACGGTGAAAAAATGAATGAAGTATTGCACAGCATCGTTGAAAACGATGGGTATGTCGAAATTCTCGAGCGAGCCGGGGCTTACGAGAAGACGTGGCTCTTCCTCCTCGATCTGATCAGGAGCTATGGGCTCGTTCCCATCATTGGCAAAAGTCGCCCCTCTGTCGGGAGTAAGAGTACCGCCGATAACTGAGGTATCCTGACCGCGACCCAAAGAAGCGCGATCTTCGAGCATAGGGATATTTGTGGGCGGAGAGGCAATTGCCTGCGAGCTTGTCCCGGCCAGCATCACTGCCAACCCAACAGCACCAAACAGGCCTACAAGACGCCGTATCCTTGTCTCCATGTCCTCCGTTCTAGCAAAAAGGATACCAAACATGCTAAACTCTCTTGATAATAAAGACTAAAGCTGCCGCTGTCAAGAAAAAAATGACCCAAAAGCCTGTCAGGAGAATCTTTTACCAACTGCACCCCTGTAGCCTCTCGCGAATTCAGAGGCGCTCATCCTTCTCCTGTTCTCGAGCTGCACCTCTTTTAGCAGGACAGAACCGCTCAGGGAAGCTACCAGTAGCCCATCCGGCAGGACTTCCAGCACAATACCAGGCTCAGACTCTTCTGTCCTGTGACCGAGATCTGCTGCAAACACCTTCACCAGCTTGCCATCGAGAAACGTGTAAGCCGTTGGCCAAACCACCAGTGCTCTTACCTGCCTGACTATCTGGATTGCATCTGTAGCCCAGGAAATGAGTCCCATCTCCCTCGTGATGATGGGTGTATACGTGGCATCCTCCTCCCGTTGAACCGTCCCTTGGGGTAAACCGTCTGTCTCAACGCCCTTCAAAAAGCCCAGCAAGATCTGGGCCGTCCTTTGAGACAGTCTTTCAGAGAGCCCCCTGGCGTCCTCGCCTGCCCGGATTGAAAACGGCTCCTGATAAAGAATATCGCCTGCGTCCATCCTCTCACTCATCTTTATGATAGTGATGCCGGTTTCAGACTCACCGTCGCGAATAGCCCACTGGATGGGCGCAGGCCCGCGATACTTCGGAAGCAGCGAAGGATGCACGTTTATGGCGCCGATAATTGGCACGTCCAGGAACCACTTAGGTATGAGAAGGCCAAAACTGACTACTACGAGCAAGTCGGGCTTGAGCGCTGCAAGATCCCGCGCCGCGGGGTCCTTAAAGGAGTCAATCTCAAAAAGAGGCAGTTTCAGACGACGGGCTAATTGAGCCACCTCACCATCCTCTAACAGGTAACCGCGCCCTCTTGGCTTTGCCTTTTTCGTCACGACAGCGGAAACAAGGGAATAAATCGATTCAAGTGGAAAAACAGAGAAGCTTGAGGAGCCGAAGAAGAGTATCCTCATTCACTCCTTCATATATTCTTTTCGAAATAATTGCCTCTTAACCGGGCTCAAGTGATCAACGAGCAGTATCCCGTTAAGATGATCAATCTCGTGTTGGAATGCCCTGGCCAGAAGACCTTCACATTCCATGCTAAACTCCTTTCCCTCCAGAGTGACAGCTTTCACCAGTACTTGCCTCGCTCTCTTTACTGTTTCGTAAAAGCCGGGCAGGCTGAGGCACCCCTCCTCAGCTGTTTCTTCTGACGTAAGCTGAACAATCTCTGGGTTCACAAGGACAAGAGGCTGAGATTCTTTTTCGAGCCCTAGCTCAAGGCTTATAATTCTGACGGGGACTCCAATCTGATTGGCCGCAAGCCCGACACCCCGCGCTGCACGCATCGTTTCTATCATATCCTGGGAAAGCTTGCACAGCTCGACGGAGAGGTCGGTCACTTTTTCAGCCACCTTTCTCAGGACAGGATCCGGGTACCGTCTGACAGAATGAATTGCCATAGTCAATATTTTAATCTGGCCCTATGGGATAGTCAAGGCAGGCCGTTCCCTCACCTTTCGTTGTTGCTTTTTTCTCGATTCACGGGCTCGGCCGTGCGCGCCCTACGTCTGTCAACGTTGTAACAGCTTCCCTTACTTAGCTTCGAGTAATGTTTCATCTCAGAAGCTACTTCCGTTATCTCAACAGCGACGGAAAATGGGATGAACTTATTATGGGCAACACCAATGGAGATCGACATGATTGGAAAGGAGACCGCATTCCCTGACCTGTCAGTGGATTCAATATACCCTTTGGCCTGGTCCTCCCTATCGTAAAAGATAGGTATAATCCCATCAAAATTCCTTATGATCTTCTGAGAAACGACCTCCACACCGTCGTATTTGACTATAAAAACGAAGTCGTCTCCACCGACGTGACCGACGAAGCTGTTGACCGGCTGCTCTTCCTTAACGGTGTTGAGAAGGAGCCTCCCCACCATTTTCAGCACCTCGTCGCCACGCGCAAACCCATACTTGTCGTTAAACGGCTTGAAGTCATCGAGGTCTGCCCAGGCTACCGCAAAGGCATCACCTGTATCGAGTCGACTCTGTATCTGCTTTAGGATGGCAATGTTACCTGGAAGTCTCGTTAACGGGTTGATCTCCACAAAGCGGGCCGCGCGTTCAACACATAGTTCCACGCGGGCTCTGGCCTCGGCCTCCAGACTCGACTTCCTCACAAAGTCGTCCGCGACCAGACAGTCCCAGTCACGAGAAACCACGTGGTCCTCAGTGATGACTATGATCGGAATCCGACCAAAGATGGGATCATTCTTTAAGTCACTGAGTATGCCTCTCGTCCATGAGTCGCTGACACTCGCCGATTCAACTACCATCAGGTCGGCCATTGAACTGTACACGTAGTCGAGCGATGACTGGACATTGCTGAAGAGAACGAGCGTGAATGACTCAGCAAGTACCCGCTCTAGCCTGTTCCTTAAGATAAGATCCTTCGTAATGAGTACGACTGATTTCAAGTGGCCTTCCCAGCCAAGAGTAGCCCCTCTGCCTGTTCCAACAGATCTTCCATCTCAATCAGCGTCTCTCTTATGTGTCCGTCAGAAAGGCCAAGAAGCCGCCATGCACCCTCATCAACACAGGGTACCAGGTTGTCGCCCCCAAAGCCAAAACCTCGGCCCCTTATGAGGATGTCTGAAAAGTGGACTATTGCCGTATGCACTCTATAATGTTTCGAAAGATCGGGCTTATGGTGGTACGTCATCTGCTCAACCAGACTCCGCGGAAAATTCCACTTCTTACCCACCCACCCTCCCACATCCGCATGCGTGACGCCGAACAACTCCTTTTCGGCATCTGCTACAAAAATGGCCCTGGCATTGGCTTCGGCAATAACTTGACTGTATAGATCCGGAAACTGCACGCTGAGAAAGACCTTGCCTATGTCGTGGAGCAACCCTGCTATCGATACTTCTTCTGGATCCTTCAATCCCTTTCTCCTGGCAATAATCCTTGCGGTGATGGCACAACCAACAGAGTGCTCCCATAACCCGACGATGGATTTTTGCATGATTTCGAGAACGGATACGCCAAGGAGCAAGCCCCTGGCCACATTCAAGCCGAGCAGGAGCAGCGCCTGTGTTATTGACGATATCCGCCCGGGAAAACCATAAATCGGCGAATTCACAACCTTCAGAATTTTCAAGGCAAGCACCGGATCCTTGGCTATGAAGGTCGCTATCTCAGGCAACGATGCATTGGGATTTTCAAACATTTTGAGTAAATTCCAGAGAACCGCCGGGAGCGTTGGAACCGCATCAAGATGTTCAATCTGCGTTTTCACCGAACGCATTGTCATCATGAGTAAATCTCCCGCAGGTGCTCCCTCAACAGCCGTTTGACTCTGTCCATGTGCGGTTGATCCCCGGCCTGAGCAAATCTCGCTTCGAGCGCTGAAAGCATCTTGTCAAGTGAATCGTCATCTGATCGGTCAACCACAAACACATGCCGGATATCCGCGTTGTCGAGTTTCCGGATCATCTCCTCTGATATCCTGACCCCACGATCGACCAGCATGGCGCCAGCGCCATTAAACACAGGTTTTGACAGCTGCATGCCTGGTGCCAGGTTTTTGAGAGCTATTCTGGGCACAAGTCTCCCTTAATTGGTTATCGCCGATACCGGATTTCGATTAAATCCCTCGAAGTGACTCTTTCTGTTCGGCTTCTGGCAAATTGGCATGGACGGCTTATATTTAGTAAGACAGAAAAAAAGATTTCCACGGATACCCCCGTGGAAATCTATCTAGCGAGCACGGCAAGCCGGGTGCCCACGCAGTGGGTGGTGGGAGGCTCCAACGGCCGGGTACCCGCTTGCGGGTGTGGTGCAGCGGGCGACGCGAGCCCCGATCAAATAGTTGCATGGAGGAATCTATGGCCAGGCTAGACCGTTTGTTGCGAGAAGAGGTACATGACCCGTACTTTGTAAAACAAAGATACCGTGATCCTTCGGTGTACGAACGATGTAATGTTCTCTTCCGGAATGGAGCCTTTGAATGGGTGAAGATAATACCGCGAGACGCGGTAAAAATGATCTGCCCGGCGTGTTTCCGCATAGAAGATCAATTCGAAGGCGGCGTTGTTACATTAGGGGGCGATTTTCTGTCGCAGCACAAGTCTGATATTATGAATATCATCACAAATACAGAAAAGGCAGAGCAAAGCTTACGCCCCCTTGAACGAATAATCTCTTTGACTGACCGAGGTACAAGTATAGAGATCCGGACGACATACGAGCATATCGCCCGAAGGATAGGAGAGGCTATTCACAAGGCGTATAAGGGGGAATTGGCCATTCAGTACCCCGAAGGCGAAAAGTACGCACGGGTTTCCTGGAAGAAATGAGGTGGATAAAAGACCCCTGAATCCTCAAATAGCAGATTCTTTGGGCCAAAATCATCCACGGATAGTCGCCGAACCAGTTTAAGCGCCCTGTGCTCCCCATCCTCAAAGGGGACGCCTCTGTTTCTGAGCCTTAATGATACTACTTTGCCCCAAACAAGATCCCCTGTTTCTATGTCCAGTGAAGCGTGGAGAATGAGGCTGATTCCCCGGACACCCTGGGTACTGATGCCCGCATAGGTCACGAAGTTTCCGAGGCTGTAGGTAATCAGTTTGTTCTTATAGACTTCAAATCCTCTCAACACGTGTGGCCCGTGGCCGATCAGGAGATCTGCCCCTCCATCCACCATCTCATGGGCAAACCGCCGCGTCTCTCCTCGCGACTCACCGGCAAAAAACTCCGATCCCTCAGGTACATGAAGGGCATTAATTCCCTCAGGGCCGGCGTGAAAGGAGACGATGACGATATCGCTCTCTCTTTTCAATTCCTTCACCACATGCCGGGCCCCGGATATATCCAGAACCGAGGGGAACGGCGGTTCCAGGCGCGAGAAGGAGAAACCAGCTACTGCCACTTTTTTCCGCCCTACGCTGAAACGGGCAATGCTCTTGCCGGCTGCCGGCTGTATTAGGGCGTTTTGCAAACTCGCCCGGGTCTTTCTTTCTCCCTCCACTCCAAAGTCGAGCGTATGGTTATTTGCTGTGCTGACCACGTTGAATCCCGCCTTTACCAGGTGGTTGACATATCTCGTTGGCATCCTGAACGCGTAACAGGTTCCCGAGGTTTCCTGTCCAGCACATTTAGCTGTGCTGCCCTCGTCAAGAAGCGTGCCTTCCAGGTTTCCGAAAACGACGTCCGCCCCTTTAAGCCTCTCCCTCATGTTCTGGAACAGATGCTCTCCGTCCTGGGGAGGAAGCTTTTGTGCAGGAAAGGTCGTTCCCATCATGATATCCCCCACAGCCGCCACAAGGAGATATTTCTTTTGTTGTACACCGGGATCGGTTGGCTTCGCTAACAGGACGATGGCCACCATGAGAATGAGCGAACAAATCAAGTATCGCATAAGTTTCGTGTACGATGCTTCTTGACGTAAATCTAGCACAGCTATTTTCCTTCTTCCAGCGGACCTGGGGTTCCCTCAACACAAATCCTCAGTCCGGGCCCAAGACGTAGATCAATACTTGCTCATGATATAATAGCGCATGAGATCGGTTATCAAGGAAATATACGCCAAGTCTGTGCTCTCCCGATCCGGGATTGAAGGCATCAGCTACACGGTCAATCCTTACATAGGCTGTTCGCACGGATGCCGCTATTGTTATGCGACGTTTATGAAAAAATATACCGGTCATCCCGAGGCTTGGGGCGCGTTTGTCGATGCAAAAGTGAACGCGCCGCTGCTTCTGGAAAAGCAACTATCCAGAGCTGAAAGAGGAACCGTCATCCTGAGCAGCGTCACGGACCCCTATCAACAAATCGAAGGGCAATACAAGCTCACACGAGCCTGTCTCGTTGCCCTCTCCAATTCCGACTTTCCTGTCGAGATCCTTACAAAGTCGCCTCTTGTGCTGAGAGACATGGATGTGATCTCAAAATGCAGCCATATTGAGGTGGGGTTCACTATAACTACAGATGATGACAACATAAGACGGATCTTTGAGCCGCAGGCCCCGCCCGTAGAGGAGCGTGTACGGGCCTTGCAGGCGCTTCACGATAAGGGGATTAGAACCTATGTCTTCGTGGGGCCGGTTCTACCGATGAACCCGGACACTCTCGCACAGAAGATACGTCCTTATGCCCACCGAGTCATGGTCGACGCTATGAACTACCCGTCCAAAACGATAGGCATCTATCGATCTCACCGCCTGGATCAGTGGCTTAATCGTGATCACGTGAACAGCGTAATTGAGACGCTTCGACAAGGGCTCGGCTCACTACCCGTCGAGATCTGCTAATACAAAGTGCGGAAGCGAGCCGATGATGCGAAGAAGCGTGGAAGCGGGAATACAAAGTCTCTTGTTCTCGTTGTACTTCAGGATATCCGCTTCCTCATGAGCATTAATTGGTAGGAAGGGTTTGGAGCCACGTATCGAGCCTGCTGCAGCCCTTTCTCAGCTCTTCCAGACAATTGGCGAAAGAAAACCGGACATGAGAACCTGCTCTGAATAAACCAAAATCATAACCTGGCGTGAGCGCTACTTTAGCTTCGTGAAGGGCTTTTTGCACAAAATCCATGCTGTCGAGCTTCCACCTCTCAATACCTGCATAAATATAGAAAGCTCCCTGTGGCTCAACAGGCACGGAAAAACCAAGCCTTGTCAGTTCAGGCAAAAGAAAGTCTCTCCGCTCCCTGTAAACGCGCCTCATCTGCTCGACTTCGGTAAGGGCATCCAGAGCTTGTATCGCAGCGTACTGCGAGATTGTGGGAGCCGAGATGAAAACATTCTGAGCAACTTTCTGGATAGGCCTTACGAGCGCGGGCGGAACAACCACCCAGCCAAGCCGCCACCCTGTCATTGCATAGGTCTTTGAAAATCCGTCGACGACGATGATGTCGTCTGAGACGGCAAGTGCCGTGAGAAAATTCTCCCCGTAAGTAAGACCGGAGTAAATCTCATCCACGACCATAAGACCATTTTTTCCTGAAACAAATGCCCAGAGTCGACCAAGACTTTCAGGGCTGTACAGAGTGCCCGTCGGATTGGATGGGTTCGCGATAAGCAAGAGATGCGGCAAGCCTTTAAGATCGCGCAAATCCTCGACCCTGATCTCAAAACCCGAATCCTCCGAAACCGGTATGGCGTTGACACGGGCCCCGGCCAGTACGCCAAAGTTCTTATAGCAGGGATACCCTGGATCAGAAAGCAGGAGATTCCGATTCCTGCTCAGCAACACTGTCGACAAGAGAAGGAATGCACCGGACGTACCGTTTGTAATCACAATGCGTTCCGGGGAAACTGACACTCCGTGAACTTTCTGATAATGACCAGCGATTCTCTCCCGGAGTGCTGGGAGTCCCAGGCTTTCCGTGTAAAAGGTGCGGTTCTCCTGTATCGCCTGGATTGCGGCTCTCTTCACTGCCTCAGGCGTCTGAAAGTCGGGCTCACCTATCTCCAGATGAATGACAGTCTCCCCCGTGCGCTCAATCTCACGCGCCTGTTCGAGCAGTTCCATGACGTAGAAAGGCTCTATTCTGTCGGCTTTTTTCGTGAGCGCTATACGCTTCCGCTTACGCATTGTCCTAAGCAGTAAACATAACACACGTTACACGTTACAAGATACAGCCTGTTACAGGTTAACGACAGGAACCCTGTTACAAGTTACAGGATACTGCCTGTTACAAGTTAACGATAGGAACCGTTAGCGGTGGGCACCACGCTTTGTTTTGCGTCATTGCCCGTAACATGTCTTGTCTGTAACGTATTGCTTGTAACGGGTGCTGCAAGCGCCCCTAACCTGTAACTCGTAACCCGTAACTCGTAACGATTGGTGCGGGGACATTTTAGATGTTGTGTGCTGAAATGGACTGCGGGAACAGGCGAGCACATCGGTCGGGATCAGGCTCGCTCGTCGAACTGAAAACCTTTCTCTCTGAAGAGCACAAGGCACGCATCTACAACCTTAGGGTTGTAAAGCGTGCCCTTCCCCTCTGATATCTCATTAAGGGCCTTCTCAATCCCCACACCTTCGCGGTAAGGCCGCCGTGAAGCCATCGATTCTACCACGTCCGCAACGGCCAGAATTTCTGCCTCCACGGTCAGAGCCTCTGCGGTAAGCCCTTCCGGATAGCCTGAGCCGTCGCGCCGCTCATGATGCTGAAGCACAGCCTTGGCCACCGGCCATGGAAATTCCAGGAGCCTCAGTATTTCGTAGCCAACGCTCGAGTGCGTCCTGATCAGGCTCAATTCAGCCTCGTTGATGCGGCCCGGCTTGCTCAAGATTTCTGCCGGTACACCGATCTTGCCGACATCATGTAAGAATCCGCTAACCCGGATGCCCTCGATCTGGTCATCAGACATGCCCATCTCTTTAGCCACCGCAGATGCCAGTTGCGCAACACGCCGCTGATGACCAGCCGTGTATGGATCGCGCATTTCACTCATGCAGGCTATGGCCTCAACCGTCTCGCCCAGAACTTTCTTCATGCCCGCAAGGCTCGTTTCCAGTTCTCTTTCCAGGAGTAACGATTTCAACGCGACTGTTATGTCTCCTGCAGCTTCCATGAGAAACTCGATCTCTTCAGGCCCGAACGCATCTTTCTCTCCAGAGTAAACATCAAGGCTCCCCATTACTTCCCCGTTGCTTACCAGTGGCAGAGCGATAGTAGACTTGAAGCCTCGTCTCAGCGCTTCCGATCGCCACGCTTCATAAGAAGGGTCCTGCTGCGTATCATTTACCACGGCGGGAGCTCCAGTAGTGATTGCCCTTCCCACAGGACCGCGACCCTCGGCTAGGTCATCCCAGGTAAAGGTACACAAGGCAAGAAAGCCCTCTTCTGCACCCGCATAAGCCACAGGTTTTATCTCGCACCGATCCTTGTCGAGCAGACTAATGGTAACAAGCTTAAAATTTACAACGTTTGCAAGAGATTCGCAGATCTGCTGGAAAAGCTCTGGTTCGCTTTTCATGCGAAGCAGGCTCTCATTCATGCTTCTGACGGCCATAAGCAGGCTATTCAGCTTTGTCCTCTTCTCTTCAGCCCTCCGTCCCTCTGTCACGTCACGGAAGACGAGTACTGCACCAAGTATGTTCCCATCGTCGTCAACAATAGGTGCCGCACTATCATCCACGATAAGTGTGGTACCCTCTTTGCCGAACAGGAGATTATTCCTCAAATCGACGACCACTGCTTCTTCGAGCACCTTCACCACGGGATTCTTGATCAAGATGCATCCGTCCTGATCTCTCACACTGAAGACCTCGCCAAGATCCCTACCCAGGGCCTCCGTCTGCTTCCATCCCGTCAGGAGTTCTGCAACCGGGTTCATGAAGGTGATACGTCCCTCGGTGTTTGTTGCTATGACTGCGTCGGCTATGCTCTTGAGAGTCGTGGCAAACCATCGCTCGCTTTCCTTGAGCCTCTTCTGCATGGTATGCCTGTACATCGCCACTTCGATCGTTGTGTGCAGTTCTCTCTCATCAAACGGCTTAAGGATGTACCCGGATGGTTCTGTGACTTTGGCTCTGTTGAGCGTGTGCTCGTCTGAATAGGCCGTCAGGTAGATCACGGGAACGTGGAGCCGGGCGCGAATAGTTTCTGCTGCCTCTACCCCGTCGATATCTCCTTTCAGCACAATGTCCATGAGGACAAGATCAGGCTGCAGGGACTCTGCCTTCTTAATGGCCTCGTCCCCAGAAAAAGCGGTCCCGCAAACCTTGTATCCAAGACCTTTCAGGCTCTCCTGTATATCCTTGGAGACAACACTCTCGTCCTCGACAACGAGCACCCTTATAGGGTTTGCAGTCTTGACGTCGATGTCCTTTTCACTTGCCCAGTGCACTTTTCGTTACCTCGTTACTCCGGCTTCCCAGCATCACATCTGCCGGCTGCGTAGAGACAAAAATAGCGTGGCTCCAGATGCTCCTTCGCCCTGCTCCTGTCATTTCGCAGCGTAAACAGGCCATAATAATAGTTAACTTTCTTAATGTATCGGATTTTTAGGGGAAAACCTTAAGGGCAGCGTGACAGTGTAGTGGTTAGTGTTTGGTGGTTAGTGTTTGGTGGTTAGTGGCTAGGTAAAGCGCAGGCAAAAGGCACAAGGCTAGGGGTAATCACCCGAGCAGAACCAGCAGGCTTGCCCTGCCCTTTGCCGTTAGCCTTTGGCTTTTGCCTCGTCGTTCCTTATTTTTGGGATATTGCCTGTTAGAGAATGGCTATGCCTTTCTGCGATTCGTCAACACTGCGGGTCAGAGACTCCTGAGCCAATTGGCCAGGCCTACATTTCTCATTTTATTGTCAACAATCCGACGATTGTCAATACTGTGACAATGATTTGTCTCCTTATGAAGCGTCTTCTTCTGAGGAATAAGAATGCTGTAAAGAAGTTCTAATGCCTATTTGAGAAATGCCAATACATCGTGCACCCTGATGTGCCAATACATCGGTTACCCTTAATGCCGGTTTTTGTGCCAATACATCGTGCACCCGAGGCCCCTT
>Ga0209039_10002259_pt1 | contig 16644 bp, 15 predicted proteins | sample BogFormECP12_OM1_FD_188238 | JGI IMG/M metagenome (GOLD analysis project Ga0209039, IMG submission 188238) | Bog forest soil microbial communities from Calvert Island, British Columbia, Canada - ECP12_OM1 (SPAdes) (version 2) | ecosystem: Environmental > Aquatic > Freshwater > Wetlands > Bog ... | reverse complement strand
GGAGAGATTCGAACTCTCGTCGGCGGGTCCAAAGCCCGCTATGCTTGTCCACTACAGTCGGCGGAAAGTGATTCTTCCCTCCACCGGGCTTCTCCGGGCCACTCTTGATGAACGCACTTTTCGTTGTTCATCAGCACTTGTTAAGTCTTGCATCTTCTCATAAAGCTGACTCTTTAGTAAGTGGTTTTTGATTAAAACCTTCCGTTCTGGCGCGCGCCAAACTGGTGGGGCAAAGATTTTAAGGCGCTTGTCGCAAAGTTCGACGGGAATGAGTACTTAAACGGGGAAACGGGAAATGGATGTTTTTGAAGTGATAAGAGCTCGAAGGAGCGTAAGAAAGTACAAGCCCGGACCGATCGCTGATACAGATTTAGGGAAGATTCTAGAAGCTGCACGTCTGGCGCCTTCTGCCGGTAACAGGCAACCGTGGCGTTTCATAATAGTACAAGACGAAATTCGAAAAAAGAGTGTGGCTGAAGCAGCTAACAGTCAGATTTTCCTCAAGGATGCTGCAGCAATTGTGGTGGCTTCATGTGACCCTGATGCTTCTGCAAAGTGGTGCGAAAAAGACACCATGATCGCTCTCGAACATATTGCTCTGGCAGCCACGGCACTAGGCTATGGAATTTGCTGGATCGGAGCCTTCAACGAAGACGAGTTGAAGCGTCTGCTTAAAATCCCAGAAAGAATCAAGATCGTCGCGTTGATGCCTATCGGCGCCCCAAATGAAAAACCCAGTCCCAAGCCCAGAAGAGACTTCCACGAGATCTTCTACAAGGAAGAATGGCAAATTCCTCTTGTGATAACTGATCATCATCCAACGCTCGAAAAGTGACAGCGCGTGCGAGTTGCTTTGACCTATCTCCTCCATTTCCGCGAGCTTCAAGGATTCGATATCTCTTGCAGATAGACTATGAATATAAGAGGGCTTAACGAGCGGGCGATGGTCATATTTAAGCGCGCTATTGGGGCTTCTAAGGCAGGAGCTCAGGGTATGAGCAAGATTACGCGAAGGATTGAGCGCGGCGCTCCAGATTTTATGAAAGCTTTGAGAAACTCGAACTAACCAGAAGATCTCTGCACCAGCAAACTCGACAACACCCAAACTAGCATGCGCATCGTCTCGAAAACAGCTCGGGTGTTTCCGACAAAAAAGGAATTATGCAAGGAGATGCCCCTCATTTGCCGACCAGAAATTTCTTGATCAAGAGTTTCCTGCTCTTTCTCACGTTTATCATAGCTGCCCGTGCCGCAGCAATATCTCTTGTCGAGTTCACGCTATTAGTTGTGCCCACCCCAAAGAATTCAATTGCGTTTCGGTAGATCGTAGGTCCGTTGTTATTCAAGTTCTCAAGTGTGCGAAACAGCGTGGAATAATCTATTCTGAAGTTTCTTATTGCAGACTCGAGCCATGAGAAGTTTTCAATAATGTCTAGTAAGAGGTTATTGAGGTAATGTGCTGCTTCAAGCGTGTTTCCGGTCTCTATCATGCTTGTGACACGATTCATAGTGCTATGTAGGAATGGATGGTTGAGGTAATAGTTCAGCCGCGTTTTGACTTTGAAATGGAGTGTGTCTAGTTTTTGTGGATTATTTTGGGATATGGATTTGATGTCTTCCCAGATTGTCTTGAAGAGTCTAAGGTTTCGTTTGGCTTTTTCCGGATTAGCTTTGTTGAATCCTGACATTTCAGTGTATTCTTTAAAAAGACTGCGCATTCCAAGTTTTTCAGTGGAGTTTTGAGCTGTTTCCATGAACCGGCTGTTTGAGAAAGGCTGCAATGTTATCTCAATCAAAAGTTTGATAGTGGTCTCTAAGGCTGTTAGCGCGAAAATGTGTGAGCTTTTGTAGTCGTGTCTTGAAAATGCTGAGGTTGCCCGGCTTAGGTAGATATCTGAGTCTACGAGGTGGGCTTCGGTTCGAATATCGACTCGTTCAGATGAGCCGTAAGCCTTTGTCATGATGAGTTTTGTGTTGGTTAGGCTCCAATCTCTATCGTAAAGTATCTGCATTTCATACAGTTTCTGATCTATCTCTGGAGGGATAGGTCCATGAATCCATTTTCTTGGGACATAATCTAAATCTATGGAGAAGCCACTTCTATCGATTCTCTCTACGTATTCATACGCAAAGTCTGCATTATCGAGAACGAACAGATCAACGTCGCTTGAGGCTGTCGCGTCATCTCGGCTCCAGCTTCCGAAGAGACCTACACCGTAAACGGTCTCCTTGGCTGCCAGTTCTTTGACTGCTCTTTCGAGTGTTCCTCGCAGCTTTTCGGGGAGCGCCTTCAAATGAACCAACTTTGCGTCAAGAAGTCATTGTATCATCACAGTATTCAAGATTTGCTCAGAATCCTCTGCAATGGTCCTTACGGATTTGATGTTACCCGTCTGAAAAGACATTTCAATCAATACAAAAGAACCGCAAAGCTTATATATTAAGAGCTGGCACGTCCTTAGTTACGCGGAACCGAACGTACTGCTTTCTGAAAAATGATGAAGGATCACGACGGTTCTACGGGAACAGTCGAGGCGAAAAAGAATTGAGCAAAAAAGAAGCCGGTCTACGCCAACGCTTAATTGACAAGTGTCCAGAATGCGGAAGTTCCAACCTTGTCCATGACTACGACACCGGCGAAACAGTCTGCGGTGACTGTGGATTAGTCTTATACGAACAGATGATGGATAAGGGACCAGAATGGCGCGCCTTCACCCAAGAAGAAAAAGCTTCCAGAAGCAGGGTAGGAGTGCCAACATCATATTCCGTTCACGACAAAGGTTTGTCAACAGCCATAAGCCAAGTTGACCGTGACGCTTTCGGAAGAAAACTCCCATTATCAACACGTCTACAGATGTGGCGTCTGAGAAAATGGCAGATACGCTCAAGAGTACACTCCTCAATCGACAGAAATCTGGCCCAAGCAATGGCTGAACTTGACCGACTTTCAGACAAGGTCTACATTCCACCACCGATCAAAGAGAAAGCCGCCGTAACATACCGCAAAGCCTTAGACAAAGGCCTAGTTCGTGGAAGATCTATAGCAGCCATCGCTGCAGCAGCTCTATATGCAGCTTGCCGTGGAACGGGAACACCGAGAACACTACGAGAAATCGCAGAAGCCAGCCTAGTCGACAAGAAAGACGTTGCACGTTGCTACCGACTACTGCTCAGAGAGTTAGAAGTGCACATGCCCATCGCTGATCCACTCACATACGTTTCGAAAATTGCTGAAAGAACAGGAATCACAGGCAAAACGCAAGGACTGGCAATACAAATTCTCAGAGAAGCTAGAAGCCGAAGAGCTGCAGCAGGGAAAGACCCAATGGGACTCGCAGCAGCAGCATTATACATTGCATGTCTGCAGAACAACGAAAAGAAAACTCAGAAGGACATAGCGGAAGCAGCAGGGGTCACCGAAGTCACAGTGAGAAACCGCTACAAGACATTGAAAAAGCAACTCAAACTAGAACTACCTGACTAAACAGGAAACAAGACAACATTTACCTTCCTCTTTTTCCAGTCCTAAAATACAATAACCAAAATACCTGTTTTTGGCACCCTTACAAGGAGATAGGGCACATCAACAGTTCTTTCTAGACCAGTAGATGCTCATAGCCAAATGCTATTTCAGCGTTTTATCCTACGTTAGAGATTTCATTACTTAAAACGGGTCTTGCAGCAGTCCCATTTCAAGGGGTGACCTTTCCAGAGTCGCTATTGAAGCTCTATGTTTTCATCGGGGTATCCTAACTTTACTAAGAAATCGCGAACGCGGTCACGATGATCGCCCTGAAGCATTATTTGACCGTTCTTTGCGGTTCCACCGCAAGCACAGAACCCTTTCAGTTTTTGCGCGATTCCAGCCAAGTTGGTGTTCTTCTCGTCAATACCATCCACTATCGTGGTTGGTTTGCCAAATTTCCGTGTTTCAAGCCGTATGCGAATCCGCTGCTGCTCCTTCTCTATCTCTCCACAAGCACACAAATCCTTGGGAAGCCCGCATGTCGGACAGATCTCAGCCATGATACTCAAACCTAAGAATCACGTTGCGACTATATAAGACTTTCAAATCCATAATTCACGTTGAGACTCAACGAAGACACCTTCATTTTCAAGATCAAATCATTCAGAACGGCAACAAAAAAGAGCAGTTCCCATAGTTTTGTGCGCGCTTCGAAATTCTGGCAGAATGGCTCTGACTCAGTTTCTGTCCATGTTCGAATCTTCGTCGATTTCCTCTAGAAAAACCTTTAATGTAAAATCACGTTTCACATTTGAACATGAAGGTCTTAGTTCTTGGCAGCGGGAACATTGGCTCTATCGCGACCCAAGACTTGGCCTCAAGCATGAGGTCCACAGAAATCGTCCTTGGCGACTACGATGAAAAAAGAGCGAAACGCGTTTCTCAAAAAATTGGAGAAAGCAATGTTACATGGGTCCAAGCTGATGTCACAAAACGCGACGAAATAGTTGAAACATTAAAGCAGTTTGATTTGGCCATGGGATTTCTCCCAGGCAACCGTGGCTACCTTCTCGCCGAAGCCTGTGTTGAGGCGCGTAGAGATTTGGTTGATGTTTCTTTCATTCCTGAAGACGTTATGCAACTGAATTCTGCGGCAGTTCGAGCTGGTTCAACGATAGTTCCAGACTGCGGCTTGGCTCCAGGGATTAGCAATGTGCTGGTTGGACACTCAGTTTCAAGGCTTGACAGTGTCGAATCCGTGCACGTGATGGTCGGCGGACTTCCAGAAAAACCCGTTCCACCGTTAGGGTATGTCATAACTTGGTCTCCTGAAAGCCTAATCGACGAATACACAAGGAAAGCAAGAATAGTCCGAAAGGGTAAGACGGTGGAAGTTGAAGCCCTCAGTGGATCGGAAGAAATCGAGTTTCCAGAAGTTGGGAAGCTCGAAGCATTTTATACAGATGGCCTCAGAACCTTGCTGTCCACGCTTGGGAACATGGATGAAATGTGGGAAAAAACCCTCAGATATCCTGGGCATGCTGAGAAAATGAAGCTGCTCAGGACGCTCGGGTTCTTCAGTGACAAAGATATCGATCTGGACGGAAGGAAAGTTCAACCAAAGAAACTCACTTCAAAAATTCTAGAAGAGAAACTGACACGTAAGAAACAGATCGATATTGTCGTTCTGAGATGCGAAACTCGAGGTAAAAAGGACAACAGGAGAGTGATGCATAACTTCGATTTGCTGGATTTTCAAGATACAAAACAGAGTGTGACGGCTATGGCCAGAACAACTGCATATCCAGCCTCGATTATTGCACAGTTGATTCTGCAGGGAAAACTGAAAGAAAAAGGTGTCGTTCCTCCCGAAAAAATAGGTATGGACGACACACTCTTCGGGCTCTTCATGGACGGCCTGCGGAAACACGGGATAAGAATCATTGAAAAGAGGACCTTCATCTAACCTGCATGGAGAAACGTGCGTCTTACGAGCTATCGAAGATTCGTTATTCTGTTTTGTGGAGATTGGTTGATAAAGCCTAAATATTCCATTTTTTACTATGCTATGCTATGTGTGAAATGAAGGATAGTTCAATAGAATTCATAGTTAATAACTTGATTTAGGGATATTTGCTGATTGATAGGTGTGATTGATGCCGATTCGGCCTGCCATCGTTTCTGTTGCGAGAACAAAGTTTGGAGAGCATTATGAAAAAGAGCCTGAGGCGCTGATTGAGGAAGCATGGCTCAAGGCTTCGATAGAGGCCAACTTGGAACGCAAGGATTTGGAGGCTTGTTATCTCTCAGACTATTTTCTGCCCATAACCAACAAGCTCGGCCTTGAGGAGGGTTTTCTGTCAGAACTTACGGAGCTTCACGTACCCATGGAGGTCACGCGTTCTTTCGGTTCGGCTTTGTCGAACGCCTGCAACACCATCCAGGCTGGAAAACACAATGTGGTCCTCGTCGGCGGAATAGAGAAGATGACGGACAGGTGGGACAAGATTAGAGATGACCTTATGCTTCTTGAGGATCCATGGAGTTACTACGCCGGCTGTACGCCGGAAGCAAACCATGAACTTATGTTGCGGGCGTACATCAAACGACACGGCCTGGCAGGGCAAGACCTGGAAACATTGAATACAGCGTTAGCTCAAATCTCCGTTAAAAATCACCTGCACGGGACGAAGAACGAGTATGCTCAATATCAGAGAAAGATAACCGTCGAGCAAGTGTTAAAAGCTCGAAAAGAAGCTCACAAACCGCTTGGACTATTGGATTATGCCCCTATTTCGGACGGAGCTGCAATCCTTATTCTGGCAAGCGAAGAAGCAGCCAAGAAACTGACGAAGAAACCAGTCTATGTTCTCGGAACGTCTTCAGCAACAGACTACTTGACGTATCCCGCGAGAGAAGACATGACGCACTTTCTGGCAAGCGAAATATCTATGAAGAACGCCTTGAAAAGTGCAGGAAAAAAAGTCTGGGATGTGCAGCTTGTGGAGCTCTATGACCAATCGACTGTCATGGAAATGGTGTCGCTTGAAGACTTGGGCTTCTGCAAGCAAGGAACCGCGTGGTGCAGCATAAATGATAGCTGCAAGGACTACAAGGGTTATTATGAGATAGAGGGAAACCGATTATATGTGAACATGAGTGGCGGGTTGAAAGCAGATGGAAATCCCTTGGGAGCCACTGGCGGTGCGCAGGTCTTTGAAATCGTCAAACAGTTGAGACAGGAAGCGTGCGAACGTCAAGTCAAACCTGACAAGGAACTCAAGTGTGGATGTGTGCTCGAACTCGAAGGCTTCGGAACAAAAAGCTACACGCATATTCTAGGAGTGGAGTAAGATAAGCAGCGAACCCGTAGAAAGAAGAGTCAGCTACCTCGGAGACAGGCTGAGAGGCAACAGATGCTTAATCTGTGGAAAAGAGTACTTCGAAATAAGGGATTACTGCGGCACTTGTGGAAGAAAAAGTTTCGGAAAAATGGTCAACGCGGACTTGTTCTATGAAAAAGGGAAGCTGGAACTGTGCACATTGATTAATGAACCGACGAATAAATTCACCAAACTCGGTAGCTATATCTACGGCACGATTTCTTTCCACGACTGCAAGATCCGAGTCCCAGGGAGACTGACTGATGGAACCGCAATAGGCCTGGAAGAAGTTGACTTCTCAAGCCTTGAAGGACGTGAGGTCGTTCCACGATTTCGAAGACGCTACTCAGTGGAGAAATCAGAGGTTATCCCAACCATATCCTTGGCCTTCACTTTCGCAGACGAATACTACCCATATCAAGAATACAGAACCATTAAACCCAAGAAAGAATACGACGTCCCAGGAATAGTGGGTTATGGGGTTTATACTTCAAAATTCAGAATAAAGGAAGGAAACATTGAACGTTCAGTCCCGTTCATTGACGAAGATGCCGTAACTGCCGCCGTCGAAGCCGGAAAACTCGCCCTTATCCACTCAGGAGTCGATAACTCCTGGATTGGCAAAGTATACGTAGGCTCAGAGTCTAACCCGTACGCCGTCAAACCCATTGCCTCCAAGGTAGCGCAGGTACTGAAGCTCGGCCAAGAGAACGAAGACGTACAGGGAGTCGACGCCGTGGACACAGAATTTGCCTGTAAAGCTGCGACAAGCATGTTCAAAGACGCCGTCGCCTTGGTCAACTATCCAAAATCTAACGTTAAGTACGCCATGGTCATAGGAGCCGACAATTCACAAGCAGCCCCCAGAGATTGTCCTGGCGGCGAACTCGATCTATTCGTCGGTTACGGAGCAGCAGCCTTCATCTTTGGAAAACAGGATGTTATCGCAGAAATCGAAGGATGGTATTCTTGTACCTCTGACACTCCTGACTTTTGGAGAAGAGACGGTGAACCGCACCCAAGCCACGGAGGACGTTTCACCGGAGACCCAGCGTACTTCAAACATGTCCGGATGTCCGCCAAAAAACTGATGGAACAACTCAGCCTGCAGACGGGGGATATAGACTACTTTGTGGCTCATCAGCCTAATGTGCAGTTCCCCGTTCGAATTGCAAAAGAATTGGGGTTTAAAGAAGAACAATACGCACCGATGCTTCAAGTCGCCAAGTTCGGCAACACTTACTCTGGAGCTTCTCCCGTTGGACTCGCAGCAGTCTTGGACATTGCCAAACCGGACAGCCGAATCCTAGTCGCCAGCTACGGTTCGGGAGCAGGCAGCGACGCTTACTCCTTGATGACCACGAATCAACTACTCGAAAAGCGACCCAACCAGAAGCTGACCGTCGCGTGTCAAGCTCAGAACAGATTCCTGCAATATGTGGACTACACGACCTACAGACGTCTGAAACTAGGCATGTAGAAAACATTTAATAATCGAGCAACAACTAGTGAGCGGAGCCTCAACCATTGTACCTCTCCAAAGTCATCAAAATTCTCTATTCACCACGAAAAACGTTGAAGAAAATCAGCCAAGAACCAAAATACATCGGTCCAATTCTCATCTTATTACTGTTTGTCGCAGCAAATATCGCGACCACCTACCTAGCTTTCACTAAGTATAACTACCAGCAGATTCTGCCTAACGGCACATCAAAAGATCAATGGACCGAAAACAGCACGCTTTGGACGGCAAACCAGAACGTAACCATAGCATTAAGCAACGATTCTATCGCCGGGACCACTACCAATGCGTATTATGGGAGCTCAAGCATCGAGTTCTCAGCGCAAAATAGTTCTCAAATTTCGATGCTGCTTAACGGTATAGGAGACGTGAACTGCACAGCCCCGGACGGTTACGGACTGCTGACTTTCAGGATTAAATGGAACGACACAACCGGGATGAACCCAGAGAATCTCTCTCAAACGCACGCTACGATTCAAGCGTTTTCGGGGAATTCCTCTTCAAACGGGTTCTACAGCGACCTAGCAAACACGTTCTCTAACGCTTCCTACGACATCTGGAACAATATTACGATACCAATTGGATCTAACTCAACAGGATGGACTAGCTTCGGCGGCAGCGCCGACTGGAGCACAATAACAGGATTACAATTCAACTTCACTTGGCCAGAAGCCTCAAATATTATTTTGCGTTTTGACGGACTGTTCTTCCTGGGCCCCTACCAGTCACCACTCAAGATATTTGGCGTTTATTACCCCCTCACTTATGGAGTTCCAGCCGCAACGCAGTTCGTCATAACATGGTTGGTGCTCGCCGGCATGATCTACGTGCTTATCAAAGCCTTCAAGGGCAAAGTTGTTTGGAAACCATTGTTCGTTTCGGTAGGATTCATTCTCATGATATCATTCATCGGAGCACTAATATCCGGAATCGGAATCGCGACTTTGCCAAAAATTGATATCCCGTTTGCAATCTACGGGGGATTACCGGGCGAGGGTCAGGCAGCCCTCAATACGATCAATTCCCAGGCGGCTTTATCTAACTCAATCAGTTTATTCGGGCAAATCCTTGTTTGGGTTTGGACGACAGCATTAGCTATTGTCGCAGTTCGCACGTTGACTGACTACTCATGGCAAAAAAGCTTCTTGATAGGCGTGTTGGCGTACGTCATAACGTACATAATCATCAGCATCCTCTAGTCACCGCACGCCAACTCGCAGAGGACGGAGCTTCCTACGGATTAGCCTTCCTCTCTCCAGCTTCATAGCTTCATACCCTAAAAGCAAAATACAGTCTTACAGAACCCCAACGTGCAACCTATCAACACGCTCAAATCATCTCGCCTAAAAGACGATAATCACCCAGACATTCGGTGTGAGAGTCTACATAATCCTCAGCCTGCACTCCACCTGCAAAGCCTTAAAACTCAATCCCGTTGAAGCCTCGCGTTACGAACAAGGACCTACAGAAACTTATATTAGCGTGTGCGACGAAAATTCGCACTTACGCCGAACGTCAATAATCAGAAGGGATAAAATGAAAATCAGTGAAATGCACGATGGAATGAAACGTATAGACGTGGCAGCAAAAGTCACGGAGAAATCTGAGACACGAGAGGTCACGTCCAGATTTAAGGATCAGACACTCAAGGTCGCCACGGCTTTGATAGCGGATGAGACAGGCATCATAAAGCTAACGTTGTGGAACGAACAGATAGATCAAGTCAATGTAAATGATACAGTCAAAATACAGAACGGGTACATCACGAGTTTCCGTGGAGAAATCCAACTCAACATAGGAAAATATGGAACACTAGCAGTTGACGAAGTCTGAAGCAGAAACGGGCGTTGAAACGCTTAAGCAAGGGATTATTTCTTCTTGAATAGGAGCCAGTTCTTTCTGTTTTTGAACCTTACGAGAACATATTGTCCTTTCAGTTTTTCTCCATGAATGTCCACGAGGAGCATGTCTTCTTTTCGTTCCAAGAGAGTGAAGGTTCCCTTATCCCAAACTTCCACTTTACCTGCGCCATATTCGCCTTCAGGAATCGTCCCCGCGAAATCTGCGTAGGAGAGTGGATGATCCTCTGCATGGACAGCGAGTCTTTTGACGCCAGGCTCAACTGGAGGTTCCTTTGGGACAGCCCAGCTTTTCAAAACTCCGTCCATTTCCAAGCGCAAATCATAATGCAACCTAGTGGCAGCATGTTTCTGAACAACGTAGATACCTCCTTTGTTCCCGGCTTTCTTGCCTTCTGGCTCAGTCGTCTTCTTGAAATCTCGTTTTCCCTGAGATTTTCCCAGACTCAACTTTCAAACGCCTCTATGTCGATTGAGATTTAGATATCCAGCTAGGACAGTATGGCTCTTTAAGCATCTCATAGACTCATCGATCCTTAGCTTGTCCGGAGGTCATTAAAGAATTCGGAGAGGTCGGCTGTGGACTCTCCATTTTCGTCGCTGATTCTCTGTTTTGCCGGGGGGTTTGTTCGATAGAACGGTATCCTGTTCACTATGCGATCCACAAATGTCGGTTGAAGTTCATTCTTGTAAAACACGCCTATAGGAATTCTGTCTCCCCACTCACGAGCTTTCATCATGGCGGACATTTCTTTTTCAAGCTCCTCCCCTGAATTGTGAACAACGGGATCAAACCCTGTTTCCTCCAGCCTATAAAGCCTCGACTGGGGCTTTCCAGTCTGCGGATCCTTCCGATCTTCGCCCGCGTACCATTCTCTCGTGTTTATGTCGTTGTAAGTTGGGCACGGCTGCAAAGCGTCTATGAAGGCCAATCCCTTGTGTTGCACTGCCGCTTTGATAGTGTCTTTGAGATGCTTCACGTCATAAGCGTACGACCGCGCAACAAACGTGTAACCGGCAACAAGTGCTAACGCAATTGGATTCACTGCCTCATTGATATTCGGCTCAGGCATAGCCTTGGTCTTCAACCCAAGCTTAAGCGTCGGTGAAGCCTGTCCCTTCGTCAACCCGTACACACCGTTATTGTGGATTATGTATGTGATGTTCAAGTTTCTTCTTCCAGTGTTCACGAAATGTCCAGCCCCAATGCCGAGACCATCCCCATCTCCACCAATAGCGAGAACGGTGAGTTCAGGATTTGCCACCTTTATTCCAGTTGCAAAAGGCAATGTCCTACCATGTAGAGTGTGAACTCCGTAAGCCTTCACGTTGTGAGGCTCTTTACCGGAACAGCCTATTCCTGAAACCAGCACTACCTGATGCGGTTCCAGTCCCAGCTCAGCGAGAGCCATCTGCAGAGCCGTCATTATGCCGAAATCTCCACAGCCAGGGCACCAGTCTGCGAACACGTCTGTTTTGAAATCCGACGGTTTAAGAACCATAAGTCAACACCTGCCTTTCAGAAGCTTTCCCACCTAGAATATTCTTCAGGGCACCATACACTTCAGTCGTAGTCATAGGTCTACCCGTGTATTTCAGAATATGATAGTCAGGCTCAACTCCCGTTTCTTCCTTCAACAAGCCTCCGAGCTGCCCGGAATAATTGCCCTCCACGTCAATCACTTTCCGCGCCGCCTTTAAGAGGTTACCCACGTATTCTTTGGGCAACGGATGCAACATTCGGAGCTGCATGAAACAAAGGCCGAAACCTTCAGCCTTCAACATATCCATGGCTTCAAGAATAGCGCCTTTGGGAGAACCCCAACTGAACACGAGGTTTTCCGCCGACGCGTCTCCGTACATGTTGACTTTTTCTTTAATTGGAACTTCTTTGTCGACCAGTTCGAGCTTTTTCATTCTCTTCTCCATCATCATGATCCTGTTTTGGGGTTCTTCGCTTATGTGGCCGAACTCGTTGTGTTCGTCTCCTGTGTACCAGTGAACGCCGTTCTTGGTGCCCAACACTACTCTTGGCGAGATGCCTGTGTTGGTGAATCTGAACCGTTTGTATGGGTGGTCTTTGATTTTGGCTTCATCCAAGATTTCGCCTCTTTCAATCTTGAAGTGGCCAGTGTCAAATAGTTGATAGGTTTGGGAACAGTTTGCCATTGCCTTGTCAATCAAGTGTATAACGGGTAGCTGATATCTTTCGGCATAGTTGAACGCGCGTGCAGCATCATAGAAGCATTCTCTGATGTCTCCCGACGCCAGTATTATCCTCGGAAATTCTCCGTGACCCGCATGAACAGCGAACCTCAAGTCTGACTGCCCATCTCTAGTAGGCAGACCCGTGGCTGGAGCCCCACGCTGATAGTAAGTAATTACCAAGGGCACTTCAGAGTTCCCTGCCCAGCTCAGGCCTTCAACCATAAGTGAGAACCCTGGACCTGACGTTGAGGTTGCAGCTCTCGCACCTGCTAAGGCGGCGCCTGATGCAGAGTTGACTGCGGCAATTTCATCTTCTGTCTGAACGACAACTATTCCGCCTTCTCCGCCTCTTGTCTTAAGAATTTCATGTGCCTCCAAGTACTCGCTTTCATCTGCTGCGGGGGTTATAGGATAGTAAGCTTGAATTCTGCAGCCTCCTAGGACTTTGCCCATGGCGACGGCTTGGTTTCCTGAAACGAATATTCTTTCTTCCATGACCTCAGTTTTTTCAAGTTTGTAGGGGAAGGCTTCAGTGAAGGTTTTCTTTGTGTAATCGTATGCTTCTCGCAGGGCCACAACGTTCATTTCTGCCACTTTCGGTTTTTCAGAGAAAACGGCTGTCACTGCTTTTTCGACGAGTTCGAGGTCGTAGTTGAGTAGGGCGAAGGAAACTCCCATCGTCAGGACGTTGATCATGCGGGTGACCTTGCTTATCTGTTCAATCTTGAGTTTCGCCGCGACTGTTTTCAGCAAGTCCATGTATGGAATCTCGTAAATGTGTACTCCGGCTTTTTTTGCGTCTGCGAGAAAATCAGATAGACTTTCTCCTAACCCCTTCTGGGTCATGTACTTCTGAACCTCTTCTTTGAATTCAGGGGGTAACGTGGGTATTCCCATAACTTTCGTGGTCAGCTGATCCTTATCAACCACCACGCCTCCGTCGGAAACCACCTCACCCAAATGTCTCAAGACGGACTCAGCGTCAAAAGCAGCCAGCAAATCAACATCGTTAACGTTTGCAAGAACATCATTCTGTGAAACACGCAGATGAAAATAACTGTGCAGACCCTTAATGTTAGAGTGGTACTCTCTCCTTCCAAAAACATATAGGCCACCGTAACCGCAAGCCCTTCCAAAAATGTTGGCGGCTGAGTCAACCCCAGCTCCTTGAGGCCCGCCAGCCATCCAATTGACTTCCTTCATCACACTCACCGTACAGACTTTTAGGGAAAAAGACCAACACAATCCAGCGTTTTATCCGCCGGTAACAGCGTCCCCCACGCAGCACTCACAACCTGAAGATTCCCCGCAATAAGGACAAACACATTTGCACTTATCCATGGGACAACCACACTTTTCACATAAAGGCACTTTTTCCTTGGAGTTCGTTCGAATCACCATCTTTTGACTATAACGTTCGCTTAGGAAATTAAGTTTTTGCAGGTATTGAAGGAGTGCGGCTATTTCACTCTTACGAAGGACGGTAAGAAAGTTTCTGTAGTGATTCATCACGTTCGATATCTCTTGAATTTGGATGAAGTCAAAGCTGTCTTGGAAGGCCAAAGAGACTACACGCTGATTTTTGAACTTTCAGGAGCGTAGTGGGTTGAGAAATAATCATTTTCATCATGGCAAATACCATCATTATCGAAGAGGAAATAGAAAAGGTTGAGAAAGGAAATGAGAAAGAAATCTTGGATTCCTAGAGTAGCTAAAATGCCACTTGGACTTGCATAATATAATCCTTAAATCCGTGATTTCGCATTCTTCTTTTCCGGAGACAATGCAGAAGAAGATAATTGTTCTTGTGCTAACAGTCTTGGCTGCGATTGTTCTGGTAGGCGGGCTTTTTGCATTTTACAACTACTCAAGAGCTAGCCATCACACCTCTTATCAGTTGCTTACTTTTAATATTGCGGGAGGCGGCTTTCTCAACGGAGTACCGTTGTATATAACCTTAGGTCATGGGCAATTAAAGCAGGTTCAGATTTTCGTAATTTCTCAACATGTGAGTAATTCTACTATGGTTCTTTCCTGTACCATTAATCCTGCAGGTTCATCATCATTAACCAATTCGACTTACACTCTTGGAGAGACTATAATTGTACACAGAACATACCAAGATGGTTATGCAGAAACAACTGATAGTATTCTACTTACTAAACAGATGCTAGTGGGAATTGTACCGCCTATAGGGGCAAGTGTACGTGCACTGGGCTTTCTTGAAATTCCAGTTCTGCAATGGTTTCCGTTAGCGGTCTCTGGCTGAAGAGTTGTTTCTGGTTAGCTCGCCTCGATGTCGCTTGCCATTCGTCTTTGTCTGTCTGTCTCTGTCTGTCTCATAGAAGGAGAGAGAGAGAAGGAAGTAGAGAGTTTGGGTTTGGGTCCAAACTTTACCCCCAAATCTAACAGTAACTACGACGGTGATGATGACTAGCCTTCACGCGCGCCACATAATTTTATATCTAAGTAATTGTTTCTTTTTGAGTAGAAGTTGTGATTACTAATGGCTGTTAAAACAACAACTACATATATAGACTTGTTAAACAAGGCGGTTGAACGTGAAATTGCTGTTTCACTCCAGTACATGCTTCAACATGCAAAAATGGAAAAGCTCGTGCGCAGAACAATTCCTGAAAACATTCTTCTGGACAAAACCACCTATGACGCTGTTGGAAAATTTCTAAGAGAAATTGCCATCCAAGAAATGAAACATGCCGCAAGCATAATCGCTCGTATTTACTATCTTGGAGGGAAAGCAACCACTAAATCCGGCAAACCTAGCATTGGTGACAGCATAAGCGAATTTGCCAAACTAGGCGTAAATGCTGAAGAAGAAGCGTTAACGCTTTATCGCAAAATCATCGAGACCTCTGGGAAAATGGGCGATTGGGAAACACGTGAAGTCTTCGAGAAAATCTACGGTGAAGAAGAAGGGCACTTATTCAAATTCCAAGAATACACAAAGTTCCAAGATGAGAAAGAAGAGCCAAGCAAAGTGCCTTTGCCTAAATGGCGCAAGATATACACGGATGACTACTTTACCCTCCTAAACAAGGCTGTTGCAGCGGAAATCACCGGAATAGTGCAATATACAAATCAACATGAAAAAGCGGTTTTTCTTGAACTTCGAATGAAGAACACACCGCTAGAAACTATAACTGAAACTAACAAGGCCAACGTAGTAAGCAAGATACTGAAAGAAATTTTCATGCAAGAAATGGATCACTTAGAAAAAATCAGTGAGAGGATCTATTTGCTTGAAGGCGAAGCAACAGCCAATCCAGATCCACTTCCAGTTGTCGGCAACACAGCTATGGATTTCCTAATCTTGGATCATGCATTGGAAAGTAGCGCAATATCGCTCTACCGCCAAATCATCGCTGAAGCACTCAAATGCGGCGACACAACAACAAGACGCATGTTCGAAGACATAATAATTCAAGAAGAAAATCACTTCTGGACATTCGATGATTTCGTTAAATAAAAATAATAATTCTTTTTTTGTTTTGTAAATTGCGCTCTTGACGCCGAGATTTCAAGCTGTGTATGCTTTACGCTGAAGACAAGTGTATAATAATGGGCCGTGTCACTTGAAAGAGTTAGGAGGAAAATGCGATGGAGAAAACGCTGGAAAACTTGAAGAACGCTTTCGCTGGTGAGTCACAAGCAAATCGGCGCTATTTGGCGTTCGCTCAGAAGGCTGATGAAGAGGGCTTTTCGCAAGCTGCAAAACTGTTCAGGGCTGCCGCTGAGGCAGAAACCGTTCATGCCTTGAATCACCTGCGGACGATGGGAGAAGTGAAAAGCACTGCTGAGAATCTTGACACCGCCATTTCGGGAGAAACATTCGAATTTAAGAAGATGTACCCAGACTATGTGAAGACTGCTAACAAGGAAAAGAACACTCAGGCAACATGGAGCTTCAACGTTGCAAATCAAGTGGAGCAAGTTCATGCCAACTTGTTCACAAAAACCGCGAAGGCGTTGAAGGCTGGAAAAGAGCTTCCGAAAGTTGACTACTACGTTTGCAGCGTATGCGGCAACACGGTCGAAAATGAACCGCCAGAAAAATGTCCAATCTGTGGAAACCCCAGATCAAAATTCTTCAAAGTAGCCTGAGTACTGAGACTACAATCCCCATCTCTTGTTTTTCTTTTTAGTATCCTGCAAAATTTTCCTTCTTAACACTCTTTGAGGGCACTT
>Ga0209039_10002257_pt1 | contig 16664 bp, 16 predicted proteins | sample BogFormECP12_OM1_FD_188238 | JGI IMG/M metagenome (GOLD analysis project Ga0209039, IMG submission 188238) | Bog forest soil microbial communities from Calvert Island, British Columbia, Canada - ECP12_OM1 (SPAdes) (version 2) | ecosystem: Environmental > Aquatic > Freshwater > Wetlands > Bog ... | reverse complement strand
AACTGGGTGGACGAGTACGCCTCAGATGGGTCGGGGACGTAGTAGAGCATCATCAGCATCCCCGTCACCGCCTGAATCACGAAAGCGACCACCGCGAGGGCACCCAGCCAGTAGAAGGGGTTGATCGCATACTGTGGAGCCGGCCTCAGAAACTGGTACGAGAGCCCCAGCCGCGCGTCGAACCAGCGCGCCAGGCGGGCCACTCTTCCCTCGTCGTCCCTTGCTTCCGTCAACCGCTAGCTCACCGGACTCCCGCTCTGGAGGTCGTGGGAAACGTCGGATGATCCAGTGTTGAACCCGAAGACGGTTGGTGGACCCATCCCTACCGCGTAGATGTCTCCCGTCGGCTCGTCGACATGCAGGATGACCTGAGGCAGTGGCCGGGGCGATGGGCCTCCCACCACCTTTGCGCCGTTGGCGAAGTCGTAGGCACTGCCGTGGCAGCAACAGTATCCGACCGGCCCGGGCGCCCTGAACGAGGGGTTGCACGAAGGCGACGCCCCTTGCGGCTGAAATCCGACGACGCACCCCAGGTGTTGGCAGACGATGCTGAACGCTATGATGTCCCCGCCAGGCCCGACACCCCCCGCTGCCCTCTCGCCTATCTTCACAAGGACGTTTGGTTGGTCATCGAGAGGATAGTTGAAAATCAGCGGAGCGCTCAGCTGGAGGGAAGAGATGTTCGCGACCTTGAACCTTGGGAATCCGGTCCCGCCGGTGGCTGAGCCCGAGGAGCCCACACCCGGGGTCCAGAGCGACTTCGTCACGGCAGCGATTCCTGCTACCATGAGGGCCAGACCGACACCGAGGGACCACTTCAGGAAGTTCCTTCGAGAGCTCTGTTCCTCATCCTTATGCTCGTCGTGGGCCTCCACCTTCTCGTCCCGGCTCATCGGCGACAGGCCCCGACAGCCGGCGTCTTATTGGCTCTCTCTTGACTCAAGAGACCACTACGTCGCCGGTCATCCATCCGGGTGTAGACATCGCACCTTCAAGGCCTGTGTCCCCGCTACCGCATGTGGTTTCGCAGAACCAGGTGTAGGTTCCCGCCTTGTCTATCTTGATGAACGCCGTCACCGTCGAAGAGACTGGCACGGGAATGTTGATGCCGAGTGAGGGGATGGTGAAGGTGTGAGCTATGTCGCCGAGCGGGACGCTCGAGACCGTCTCTCCTCCTTTGACGACCATGCCCTTCGCGCCTTGTGATGAGTTGACGTTGTCATTATTGGCGTAAGTGATGGTCCCGTTCACTGTTCCTTGGACGTTCGCGTACTGAGGGCTTTCCAAGGTGGCGTTCCCATCGTCGTAGTTCACTATGACAAGCTCAATCAGCCTGCCTGCAGGGAGGACTATGTTGGCACTCGACTCCAGTCCATGGGGCGTGAGGACGAAGAAGGCGGGCTGGTCGCCGACGGTGGAGTTGTAGATGCTCCCCGTCGTCAGGACGAGCGTCAGTACATAGGGCCCTTGGTTTGAGCTCGATGCCTGCGTAGTCGTCAAAGTCTGGGTGGCGGTTACGGTAATCGCCGACGGCGTGGGGACCACCGTGCTCTGGAACCCCCATCCGATTCCGATGCCTATTGAGAGGAGTACTATCATAGCCGCCACTGTCAATACGCTTGTGTTCATGAAGCTGCCTAACCTGTTCGGGGGCGACCATGTTATTTATGCTGCGTGATGATTCTCAAGATTGAGACCGAGGAGGCGAGCGTCGGTCATGATAGCCAGATCAGAGCCCCATGTTCAGTCTCGACAGGCCGATGATGGGAGAATGGTCATTGGAGACTCGTCGGCCATCCGTCCCCAGGAAACGTCCAGGGCTCAGTTGGAAGTGGGTTGTCGATGGCCAAGGACTCTGGGGCCCCGGCTGAACAGTTTCAATCCGGAGTCTTGCTGAAGTGAAGTTGTGAGTAGAATTCGAAATCCACAAGCACTTAATAGAATTCGCGGCACTTTTCTACTATGGTTCAGCGAGCCGAGAGCATTGCGCTCTGTGGGACTTGCCAGCATCCCAAAGAAGCCCACATGAAGTGGAAGACGGAAGGAGTACTGCCTTCGTTACCTTTGCGCGAACATTGCGTCGTGAGGGGCTGCAGTTGCCGTACCTACATCGGACTACTGTGGGAAGGCGCAGCCTGCTGAAGCTCAAGTTCTAAGGCAGCCCGACGTCCTAGTCCAGTTCCAGCCTTTTCAGGAGGTCGAGGTACCTGGGGTCGGAACGGAAGTCATCCAGGTCCTCGTCGTTCTTGAGCTGGACCATCCCGGGCTCTTTCATGGAGTAAGCCCTTTCCAAGTACTCGAACCCCTTGTCGACCCTGCCCAGATAGAAGTTCAGATTGGCGATGAGCATTATGTAGAAGAGGGCCCCATCTCTGTCTTCCTCGAGTCCAGGGAGCAGCCGCTCGATGGTCCCCTTGTCTTCGCGCGCATAGGCCATCAGGACGTCAGCTGCACCCCTCACGTGGGGGAAGTGCGCCCTGAGAAGCTCGACCCCCTGTTCTGCTTCGCTGCTCATCTCGTCGTACATCTTCAGCCTCCCGTAGTTCATCGCAAGATCGAAGTGTACAGAGCCGAAGCTCGGGTCAAGCTCCAGGGCTTTCTTGTACAGTTCCACCGCCTTTGCGTAGTCTCCTTTCAGGGCGTGAAGGGAGGCGTTGTTAGAATTGATTATCTGGGAGAATGGGTCGAGCTCGACGGCCTTCTCGATGTGCTCCTGGGCTTCGTCCCATCTCTGCTCGGCCGCCAGAAGGGAGGAGTACCACTGGTGCGCGGTAGCGTAGCCCGGCTTCAGCTCGATGGCCTTCTGGAACTCCTCCTTCGCCCGGTGGAGCCTGTAGTCATCGGTCAGCCAGAGGCCCATCGTCGTATGCGCCTCAGCCAGCTGAGGGTCGAGCTCCAACGCTTTCATCAGGTTGGCCTTGGCCTTCTCGTGGTTGGCAACGGGGTCAATCCTCCAGTTGATGAAGAGCAACTCGCAGCTGTCGGCCAACCCGACGTACCCCAAGGCGAAGTTCGGGTCCTCCTTGACTGCCTGCTCGAAGTAATCGGCCGCCCTCTTCGTGTCGTCGACTCCCCTCTTGTTCCAGTGGTACCTGCCGCGGAGGTACAGGGCGTATGCCTTCGGGTTCTCCGTGGGCTTCTTGCTGATCCGTTCCATCTCGGCCGTCAGGATTCTCACCCGGAGGGCGTCGGCGACCTGCTTCGCTATGTCGGTCTGCACCGCGAAGACGTCGTCAAGGTCCCGGTCGTAGCTCTGCGCCCAGACGTGGGCGTCTGTGTTGACGTCGATCAGTTGTGTCGTTATCCTGACCCTGTTCCCCGATTTCCTGAAGCTCCCTTCCAGCACAGAGCCGACCTCGAGCTCCTCCCCTATCTCCTTCACCTTCTTGGAAGTCCCCCTGTATCCCATCACAGAAGTGCGGGAGATGACGCTCAACCCGCTGACGCTCGAGACGGTAGAAATCACCTCCTCGGTGACCCCTTCGGCGAAGTAGGAGTCGTTGGGGTCGGGGCTCATGTTGATGAATGGGAGTATGGCGATTCTCCTGGCGTCGAGGGTGCCTGCCCTCGCCTGCCGCTCCTCCCAGGGGAGAGCGACCTTGAACACTTCGAGGGGGGCGAGGACGTTCTTCAGGGACTTGGGCCCAAGGCTGACCAGCTGGAGTTCGAACTTGTTCTGGACCTGATCGTAGACTTGGCGCGTGATGCAGATTCCACCTGCCTCTGCGAGCGGCTGGATTCTCGACGCAACATTCACGGCGTCACCCGAGATGTCGCCTGCGGACTCCACCACGTCGCCCAGGTGGATGCCTACCCTGAGCTGAATCCGGCGCTCTTGTGGGAGGGAGATGTTGAACTCCCTGGTGCTTCTCTGGATTTCGTAGGCGCACCTCACCGCGTCGAGGGCGCTCTGGAACTCCACCAGGAAGGCGTCTCCCATGGTCTTGACCTCCCTGCCGTTGTATCTCGCCAGGACCGGCCTCGTCAGCTTCCGCTGCTCCTCGGCCATGGCGAGCGAAAGAGACTCGTCCCTTTGGCCTAGAGCCGTGTAGCCGACCATGTCGGTGAACATTATTGCAGCAAGCCTCCTCTGCACTTGGGACAAACTGACTGGTGAAGCCGTCTGAGCCGTTCCGTATTAAATTCGTTATGGGAAGAGTCCTACCAGAGGGCGCTGGCGGCCCATACGTGCTACTACCGACTCGCCGCTAGCGGCACCGGAATAGGCCCGAATGTGGCACTCGGAACAGGTCTTGTCTGGCCTGAAGATCTCCCGATGGGCGTCCTTTCATGTCATGTATCGAGTTCGTTTCAGCAAACTTGGAGGAAAGTATCAGGATTGTGTCAGGGAACCGATTTGAGCCCACTGATGCCGTACCCCCCCGAGGTTAAGTCGAAATGACACAACAAACGACGTCCGGGTATCCGAACACGGCTTCGATACTCGCCATGATTGGCGGCATCTTGATGGTGCTGGCCGGCCTTATCTTTGTGGCCGTCTCCGCCATCATCATCCCGCACCTTCCGTCCACGTACTTCTCGACAAACTCGACGGTCGCGATAACCCCCGCCGCCGTCCAAGGGTTCGCGTCCTTCATCATCGGAGGATTGGGTGCCTTCGGGCTGATTTCGGGAGCCATAGTCCTGGGGTCGGGAGTGATGCTCCAAGTGAGCCCGGCCAGGCGGAGAGCCTGGGGGGTGCTCATCCTGGTCTTCTCGGTCCTGAGCCTTCTGGGCACCGGGGGCTTCGTCGTCGGGGCGGTCCTGGGGATAGTCGGCGGGGCGATGGCCCTGACCTGGAAGCCGCCCACCCAGTAGGGCGGAGCCGGGAGGATTGGACCTGTTCGGCAGGCTGGGATGAGAGGAAGGACTTATCCTAGGATTGGAGAAGGTAAACGAGATGGAGAAGCTCAAAGTCCTCCTGATTCTTCTCCTGGCGGCGACCCTCGGGCTCGCCGTCTCCCTGTTCATACTCGCCATAACATTCACTCCTGCGGAGTCGCCCCTGGGCGTCCTCTCCGGAATCCTGACGCGCGGCCTCTCGCCCGACCTGCCGTTCTTCTTCATACCGCTGTCGTCCCTTCTCTTCCTCAGCGTCGTCCTCGTCAGCGTGGTGGGGGTCATCTACTTCCTCGTCCTCCCGGAGATGAAGAACTACGTGGCAGGGAACGGCAAGGACACGACGTCCGTGGTCCTGAGGACCCTCAAGCCCGATGAAAGGAAGGTCGTGGACGTCCTCTACGGCCATGGAGGGACCTACATGCAGAAGTACATCACGAAGGAGACCGGCCTGTCGCGGCTGAAGACCCACAGAGTCGTAGCTGCCCTCTCCGAGAGAGGCATAGTCCACGTCGAGAAGCGGGGGAACACCAACGAGGTCTCACTCGTGAAGTGGTTCCAAGACGGCATGCGGCAATAACCGCGCCACCCCGAATGGTGTTGGCCACTAAATCTCAGGCCCGGATTCGGGGCCGATGGAATATTCGCGGTACTGCGGACGGCACAACTTCTGGTTCTGGCCAAGCGAGGGGTGCTACATGTGCAATGACGAGGGCCGGCAGACGTTGGCGAGCATCTGGCGCTGACCTGGAGTTCGGCAATACCGCCGCTTACAAGAGTTCTTAAGGCGAGTCGGATGTCATACATTCCAAGAATGACAGTCAAGCCCAAGGGAACGGCCAAGCCGCAGAAGGTCGACAAGGCCGTCAAGACGGAAATCGAGTGGCTCGTCGACAGGCATGATGGAGCCCCCAACTTCGAGATGAGGAAGTTCACGATCAAGCCCGGCGGGAGCATACCGAAACACTACCATCCTGACATAGAGCACGAGCAGTATGTGTTGAAGGGAAGGTACAAGGTGGGCATCGGAAACAAGGTCCACGAGGTGAAGAAGGGGGATTCGATCTACATTCCTCCTGGAACGCCTCACTGGTATGACAACACTGGCAAGGAGGCCGCAGAGTTCATCTGCATCGTGCCGAAGAAAGAGAAGTATGGCTCAGTCTACGTGGAAGCGACGAGTCGGAAGTAACGCCACGTATCCCAAGCCTGTGCTCAAGCCGTAACGACAGGAAGAACCACGAACCGTCCGTCGCCAAGTCGATAGATCCGAGCATAGCTCCGCCATCTTCTCATGCCGAAAACTCGCTGAAACGAAGTCCATGGGTAGGCGACCTCATGCGCATAGCATCGGCTCAACTCATGCCTGAGCCCAAACCGCTCTTGGTGCTGGGCGAAATCTAGCTAAGCCTTGCCAACTAATCATATACATAAGAAAGGCTAGGTTTGTTGATGGAAACACGCAACTAGTGGGCAGCCATGCTTGCCGCTCGCGAACATGAACACCGACCTAAAGTTTCGGCTTGCGTGCATGATCGTCTCAGCGGGAATTGCTGCCGCGGCTGCCATCCTGGCCGCCCACGGCGTCGTTTCCCCGCTGGGTGATCCGATCGGCATGGGCCCCCCTGTCTAGCCGCGGGGGCCTCTCCCTATTTTTTGACTCCGCCCGAGAGTTCCTTCAGGACTTCGTCTTCCATCTCGCCGGCGTCGAACTTCCACTCGCCGTCAGAGAACATGTTGTATGGGATGGTAAAGTTGAACGACTCCCCCACCCTCATGAACCCCGTCTCCACCTTCGCCCCGAGGACCGGGAGCTCGTCGTTGACATACCCCATCACCTCCATGAACTCCCCGGTGGGCACTGCGAGGATCGCTATGTACGTCCCATCTTTGAGCTTGTATTCGACCCAGAGGTGAGGGATCTTGCTCACGACCCGCTGGGCCTTCTTGTAGTCGTCTTCATGCAGCTTCCTGAAGGTCAGAACCGCAATCAGGGTGGCGTGCCCCACGGACCTGGTCAGGTCCCTCATCCATCTCACCCTGTAGCGCGGTATGAGTTTCCTACCGACGATGTGGGTCCTGAAGTGGTACTCCAAGGTCTTGCTGTTCATCTTCAGTTTCTTTGCGATCCCGACCGTATGCTGCAGCCCGTCGATTTGGAGCTCCTTGATCATGAGCATGTCCACCTCGTCGGCCATCTTGCTTGGTTGAACCTCTTCGGCGGGCAACGGCGAACCAGGAGAGGCCTTGATTCTCTGCCAGTCGACCTCCCACCTGTCCTTCTGGAAATTGAAGTGCCCGACGTCCATCGGTTTGTGACGCTCGACCAGCGCCTTGCTCAGCGCGAAGTCCGTTAGGATTCTTCGATCCACCAGCCTGTCGAGGAACCTGCCGAAGTCGTTTCCCTTTCCGCTTGGAAGGGCGAAGAGTGCAACGAAGTGGCCGCTGGGAACTATCTTCGAGAAGTGGATGAGGTAGCCAGCCCTGTTGAGGGAGTCGAAGAACCGTGAAGCCGAGGAGATGTAGAGCGGGTTTAGTTCCAGCCTGGCCCAGTAGAGGGAAAGGCCGAGCCTAGAGTAGTCGACCTCCGCTTGGAATCTGAACCCCCGCCCTGCGAACCGCTTCTTGATCTTGTACCTAATCGTCTCCTGGTGAGCGCCGGTGAGCCTGGCGATCTGTGCGACGTTCCTCGGCCCCGCCGAGCCTATGGCGGCGATTATGCGGGCTTCCAAGTCAAGAGATTCGTCCCTGAAGGTCTGGACTGTCTTCGTCTTGGCCATAGTAGTTCCATCAAAACCGAGATGATATGTGTGTTTCTGCGGGACAATATGGCACCGTCAGCTTGGTGGTGAATCAGTGGGCCCACCGGCTACCCTCGGGCGAAGTGACAGGGGAAGCCCGTCTGTATGATCCATCAGATTCGAGGAATGATTTGCAGCTTTTCGGGTCGGGTGCTTCGAGCCTGTGTGCCTACCGTGCCAAGCTTGAAGCTTAAGGGAGGCGTCGTACGCGACATTTCCACGAATATTTCGACGTGAGTGACTCCGGGAAGCGACCCGATTCTTTCGTAAATCACCCTGTGGAGCTCGTCCAACGACCCTCCCCTGAGGTCTACCAAGGCGTCGAAGCGGCCTGTGACCTCGCGGACGAGCCTGACCTCCTCCACCCTCTTGATCCCCGCCAGCGCCGACTCCCTGTTCTTCAGGTCGATGTTCAGCCCTGCCACTGCCCCCGCCCGGACCCCGAGCGCGTCTTCGTTGACCTGGACGGTGTACCTCTCGAGCACCCTGAGCCTCCGCAGGCGCCTTATCCTGCTGTAGAGCAGCGAGCGGCCGACTTCCAGGCGCCTACAGAGTTCGGGCACTCCCTCGGAAGCGTCAGAATGAAGTGCACTCAATATCCTCATGTCAAGGTCGTCTAGCTTGGTCAATGTGGGCCGCTGCGCGAACCGCGAGCGTAGGATTACATTAAGTTATTCCATTGCTCAAAGGCGTCTCCCCCATGTTTCTGATAACGCTAGGCACTGTGGTCGCGTGGGCGAGACTGGCCGGGGTTGTTAGGAACATCGGCTACATGCTGTAGCCCGGAAAGCAGAAGACGGCGCGACACCAGGCTCGCCCTGCCCAAGAGGTCGCAGTGCTTGGTTGTGACACCCTGAGTCGACCCGAAGGCTGAGAATCCTATTGCGAAATGGCCTCGAGCCCTGGCCCCGACGTAAGCAAAGGCGTAGTTGTCAGGGTCAGGGTCGCGAGACCGGCCTTGCTAACCTACTTCCGTGGCCGGACTCACGCACAAGGGATTTAGTCGTTACCCAAGAGTACGCGACAATCCATTCCGCGTCACGGAGCAGGATGGAGCGGTTTTGAAACTTGAATTCGGATGATTACTCTGGAGGAACCCAAGACAGGAAGTACCTCCCGTTCTCTGGATGGTACAGTGTGGCTTCAAGACGGCGGCCCTGCTGGATGACCCTCTGCAGGATTCTTCCGGGGACGTTCGGCCCGTCCTGGTTAAGGATCGGATCCTTCTCGAGTTGCGCCTGTTGCACCCTGACCCCCGTGGGGAACTCCACGGCAATCTGCAACTCGTCGGTAGGGTCCCGCACTGCGAGCCCTTCTCTCACCCACCTGTCGTTGTACCTTTCTTCCGCTTCTGCTCTAGTCATTGCGAAGTGCCTACCGTTCCAGACGTAGAACCCGTATGCAATCAGTTCGCCGGGTTGAAGGGGAGGGCGGAAGGCCAGCTCAACGGACAGCGTGTTCCTCTCGTTCTTGAGGACGCGCCTTTCAACCCTGCCGTTCTTGATTCTGCCCAAGGGGTCGACCCTCTTGGTGGCCCTCATCTGCCACTTGGGGGCTGGAACGTTCTTCCTCCATATGATGCTTCCCACGACCCTGCGGGTCACTCCGTCCTTCAGCGCAACGGCCTCGGAGCTTACCCTGGCCCCGCGGTTTCCCTCAGAAGAGACGTGGACATTCTTCCTGCTCGCCAGGAAGAGGAAGTCGGCGTCTTCATGGACCCTATTCCCCTTCTCGCCCGCCCCTGGCAGGCCAAGCTTGCTGAGGCGCAGACGCAGTTCGTCGAGTCTCCGACTAGTCTTTGGGTCGTCGTCCGAGTAAGCAGGGGATTGGCTGCTAGAGCGGGTGTTTTTCGATATGAGGTAGGATAGCAGTCTAGTGTCCTCCGGCCTGAAGCAGTGAGAGGGTTTCCCTGCTCGCACCGGCTATCGTCCAATGGTTCCCAAAAGGATTATTCAAGCTTTGATGGAAAGACTGTATTGCGAGTCAGGTGAGATATTGAGATTCGGTTCCCATTCTTGAGATTAGATGCCGCCAAGAGGGGGACTTCAAGTGTAGGACGTCAACTGGAGCTCGATTCCTGTGAAATGAGGGTCAAAGGCCCGTCATAGGCGGAGACGTTGAATTTGATGCCAATCGCGATGTATGTCGTCGAGTTTGGCTTAACCCCTGTCATGTTTACGATGAGCCCCTGACTCTTCCACCCATGAAGAATCGACCCGGCGTGGGACGAGGGAGGAGCGCTGGTGTAGTCAACGACTCCCCCGGACTCGAGAGGCGTACATCCCGCCTCAGGATGGCAGAAGGACACCCAGACCACCCTGAACCCGGGAGTGAGCGAGGAGTACGAGAATGTCGTCATCGGGCTGTAGCCAACACCGTTGTTGACGAACGCGAGGAAGATGTCCGCGCCGGGGCTGTTCCTCGGCATCGAGAAGCCAGACGGCGGCCTGAACATGTAATATGTTTGCCCGTTCCATTCATCTTGGAGGACGGTCACGTCTATTCCATTCCCACTAGTCGCGTTTGTTCCGGTCTCGCTGATTCCTGGTATTTGCCACCAGAGGAATCCCGCAACCAAGAACAGTGTGATGAAGCCGACTGCTGCCAAAATCAGCAGGAGCCTCGGGTTCCTAGCTTCATTCGGCGTTCGCTCGACCTGCAACTGCTACTAGCTAAGGAGCTGGAGCGGTTAAGACTAATTATCGGCGCTCAGTCCATTGATCTCATGAAGGTGCAATAGTTCCCTCAGAAGGGGTTAGCTTGGAGATGGTGTCATCGATATCTTGAACTCCGCCATCCAATACACGACCATCCCCACCTCTGCAGGAGCCTTATCTCCCGTAGGTACCGGCGGCATATAGCATATCATGATTAGCCCGTCCTCATTGAAACCCATGAAAGGCTCGTTTCCTCGGATGGGGAAGAGCATGCCTCGGTTTAGGAATACCTCCTTCGCATCTGGTTTGAAGGCCGTCGCCCAGGCGCGCCGATTCATGACGACATGCACCGAGTCGGGTTTCTTCTGGAGCTCTTTCCTAAAGGGGAGGTCCAAGTCACCAAACGACAGAATCAGTTCCGCGCATCTCTTGAATTCGTAGGCTGGAGCCTTGTCGTTGCCGGAGGCACGGTTATGGTCTACGTCGGCGGTGATCCTCTCGAAGGCAGGCCGCAGTTTCGAAGCCGCTTCGGGATCATTGGCTAACGTAAGCAGGTTGTCGCCGGGTCCGAGTATCGTGGGATTACCAATCGGCTGAAACCTGACTTCGGGCAGATGCTGCTTGTATCTCTGCCCCATCGTGGCCCCTCGTGCCTTTCCTCGTTCACCCCCTCCGACCAACACCGTCTCGTACCTGATCCCTTGGAGCGTCAGGTAACCCGCCCAGGCGAGAGCGTAACGCTCGGCGTCAGAGGGCGCGGTCAGGAGAGCCTGGCGGGCCTCCTCATATTCGAACTCCAGTCTCTTGCCCGTGAATCCCTGAATGTACTGGCCCGTGGGCGTTTCAATCACCGCCAGGGGGGTCTGACCGCCTGTCCGAGCGATTTCCTTGCAGGCCTCGTTGAGGGCGAAAAGCATGAGTTTGAGAAGCTTTGGGTTCTCGTCGAGTTCAGGCAATCCAGTCTTGGGGCTCTCGGAATCGGCTCGGGCCGCTTCGGGCGCGCTTCTGTCGGCCTTGTGAAGGAACTTCATTTTCCTTCAGAACCTGACGTCTCTCTGCTCGGGCCTCAGTCGTGAACAGTTAGGGCAGAGCCAGACCGGAATATTCGCGCCGTCAATCTTGGAGTCCTGGAACTCCTTCTTGAGCCACCCTTTGATGTGGCATGAATCGCAAAGGTAACCTTCCGGGGGCGGGTTTGTACGGGCGATGCCGTTGGTCAGGACGACATGAGTTCTGACCAGGCTGCCGTACATCCCCAGCAGGCAGTAAACATCCGCGTCGCGTTCTTGCTTGAACGCCTCCATGCTCAATGGATGAAAAGGGAGGAGGGCCTGCACGTTGGCTGGCTTGAGGTCCCCCGAGCTCGCAAGGCCCACTACAACCTTCCGGAGGGCGGCATCGCCCAAGTATTGATTCGTTGGGAATATCGCGAGCGTGAACTGGTCGTCGCCCGCCGTTTCTCCCTGAGAGCTCACCTAGTCCCACCACAGCATGATTACTTCCCCACCATGGATCAGGTTGCACAAAATCATATAACCTGAGTGGTATTCCGTTGTCCCCCAATTGGGATAAGTCCGATGGACGATGTCCTCCCATTGAGTTGTTGCGAAGGCATACTCGAGCCGCACACCGTGACTCTGCAACTAGGTATCCCTCACCAGTTCTTCAGGCGCGTCGGCCAGCGACGGGAGCGACGGAGTGTGAACCATAAATCCTCAGGAAACGATGGGTCGGGCGTAGCTCCTCAAGATGACCGGCATGGACATCTCCGTGGTGACACGGAACAAGCCCACGCAATCAATCCTTCATTCATTTGGCCGGTCCCATCCCGAGTTCTATCTGACAGGCGAGTCAGATGAGAAGATACTACTGATCAAGCTGCGGGGACCCAGGGTCAGGTTCGGGAGGAAGGCTGCGAGGGACGAGGAACCCATCCTGATTTACGGGCCATATCATATATTCGAAGAGGACGACATGGAACCCGATATCACAGTGTTGGTCCAAGCACCTTGCTGGGAGACCGAAATCGGTTGCGCCGTCAGCTCAGAAGAGACCTGGCATGACGGCCTCGCCCTCGCCGAGCACATAGCGAAAGCCTGTAAGGGCGCAGTCTGGACAGGCGAGCTGGGGGTCTCGTGGCCGCCGAAGGTGAAACACCTCCCCCGGGCCGAGGGTCGGAGAATCGACCTTCTCAAGCTCGAGTGGATAGCCCACAAATCAATGAGGCCGGTGAGGTCCGGCCAAGCCTTCCTCGACACATTGCGGCTGTTCCTGCCGGAAGTCCGCCCGACCAGGTTCGGGTTGTACAACCCCCTTCAGGGGCAGCTGGGCCCCGACAGCGACAAGCCATTCCTTGACCTCTGGAAGGACTGCGCCAGCCACGACCTCGGACACATGTCCTTCAGATCAAAGAGCCCGCTGGTGGAAGGATACGTCTTCTTCCCAAGGACCTCCCAGTTCGCAATGAAGGCTCGCTTCAAGGCCCAGCCGGCCCGGCCGACGGAGGAACTGGTGAAGATCACCATGGGGTTCGACGAGAAGGCGGTCTCGGAGAGCGCCCGTCTCCGCGAGCGGGTCGTCAGGCTGTTCGTGGAAGTGGCGAAACGACTCCAGTGCTTCTATGCCCGAGGATACGTCGAACGGAAGTTCTCCTGGTACAGGAGCGAGCTGATAGACGTGCCCATGGTGACTGAGCTCTACCCCGACGCTCTCGGCTATGAGTGGATGGGAGTCCCGGCAGAGCCGACTTGGCTGACGTGGTTGGGGAGGCCCTACCTGCCGCTGTTGGGGAAGTCCCTTGAGCGGCTCAACCCCCTGGTCACCGAAGATGGGATGCTCGTCAGGCTAGGGAGCAAGCCAGCCGACCTGCGCCGGCTCAAAGGCGTCAAGATCAAGCTGCCCTCGGACCTGTTAGTGCAGAGAACGGAGCACGACCAGGGCGACGAGCTGATGGCGAAGCTCAGGAAGGCGGGGATGTGGTCGCCGCCTTCGTTCAGGCCCCGCAGCGCAGATGTGATTCCCAAGATAGACGGCTAGGCGCGCGGGTGTCCGCGAAGACCAGGAACCCTCAACGTGTGGGGCTCATCACATTGCCCGGAGTCTTTGGCCTCCAGACCTACTCAGGCCTGCTTTACTCCCCTTTGCAATATGCGGGACAGCACGAACCCGTAGACGATCGAGTCGGCTAGTATCTCCGTGGCGTGAAACGGGATGATTTGGGGCGGGATGGAGGTGCCTCCCAACAGGGCGACGAACCCGCCGGGGATGTACAGCATGGCAGCCAACGCGACGAATTTGGTGTTTCTCCCGCCAGTCGTCGCTACCAGGAGCGGCAGGAGCACCAACACGAAAAGGAAGCCCCTGAAGAGCTCGACGGGGACCATCACGGCGAACGATGGTATCACCAGCCCGGAAGAAGGGTTGTTGTAATAGGGCATCACAAACGGGGTCACCAGCAGGCCGAAGAAGAAGTAGATTGGGAAATAGACCACGGAAGCAACAACGATTCGTATGACCCACGAGCGGGCGGTCCTGGTCGAAAGGTGCTCCTTCAGCGAGGCCCGGATCCCAGTATTCCCGCCCTGCCGCCCCATCAGGAAAGCGGCGCTCGCCGCCACTATACCAGAAACCAACGCGGCAAACACGATTACCGTCACGGTGGAAACGTACGACCCTTCGAACATGGTAGTGAAGAAGACCCCTTCGACGTAGTTGATCATATACTCGACGGCAAAGAGGTCAAGCCACACGAGCAGGACGAGCGACCTCAGGCTCAGATGGATTCTAGGCCCAAGCCAGGCGAGGAATATCGCCAACACCACCGCACCGAGGAGAGTACGAGCCGCCCCCGTCGGTGTTACGGCGACGCCATGGACGACGAGATTGTCCAAGGTTTCAAGAATGAAGATTGTCACGAGAAGAGCAACGACCTTGGCTCCCCCGGCAACCCCCCTCCCCTGTTCGGACATCCCAATGTTCACGAATCCTGGTTGATTATTTAACACGGGAACACAATTCTCGACCTCCGAGAAAGCTGCGAGCTAGCGGCCTGGAAAGAGATTGAATTTATTGGTCTCAAGAAGCACAGTACCAGCGAGGGCCGCACGGGAATTGTCAGACTCGACAGATGAAAGAGGGAATCAACATGGAGGCTCTGGCGAAAGCATCCCACGGCCCCGGATCCAGACTCTTTCCGACTTGATATTCGGACTGGCTCTCTCCATCGGCGCGCTGGGCCTGATCTCAGCCAAGCCCACGGACATAGTCGGTGTCGCCGACTCCCTTCTCGGCTTCGGGTTCACCTTCATGGTGCTGGCGCTCGTCTGGGTGAGATACTCGAGGATAATGTCCGTGCTCCCAGTCGAGACCGGAAAGATGGTCGCGCCCAACATGCTCCTCCTCTTCCTAGTGTCAGCCGAGCCGTATCTCTTCAGCCTCATGACCGGTTCGTCGTTGGTCGCAGTTTCGGGTCAGCTGGACCTTGGGACCACGACCACCCTCTACGCACTTGACATGGGCTCGCTGTTCCTGATCCTTGCGTACTTCAATCACGAACTCACGATAGAAGAGAAGAAGCTGATTCCCAGGGAACTTCTCAGGAGTTACAAGCTGCTGAGGAATTCCACCGTCGTCACGGCCGCGCTATTCCTGGTCTCAATCCTGCCGGTATTCTGGGGCTACTCCGTGTATGGCCTTCCGGCGCGGTTCATCCTTTGGATTGCAACCTTCATGGTGTGGCCGGTCAGAAGAGTAGTGGAAAGGAGAAGGATGCGTTCGAGCGTCGAATGGGCAACCAAGCCACTCGGGAATACTCGGACCTCATAGAAATATAGAACCGCCGACTAGACAAGCGGCCTTGCTCAGCGCCGGCACGCAACTGGCCAGATTCCTCGGCAGGCACAGGAAGCTCGTGCTGTCATACGACTGGGAAGATCAGGATTGGCTTGACAAAAACAAGACCCGGGACGGGACATTGCCGGGAGAAGGCTTCACCAGCTACATGCTGAGAGTCTCACCTATCGACCAAAGAGACGAGTGGGAGGAAGGCGACACCCTGCAGGAGTTCCACTACAACGGCGGGGGCGATGACCTAAGTGAGAAACAAGTTCCTCCAGAAGTCAAGGAGGCCTTTGAGAAGTGGTATGGAAAGCTAAGCCTCGCTGCTGCCCGAACCGGACTGACAATCAGATTCGTCGGGAGACTTGAATCCGAGGATGCCGTCGACAGGCTGCTAGAGATGGTCCGAAGCGCCAGCCCTCACCTGCCGATGTGGATCGCCGAGCTCAACGAGGAGTGGGCCGACAGGGCGAAAGCGAATTCAGATGTCGGAGGCAGGTTCAGCGAGGCGCGAGTCAAAGGGGTTGCCATGCGTTTGCACCGCGACGGAGAGGAGGTACCCCTCGCCTTCGTGGACCATGGAGACCACTGGGTGATGAAAGGGTTGGTGAAGACGCAGCCCACCGATTTCCCCGACGACGAAGCTAAGATCATATGGCTTTTCGAGATAATGATGCACCAAGGCGTCGAACTCAAGGCGACCGACGACGGGAAGTCTAACACGGACGTCCTGGCAAGCTAACCACCTACACTCCTTGGGTTCACATCATCTTCGATCTAGACGGCGTACCACGCGAGACGGCTGCGCAGAGTCGTCACTCACGACCAGTCCCCTTTTGTCGGAAGGCCGCGTCGGGAGCCAGAGACCTGCTCCAACAAGCCCTCATTGTCTGCATTCGGACCCGACTGATTTGCGCAGCCGTAGGTCTCAAGGCTTAAGACTGCACATGCCGGCAATGCAGTCTGTTGCGCAAAGGGCTTCTCGCCCTGATTGCGGGCTCTCTGGTAGTGGTGGCCTCGGTAGCGGGGTACTTCGTCACAACGCCGCGGGAGGGTTGCTCCTTGGAAAGCACTCGAATTCCGAGTCGGGTCTGGTTCACCTTCGACATCGGGAAGGCTCTGCAGTTCTACCTCAGCCTAAAGACGCCTCTGGGGCTTGAAGCCGAGTATCCCCAGTCCAAGACCGTGTGGCTCGCCGACGACCAAGCTCTGGACTACTACGCCCTGCAGAGGATCTACAACGTCACGGGAAACTCCACCGCCCTGGCCACGGCCGCCGAAATCAACGAGTCGGCGAAGGAATGGGGCGGGCTGTACGCGTACTGGAACCCAGCCTTCGAGGCTTTCGGCTGTTATCCGACAAGCCCCGAGGTCCTCTGGGGTCGAGATGTCACAGTCAACGAATCTGTCCAAGGCTACGCCGTACGCGCGACCGAGTTTTCTTGGAACCCGGTCTACCCATACCCCCTTTTCGCTGATCAGTTGGCGTTCCGCACACTCCTCTACCTCCATCTCGGGGATTACCGGTCCG
>Ga0209039_10002256_pt1 | contig 16665 bp, 18 predicted proteins | sample BogFormECP12_OM1_FD_188238 | JGI IMG/M metagenome (GOLD analysis project Ga0209039, IMG submission 188238) | Bog forest soil microbial communities from Calvert Island, British Columbia, Canada - ECP12_OM1 (SPAdes) (version 2) | ecosystem: Environmental > Aquatic > Freshwater > Wetlands > Bog ... | reverse complement strand
GCAGAGTTTTCGCCAGACTCCAGTAAATTAATATAGACCAATGCCCTTGGGGGTGATCACTGACTTAAGGAAGAATATCAATGGCGATCATTAAGGTGTTCACAACCTCCCGTCCATCTGCTGTAGCGGGGGTCGTCCGTGAGCAGAAGCTGGCGGAGGTTCAAGCCATAGGAGCCGGGGCGGTCAATCAGGCAGTGAAGGCACTAATTTTGGCTACTGGCTACTTGAAAAACGATGGCATCAATGTGGTTGCCGTTCCGGAATTTGTGGACGTAGAGATCGAAGATAAGGTCCGCACGGCCATCAAAATCGTCGTTGAACCCCGGTTTTAGAAGGGCTGTAAAGGAGCTAGGAGGAATATCCATCGCAGGAAGATAGTCGTCCAACTGAACAGCCTGCGGGCCCTCCCCGCGGGTCATTTCGTGGTTATGTAGAAAAAATCGCGGCTCGACCCGGTCAGGAAACGGTGTTCCCCGACCCCCTTCATGGCATCCAACAACGGGACAGCCTTCAAATTTTCCCCATCGGCCTGGAAAGCCTCAAAATGGACGTAATAAGCGTTGATATCCAGCTGCATGGCCTGGTACGCTCCGGTCGCCTGCATGGCGTGTGCCAGAACCGGCAGGGTGAGGCTGGGGCCACAAGCATAGTATAAGATCTGCCCGTCCGGGCTAATCCCCAGGGCGGAACGATAGGTGGCCGTATCACCGTAGACGATATAGCCCCACACCTTGGGATCCGGGTAGGCGGTCTGGGGGTTGATCTGGCCATTTTGAATGATGAGGGGACCGTTCTGCCGCCAGGCGATCCAATGCGTCGAATCGCCAATGTCCTTCCCCCACGCGCCGATCTGCACCTGCCCCCTGTCGGAGATGCCCACCGTCCCCAACCCTGCGATGGGCGGGATCAGGGTGGTCCCATTGGCCATCACGCCGAAGTGACCGTGTTGGGCCTTGAAGCCGCCATTAAACGCCGCCAGCAGGCGGCCGGCTTTGAGATCCTGGGCGGGGATGCGCCCCGAGCGCAGGACCAGAACCTTTGAAGCTGGTTCATCGAAGCCGAGCACAAAATGCAGCTGGGTGTGCTGCAGGTCAAAGGCGACGATGACCACGTAAGCGTAGATGCGCTGTGGATCGGGATGGAAAGAAGTGAGATAGGCAACGGGCCGGCCGAAGGGGTCCCAAAGGTACGGCGCCCATTGGCCTTCACTGGTGGACGGATTGGCGATGGCGACTTGCGGGGGTAGCCAGGCCGTAGGCGTCGGTACGGGGGTGGCGGTATTGGCCGGTGCTGAAGTGGCGATGGAAAGTTGTGTGGAAAGGGAAGCGGCAGTTCCGGTCTCCTGGAGTGTGACGGTTGGGATCTCGGATGTCATGGTCGTAACCGGTTGGGCTTCAGCCAGCCCTGGCACTACTGGTGGGGTGGTCACGCCCGCATACTCCCACTGCTTAAATTTATCCTGCGCTTGGAGAACCATGTTTTCAACCTGCGCCACGATCTGATCTCCGAGGATACCCCGCGCCAGATCCACCGTCTGCGCCCCAACGCTGGGCCATACATCGATCGCTAGATAGGGGACGACTGTGACCAGCAGACACACCGCCAGGAGAACCCCCAGTGTGACGATCATCCCGCGGCGCGATAGCCTTTTGTGAGTCCGTGTTTTCATCCGTGCGCTTCCTCAAAAGCCCCGTTCCGACCTTGCAGGTTGCCCCTTAATCATACCCCCCTCGTCCAGGGATAGATTAAAACGCGCGGACAGGGTGAGTGCATACACCAAAATACGCAAAAGTCCTCAATCCGCAAAAGTTATATAATGGAGTTATCATCTTGTTTTTGATCACATTCGGATGCTCCATATGGCTCAAATCAGCATCAAGCGCATGCAGGTCAATGTCAAGAAGAACCGTCCCGGATTGGCCCTCGGGTATTTCCTCATCGTCAGCCTGTTCTTCATAGCGGTGTTCATGCACCAGGTGATCAGCGCCACGGTAGTGCTGTCCTACACGGCTCTCTTCGTTGTCTTCGGCCTGGTATGCATAGTGGCCGCGATCAAGAACAGCCGATCGTTCTAAGATAAAGCAGCGGGGGCCTAGTGGGGGTGGACGAGATCTTTTGCCCCACGGCCTAAGTGAAAATCAGAGCACCTGAAAATAGCTCGGGGCGGCTAGCTGGCCGCCCCGAGCTTCATGAATCGATCCCTTCATTTCATCGCTAGATCCTTTCCCCGATTCACAGGTTCCCGGCGGGTTGAAATCAATGGTGGAGCGGGGAGTCGTCACTGTTTACCTTATAGGAAAATTCAAGGTGAGTCTACTGCAAACAAGTGGCGTTTCATCGCCTCAAGGCGGGTGATTTACGGCGGATTTCTGGTAAGGTGATACCAATATATATGAGCACAACGGCGGGGTAACCCTGCTCGAAAAAAATCTCATTCGAGTATGTTAGGATGTAGAATTATCTCAAGCACTTAAATAAAAAAAGACTTGGTTTTACAAATAAATCGAAGGGTAGCCTATCTTACCAGGCTACCCTTCTGATCAACAGCAATCTTACTCCTGCAATTCTGCGTGTTTCTTACTCAGGTGGTATCTTTCCCGGATCGTCTGTTTTTCCGGTCCATAAACAATGTGCTCCTACAATCTGCGTCCAGTTCTCTCGCCCAGCTCTTCGGTTTCCAACTCATTTATTCCAAGCGACTGTCGAGAAGTCCGTATCCTGTCCGCAGTAGGGACGTCGGGTACGCCTAAACTACGAGCACTGCGAGGAGTCTCTCCAAGATCCACGAGGCTGGAACGGGTCAGCACTGCTATGTCGCGCAAGCAGTTTTGAATGTCGTGGATATCGCGATTCTCTTTGCTTACTTCGCCTAGTCGCGCAACCTTACTTCTTACCGCGCTGATCATTTTGTTCACTTCTTCATCGCCGAAGAAATTAAGATTGTTGATTTGAGTTACCAGGTTGTTCAACTGAACGATGGACTGTGGATGTACTTTATCGTTCTTTTCGATAACAGATAGGACGTCAGTTGTTGTTTCATATACCAGGCTGCGAAGCTGGACTAACAGATCTCTCATGAAACTGTCGATCATTTCCTCTTTTTGCCTGCGGGCCTGGTCGAGCACGTCGCGGTTCATCTCCTTCAATTTGCGCTCGCGCTCCTGTAGGGCAGCCTCTTCGATGGAAATTGCCTCTTCCTCCTTCATCCTTTCCATCTGCCTCTGGGCCTGGACGCGCTCCGCTTCTGCAGAAATGCGAGCTGTTTCCACCTTACCCTCTGCGCGAATCCGTTCTTGTTCTGTATCGGCTTCGGCCTGTAAACGTTTCGCTTCAGCCATGTCTCTTGATATCAAAGAGGGTAGAGGAATGAAGCTCACGTTGATGTCAAAGCCGAGCGATGCGCGCAGGTGGTCTTTACTCGGGATAGACGCGGTAATACTGTCCAGGAATTTGTCGACGAAACCATCTTCGTCGATATAACCCTCACTGCTTTTGAACCTCGGAGTCAATTTGACGAGCCTTCTGTAAGCCCGACGTGCCTGCTCAGCACAATTTTTGAGATGTTCAGCCGTAATCTCGTCCAGATTGTCGACTATCTTCTCTCCAACCGACAGGTAGCGATCCCGGTACTTGTTCAATTCTGCTTTTACCTCGACATACTGGGTAAACGGCACAAACGGTCCATAGGCGGTTTCGAGCGCAGTTCTAGCCAGGTACTTCCTGCCGGCCGAATCTGCGCTTTCCAGCTCGCGCACAAACTTGGCCGGAAGAAGGAATTTTTCACCAAGCAAGAGCAACCCTTCGAGTACTTTCTCTTCTTCGGCATTAGGGCGTGGTAAACCCAGATCCTCATAGGTTAGCTTGGCCCTTGCTCGCCACCGGCAGATGTGCAGCATGACAATAACGCCTTCCTGCATTTTCTTTAGCCATTTGTTATCGAGAACTTTGATGTCTTTTTCCCCCAATATTTTAGCAATTCGTTCCCGCGTCTTTTCTTTCGCAGATCTCATTGTTCACCTCCTCTTTTGTGTTCCACTGTTGGAACGCAACGGATTGTTTTAATCGGGCGGGCTTGATTGCCCGCCCGATCGGCTATCAGCCAACTACAAATCACGCTTACCACGAGCTGCAGCTGGCGCTATTTCATTGATGCGTTTCTTGAGTTGTTCTTTGTCATCGAACTGCGCCTGATACTTTTCTGGAAGAAGATCGCGCTCGTTGCATTCCTGCAAGGCCAGCAGGGTCATAAATTCAATGTCCGCCGTGCTCGGGCGAACGTTATTCACCGCATAGACCAGAGCCTCTTCCGGGGACATTTCGTCGTACTCAGCCGCTTCCAGCGCCTTCACGGTCGCAAGTTCGATCTCCGCGCCGGTCCAACCTTCGGTTTTTTCGACACACCCAGCCGGCACATCCTTCAAGGCAAGGCCATACTTGCGTGCCATAACCTCGAAAATGGAACCCCGCTCTTTATTTTCGGGGATTAAGAACGGAACCTTTTTGTCAAATCGGCCGGGCCGGCGCAGCGCGGCGTCCATCAGATCGGGGCGATTCGTTGCGGCAAGAAATATTACTTTCCCGCGGTGGCTGGTATCCGACATAAACTCCATGAGCCTTTTGAAGAATCTGTTCGAGACTCCTGCGTCACCGGCCGAGCCCCGGTTAACAGACTGGTCTATTTCGTCCACGAACACGAGAACTGGCTCCATGGCAAGGATGGCATACAATGCACGATCGAGATTCCGTTCGGTATCGCCAACATACTTGCCGAAGATACGTGCCGGGTTCAATATGACGCAATTGATCCCCGACTCTTTTGCCACCGCCTCCGCCATGGCTGTTTTGCCGGTCCCGGCTGGTCCCGTCATCAAAACTCCCATCGGGATCAAACCGAGCTTCCCTTTCCGAATTGGGTCCACCACGCAGCGCTGGAAGAACTTCTTGACGTGATCCAAACCCCCGATCATCTCGAAACCGAAGCGGGGATCAAAGACCTCGAGCACTTCGCCAAATTCACTGGCGATGATGTCTTGTTTACGTTCACGCACCAGGTCCCATTTGAGGTTGCCCTCCTGCTCTGCGCGCAGGAATATATCTTCGATGTGGATCAAGCTTAACCCCGCCGTCGCGTTTGCCAGCTGTTCGGGCGTCAACTCCCACGCGGTCTTTTCGTTCTCCCCCCGGTATTTGCGGATAAACCCAAGTCGTGCGGCCTGGTCGGGAAGGGGGACACGGATCGATTCAAACTTTGAGGATGCTGCTCGGATGGTCTGGTGCAGATCGGTTAGATTGGCCGTAAGGAGAATGACCGGGTTGCCAGATTGCATGATTTCCGGATCTCGCCCTAATTTTTCGACGAGAACAAGCAGGGTGCGGTCTTCCGAAGACATCATCGCAACGTCCGAAGACGGCACAATGGTCTCGGCATGCTCAATGATCACTGCGGCCAGTTTGTCGTCTGGCTTACCAGATCTGAGAAGCCGGGCCAGGAGCGGCAATGCTGCCGATGGCGCTTTTGGCAATTCTTGGTCTTGATTCCCCTGAGAAGCAGCAAGTGCGGCCAACGCAGGGTTCGCGGTCTTCTTCACCTCGAGAAGCTCCATGAATTTATCACGCATGGAGGGCACGGCGAAGGTTATGCCGTCAGACCGGTTATAGAACGCCACGATTTTTCGACCGGCCATCAGCTTGGCCAGGTACGTCCGCATGCTGGCGCCAGGGACCACATAATCTGCCACGTTGAAGTGGAGGATAAACCCGTGCGCAACCCCGGCCATATACTTGCTTTGTAACTCCTGGACCCAGGCAGGACTATCGCTCTTTTTACTGGCCATGATTCACCTCCATAGCATGTGTATTTTGATCATCATGCCGATGTTGTTCGGCCTGGCTGATCGACTGAATTTTTAACCCCGCTGCTTCCAGGCTTTTGAAAAACTTATCGAGTAGAGGAACATCGCCTTCGAAGGTGCCCTCGTCGACGAATGCACTAACCTGTCCGTCTGGTAGGATAACAATCCTCGTTTTCATCGCCGCCTCCTACAACTCGATGCTCAGGACCAGCGCGCCGTTAGGGGCCGTCTGCTCCTCGAGAATTTGATATTGTGCAGCAATCGCCTGTCGCACATTTTGTTGAAGGACCAGGCCGGCTACTTGCTCGATCAGGGCCTTTATCGCATCCAGATCCTGGCCCGGCCATGCCTCGATAAGGCCGGACCTATGCAGAATGACGGTTCTCGCGATCCCACTGCCAGCGTCGAAGCGGACCAGATCTGTTCGTTTTCCAATGGCGACTTCATTTTCTGAAATACCCCACAGCGATGCGATGAGTTTGGCGCAGGCATCAATGGCAACCTGGTTGTCCAGGATGGCCGATACATCAACATTCAGTCTGGCGGTTTGGACCGCCCTTGCATTACACGGGCTCATTTTCACCTCCATTTATTTGTGTCATCCAGAGAGACGAAGGCACCTAACCCTCTCAATCTTTCTGAGTACAATTTCGCGAATGTCCTCTCATTCATCTCGTCTTTGGCTTGTATAAACGATCCATCTTTTCCTGAAGGGGGGTGTAACCTTGCGTCCACGCAGGGACTTTGCGAGGAATCACCGCGTCTAGATCATGCGAGGTCAACTTGGCCAGGCCTAACGTGTCAGGAGCAGCGTTCAGTAGCGTTTGATACGCGGCCTCGTCGAACACCTGTACCTTGACGCTTAAGACTTTTCTCTTTGAGTACTGCTCACTGTGGCTGGAAAATTGAGCCGCAAGATCCTCGATGTCCGTTGCGATGGCTCTCGATCTGGAAAGTATCGGAGTGCGCTTTCCATCCTTGACGTTCCAACAGGTGAAGAATCCGGTGAACGACGCGTCATCGTAGATCTCGATAACGGTCTGTTGTTCCCCTTCATCAATTACGGCTTGAGCTACTAATGCCTTATTTTCCATACCGCCTCCTTGTCTCAATAAAAGGAAGCAGGCCTTTCATTTGGGTCTGCTTCCTTTCAAATAGAAACACGATCGTGGTTTGCGGCCTGTTATGCCAGCATCTGCGCAATTGCTGTGGCCACCTGATAGATATATGTCATTCCCTCTCTTCCCTCCCGAAGGGTCTTGCCGAGAAATACGTGTTTGATAGTCTCTCTGTCCGCATCTACAGCAAGGATGGCGCTAGTGTATCGTTCGGCATCGATCTCGTCGCATCCCTTCTCTCTTAGAGCTTTTATATAACGCCTCTTGTTTGCCGACATTTCCTCCTCGTTCGGTTGAATGACCACACCGACATGCAAGTAGTGCCCCTCACTTCCACCAGTCACTCCGTATGACGAGACCCATCGACCACGTGGCCAGGGTTCATTCTCGTCTGTTGTGGACCAAAGAGAAAAATACTCGTCCGGGAGCAAATTCTGCTCTTTAAGAGCCTGGCATATGGCCTTGAACACTTCGCCGATTTTCTTTGGGGTCTCGTTGATGCACAACCCACAGGCTACGTCGTAACGGGTCGTCAGGCTTTCCTCCGACCGTACATCCGGACATCCATCAGCCTTGGCCGCCGTTACCGCGGCTGGCAGGAGTTCGTGAAGGCACGCACTGTTCAACCATCCATCTTTTTCGCAGATCAGGCGGGCGAGCGCATCTGCCCCGCCCTCTTTGAAATCGGGATGCCATTTCAAGATGAAAGCAGCGACGTCTTTCGAAAAAACATTTCTCTCCATTTCAGTGACGGGTTCTCCGGTAATCCGCTCAACGGCCTCGAACAGCTGGTAGATCAATTTATCATCTGTCATGAAGGTCTCCTTCCTATTAGAATAGAATGACCCCGGATCGTTTGCCGGGGTCTAGGCTCAATCATGCGTTCCATGTATGGAAATCATTACTTGTCAATCCAATCATCACTTTCGACTACTCAACAGACCAGACGCCCATCTGCTGAAATCGTTGCACGATAGCTGCCAAACTGGCGCTTGGTGAAATATCTTTCTGGGCCATCTCGCGCCTCCTGAATTCATAGGCCGTTGCTTCTATATTCTCAGGAATGGCGGTTCTACACAATATTTTTTAAGGTCCGATGATTTGTAGCTTAATTTGGGCAAAATCTAGATCAGTAAACTAGACTTTCATTATTCAATCATCAGGTGCCCCTTAGACATATTGCACAATTCCAACGAACTTCGAAGTAGCGCCGGATATTTTCACCGACAGCCATGATATACTTTTGGTCGTCTTATGAATTCCTCGTTCCAAATTTTGCTGATTGAAGACGATCCGGCAGTGGCGCAGAGCCTGAGCGCCGGCCTGGAGCGTGACCATTACCTCGTGACGTGGAAGGCGCTGGGTGTGCAGGGGGTGGAGCATGCACGCGAGCACCATCCGCACCTGATCATCCTGGATTTGCGCCTACCGGACGGATCGGGATTTGACTTCTGTCGCCAAATGCGCCAAATGGGGTTACGCCAACCAATCCTGATGCTCACTGCTTACCGGGATGAAACGGATAAGGTTTTAGGCTTGGAAATGGGCGCCGACGATTACATCACCAAGCCATTCGGCCTCCGGGAACTGCTCTCCCGGGTACGGGCGCAACTGCGTCGAGCCTATGGGGATCTCTCGAATGTGGATGCTGACTTGCTCTATGCGGGTGACCTGGTCGTGGATCAGACGCGAGGTCAGGTCACGCGCGCTGGACAAGCCATCATCCTGACGCCGACCGAGTTCCGGCTGTTGGTTTACCTGATCAGGCATCGCAATCAGGCGCTCAGTCGTTCGCAGATTGTCGAGGCGGTTTGGGGGTATGCTCCCGATGTGGATAGCGACCGTACAGTAAACGTACACATCCGCCACCTGCGTGAAAAGGTGGAAGCGGATTCCAGCCGGCCTTCCCTGATCCTGACCGTCTCTGGCATCGGCTACCGGTTGGTAGACCGACCAATTCCCTGATTAAGAAATCTTAATACCGTCGTAACCCGGATTTAACCTGGCTTGGTTAGACTCCGCATGTTTGTATTTGTCTAAACATAAAGGAGTCGTTCATGAAATCCTTCTTCTCACGCTTCTTTTCCCGCTGGCCGAAATGAGTGCGCGCCCTTGTTTTGGCAATCATCATCATCGCTATCGCTGCCGGTGGGTACCTTTATTACCAAAGCCGTCAGACGCAGGCTGCGGCAGCCGCGCAACCTGTCCTGCAGACCGCGGTGGCTCGCCAGGGGAGCATATCCCTCATCGCCAGCGGGACCGGGACGCTGATGGCGGCCAGCAGTAGCGGGTGACGATCGCCCGCGCCTTGATCACCGACCCGGTCGTCGCCCAGTACGCCCAGCGCGTCATCCATCTGAAAGGCGGGCAGATCGGCATGGTGGTCCACAATAGTAATGGTAGAAATCACCCCCAACCTGTTGAAAGAGAGAGGATCTATGAATCCGTCTGAAGTGCTGCGTATTTCTTGGGAGGCCATCCTTAAGAACAAGGTCCGCACCCTGCTGACCATGCTGGGTGTCATCATCGGCGTGGCGGCGGTGATCATCATGATCGCCATCTCGAGCGGCACGGAAGCCACCATCCGGGACCAGATCACCAGCCTGGGTGCGAATTTGATCTTCATCACCCCCAATTTCACTCGCAATGGACCGATTCAGAGCCGCAGGGTGGTGGCGAGCGGCAATGGAGGGGGCGGGGGCGTCAGCGTGGTGATAGCGGGCGAGGGTGGCGGGCTGGTCTACAGCGACGTAACCGCCATCCAGCAGCAGATCCCCAATGTGGCAGGCGTCAGCGTTGAGCAGGACACCACCGAGACGGTGAAAGCAGGCAATGTCTCGCTGAGCAGCATCGCCATCCTGGGCTCCCTGCCCGATTTTCTGAGCGTGCGCGGGATGAGCATCGCCAGCGGCCGCTATTTCACTGCTCAGGAAAATACGGATTACACGAGGGTGGCCGTGTTGGGCTACAGCCTGGCACAGAGCCTCTTCGGGACGACCGATCCGATCGGCCAGGCGGTCATGGTGGGATCTCAACGCCTGACCGTGATCGGGGTGCTGGCCAAGAAGGGTCTGGTGGGCGACGTGGATTACGATGCGCGTTTGTACACGCCCATTCAGGTCATCCTGCATTACTTCATCCCCTCCCAGTTCGCCCGCTTCCTCGGCCAGCGGGTGGGCACCATCTATGTGCAGGTGGCTGATCCTTCCAAGATGACGGAGACCATTCAGCAGATCAACCTGCTGCTCTTACAGCGCCACAAGGTTTCGGCGGACGCTCCCGATTTCACCATCACGACCCAGCAGGATATCATCACGGCCCAGGGCTCGACCACGGCGGCCTTCCGCAGCTTGCTGGCCTGGGTGGCAGGGGTTTCCCTGATCGTCGGCGGGATCGGCATCATGAACATCATGCTGGTCAGCGTGACCGAACGGACGCGCGAGATCGGCCTGCGCCAGTCCGTCGGCGCGACCCCCAGCGACATCCGCTGGCAGTTCCTCTCGGAGGCCCTGCTCCTAAGCCTGGTGGGCGGGGTGATCGGGATCCTGGTCGGGGTCGGAGGGTCATACATCTTCCAGGCGGTCGGTGGGATGCGGACGGTGATCGTCCCCAGCTCGATCCTGCTGGCCTTCTGCTCGGCGGCTGCGGTGGGCGCCTTCTTCGGCTTCTACCCGGCCAATCAGGCCGCCCAGCTCGATCCGATCGATGCCCTGCGGCACGAATAACCATGCAAGAAACAACAAAAGGATGATACGATGAAAAAAACACTCTTTCTCTTAACCCTGGGAGTCCTGGTGTTGGTGTTGATCCTGGCTGCCTGCGCCGGCAAAGCCAGCAAAGGTACTCCTCCGACAGGGGGCAATAATTCCAACTTGGCCAGGCAGTCATTAACCCTGCCGGCCCAAATGCTGGTCGGCACCTTCAAGCTGGAAGGCACAGCGAACGCTGTCGATGCAAAAGAAGCCGCAGCCCTGCTGCCGCTCTGGCAGGCCTACACCCAGCTCATTTCTAGCAATACCACTGCTCAGGCAGAGATCGACTCGGTCGTCTCGCAGATCCAGAACACCATGACCCCGCAGCAGACCCAGGCGATCACCGGCATGAAACTGACCATGCAGGATGAAATCACGACCATGAGCTCTCTGGGTTTGGTCAACTTTCAACTTGACGCCAAAGGCATATCTGGCTTTTCAGGCACTCCGAATACATCTGGTGGCGACAACGGTTCGGGCAGCGTAGTAATAATAGGCGGTGGCGCTCCGTCAAGCGGTTCAAAAGGAGGTGGCGGTGGCGGTAATCCGTCAAACGGTGTGTTCATAAGTGGCGGTGGCGACGGTGGCTTGGCAGGCCCGGTCGGTGGCGTCCCTATCAATCCGTCTCAATCTGGGACACCGCAAGCCATTTATCAAGCCACCGGAGCAAATCTCCAGGTTCCCCCACCTCTGCTCAATGCCCTGATCGACCTGTTACAAAAGAAAGCGCAACAGTAATCACCCGGTTTGCAAATATACTTCAGACCGCTGCCTTTGTTTACGCATGCTCCTAGGAACAAATCCCAGCGGATATTGATATCCCGGGTTGGATAGTCAGCATACAGGTTGGCGAAGGTGTGCCATGACAAAAACCACCCTGGTCGTCGGATACGAAACTCGACAGGTCTCATCGCAGGAAACCTACCTGACTCGGACCGGATTACGCGTGGCGAACGCTGTGAAGGGTGTGGAGACGCGATCCGCCGCCAAGCGCTTATGGCCGACCTCCAATTAATGCCTTGACAGGACAGCCAAACAAGGTAGGCTTAAAAAATAGAGGAGATGAACATGAATCTCAAGTCAATCCGTTGGCGTCTGCCGGCCAGCTATGCAGCCGTCGCTTTGCTGGCTGCCCTGTCGTTGGGCGCAGTTATGCTGCTCGTGCTCAATAATTACTATACCCGCCAGGAACGCGAGTATTTGATGGGCAATGCCATCGCCGTGCGTTCCGTGGTGGAGCAGACCCTCCGGTCAAACTTACCTGATCAGGTTTTACAAGACCAAGTTAAGGGCCTGGCGTTCCTTTCCCAGACGCAAATCCGCGTATTGAATGAGGCAGGCAAAGCTATTGCCGATTCAGGCATTCCTAATCCAAGCCAGTTTATTTCGCTCTCGGGGGCGCCTGCAGGCTTGGTCAGGTTCAGCATCTCTGCTACCGCTAACCCGCCTGCCAATGGGGGTGAACCGGTGGTAACTTCCCAGGCCGGTGGGGATGCAAACACGCTCGTACAGACTACTCCCCTCGGAGGCGGTATATCATCCGGTGAAGGGCCCACGATATTGTTCGTCAACGCTTCGCCGCTTGGATACGGTTTCGCTGCCTCCTCTGAATCCACACTCCCAACTCACCCCTCATCACAAGTTGTCAGTGTGCCATTCAACAATTCACCCGGCAGGCTGGAGATTTCCCATGGACCTGCCTACGGATCAGACATTGTTCACTCGGTGGGCATTACCTGGGCGATCGCCAGCGTGATTGCCATTACATTGGCTGCTCTGGCAGGGTGGTTTGCCAGCCGACAGGTGACAATGCCAGTTCTGGCGCTGACAGAAGCAACGCGGCGGATGGAGGGGGGAAACCTTTCTGCCCGTGCCGATATGTCCGGGAAAGGACAAACGCATGAATTTCAGGAATTGGCGCATTCATTCAACATCATGGCACAGCGCATGGAAAATACTGTTTCCGCGCTGCGCGCCTTTGTCGCTGACGCTGCCCACGAACTGCATACCCCGCTGACCGCTCTCCATACCAATCTGGAACTCGCTGTTGACGAACAGGATACGACCCGTCGCTCTCTCTATTTGACTCGTGCCCAGGAACAGGGCCAGAGGTTGGAGACTCTAGTCAACAGCTTGCTCGACCTCTCCAAGATTGAGGCAGCCCAGCCTCGTCTCAATTTTGCGCCAGTTGAATTAAACCAGCTTCTGCGCCAGTTAGGGGAACAATTCGCATCACGCGCCGAACAGGCAGATTGTGCTTTCGAATCGGATATCCCCGGAGAAGCAGTCTGCGTTTCTGGCAATGGATCACAAATCAGGCAAGTGGTCAATAATTTACTCGAAAATTCCCTTAAATTTACTCCACCCGGCGGCTCCATTGCGCTAAAACTCACGCGTTCTGCACACGAAGCCATGATCACTGTTTCCGATACGGGTATCGGAATCCCGTCTGAAGACCTGCCTCACTTGTTCGAGCGTTTCCATCGCGGGCGTAACGTGTCCCAATTTCCCGGCAACGGGCTGGGGCTGGCGATCACCAAAGCTTTAATCCTGGCCCACAACGGGAGCATCCATGCTGAATCAACACCCGGTAATGGAACGATAATAATCGCCAGTTTACCTATTGATCGGTAAGTAAGGCGCCTCTCCTTCCCACAAATTAAGATCGCCGTCCGTGTATTCTTTTAAGTCGACGAATAGATAAATGGCCACGACGAATCTACCCCGGTCGACCTGATCGGCCCACATACAGGCATCCCAAAGTATTTCGACCTCGAGACCCTTCTCGCGCAGTTGGTCGCATACGGCTTTGACGCACTCATTACCGTACACGCCGGCGAGATAGATCGTGGATTGAGCAAGGTCGTCCAGCTTTACCCGGTTAAGGTGGCCGCATTCCACCATGAGATACAGGATGCCATGATCATCTGCGTAGCACATAAGATTGTGCAATCGCTCTTGGATCAGAGCCATTTTGCTTTTCTTCCCATTCGGCATCCTGATTTCTTATCGTATCGCCATACGGCCATCTTGGGCTTGCGTCTACAATGACGATCACGGGATTATCCATTGCTCGCCATCCCCATGGCAGGAATACCAACCTGAACATCGGTCGGCATCGCTAGTTTCGGTGGGAGAATCCGTTTCGTATCGCCGGCCAGCTCAATCTGGATCCCGTAGAGGTCAGTGGTTTTCTTTATGACTGTCCATATATCAGGCCCCGAGACTTGCTTTCCGCTTTCTGGATCAAGGACGCCCAGGAAGTTATCGGCGTGATACATGCGCCAGTCCCCATACTTATATTCGCCAGTGGACCGGTCCACGGAGTACGAGCAGATTGCTACCAATGTGTCGCCGTGCGCAACAAGACGCCGGCGTTCGTCGACTAATGTCAATGTCAGCACGGGCGATTTTCTTGGCGCCATGTCAATGGGTGGGGTTGCAGGCATTGGTGCGCTGGTAACTTCTTCTACGCCTTCCACCGCTTTCCGAGATGGAGCTGGATCTTGTTCTAATCCGACAGCATGCTCGGGAGTTCCCTGCACAAGGCTTTCAAGGCGTTCCAGGACGGCTGTTTTGTCATAAGGGAAAACGCCCGACAACATATCGACGTGCGTCCACCCTTTTCCGGAGGGCGTGGGCACGATTTGAATGAGAACAGTATATTTCTCGGTAGTAACCTTTGACACGCCATACCCCCAGTCTGTAATGGCGTCTACAGGTATGTCTTGAACTGCAGGTATGCCCAATGCCTGATCGTCCACCATGACGATAGGCCAACTTTTCACCTGTTCAATCAAAAACTGGATGTCTTCGTAAGTCCAGCCGCCCGGTAATACAGGTGTCATAGTTCACCTCCATGAGGAATATCTAAGTTTGTTGGCAAGGGCTATTGCCCTTGCCAACAAGTTGATCTGTGCTCACTCTCAAGGTTTTCTAGCCTGCCTGCGGTGAAGCTTCCGACCCTAGAGGCTTTCTCGTTTTCATGTCAGGTTCATGTCACCGAATATCTCTGGATGAATTATCCTCAACCCTTTGAGCTGCACGACTACCGTACCGCTACCCGGGCAGGAACTTCCGGGAGGGGGAGCGGATCAAGCGCAAGAAGAACCGCTGGATCGAGCGGCCGAAGACCATGCCGCTGGCTGAGCGTTATGCCATGCTGGATGCCATCCAGTCGGTTCAGACTGGGCAAATATGATGTGAACCACCGCGCCCGCGTCGACCTGGGCGTGGTATTATGATTTAGATAATTGTCGTGAAATAGGCCAATGGAGGAGCAAATGTCAAAGAAAACGCTTAGTATTGTCCTGATCGTCGTAGGCGCTCTGGTTTTTGTGGTCGCAGTACTGGCGGGCGTTTTTGGATTCCCGCATCATGGTTTTGGCTATACTAAAATTGCCGTGGCTGTCGTCGGTGCGGTCATCGCTGCGGCCGGCATCGTCTTTCTTTCGAGTAAAAAAAAGCCGGAAGCCCCAGCAGCTCCAGTAGCTCCAAAAGCTCCAGAAGCTAAATAACAGAGAGTAACAGCAAATCTATCGTAGGGGGGATGCTGTCCTGCGGGTAATCCAGCGCTCTTGAAGAGACGTACGTTCACCGAGGGGTAGTCGCCCGGCACGATGCAGGAATGCAGCACGGTGATGCGCCCCCGCCGGGATTATCCGGCGTGGCGGGGAGCAATGGGGGCAACGGAGGCCCTATGCGCGCGATGTGCCCAGCTCTAAAAGCTCGGTGACAGCCAGCACAAGATCGAAAAAGCTGCGCGCCTCGGCGTGGACTGCATCTGCATGGTCATGGAAGATGGCGTGGCCATCAACCGTAAAGCCGAAGCGCGCTGGGCGAGCTAGATTTCGGCCCGGCCGAAAAGCTGGTGCGCGTCAACTCGGTCGGCTCCGGCCTGGAGGCAGTCTTGCCAGATTGGCTACGTAACATCGTGATCTACCAATTGGTTTGGCTTCTCTCGACAAGGACTTTGTGCTAGACTTTGAACGATGGCTCAGCCATGACGGAAAAGATCCTGATTATCGATGACGACTTTGATACCCTTAAACTGGTCGGCTTGATGCTGCAGAAACAGGGTTATCAGATCGTGGCTGCCTCGAACGGGCAGGAGGGGCTGGCCCAGGCAGAGACGGAAAACCCCGACCTGATCCTGCTGGACGTGATGATGCCCGAAATGGACGGGTGTGATGTCGCTCGCCGCCTGAGGGCCAATTCATTCACTGCCAACATTCCCATCCTCATGTTCACGGCCAAGAGCCAACTGGAGGACAAAGTCATCGGCTTCGAAGTCGGCGCGGACGATTACCTGGTCAAGCCCATCCATCCCACGGAGCTGCATGCGCACGTAAAAGCACTGCTTGCCCGTTCAGGGAAGGGGAAGGCCGCTGGCGGTCCCACCCCGTCTGAGAAACGGGCATTCACGATCGGAGTGCTGGCGGCGCGCGGCGGTTTGGGGGTCACGACCGTCGCGGTAAACTTGGGGGCCTCCATTCGGGATGCCAGCAAGGAAGAGGTCATCGTGGCCGAATTACGACCCGGCATGGGCACGATGGGCCCGGACCTGGGCGAATCCGATCCCCGGATCCTGACCGAACTCCTGCAGGCCAATTTAGCCGATGTGAATCGCCAGAAGGTCAGCGAGGCGCTGGTTACCCACGCCAGTGGGCTCAGGCTGCTCTATGGCTCGGTCCAGCCCAAGGACGGCATCCTGCTCAACTCAACGGCGGCCTTCGAAGCGCTGGTCAGCCGCCTGAGCTTCCTGGCGCGCTACCTCGTCCTTGACCTGGGCGCCGGCCTTCCGCCTTTGACCCAGAAGCTGATCACCAGCTGCAACCAGCTGCTGGTGGTGGTCGAGCCGGTCGCCAATTCGGTCGCCCATTCTAGAGCCTTGATCTTCAACCTGTCCGATCTGGGATTTAACAAACGCACGATCCAGGTGGT
>Ga0209039_10002255_pt1 | contig 16687 bp, 15 predicted proteins | sample BogFormECP12_OM1_FD_188238 | JGI IMG/M metagenome (GOLD analysis project Ga0209039, IMG submission 188238) | Bog forest soil microbial communities from Calvert Island, British Columbia, Canada - ECP12_OM1 (SPAdes) (version 2) | ecosystem: Environmental > Aquatic > Freshwater > Wetlands > Bog ... | reverse complement strand
GACAGGTGAACTCTTTTGTTGGTGGTTAAATCGATTACTTTCCACCCCTGATCCTCAATTAATTCGTCTCTCTTAGAGGGAAACTTGGCATCCTCACTGAGCACCGACCGGGCAGAATCCGCCCCCGTGAATGAGGTCGCGCTGGGAAAGACCCCAGACTCTTTGTATTGTTTGAATCTCAAAGCATCCGTGTTCATTCTAAGACCATGAAAACTCATGATAACTCTTCTGGCCTGCAGTTTCGCAATTCTCTGATCGATATCAACCATCTCCTCATCGACAAACTGATAGACGTTATGCTTTCCCTTTCCAAACAACCTCGTGTAAACTGTATCTGAATCGGATGATGGTTCGAATCTTGACAGATCAACGCTGTGCACTATGTTAAAATCCTGCATTAGATTCTTGGCTTCTTTGGTTATCGGGTTTCTCAATTCCCACGCAAGACGGATTCCTTTAGAACAAACCGTTGAGAAGAACTGTCTCGCTTCTGCTAGGCTAAGCTTATCAAAAACGTAGCTACTGGGTGTCTCTAAATGTAAAAAAGGAGCTTCAAGAATCCTGCAAACGCTTAACATTTTGTCGAAAACCTCATAGGTCTCATCAACACATCGTAAGCCTGCCCTGTGAGTAAGGTCCCGGTTGCATCGCACTGTGAATGTGAAGTCTTTTGGCGCCATTCTGCGCCAATTCTCAACCATTTTGTGGCTTGGGTAATTGTAGAAGGTGTAGTTCACTTCGACGAAATTGAAGAAACGGGAATATTCACTTAGTGTTGGTTTGTCCGAGGCATTGAAGTAGGCCCAGCCGCCAGTTCCTATCAAGTATTCTGTCACTGATGGTGCCTCGCGCGCACTACAGGAATTGCCGTATTTTCCATTTATTTTTGACATCCAGATGTGGCCTACGACTCAAACATGCCTGGGCTTGAATTGAGTATCCTGCTTTCCCCCAGGAATCAGGATATCTGTATCTGTAATTGACGGTTGATTTTGGACGGCGGAAGGCGGCTAATGAGTATCCTATCAAGAGACCAGCGCCCAAGCCTCCGAGATGAGCGAAGATGTTCACGTCAGGCCCTACGTTGAGTAAGAATAGAAAGAACGCGTAAATTAAAGCACTGAATATCGATTGCCCTATTGAGCGTCTAGCGAATATCAACGTCGCTCCCAAGACTCCGAATATCGCGCCTGAAGCTCCTATTGAAGGAATGTCTGAAAAACCAAGCGCCAACGTCAATAGTCCTCCAGCTAGCCCGCTGAGAAAATAGATTGAAAGATATTCTTCGATGTCAAACATGTCTTCTGCTCTGAGTCCAAAGATTAGGAGAAAGAGCATGTTACCGGCGATATGCGTGATGTCTGCATGAATAAACATGGCTGTGAGAAGCCTCCATACTTGGCCGTGCCAGACTAGAGAGTTTATTTGTCCGAAGCCCAGAATGATTTGATCACTCGTGGTCAGACTCCCACTTAGAATCGAAGTCAAAGCGTAGACACCGACGTTCGCTGCGACAAGTACAAAGGTGGGCATATACGCTTTGGAATTTCGTTGCATCGATTCTCATCTTTTATAGTCGCTGATGATCCTTTGTTTGATTTCTGAGGAACTGTCCAGCTCATCAGAACTGAACTTCTCTATTCTTACAACCTTTATATTTAGTCCGCGAAGATTCACATAGTTTCTCACGGCTTCCTCCATCTCTTTTTGATCATACCCGAATGCAACGACATCAGGACTTATTCTCTCGATGACTTTTGCAACGTCAAATCGCCTATAACCAAGAATGGCTTTGTCAACGACTCTAAGGGAGGCTACGAGCGCACAGCGCTGCTTTTCGGACATAACGGGCTTCTCGCTTTTCCTCTTTTTGACTGTGCTATCCCTAGCGATTATTACGACTAATTCGGCGTTTGCGCCGCCTGCCTTTTTTGCTTCTTCAAGAAAGCGAACGTGCCCCAAATGAAGTAGGTCGAAAACACCTGAGGCTAAGACTACTCTCTTCTTTGTTTCTTCCCTCGATGGCCACTCAAATCTCACAGCCCCCAGTGTTTTTGCTCCGTCAAGTAAGCCTTCACAATAGGCAACCGAGGTAAGGCTGACCTCGAATTTCTTCTTTTCTTTGTAATATCTTGCGTCTTCCAAGTAGTCTCTCGCCATGCTTAGAACTTCCTGAACTCGAGAGAAATCAATAGCTACCTGAATATCTGTGACCTCCAATTTGCTAAGCACATCTTCGGCCGAGCTAATGTACTTTGAAGCCAACTTTTCTGCGCTCATTTTCTCACTTTTCCCACGTCTGACGGGGCTCCAGCAAGAACGGTCAATGCTTCTGCCTCCATGAAATGAAGTCTGCCAGGAAAGATTAGACTTTGAGGAGGCCCTCCGAAATCGCTATATAGGATTTCTTTCGCTGATCCAGCCTTCACAATTGAATCGTCACCACCCGCCCGGGCAATGCCAACAACCAAGGTATTCGGTGTCACGATGCCTTTCTTTCGTTTCTCCTCAATGCTCAGCAGCTCCTTGAGAGCATCAATGATGCTCAAGAACCTTTCCTCGCTCGCATTGATGTCGAGCAAACAGAGGGTATGGAGTCCTGATCTCTTGTTTTGCGAAATGACCCTATATGGTGTTTCTGAAGGGGTTTCGTCGGGAAACGGTATAGTGACACTCTTTCCGAACTTATAGTTGTGAAGCCCGGACATTCCAATCACCGCTGACAGTGCGCTCGCTCCATTCACGATTCGGGTCGTAATTCCGAGTTTCTCGGCCTCAATCCGTAATGAGACATGCGTCGTCGCAATCATCGGATCACCTGGAACAAGTAAGACTGTTCTGTGCTTCTTTGCGGCCTCGAAAATTGCCCTCCCGTTATTGTCTTCGAGTTCAGCTCTTGGCAACTGGCTAACCCTCTTACCCACGGTTTTCTCAAATCTCTGTAATGAGAAGCCCGGCATTAGACTTGTGTAGAGCTCGATAAAGACTATTTCTGCGTTCCTAACCTCATCGAGACCGCGTATGCTTATCCCCTTATTGTCGTAGAGCCCGAGTCCGATGAAGACTAGTTCACCCATCTCATTCAACCCACATGCATGTAGGTCGAGTCCCAAACTTAACTTTTGGGCCGAACGATAGCAAACTGGAACTGCTTTTCTTCTTTGCCTCTACTAGAAAGCAATCCTGAACGGGCGAAAGCAATTTTATCCTTCTCCGAAGGCGCATTCCAAAAAAGCGTTTACGAAACTCCCTGGTGTTTCATGCGGGGTTCAAAGCATTGCTTTTGAAGAAGTGATAAGTGGGTATAGAAAAGGGGGCTCAGACTGAATTCTACCTTCTTCGTTGCGAGGGTTGCAAAAGTTCTTTTTTGCTCTTCGTTCTGAACGCGTTGAAACAAAAACCAATAACCTTTTAGCGTAAGTTAACGGATATGCATTCATGTTCTTGGCGGGAGCGTATGTTATTGAAGGAACTTGATGTCCGGCTGATTTCAGAACTCATGAGAAACAGCAGAAGAAGTGACAGAGAACTTGCAAAGGTGCTACGAATCTCCCAGCCTACCGTAAGCAGATCCATCAACAGATTGGAGAAGGAAGGGGTGATAAGGGAGTACACGATGATTCCTGACTTCTGCAAATTGGGTTACAACCTTATGGCAATCACTATGTTCAAGTTGAAACCGATACAGGGCCAAGAACTTGAAGATTTGCAGAAGGCTTCACATGAACTGAACGATCAAACACGCAGGCCCTTCCTGCTAGTCATGGACGGAATTGGAATGGGCAAACACTTGGTATCAATTTCTTTCCACAGAGACTACGGTGAATATGCTACATACATGAGAGAAGTCAAAAATGCTGCAAGTTCGAGAATGAAGGCATACGTGAACTTGGAAGGAATCGAAGGTTTCTTGGTAGATCTGAACTACAAGGATCATTATCAACCCATAACCTTCACGAGAGTGGCAGACCATCTTCAGGCTAGAGAAGAAACCAAATGAAGACAGAGGCGCCAATTTCGGCGCCGACTGGGAATTGGTTGACTCTTGCCTGACTGATACCTGCTCCATATGATGCGCGAAGAGTGAGGGCGCTAGTCATCAAACTTCTAACGTTCAAAGGGACTAATGTCCAATTCCAAATCGGACTAAATCGCAAGCAATAAAAACAAGCTCAAGCCTTCTTACCGAGCGCTCACTTCTGAGGATAAGGAAGGTTTGGGCGGGTAGATCAGCCTGGCATGATCGCCACGTTGGCATCGTGGAGGTCCCGGGTTCAAATCCCGGCCCGTCCACCAAAAGAAAGTAAAATTGTTTTGTGCTCGTAGCACATCTCAGACTATGTTTCTGGCTCGCTTTCTATAAGTGTCTGTAACATCTAGTATCTCCTTTCTTGCAATGGCGTATACAAGATTCACGTCTTTGTTCCAGTCATTGACGTACATCAATGGTTGGTTGATTCTTCTCTCCGTGGGGTCAACGTGCACCCACTGATTATTCAGTCCCACTTCGTTCCAAACGTGATCTCCAGCCGATGTCTTCGATTCGTCTTTGAGTTTGGAACAATCTAGAATCAAGCGGCAATCATAATTATTGGCGATCAGGAGGCCAATATAGAGAAGTGCGAACTCCCCGCATCGTCCCATGGCTTGTTTGATTATATCAACAGGCATTTCGGCTCTGGGCTTCGGGAGATCGCCTTTCGTGTAGGCGAAGTGACGGTGCTCCCATGCCAGGAGCAGCTCCCAATTCAGGCCATCTATGGGATCGCCTAGAATAGAGCGGGTATATGCTTTGAAATCGATTATATGCGAAGGTTCAGCCATTCTGTCATAGCGTTGCCTATAGGTGCAAACTATTTTGGGGTATTCTAGTCCTGTGTTCGTGTACATGCGTATCAAAGAGTAGAGTTGTGCATGATGTTTTTCAACGTTATTTATTTGGAATCCTGATCCGTACTGTTGGACTCAGGAGAGGGATAACTAATGAAGTCTGATCTCTATTCAGTTTCTGGGCCTAACGCCCAATTAAACTTTTTCCGCAGGGTCAAAGGGTATAGTTTGTCTAGAGGAAAGTTCACGTTATTGGCCCATTTCACGTAGACCATGGGGTTGATGTATGATTTGAGGGAAGTCCCTAGGTTGTATTCTCGTGTCTCCCTAGTGAGTTTCAAATCAAGCTTCGTCTTTTCCAGGCTTCTGCTTGTAGCTTGCGTTTTTTTGCCTTCCTTTTCCTTCAGCTTGAGCTTCAATTCAAGCTCCTTCACTCTGGTTTCTTTCTTCTTCAATCTCTCATCAAAATTCGGCGGAATCTTCCGTTTGTGGTTGGCTATTTTTGCTGCCTGAAGGTTGGCAATTTTGGCGCAGTACTGTTTTTCATAGTCAGGGTCTTCTTTCGTCGCGTTGCAGGTTTCTAGATTTGCACGGACGGTTTGTGTGCACTTCCAAGTTCGAAAAACTTTCGCTGTAAGACCCTCCATTCTCTGGGACAAAAATCTGGAGACTTTTCTGGAGTCTATTCCCTCAAACAAATATCCTGCGGCCTGTTTGGAGAGTTCTTGAATGTTCCTCACGACTACGATAGGAGCTTCGACCTGTTTCTGCCATCTCACGCAGTCTTTGCCAAGGAAATCGAAGTTCAATGTGTTTCCTTCGATTTTGATGTGTTCTGGTCTCAATGTTATTGCCCCAACCGTATCTGCTTCGTCGGGGTCTTTTTCGTCTCCGACCCTCATGTTGACCTCGAGGATGAGCCAGCATGCTGTGGCGAGCTTTCTTCTCTCTATCTCTGGAGATTCAAGGTTCTTCATTATGTGCTCCTTTACCTTCGAAATCTCCTTGTCAAGCTTCTCAGCCTTCTTGAATTTTTCTTTCTCAGCCTTCTGTTTCAAAAATGCAGAGTCTGAGAACCAAACATACTTCACTTTTCCAGAGAGCTTGTCTTCCCACTTTGCGATATACATTTTTTCCGGTTCCCAAGTAAAGCCTTTCCAAATTGCAGTCTGCACGGAGCTCTGGTCGGAAAGATTCAGAATAATATCTCGCTCAGCGGGACCCTGTTTCCACTTCCCTCTTTTGGGATGATCTCCCCTTCCAGCAAAAATACAAGATGGCTCGGCTGTCCAATTTGCAATCTCAAGCTTTTTGTCGTCAACAACTGCGTATCCATACTTTTGCTTCAAGGTTTCCCTTTGGACCTTTCTTTCCGAAGCGAGCCTTTTCTTTTCCTCCTTTGACATGTCAAGTTTCTTCTGTTGCTCTCTGAGAACATATTCCGTGATCAAGGAGAAATCGACTTCAGGATCATCCTTAAGCTTTCCATCGACAACCCATGAATCATCGTTTTTTTCCAATTCTCTAACGTGATTCCAAGCGAAGTCTTTGAGAAAAGTTTGTGAAGGGTTCTCCTCATTCAGCGCTTCCAAAAAGTCCCGAATAAAGTTTTGGTAAAATATTTTGTCAGGCGGAGCTGTTAAGGACAACTTCTTCCTGGCCCAAGCAACGGCCATCTGTTCCGTTCTAGAGCGGAGCTTCATGATTTGTCCGTGCACCTTTACTGAGAGACCCACGAACTCGTAGACTGGGACGTAGATTCCATTATGTGTGAGATTTTTCATTCGGTACTTCATGGCGATTCTGCTCCCTTCCGTCTCATAAGAGCTGCTGCAGTTCTCTCGAGTCCGGGTTCGACAGCGTCTTCAATGTTCCGCATCGGAGACTTTTCTGCTTTTCCTCTGTTCCTTAAATGCTCTGTGCAGGTTTTCAACGATTTCATGGTTAATGTACCCCTTATGCGGTCGAAATCCTCCTGTGAACCCCTTCGGGATATGCAGCAGTTCATGGATAATTGTTTTTTCTTGTTCCTCCTCGGTCATTCCATCGTATCTTTCGGATATAACTTCGATTACATATGTTGGTGGCAGGTTGAGTGTTTCTTGCCACACCTTCCCGAAACCGTGTATGCGGGCAATTGTGCGCTCCGACGCGGATCCTTTGCTCCTCACACAGAACACGAATTGTGGGATGACGTGGAAGAAGTCCAAGCTTTCTGCTATCTCGTTAGCGAGTTTCTTGACATCGGGAGCAGTTGTATACTCGATCGGCGTAGATTTCACCGCAGTCTTCTTCATCAAGGCGAGAACTGCTCATAAGGGTTTTCAGGTTCTTCGCAGCCTTGCAGCGGCAAGAAAGATTGCCCTCACGATAAGCGAAATGCCTATGAGTCCTATTATCATGGCCCAAAATTCAAGCCATTTTGTCGAGTCGATTGTGGGTGGCTGTGCCTGAGTTGGTGCGACCAAAAAAATCTGAACCATGTAAGCAGCGCCCAGCCAGAACGTTATGTCGCCTACGTTTTCAGCAAGCTTGCGTGTTGATGAGCTCAAGATCAATCTTGCTCCTAGCATGGCTATCAAGAACACTCCCCATATGACGCTGAACTGTCTGATGGTGACGTAAATGTCGTAGTTTGCCAGGTTTTGTGGGATAGGCAGGGATATGTTCGTGCTGCCGACTTGTTCTGTTTTGAAATTTGAGAAAAACTTCACTACATTGTCATAAAGGCTTGGCGTGGATATGAAGAGCAAACCCACGAGGATCAGAAAGAAACCGACAGAAACAGCACTGAGTATCCCTTCATGATGCAGACGCTGATGGTGCCATGAGCCTTGGCTCAACTCCGATGTCTCCTGTCGAAATACTCTGCATCAAGATCATATATAACATTTTTCAAGTGAGAAACAGGAATGATTTTAAATAGTCAACCCTCGATAGGTTGCTGTAAGTAAAGGTGGATTTAATGTCATATTGCCCGAAATGCGGAAACAAGATTGACGAAGAAATGACCTTCTGCCCGAAATGCGGCGCATCACTCAAAACCCAGCAACCTTCAACTGGTGCGTGGACGCCACCTACAACCTACGAACGGCATGAGAAAACGGAAGAAAAGTCTGAGAAACAAGAGAAAAATGAAAAACATGAAAAACACGAATATGGCTTCATTGGCCCTCTTGTGGGCGGATTGATTTTGCTATTCATCGGCCTTGGGCTTTACTTTAGGGCGGAAGGCTACGTGAACACTGATGCTCTGTGGGCGCTATTCTTCGTTTTGGTCGGGGTACTAATAATTGTTGGCGGCATCTACAGCGTGATAATGGCGGGACGAAGGCATCCAAGGACCTAAATGTGCCATCCAAAGAAAAGTAAATACAGTCGATGTTCCAAAAGTGTTGACCATTTGTCTCTGCCGAAGACACGGAAATAGTTTTTTCCAGCGCATTCAATCATATCGCCGATACGGTATCTTGGAAGGACGCATGTGGAAACTATTAAGCGGCCCCACTCTCCCCGTTTAAGTTCATGCAGCATCCTCGTTCCCTTGCTAGTCTCAACCTCGAACAGATATGTGTCATAATTCGGAGTCACGTAAGGCAAATCGTCCAGCTGCTGAGCAAACACGCCCTCAGTTGCGCTGTACATCTCGATTACAGGCACTCTGCCGAAATACTTCTGAAGCACGGAGGCGTACTTGAATTGAATCTTGCGTACGCTCGTGCAAAACAAGGCACGCACGTTCCAAAGATCTTTTGGTGCCTTGCCATGCTTTCTCTTGACGTATCTGGCGAAAGCCAGCACTACGGGCGTTACGCCCATTGCTGCTGTGACGTCGACGCTCAAGGCTTGCTGATATGCAAGCTCAAATCTTTTCTCCCAGTCCAATCTTGTAATTCCTGCGCCAAGGGCATCTATGTCTTCCTGTCGAGGAATAAGGCTGACGGATTCTAAGGAAGGCTTGAGCCTCGCGTATGTCCCTGAACTGTATCCATAGCTCATGGTCTTTCCGTCGACCTTCACGGTGTGAATGCTGGAGGGGAAGTTCAAGTTGAGGATTCTACCTGTCAAGATATCAATATCGCCAGTTCTCGACACATAGTTTATCAGAGCTCTTGCGCCGCAGTTGAATATCTGCTCGATGTGTGTTTGTGTTACAGGCAAAACCTTCGATGAACCTGTAGATCCTCTCGTCATGACCCAGCAGACCAATGGTTCCGGCAGAATCGACTGGTAATTTCCTTTCTTCACTTGTTCAAGGTAAGGTTGCAAGCCAAAATAATCCACAACTGGGAGGTTCTCCTTGAAATCCTCCATTTCTTTCACTTTCAAAGCCCCATGTGCCAAACCGTAGGAGGTTTTTTGATATCCTTCCAGGAGATGTGAAAGCGCTCTGATCTGGGCTTCCCGAGGGTCTCTCAAGGACTCATACCAAGGATCCAATGCAGATTGAAAGACGCCCCTCAGTCTAACAGCATCTTCCATCTGGAGACCCTCGCAGTTCTTTTTCGACAATTCTGCTTCAGGTTGTTTAAATCTTCCGTGCCCCTAAAAGAACATTATCTGTCAAAGTGAGCAAAATCAAACGCAAAACCACAGAACCACGAGGGAAATGCTGCGCATTGTCGAACGACAATTTGAATGTGTTGCGGTCATCGACGCAAACGTTTTCTCGGGAAATCGCCCTCAGCTCTTGGAGTTCGAACCGTGAACTTTTCGTATTAGCACGCGCTTCATACAAAACGGCGCAATTTGAAGCATCGAAATGGTAGCCCGGGAGAGATTCGAACTCTCGTCAGCGGCTCCAGAGGCCGCCATGTTTGACCACTGCACCACCGGGCTCTGCATTGACTGATTTACAAACTGAGCCTTCATCATAATAACTTTAGTGTTCATCTGGGGAAGCTTGTTACTGCGTCTTCTTCTGTTTTGCGTCAAAGATGCAATTGCACTCTTGGGCTGCTGGATAGTATTCGCTGCAACAAGATAGTGTTTCCCTTATCGGGTTCTTGTTCTTCAGAAAACGATTGGTGCAGAACACCTTGAGGGGGTAATCGTAAGCGTTGTGGCTCGTACAATTACCGCAAAATTTCTGCTTACCAATTTTCTTTGTTTTCATTTGTCCCCAACCTTTAGTAATTCGTTTTTTGACCTAGCCGTTCTTTCATAGTTTTTCCCCAGCCTTTCAATCACCGAGGCTGCCATCATTGGAAAAACAATCATTGCATCCGCTATTACCATTGTTTTGTCAGATTGCCCTTTGAGTTTTCCCCAGCTTACCGTCTCTTCGAGAGTTGAACCAGAGAGTCCCCCTGTCTCCGCCCTGTCCATTGTTATAACGACAGCGTAGTCGATGCCCGATTTTGTCGCTAAGGCCGCGGATTGTATGGTATTCCTTGGAACTCCTCCGCCGATTATTATCATTCCGTTTCTCGAGGAACTCTTGCAAACGTTTATGATTTCTGGTACGTCTTTGAAAGCGTCCACCACAAGTGTATTTTTGAAGTGTTTCCGCATTGCGTGGAGGTTGTAAATGTAGCCAAATTCTGAATCCCGCACTGCCGGAATGAAAACCGGCGCTTTTGCATCATAAGCTGCCCGCAGGATCGAGTTTGGGTCGCTCAATCTTCGACCGAGCTCCCACGCAAACTCTCTGGAAGACAAACTTCTTCCTGCGTAGTCTCTGGCAATCTCATCGTACATTTCTGTGAGCCTCATGTCAAGTCTGATAAAATCCTCTTCGGGCACGAAGACATCGTAGATGCGATAGGTGTGGTTCCTGTAAAGTGTATAGTCATCAGCGTTAAAGCTGCCTTTATAATGGTGTCCCCCCAACGATTCTACCGTATCATGAACCATGTTTGCCCCTGTCGTCACCAACACATCGATCAGATTTTCGCGGATCATATCTGCAATCAAGGCACGCATACCTGCAGGCACGACAGCGCCCGCCAAACCTAGGAGCACAGTGCATTTCTTGTCACGCAGCATGCGCTCATAAATGTCACACGCAGTAGCAAGCCTACCCGCTCCAAACGAACCCGAATTCCCAAACTGTCGAATGAGCTGATCTACAGTAAGAGCTCCCTTGATCCTCATGTGATTAACGGGCTCTCGCAAAATATCTTTTCTCTGCGCCAAAAGGCACACCCAGAAATTCACACATTGGCAGACTATGCACAAATATTTTTCTATGCTTTCCCAAACTAAAGACTAGAGAACACCCGGTCCAAGTTGCGAGAGCTCAAGACACATTTCACCCAACAATGCTGTCCCTGAAAGATTTTCAGCGGGCGCTAATTGCATAGGTGATCTCTAGATCACCAGCCCGGTGCCCGGAATAGGTGGAAGCCAATGTTCCGCAGAATAATCAAAACCAAATCTTGTCTTCTTTGAACAATGATAGAATATGACTTTCTCTATAAGGAAAGGCTAAGAAGGAGTCTTGTGGACTGGATTTAGCGCGCCTACAGCAATGCAAAATCCAACGATTTGACCTTTCCTCTATTATCCAGAGTGACTTCGAATTTTTCTGCCCATGGGTGCCCTTCCATGTCTATGGGGCATGTTCCTCGGACGACCCAGATCTCGCTGCTCAACTCCACCGTTGAGACTTCAACTCTTTCAGTGCACTTTCTTCTCTTGAGAAGCTCCACTGCAATTTGTTCGGCCGCCTCTTTAGTAATGGCTGTCTCTTTCATTGCAACACCTCGGGCAAGCTTTTTGTAATGCTCTTGTTTGAGGCATTAAAGATTATGAATGCACAATATGGACACATGATACGCTTTGTTCAGCAAAGAATATCCTTTGAGCACGATAGCATAGTTTGGCTCAAATCTGCCGAGGAACCGTCTGAAATGAAGTGCTCTCAACATCAGAAGCGAGCTTGTTCGCTTGTCCTTTGCACAGGACAGGAATCGACGGCTAGACTTCTGCATTTCAGGCTGAAATTCGACTTCCAGCAAGAAATTTTGTTCCATTGTATCCTACTGTTTCTTCTTATTCGTCTTAGCCTTGACTTTTCGAACCTCGAAAACAACGAGGGTTTCTCCATCTGGACAAGCACTGCAAATTACAACCTTATCTTCAACCCACGGAAAACTCGCGTTATACCTCATCGCAAAAAACCTTTGAAAGCAGAACAGTTAGGCGCGGTAGCATATAACGCCCTTGACTCGTCTCCGATCAAAGAGAACTTCCTGACTTCATGACCGAAAACACATTTTGCCTTTTTGACTCTTAACTGTGACTTCGACTATTGAATGGAGACAACAATAATCCTCATTCAATAATCGGATATTTCTTTCTTATCGTTTCATCTGCAATTTTCGCGATCATCGCGCCGGAGACTAGCACACATTTAACTCCGATTAGCTCAGCAAGATCTGCAGGTTTCTGATCCTGCGTGACCAGCAGTAGATGATGGCTCTTGGCGTACTCAACGATTTGTCTGTCTTTTGCACCCTTAAGACCAACCTCTTGAGCAGTAAGCACCTCCCTCCAAAGGCCTCAAAATAGTCCTTCAGACCAGCATACATTTCATCGAGCAGAAGCTTCATCATAGTCAACCTTTGCGACGTCATGTTAGCTTCCCCGCTATTTAGGTGCTTCTTCAAATGGCTGACTTTGACGGCCGGATGGCCAAACGTTTTTCACCATGAAATCTGTTCGAAGTGGGCTTAGATTTCCAACTAGTTATTTCGAAGTTCACATTTTGTATAAAGCTGAACACAAAAAAGGGGAGTATAGTTATTGTTCTGCTTGGTGCTAGTGCGTGATGGACAGAATTGTTTCTGCGTAAGTGCTTCCGCTTGTCATATCGTAGAACACTATGACGCCTAGTCCGCTTGGTGTTGAAGATGTGTCCGCTATTGTCACTGTCTGTGCTCCCAATGGTAATAGTGTGAAGCTTGATGGCGTTATTGTGACTCCACTTAATGCTTTGAAGTGTTGTCCTGTAATGTTCAGCATGAAGACTTGGCTTCCTGCATCGTCAATGGTGGGTATTGCCGCCCAAACGCCGATGGCTGGGCTGTTGACAGTTATTGATCCTCCGTTCGTGCTTATGGTTCCCGCGTTGTGGCCGAATGGATCCCAGAGCATCAGGCTCAATGAGTGGGTTCCGACCCAGCTTAAAGTCACTTTCAGTGTTATCATGTCCGGTGTTACAGCAATGCCGTAAACATTGTAGCCGATGTTTGATCCTCCGAATGAGGTTAGTGTGTCAGTTATTGATTGTGAATACGCTTCGGTTGCAAATGACATAGCCATGGCTTGGACATTCACATTTCCAGGAATCGTGTTAGACACTGTGAAGGCCTTGCTTGTCTGGGATTTAGTCAGGCTTACTAGCAATGGCGCTTTTATCGGAGTGCCTTGGCTCAACTTCAATGTGACTGTCTGGCTGAATGTGTTTCCGAAGTATATAGCGTGGATTCCAACGTACCAGTAGCCTGGGGTCAAGCTCAGCGTCGACAACATCTCCATTGTCGTACCCGTTGTAGTGTACCACTCGTATCCGAGTGAAGCAAGCGGCGCTTCAGACGCTGCTTTCACGAGGCCCATAGGATTAACGAGGAAGACATCAAAGTCCGCATCTGGAGTCGTCCAACTGGCTGTTAGCATCAGGTTTCCAAAGGTGAAAGCTTGTACTGGTATGTAGTACCAGTCTCCTGAATCGCCAGTTCTGGGTTCGTTCATAACGTTTGCTTGAAGCGTGAACGACTGTCCAAGTGTTGCTGGTACAGTGATCACTATCGGTATGTCGATTGGTAATCCATTGACCGTTGTCTTGACGAAACCGCTGTAGATGCCAGGCGCCGTGGCTCTTGGAACTGTCATCGTTGTTCTCAATACAGTGTTGGATATCGTTGTCGAAACCCAATTCCAAGCTACAAATTGATAGAAGTTAACCTGCGCGTCTACAGAGATTGTGGGTGCGTAACTGTTCCAGAATCTGAGAACGTATGTTCCAGGGCCGAAGTCAATTCTTGCGTCGAACCATTGGACGTTCGTATGAGCGTAAGCGTAGTTTATCATTATGAGATCTGTTGGGTTTCCTTCCGTCCTTTCTTTGTAGAGCGCCGTGTTGACGTGAATATCTGTCCATGTAGATCCGTTGTACGACCGAATGGGCGTTCCATAAGCAATCACAGGATCAAATTTCATCCGAACATCCGCATAATCGACGCCTGTTGGAATTGTGAAGGGTATCCAAGTGCTCCCGCCATTCGTATTGCCGCTCCCTGTGAGTTTCGGTATAGATGCGCTGAACCCAACAGAACTGACGTATTGAAGCTGAACTGCTTGTGCGCTGGTTATCGAGTTTGTGAACACTGACGATTTTGTGTAGCTTGAAGATGACGGAAGCAACTTGCTTATGTAGTCTGTGTCAGAGTATGCTGCGCTGTTCAAGGCAGCTTCCACTGCCGTGTAAGCATTGACGCGACCAGCTCCTTGGCGGTTCGCTGGGAGGCCAAGGTCTTTGGCAGTGTTCATTAGGATATCTTTCACGACTGCTGGTGATGGAAAGACACCGTGAGCCTGTTTGTATGCTTGATAGACCAATGCACCTGTTCCTGCTGCGACTGGTGTAGCCATGCTTGTTCCACCGAACTGTAGCCATGGGTTTGCGTAGTCGTTGGCGTATATGGTTTCGCCCCAAGCGCCTGGAGCACAGACATCCGGGTCCAGTCTACCGTCTGCAGTTGCACCGCCGCTGCTCCAATATATGACTTGGTCGTTTTCGTAGCCAGTGACATATCCAGGATTGACTGGCCAGTAGCCGTAGAGGTTCCAAATTCCAGAGTTCTCAGTTGAGGCGCCTACTGTGATAACGTCCTTAGCGTCGCCAGCTGACGAAACAGTGCCTGCGCCTTGGCTATTGCCTGCAGCGACAAAGCATGTGACGCCTTGCTGTGTGGCCGCTTCTAGGGCAAGACATGTGGGGTCGTACCCATTGTTCGGAATCTCAAGACCTCCGAGGCTCATGCTTATTATGTTCGCGCCTCTTCCGATAGCCCAATCAATTCCTTTGATTATCCATGAATCCCATCCCCAGCCCGCGTCTGTGAGCACTTTGCCTCCGATCAATTTGGCGCCGTTTGCAACTCCGAGGATCTTGAGAAAGCCATAGTATGCCGTGATTCCTTGCGCTGCGACCAGGCCTGCGCACGCTGTTCCGTGTAAGCCTCCATCGTGGTTAGGTGGGTTCGATTCGCCCGTGAATATTGCGTAGTCGGTGGAGGGATTTACCATGACGCCCGCTAGATCTGGGTGCTCATAGTTGAGCCCAGTATCCAAGATGGCCACTACTACGCCCGTTCCGTTGATTCCGATGTTCCACGCTTGGTCTGCGCCTATCTCGAATGGAAACTGCGCATAATAGGCGTTCGGATCTGGTCCAGCAACAGGCTGACTTCCGCTATCGTCTCCCGACACGTCAGGTGGAAGATACTTCTTTCCGTCTACGAGTATCTTGTCCACACTCACGAGCGATGACAAGGCAAGGATTTTGTCCGCCGATAGCGTCGTTGCGATGGCGTTTATGACGTGGAATTGTGCTGTGACAGTTCCTCCCAAGCTCGTAATGGCATTTACCGCTATGGATTGGGCGACTCCTGGTTGCAGCATGACTATAATGCGGTTCCCGCTGGCTGGATTTGCATCCATCTGGGTTTTGAGGTTTGGCGCTATCTTGGCGACATCCGGTTGCGCGGCTGTGTTTGAGGTTATTGCGTTTGACCGTGGCAAGAAGGCGATTAAACTCAGTAGCATTGTTGCGATAGCTATTATCGACACTATTTTTCTGTTCAAATATAACACCTTAGAATTCTTTTTTACTCCTTCTCCGCAAATACATGTAACGAGTGTAACAGTTATAAATTTTGTGAAACTCTCTTCTATCAAGTACACTAGAACTAATCTCCACAAGAAATATCTACTGGAAGGGTCTTCCAAGAACTAGAGTACAAATGCGAATGAAGATCGCATTCGGCATTTTCTCTGCCTTGCTAATGCTGAGTTTACTATCTTTTGTGGCAAACGTTCCCTTTGCCAGGGCTTGGACGGGAACAATCCAGATTCTTGCTGATGGAAGCGTTGACCCGCCTTCGGCGCCCATAACAGTGAACGGCAACGTTTACACGTTAACTGACAACATCGTGAGCACCAGCGATGGACTCACAGTTGAAACAAACGGTGTAACCATCGATGGGCAGGGGCACATGATTCAAGGCAGTTTAAACGGAAACGGGATTGACTTGACGGAAACGAGCGATGTAACAATCAGAAACGCAAATGTGAATGGCTTTTACTTGGGCATTGTTTTTGTCTCCGCGCTTCAAGACGTCATCTCAGGAAGCAACGTAACAGGTAACCAGATAGGAATCTGGCTCAGCAGTTCATCAAACAACAATATATCGGGCAATACCATACAACAGAACAGCGCCTATGGCATTTGGCTCAGCAGCTCATCAAACAACATCATATACAACAACAACTTCATCAATAACACGCAACAGGTTTACACAGCCTATGACTCAAGCAACGTTTGGAATGAGGACTACCCAATCTCCGGAAACTACTGGAATGATTACATAGGCCTAGACTGCTATAAGGGACCCTTTCAGAACGTGACCGGCTGCGACGGGATAGCCGACCTACCGTATGTAATAGATCAGAACAACCTGGACAATCTCCCCCTCATGAAACCTTATCCATGGGCAGCTCATGATGTTGGGATAACCTACGTTGGTAGAACATTTCAAACACAGTTCCCATCAGTTTCTCCACTGAAAAGTGCAACAGGCCGCGGCCTTGGAATGCAAATTAATGTTTTCGTAATGAACTACGGTGGACA
>Ga0209039_10002253_pt1 | contig 16694 bp, 7 predicted proteins | sample BogFormECP12_OM1_FD_188238 | JGI IMG/M metagenome (GOLD analysis project Ga0209039, IMG submission 188238) | Bog forest soil microbial communities from Calvert Island, British Columbia, Canada - ECP12_OM1 (SPAdes) (version 2) | ecosystem: Environmental > Aquatic > Freshwater > Wetlands > Bog ... | reverse complement strand
ATACTGAAAATGTAGTGCCGACCTTTTAGAACCCTTCATTAAAAACAAACCACTTACCGCTCTTCTACCCCCTCAACTGCGAAAGTTCGGCTAGTGAGATCATTGGAGAAATACCGTGTCAGTTAAGCCCGCCCTCACTACCGCAAATCAACAGATCTCTTCCCTCGAGAGAGAGGGTAGCCCAAGGGCAGCGTTTTACTTGGCGAGCGGCGGCTTGGTGGGCCGCATTTGTTGCTGAGTATAGTCCTCGGCGAATTCTTTCACTTCGACGTACTGGTTCATCCCCACGTTATGGAAGGTTTGCCGGGTTTGGCTGGTGGGCCACCAAATCTCGAGGGTTTCTATGCGCGTGGCCTTCCCCACCCCGATGAGTTGTTGGAGGGGGGACGACCCGAATGAACCCCCGGAACAAACGTGGCGATGAATGTCGCGCCGCTGGTGGGCCGCGTCTTCCACGGTTAACTTGATCCGCGCCCCGATTGCCGCTCGGTTGGTTTTCACACCGACAAGTTTAAGATCGATCCAATTGTTGCTGTTGCCTGGACTCTTAAAAAGCGCGCTGTAATAACGGTCGCCCGGCACCATCCCGCCGAGCTGAACATACATGGCGGGCTGCCCGTCGTGGAAAAGATTGCCGATCGCCACGCCGTGTCCCTTCTGGAGAGACCCGGTGCCGGAGGAAGCGGTAATATCCACGAAGTGGTTCCCCTCCACATTGCGGAATAGCAGGTTGGGGACGAGCGCCCCGTAAGAAGGCGCCCCGGTCCCGATGTAGAAGTCCAACCAGCCGTCGTTGTCGACATCGCCGAAGTTTGCCCCCATCGCCATGCTGACCACGTCGAGCCCCACCTCCCGGGTCACATTCTCAAAAGCCTTGCCCTTCCGATTCCGGTAAAGGGCGTGCCTCTCCACCGAGGTGGGCTCGTTCAAGTAACTGCGCATAATATGGGACACCGATTCGTAATGGCTGGAAACGTAAAGGTCGAGCCAACCATCGTTGTCATAATCCCAGAACCATACCGGGAAGCTCCAGATGGGAGTCTCCACGTGCATCTGCCGGGCGATTTCCGTGAAGGTCCCATTCCCGTTGTAGTGATAAAGCCAGTTTTCCTCCCCTTCGTTGGAAACGTACAATTCCGGATAGCCGTCGTTATCGTAATCGCCCCAGATGGCGCCCTTGGTGAACCCCGTCCGGTCGACTCCCGCCTTGTGGGAAACATCGCTGAAGGTGCCGTCGCCGTTGTTGTGAAACAGATGGCCCGGCCCGTACTCGGCCCCCACGAACAGGTCAACATTTCCATCGTGGTCGTAGTCGGCCCACGCCGCGGTCTGGCTGGCGACGGCGGGAAGAATGCTGATTCCGGCCTCGATCGTGACGTCCGTAAAAGTCCCGTCACCATTATTCCGCAGCAAAGAATGGCGGACGGGTGTTTCCCATGCGCCCCTCGCCACGTAGAGGTCCATCCAGCCATCGTTGTTGTAGTCGGCCTGAAAGATGCTGAACCCACCGAGGAGCTTGGAAAGCCCAGCTTGGGCAGTCCGGTCCTCGAACGTTCCGTCGCCACTGTTATGAAAGTAATGCAGCGCTTGGCAATGGTCTCCAGTCGAAATGATCAGGTCGAGGAAGCCATCGTTGTCGAAATCATCCATGATGACGCTTCCCGCCATGGCGAACACTGCGACGCCCAGGTCCGGCGCAACGTCCACGAATCGCCCGATGTCCTCCTTCGATTCGAAGGGCGAGAGGGGTATCCGGTGTATCGGGGGGACGCCCTCCGGATATTTTCCCAATGCCATGCAAGTGAGATTCAGGAACCATTTTTCTTCCAGGTCGTCTGGCTCATGCTCGAGGTATTGGAGGAAATCTTTGATTGCCTCCTCGGCATGCGTGGTTTGTGTAAATCGTGCTTCCGGCCGGAGTGGAAAGATCGAGCTCTGCGCATTATGGTGTGCCACCCAGTTCTCCACCTGGGCCCGGCGGAATCGGGTGATGCCGAGAATTTTCTCCAGCGCGACAGCCTGGTCTTTGAAACCCAGGGCGAGCGCCAGTTCATGATCGGCCTGGAATTGTTCGATGGCCTTCTCCAGATTTCCCAGGAAGGAGTAGATTTGACCCAGGACGTACCGGGCGCGCAGCACCGTCTCCTGGATGTCTCGCCGAGGGGAACGGTGCTGGGCCGCGGAGATATACGCTTCGAGTTCCTGAATGGCTTCGTAAGGCATCCGCGCGCGCAGTTGGCAGTTGGTTCCTAGATCCTGCTCGTATCCCGCCGGCTTCTCCGCACTCCGAAAGTAATTCTCAACCTCTCCGCGTCCGCACACGTACGTTGCACGTTCCAGCAATTGGTAAGCGCTGAATTGGTTGATGGGTGGTGGAGGGGGGAGGGGTGTCACACCTTGGCCACCGGGGCGCGGCGGCCCCTGGAGCATGTCTCCCTGTGTAGGAGGAAAGGCGGGCCAGATTGAGGTTGTGAGTAGGGACGTAGCACCTTGCTTCAGAAAGGAGCGGCGATTCACTCGATCGGCCATTCGAACCAGAGTCTCCGCATTCACCCCCCCGGAAGTTTGGGGAAGGGCGCATCTTTCGATTGCGCACGGCATTATATAGCCGTTTCATGATAGTTCAAATGGTCCTAGTGGAAGCGGGGGGCAAGCTCCTGACAGAGCGTTGAGTCGATCGCGCAAGCCTGTTTGTAGTACTGCTGTGCCTTGGCGTTTTGCCCGGCCCGCAGGTAGAAGAGCGCAAGGTTGCCGTAGGGGGCTGAATACTTGGGGTCCAGGCGGATCGCTTGCTCGTAAGCGCGCACCGCCTCGTCCGCACGTCCTGCCGCCAGCCGCGCGGTTCCCAAGAAGTTGTAGGTGAGCGCGGCGCGATAGCCCAGTTGCACAGCCCTTTCGAGTGCTGTGAGGCCCTCAGGGTATTGCCGCATGCGCACCAGGGTGACGCCGTAGTCGGAGTTCACCTTGCCCTCCTCGGGATGGGAAACCAGAACCTCCTTTTCCAGGTTTGCCGCATCTGCCAACCGGTTGAGCTTCTCGTAAGCATTCGCCATCGCCAGTTTCACCACAAAATTCCGCGGGTTGAGTTCGAGCGCCCACTGGAACGCTTTCACCGCGCCCGCCGGGTCTCCGCTCTCCAGCGCAGCGTGGCCCATCCCCATTGCCGCAAGGTCGTAACGAGGATTGATCGCCAGTGCCCGGCGGTAATAGTCCATCGCTTCATTATATTGCCGCTGGGCCAAGGCGTTTTCGCCCAGGAGGAAGGGTGGCAAGTAGGCCTTGGGGTCTTCCGCCGCGGCCTCGGCGAGCAACACGCTGGATTCCGCGAACCGGCCATCCTCCGTCAGTTCCGTGGCGTGAATGACCCGGGTGTAGAACCTCACCCGGTCCTTCGGATCGGCCGCTCCCGGAGCATCCACCTGGAGGAGGTCTGGCGCAGACCCGCCAACGTACCCGAGGGCTCGCAACTCCCTCAGCTTCTCCATGTCAAGGGTTGCAGCGGCTGGCGAGGGCCCAGTCGGGCGCGAGTAGCGCGCCTCCAGGGCGTGCAGATTTTCCCGTAGCGCGGCGGCCACGCTGGGCTTCTCTCCCAGGAGGTTGTGGGTTTCCTCGGGGTCTACCTCGAGGTCATAAAGCTCCTCGCGCGGGGCCTCGACGTAATGGTATCGCTCTGTCGCGATCCCGTGCAGGGAATGCCATCCGAAGGAGGTGCGCGGGTAGAGAGATTCGGAATAGCCATCGCGCGGTGCGCCGCCTGAGGTGGACCTCACAAGCGGAAGCAAGCTGCGTCCCTGGAAGCTCGCGGAATCCGTGGACGGGAAGCCACAGGCCTGGGTGAGCGTGGGAGCGATATCCACGGTGTTCACAACCTGGTTAATGGAACGCTGCGTAACCTTGATACCCCTCGGTGGCTTCAGGATCAGTGGCACGTGCACGGTGGAATTGTAAATGAACAGGCCGTGCGCCTGCTCGCCGTGTTCCCCCAATCCTTCGCCGTGATCGCTTGCCAGCACGATCAGGCTGGATTCGTAGAGGTTGTGGGCCTGGAGAAAAGAAATCAGGCGGCCCAGTTGCTGGTCTGCGTAGGCGACTTCTCCATTATAGGGATGCATGCGGAAGCGCGTTTTAAATGGTTCCGGCGGATCGTACGGTGAGTGCGGATCGTAGAGGTGCAACCACAAGAAGAAGGAGTGGGAACCGTGCTCCTCCAGCCAGCGCAGGGTGTGATCAACCGTCACGGAGGCGCGGCGCTCGAGGCGCGGATGCTCCGGGGACTTCTCATCCTGAGGATTGATCGCGTCATCGTAAAAGTCGAAGCCGCGTTTCAGCCCCCACATGGAATTCAGTACAAACGCGCTGACGAAGGCTGCGGTCGAATAACCATGCTTCTTGAATACCTCCGCGAGGGTGGGAATTCCTGGGCCGAGTCCGGCCGTGGCCAGGTCTTCCACTCCATTCCACATGGGATAAGTACCGGTTAGGATGGCGACATGCGAGGGCAGGGTGAGGGGTACCTGGGCTAGGGCGTGACGGAAGACCACCCCATCTCTACCTAACTGGTCTGCCGTTGGAGTAGGGACGGTTCGGTTTCCATAACACCCCAAATGGTCGGGACGGAGAGTGTCAATCGTGATTAGAATGACGTTGACGGGAGGCGGTTCTGCCCCTGCCACCTCATTTGCGGATAGGACAACGACACCCGTCAGCAAGACACACATGAAAAATGTCCGCTTCCTGGGCCTTCGCGGGGAGCGCAGAATCCCTCGGGGGATGTAACTGACAGTCGTGCCGGGAACGCCAGTTTTTGCGGTTATGCGAACTAAGTTGTCACAAAACGATTCGGTCATCCTTTTCCACTCTTCGCCGCGGATCGGTCTGTAGGGCCGGTGCCAACTGACAAAGAATTCTCATCTGCACTAAAACCATTTTGAATGGCATAAGATGACACGAAAGACAAAATTTGTAAAACCTGCGAGAAGTAATTAATTAAAGCCGGTCAAAACCGTAAGAATATCTCTTGACAGTAATGAAATGCTTCGGCAAAATCGCAACATATTGGTTACTGCGCCGGGGTTTTTAGTCCCCCGGTCTGGCACATGCGTCTAGACGGGTCTCGGCCGATGTGAGCACAAGGTCTGAGCCACAGGGGCTCATTGAATTAACAATTTACTTTCTAACCTTTGGAGGTGAAGAATGCGGCATCGAGCCAAAAGAGGTAGTCCTCTCTGGACCTGCCTTTTGCTTGTTGCGTTTACTGTTTTCCTTGCCCCATCGCTTAGCTTTGGCCAGATGGTCAACGCGAGCCTGACGGGTACGGTGACCGACCCGAGCGGGGCAGCCATCCCTGAGGCGAGCGTCACAGCAACCGATGTGGCGACTGGGCAGTCTACCAAAACCACGTCTGACCCGACGGGTAACTATAACCTTCCTTCTCTCCCTCCCGCCACCTATACGCTGACGGTGGAAAAGGCGGGATTCAAGACTTCTGTGCAGACGGGAATCACCCTCTTGGTTGACCAGAGGGTCACTCTCAATGCTCAGTTGCAAGTCGGGGAACTGGCCACGCGCGTGGAGGTCAGCGGCGCGGCGCCTATGGTCGAGACCAACTCGGCGAGCGTCGGAACGGTGATCGGCGAGCGCGATGTGGTCGACCTGCCCCTGAACTTGCGGCGTTTTGGGGCGCTGGCATCGCTCGTTCCGGGCACCACCACGGACAACGGCGGCTTCGCCAACAACCAATTTGGATCGCCCTTCAGCGAGGAGTCTTACACCGCCAACGGCGCGCGTTCCTCGAGCAACAACTCGATTATTGACGGCGTAGACTCGCGCAACATGACCTTCGGCGGCTTCTCCGTTTCTCCTCCGCCGGACGCCGTGCAGGAGTTCAAAGTTCAGACGAATATTTACGACGCGGCCTTCGGCAAGACGGCCGGCTCCACCATCAACCTTATCACCAAAGGTGGCACCAACGATTGGCACGGCAACCTCTACGAGTTCTTGCGCAACGATTACCTTGACTCTGCCCCCCACTTCCAGCAAACCCTGCCCGAATATCGCCGTAACCAATTTGGCGGTTCGTTTGGCGGGCCGATCAAGAAGAACAAGGCGTTCTTCTTTGTGAACTACGAGGAGTTGCGGCAAATTCAGGGAGGGAACTCGACGACGTTAGTTCCCACCGCGGCTCAACTTCAGGGGGACTTCTCCCATAATTACGACGGGAGTAGTTCGCTGACGGGTAAGACCTCTACCGACGGTTGCGGCGGAACGTTCGATACGGGCCAGCTCTTCGACCCGTCAACTGCCCGTCCCTGCCCCACTAACCATAATATCGTGATCGCCAATGCCATTCCGGGGAACATTCTCTTCCCGTCAGGCGGCTCCCGCACCCTCGATCCGGTGGCGGCGCACGCCCTTTCCTTTAACCCCTTCCCAGCGCCCAATCTAACCGGCGTCTCAGGAGCGAACTTCATTCAGGCCGCCCCTCTGCCCCTCACCCAGCGCCAGGGTGATATCCGCATCGATTACAACATTGGCCCTCGCGACCAGTTTATGGCTCGTTACATCATCGGCAACTCGTATGCCGTCAACCCCTACTCCGGCTATAACATCCTGCCCGGATTCGGTGATACGATTTACTTCCGCGGCCAGAACCTGGCTTTGGGGTGGACCCACACCTTCGGCGGTCACCTGCTGAACGAAGCGCATTTTGGTTTCCAACGCGACTATGACATTGCCGATTGCGCCAGTTGCCCCCGCGCCGCAGGCTTCCAGGAGGGATTCGGTATCACAAACTTCCACTCCGTGTCCCCGAGCTTCCAAGGCTTCCCGATTTTCTCCTTCAATAACTTCTCCGGCATCGGGGATTCCAACTATCGGCCGGTGATCAGCCCGGACATGGTGGAGAAATACCAGGACACCCTCACTTGGACGCACGGTCGCCACACTGTGGTGGGGGGCGCCGACTTCCAGTTCTTCCAGATTCTGCGGGAAGCGGCATCTTTTGCGCCCCACGGCCAGTTCTATTTCAACGGTCAGTACTCGTCGCTGTTCAATTCTGCCCCGGCCGCATATAGCAATAACGCCGATCTAGCGGATTTCCTGCTGGGCTATCCCGACAACGCCGCCACCACGCTCAAGTATACGAATACCAACCAGGTGGGTGGCGGATTCTGGAACCTTTACGGCCAGGATAACATCAAGGTCAGCAGCAACCTCACCCTCAACGTGGGTGTTCGTTGGGAGTATCGCCGCTGGGCAACCGACAAGCGGGACAACTACCTGACCCTTCAGCCAACCGCACCTGCCTTCTCGGGGCTTGGAGATGCTTTGCTGGTCTCGGCGCTTCCCGCCACACAGAACGACGCGCTTTGCACCGACCCGGCAGATTCCTACCTCCACCGCGATGGCATGATGTCGGAGCCCTGCCTGATTGCCACGGCCGCTCAGAGAAGTTCATTCGGGTTCACCGGCCGCACGGCACGGACGCTGATCCACCCTCAGGATACGCAATTTGCTCCCCGGCTCGGCATCTCGTGGCGTCCCACCGGATCGGATAAAATGGTCATCCGTACCGGCTACGGGATCTTCTACGACACGCCCAACATGAACAACCAGCACTTCGTCAACAACAATCCGGTGTTCTCACCCTCGTCGTACTTCTTTACCTCCAGAGAGGCGCTACCCACCGCCACCACCGCCAATGTCTTCGCCGGCGGAAGCGGAATTCCACCTGTCTCCCAGCAGTTCGTTTCCCTATACGTTTCACCCAACTACCGGGCTCCTTACACGCAGCAGTGGAGCTTCGGTATAGCGTCGCAGCTCTCGACGAACTGGGCAGTGGATCTGGCTTACATCGGCGCTAAGGGAACGCACCTGGGTGACCTGCATCTTCCTGCCAACCAACCCGAGCCTGGACCCGGTGATTATGGGCCTCGCCGTCCGTATCCGGACTTCGGCACAATGCTCTACACCGACCCCTCGGCGAATTCGAGATACGAATCATTGCAATTCAAAGTCACGCGCCGCTTCTCGAGCGGTCTGAGTTTCCTTACCTCTTACACCTACTCGAAGTCGCTTGACGACAACGAGGGTGATGAGGGGTTCGGGGGCGGACGTGGCAACAGCGACGCGCAAGACGACAACCGTCCCTGGCTGGATTGGGGACGCTCCTTCACCGATGCCCGCCAACGACTGGTGTTCAGCTACATCTATGAACTGCCCGTGGGCAAAGGCCGGCATTTCTTGAACACCGGCGGGGCCGCCAACGCGGTTCTGGGCGGCTGGCAGTTGTCGGGCGTCACCTCCTTCCAATCCGGATTCCCGTTCACCGTGACGTCGGCGGACTACTCTAACACCGGCTCCGCCACTCCGAGGCCTCAGCGAACTTGCTCCGGCGAGGGCGCAAAGACGCTCAGTGCGTGGTTCGCTACCAACTGTTTCACTTCCGCCCCCTTACAGGCAGACAATGCCGCCAACCCGCCTCTCTTCCTGTTTGGGAATTCCGGTCGTAACATCCTGAGCGGCCCGGGCTTGAACGATTTTGACTTCTTGGCGATGAAGCGCTTCAAGCTAGGCGAGCGTTTCACTTTCGAGTTCCGCGCTGAGATGTACAACCTGTTCAACACCCCCAACTACGCCTATCCCCACACCAACGTCGATAGCAATGCATTTGGGGTGATCAGTAGTACCAACGGTCCCGCGCGTGACATCCAGTTCGGTTTGAAGCTTAGCTTCTAGCGGGATTGGACCTTAGGATCGTTTGCGCTCTTGCCCTCTCGCTCGACCGGCACTCCGGTCGGGCGAGAGGATTCTTATTTTAGCGTTCCCGTGCCGTCCAGTTTAGCCGCGTCCATTTGAATTTATCACCACGCTGCATTTTTTCCTTGACAAAGAACAAACATTTAGGCTAGGATGAGGAGCTTAGGTTCGGGTCCGGTTGTGCCCGGGGCTAAACTGGCAAGGAGGCAAGTCCATTGGTCAACGACAAGCCCGACCGACAATCTGTACCAGGGACAATGCAACATTTTGTCCATCAGCAGGTAAAATGCCCTAACCTGAGAACTTGCTGAAAATAAAGGGGCGAAAAGGCTAAATTTCTCCTCACAAACCTGACAAAATACTGAAAAGAAATCCACTTACAATTAACCATAGAAAAACTGAAAATGGGGTGCAAATTGTCCGACGGAGAGGACGCCAAATTGTCGCTGGCAGTTGGCAAATAAGGCCGGTCATGGCGAGACATTCTGGCTCGCCTCGCCCTTTCCGATGGCGTTGCCCCCGGCTACTAAGTTGGGCCCTTGCAGGGCACGATGAACATCACTTCGCTTCAACGAGCCCTTTCCCTTCCTGCAAGGTCAGGAGCTTGTCAACCGGGAGATTTTCCAGCTTGTCGGTGACACCACTGGGCCAGCGGATTTCGAGTGCATCGATCCTGGCCGCTTGTCCCAACCCGAAGTGGACCCGTAGATCATTTTGTGAAATGTAGCTGCCACCGCTCCGTACCTCGTCAATCTGGCGGCGCCCTCCGGCCATGACACTTATCCTCGCCCCAATGCCATCACGGTTCGAGCGCGTCCCCACGGTACGAATCGTGACCCAATGATTCGTCTTGGCACCCAGGTTGTGCAACAGCGTCGGGGGATCGTTCTGGTTGTTGATGGCGATGTCGACTGCCCCGTCATTGTCGTAGTCGAGAAAAGCCGCTCCGCGGCCCGAGCGCCGGAGCTCGAGCCCCGGACCCGCCGCGGACGTCACGTCCTGAAAAGTCCCATTACACAGGTTGCGGTAGAGCATATTCAACTGGCGATAGGGCGACTCGGGGTGGCCGTGGCCTTCGAGTTCGGGGTACACATGGCCGTTGGCGATGAAGATGTCCGGGCAACCGTCGTTGTCGTAATCGAAAAATCCTCCACCCCAGCTTAGCCTTTTGAGATTGGATCCCAATTTGGCATCGAATGTCCGGTAGGTGAAGTTGCCGTCACCTTCGTTGCGATAGAGGTCGGGAACGTCGTCATCAAAGTTGGTTTTGAAGATATCGAGAAAGCCGTCGCCGTCATAATCCCCTGCGGATAGGCCCATTCCGGCCTGCTCCAGACCGTCTTCCGTATAGGCAACCCCGGCTTCCACACCCCGTTCCGTGAAGGTTCCATCTCCATTGTTCTGGTAGAAGAGGCTGGCTACAGAGTCGCAGGCCTCATAGATGTCCGGCCAGCCGCGATTTCCGAAATCGGCCGTCAGAACGCTGAGACCAAAGCATCCCGCCGCTTTGCGGATTCCGGTAGCCTCGGACACATCCGTGAACGTACCGTTTCCATTATTGTGATAGAGATGACTCTTGCCAAAGGGATGAAGCCCGCGTGGACCACAATATACGGCCACACCTTTGAAAATGCAGTTGGGGCCGGAACCGGGCAAGGGCGTTGTCTTCTCATCGGATATTTCCACATAACCTGCCACGAACAGATCCAGCTTCCCGTCGCGATCGTAGTCAAAGAACGAGCACCCGGAGCCCCAGTTAGGATTGGCATTGTAGAGGCCCGCCGCCTTGGTTACATCAGTGAAGGTCCCGTCGCCGTTATTGTGGTAGAAGATGTTCGGCTGGCCGTAGTAGGTTACGAAAAGATCGTCCAAGCCGTCGTTATCGTAATCACCCACGCAAACCCCATGTCCCCACCCGGAGTGCTCGAGGCCCGCCCGGCTGGTCACATCCGTAAAAGTGCCATCATGGTTGTTGTGGTACAGATGATTGATGGGCTCGGAGCCTTGGGGAAAGCCTTCCAGGGTGCTGCCATTGATGACATAGATGTCAGGATAGCCATCGCGGTCGTAGTCGATCGCGGCGATGCCGCTGCCGGTGCTTTCCCAGATGTACTTCTTAACTTTCTCGCCGCCATTCACCACCCGCACGGTCAGACCCGCTTGCGCCGCGACATCTACGAACTGAGCCGGCACGGTTGAGCCCAGACCTCCCTGCGGGCGCGATGGAGGGCACAGGGCAGCCGCGGCCAGCAGCAAGGCGCAGCTCACGGCACAGATTAGCAGAACCTTGTGCATACAGAATTTCGAACACTCTTTGTCCGCAGGGAAAATGGGCTCGCGGAGGTCGCGGCCGGTGTGCATGGCCAGCGGTTTTCCTTGGTTGTTCCGCTTACGGGAAGAGTTCCCGGCGGAGCTGTTTCGACAGCTTCTCGATCCGTTTCAGCCGATCGTTCAACTCCTTGGATATTACACCTTTATTGGCTTGATCAACGCCGGAAGGAATCTCCTCGGCCAGCTTGGCTAATTCCTCGGCGTCGTGCTTGGCTTGCGCCACATCGAAGGTCGGCTTTGCCGATTGCGAAGCCTTTTGCGGATCATCAACAGGGAAACGATTCTCCGCTGGTTTCGGAGCCGTCTGCTGACCAGTGGGGCCTGGCGTCCAAGGGGGAGTCCCCCCTAAGATTTGTAGCATGGCGAATAAGAGAGCCGCGGAACAGAACCGTGACAGAACCACAGCGCACCTCCGGGAAGAGTCCTTCCGAGACGCTATTATACTCCCCTCTTTAGCCTCGGGTTTCCTCAGGATCGAACTGTGCTAAGATCACGAGAAACGCATGGAAGCCCCGCCTCGAGAAAGGATGACCTTGTTGCCCAGCCCCTGGAAGTCGCTTGGTTTGGCCGTTGGGGTTTTCCTTGCGCTCCTTCCTTCCCTCGTGATACCAGCTTTGCCGCAGTCTGCGCCGAAGCCTTCCGCCTCGCTGGCAGCTTCCCCCGAGGATAAAACCTTCAGCAAGATTGAGGCGCTCGTTCGCTCCAAGGATTACTCACGGGCAGAGTCTCTGCTGGAAGCTTCAATGCCCAATAGCCCTTCGCCCGCCCAAGCTTACTTTCGCATGGGCAAGCTCTACTTCGACCACGACGAATGGGCGCGTGCCGAGCATTACCTCGAGAAGTCGCTCGAAGCGCGAGAAGGCAATGATCAGGCGCACCTGCTTCTCGGTCTTGTCCATCGCGAACTGAGACAGCCGGAGCGAGCCGAACAGGAATTCATGAAGGCCGCGAGCCTGAACCCTCGAAGTGATGTGAATGCCTACTTTGCCGGCCAGCAACTCCTGCTGGACATGAAATTCGAAGCGGCGCTCGCTTACTTTTACCAAGCGGTGAATTTGAATCCGCGTAATGCCTCCGCTTATCGCGCTTTAGGCATGACGCAAGTCCACCTGGGCAATTACGGACTCGCGGAGTCATACTACCGCAAAGCCATCGAAGCCCTCGGCAATTCCAGCCCGGCGGACCCTGGGCCGTTCCTCGATTTGGCCTTTATCCTTTTGTTGGGCCATGACCCGGCAAAGGTCGAAGAGGCCTTGAAGCTGGCCCAGCGCGGCGCAGCGTTGCAGCCCGATTCCGGCGACGCCCATTACTTGGTGGGGAAAGCGCTTATGAAGATGGGACGCGTCAAGGAATCGGTGCCGGAACTAGAGCTGGCGGCCCACCGCAACCCGGAAGACAGCAAAGCGCATTTCCAACTCGCGCTCGCTTACGATGCTTTGGGCGAGAAGGAAAAAGCCCGCGCGGAACGCCAAGCCCTGGCGAAAACCAAGCAGCGTGCCAACCAGCAGGGCATGGCTTCAGGAAGCGTGATGCCGCAAGCGGTCCCCTAGGCACTCCAGGTTACACTTGTATGTGAACGGATTAGTGGCCCTCGTAGCGGGTGCCTTGTCGCGCGGATTACGACTCTTTTGAGTGCTTCGCGGCGAAGTCTTTGCGATTCAACGCAGGTGTTTCGGAAAAGCGATGGAGCGTAAACCCACCCTCTGGATGGCGACGGGCCATGCTGGCGAGCTGAGCGCCTGTTCTTGCGCGAACTCCATTGCTCTGCCCAGAGCGGGGCCTTTCGGCCCCGCTTTGGAATCATCTTAAGCAAGTCTCACGAGCATTTCTAGAAAGTTAACTTTAGAGCGAACTGAATTTCCCGCCCATCCGCGGCGCCGGTAATCTGACCGGTGGACCCTGAGGTAATGGACGTCGACAGGCCATTGAAGTTGGCGCGATTAAAGGCGTTGAAGAATTCACTACGGAACTGCATCTTGAACCGTTCGCTCAGCTTGAAGTCCTTGTACATGCCGAAGTCCAGGTTGAAGATTCCCGGACCATCGAGTATGCCCCGGCCGGCGTTCCCGAACCGATAAACGCCATTGGCTTGACCGGCCAAGAGAATATTGTCCGTAAAGCAAGTGATGTCATAATACTGGGCCACCGTGCGCTTGCCCTTGGGGAGGTTCCCGTTGCAGGTCCGGTCGGGTCGAAAGCTTCCGAACACCACGTTCGCAATATCCTGACCAGCCGCGGGTGTCCAGTAGAAGCCGGTTTGCAACGAGAGGTCGGGCGCGAACTCCCATCCTCCGATCAGGGTGTCCACAAGCCGTCCAGCCCCGGCGCCAAAGGTCTGCCCCTTCCCGAAAGGCAAGTCATAGATGCCCCCGAAAGTGAAGCGGTGGCGAACGTCGTTGGTGCCATTTCCGTACTCCGCGCCGGGGTGAAGGTCGTCCTGCCCCAACCCCGCGCCCCCGTCGGCGTAACCCCCTTCCTCACCTTCATTCGTCGACAACTGGTGGGCCCACGTGTACCCCGCAATGAAGCTGAGGCCTTGGGACATTCGCTTGGTGAGTTGGACCTGTAGGCTGTTGTAATTGGCATTTGCGCCCGGCCCCCCTTCACACGTGTTGCCAAAGTCCGGAAAGGGCCGCCGGGGCTGGATATCCCCTGGGCCTGGAATGGGCTGGTTGCCGTAGCAGTGGAAGTGGGTCAGTTCAATCGCCGCAGTCCCCAGGTAGCGTGTATCCAGCGCCAGGGATGGCGTGAGCTGGCTCTCGATATCGAAATCCCACTCGTGAATATACGATTGGCGGAAATGAGGATCGGCGTTGACCGAGATGAAGCTCTCCGCGAGCGTGACAGCGCCGGCCGTGGCAAAGACTGAGCCCGTGAAGTGTGTCGGCGTCACGTTGCTGTTGAAGCCCTGCAAGTAGGTCGCGCCCTGAACGGGATTGTTGAACCCGTAGTGGAAAATGTTGAAGTCGGGAAAGTCGAAGAACATGCCGTAGCCGGCTCGAACCACGAACTTGTCGGAAGATGTCGGCCGCCAGGCAAACCCGATGCGCGGCCCCCAGTTGAAGTTGTCGCCGAACCAGAGCGACCTTGCCGTGCGGCCGGTGAAGCCATACTTCTTCATGTCGGAGGAACACATCACAAGACGCTGCCCCTGCGCATTCGTATACAGAGGATCGTTGCAGAACGAGTCCGCCGTCTGATAGCCGGGAAGCACCAACATCGCGTTCCCGGGCTTTTGCACCCCGGCCCCGGGGATGCGGAATAACACTGCGCCCACGTTGCCCCGATCAACCGGCATCTGGTGATGCTCCCAGCGCACGCCGACATTAATGGTGAGGTTGTGCGTCGCGCGAATATCATCCTGGAAGAACGCTGCGTAGAAGCCTCCCGTGTGCTCGTTCACAGCATCCCGGATGCTGCTGCCTGCATTGCTAAGATCTCCGAGCAGGAAGTCGGATATCCCGAAGTTGCTGTAGCGGTTATCGAAGTAAAACTGCCCGTGGGGAGAAACCGGCGCCTGGTCCCGGAAGGACTGGTAAGGATCCAAGTCCGCGCCGATCGTCATGGTGTGCTTGCCCCGGATCAGCGTCAGAGCGTCATAATACTTTTCAACCATGTCGTTCGACTCGACTGGCCGATAATTCGAGTCTCCGATCGTGGTATAACTGTTGCCGAATTCGAAGATAGGGAACCCTTCCTGCGACGGCGATAGAGCACGAAAAGTCGTCGCCTGCCCATTAGACGTGAAGCCCTGGATGCCGAAGCCGGCCATAAATCCTGCTGGCCTCGGGCAGTGCTCGCACACTCCAATGTCCTGGTTGCGGGAGAAGCCGATGCGAACCTCATTGAGCAGAGTCGGACTGAAGGTGTGGGTCCAACCCAGGGCGACGTTCGTCCCGTAATAGGGGATCTTATCCCCGAACCCCGGGAGGCTCGAGTAGGCCTGCTCCGTGGTGAACGTGGTCGAGGTGGCGCGAATGAAGCGGACAAACACCTTATCCTTATCACTGATGTTGTAATCCCATTTCGCCATGTACTGGTTGTCACCTCTCCTGCGTACCGGCGTTGCGATGTAGTTGTTCACCAGGCCCGGCGCGTTGGGGGCGGGAAAGGGATTGTAGGAGATGGCCTTCAATGCGACCGGATCCAGGCTTTTCGGCGGGATGACATTCCCCGGAAATGGCGTGCAGCCGGCGGGTGGCTGGGAGCACGTGAGCGGATCGACGATGGGCGTCACCCCAAAGGGGTTATTCGGGTCCAGCAGCTCGGAAAAGTCACCTTGAAGCATTTTCGCCGTGGGAACCTGGTCGAGATAAGTCAATCCCTTGCGTTCGCGGAGCGCCTCATAACCTCCAAAAACAAACATCTTGTTCTTTATGATCGGACCGCCGATGTAGCCGCCAAATTGGTTGCGCCGGTATTCCGGCCGGGCAGAACCAGGAATCTCCGCCCCAGTTACCGGATTCGTCTGATTGACGTTAAAGAAGTTTCGCGCATCGAGGACGTCATTCCGCAAAAACTCGAAGGCGCTGCCGTGAACCGCGTTGGTCCCTGACTTGGTGATGAGATTAAGCGTGGAACCGGCGCGTTTGCCGAAAGCGGCGGAGAAGGATTCTGTCTGGAACTTGAATTCCTGAATGGCATCGGGGGACGGCTGGACGGAGAAGCCACCGGTGAACATGTTCTGGGAGTCGACACCATCGATCAGGACGTTGTTACCTGACCCTCGCGCGCCGTTCGAAGCGTAGGTGACCTCGCTGAAAGGTGAGCCGAAAACATTGGTGGAGAATCCGCCGCGGTCCGGCACAGTGCCGGGCATCAAGAGGCCTAACGCCCCAAAGCGGCGAATGTTCAAGGGGAGCTCCGTCACGGTGCTGGTTTCGATGGTGACGGAGACTGTCGCGGTAGCGGTTTCGACTTGGGGAGCGATCCCGGCAACTTCCACCGTGGTCGTGAGCGACCCCACCGTGAGCTGGACATCGATCAAGGCCTTTTGGTTGACATCAAGCTGAATGCCGGTTTGGGTGGTCTTTTCAAAACCCGTCTGTTGGACGGTCAGTGTGTATGTCCCGGGGCGGAGCGCGGTCACATTGTAGGATCCGTCGGGTCCGCTCCTTGCCAGCACCGTTACCCCGGTGGCTTGGTTGGTGACCGTGATTTGAGCGTCGGGGACGGCGGCGTTGGCCTGATCCTTAATGTACCCATAAAGCGACGCCTCCACCTGCTGCCCTTTACAAACCATAACACCCAGGAAAATCACCATGCCCAAGAGACTGCAGAAAAGCCGTCCAACCTGCTTTAAACCGCACGAATATATCTGTCGCTTCATACACGTCCTCCTCGGAAGCATCGCCCAAAATCATGGCGCGGCCCTGCTGCGTGCCGCGGGACAAATTCAGGAACGCTCTGGTAGGTTTTCTTCCTTAACCCTGGCTATCCAAACTTGTTACTCTTGTGAAATTGGGTGTTTATCAGAAACCTGCAAGTGTGTCAAGAGAAAAAGACCTGCCCCCGATTCGCCGATAAGAGGAGGCTTGTCCAGGCTGACCTGCGACGCAGTGTCGGCGCGGCCCGCAAACAGGGGCGGCGGGAGTTGGGGGGAATTG
>Ga0209039_10002252_pt1 | contig 16708 bp, 11 predicted proteins | sample BogFormECP12_OM1_FD_188238 | JGI IMG/M metagenome (GOLD analysis project Ga0209039, IMG submission 188238) | Bog forest soil microbial communities from Calvert Island, British Columbia, Canada - ECP12_OM1 (SPAdes) (version 2) | ecosystem: Environmental > Aquatic > Freshwater > Wetlands > Bog ... | reverse complement strand
CCCGTGCCGCAGTTCACATCGGGCCGCCTAGGACCACAATTTACGACGGCCCACGGGACCCCAAAGAATCCCTAAGCGCTTCAATCGCGGTTTTTGGGATCCCAGGTAACGGTTGCTGACACCCGCTGAATCCTGTAAGATATCGCTTCTGTCTTACGCACCGGCCGACCTATGCGTGGCGCTACGCCGCACGGGTCGATTTCGCACCAGGCCGTCAGAATCGCAGGTTCAAGTGAAAGGAGTCTTTCACGGCATTACAGATTAGGGTCGACGACCGCGGGGACGAAGGCGATGATCCTCAAAGGCCGGCTCAGGTTGGGGGAGGAGCGCGTCGAATTCCGCAACAAGATCAAACCCTCAGCGATGCGGATTGGCTGCAACAGAAGTGGGGATGGAAAGCGCAGTGGATTATCGACCTGGGCGAGGTCGAATACGTTGACAGCGCGGGGCTGGAAGCCTTGATCGCCGCGCGCGCCTCGGCCTTGCACCAAGGAGCGGACTTGAAGCTCGCCAACCTTACCAAGAGCCTCCGCGACCAACTGACGATCCAAGCTGGTGGCGGTGTTTGACGTGTTCGACAGCGTCGACGCGGCGGTGAAGTCGTTCCCGCCAAAAGAACAGTGACAAGTGACGGAGATTTTCGATTTTGGATTTTGGATTGAAGAGGGAAAGACCTTGGTTCCTCAGTTCCTGTTATTTGGGAACCAAAACCAACGACCAAGGCCGCCGTTTTCTTTCAATCCAAAATCCAAAACCCCAAAATCCAAAATGTCGGCATGCCTACCGGCGGCTCCATCGGCGTAGTTCTGTTCCAACTCGGTGGACCGGACTCGCTGGCGGCCGTCGAACCATTCCTCTACAACCTGTTTCTTGATCCTGACATCATCGATTTTCCCTTTGCTCGCTTGGCCCGCCCCGTGCTGGCCAAGCTGATTTCCTCGCGACGCGCCCGGAAGGTGCAGGAGCACTACGCCAGCATCGGCGGGAAGTCGCCCATCGGCGAGCTTACCGAGCGTCAGGCGCGGGCCCTCGAACGCGAGCTCCGAAAGACGCTGGACGCGCGTGTGTTGGTAGCTATGAGGTACTGGCACCCGCTCACCGAGGAGGCCCTCCGCGAGATCGAGGCGCAGGGGTTCGGCCGGCTGGTCCTGTTGCCGCTGTACCCTCAATATTCCAAAACCACCACCGGCAGTAGCCTGAACGAATGGAATCGCCGGTACCGGCCTCGCCCCGGCGTGGCCGTCAGCACGGTTGCGGCGTTCTACGATCACCCGCTTTACGTCGACGCCGTGGTCGAGAGGATCAACGAAGGCTTGGCAGCCTTGAAATTCGAAGCGGGAGAATCGCAACTCGTTTCTGCGGCGCAGAGTCGTGCCGTTTTCGAGTTTCCCGATTCGAGTTTCGAGCCCGGGCAATCAGGAGTCGGCCGTCGACCATCGACGAACGCAGTGGGCTTGCCCGACGACGTAGTTTTGGTGTTCAGCGCTCACGGTGTCCCCATGAGCGTGATCGAGGCGGGAGATCCTTACCGCGATCATGTGGAAGAGATGGTGCGGCTGGTAATGGAGTGCGGCGGTTGGCCCAACCGCCACCTGCTGTGTTACCAGAGCCGCGTGGGTCCGGGACGCTGGCTGGAGCCAACGCTGGATTGCACTCTTCAGCAACTCGCGGCTGAGGGCGAGCGGCGGGTACTCGCGATCCCCATCTCCTTCGTCACCGACCATGTGGAGACGCTGAGTGAGATCGATATCGAAGCACGCGCCCGCGCCGGGCGGCTCGGTATCCAGCAATTCGAGATGATGCCGGCGCTGAACGATTCTCCCAAGTTCATCGAGGCCCTGGCATCCCTCGTCGTTAAGGCACTGTAGGGGTACAGCTTGCCGTACCCCCTTTCTTAATTCGCAAGACCTGACCAAGAGGGTACGGCAAGCTGTACCCCTACAACCGGGGGGGCGGAGCCGCCCGGTGAACCCTTGATAAGGTCCGCCGCGGACATGTGACCCTCGATGCAATCACCAACCAAAACCGGACACAGCACTAGCGTGAGCGCCTTGCCTGCTGGTCTGCCCTTGTCGACCCTGCTCTCCCACGCCCTGGTTGCGTTCACCATCGAGTTCGACAACGAGTCCGAGCGGCAGATGCGGCATCGGACGACGAGACATGGCTCGACCGCCGGCTCGCTCCACGCCCCCTGGCTGGTGTCACTCGTGATGTGGTCGAATTGCATGCAGTTCGTCGGCGAGCAGGGGGTGCGCGTCCGTGAGCTGGAGGATCTCGCCCTCACGAGGACCAACTTGAACGGCATGGAGAGGTGGGGGTACATCGTCGTCGAACCGGACCCGGCCGACAGCCGGCCAAAGCCGCCCCGCTCCGACTGGGTGATTCGCGCCACCCCAGCAGGCCGGGAGGCTCAGGAGGTATTGCGGCCGCTGTTCGGCGTCATCGAGAAGCGCTGGCAGGAGCGCTTCGGTAAGGATGAAATCGACCAGCTTCGGGAATCGCTGTGGGCGCAGATCAAGCAAATTGGCGTCAAGCTCCCCGACTGTCTGCCGATCTTGGGGTATGGGCTGTTTAGCAAAGGGCCGGATCCAGAGCGGCGGGCGCCGGCCAGACGCCCCGGAGGAGAAGACCGCATCGGTTCCCGCCTCCCTCTGTCGGCCCTCCTCTCCCGGGTGCTGCTGGCGTTCGCCATCGAGTTCGAGCGCGAGTCGGACTTGTCGCTCGCGATCAGCGCCAACGTGGTGCGGGTCCTCGACGAGAAAGGGGTGCGGGTCCGAGACCTTCCGCTCCTGACTGGCGTGTCGAAGGAAGCGATCAGCATGGCGACGGGTGTCCTCCACGAGAAACGGGTTGCCGTAGTCGAGCCGGATCCAACCGCCAGCCGGGCGAAGTTGGTTCGGCTCACCCCAAAGGGTCGGGCGGCTCAAGACGAGTATCGGCAGCGGCTCGGCATCATCGAAGCGCGCTGGCAGACGGGCTTTGGCCAAGGCACCATCCAAAGCCTTCGGGAGTCGCTCGAGCGGTTGGTCGGCGAGCCCACCGCGCAATTGTCGCCTCTGTTCCGCGGGTTGGAGCCCTACCCGGACGGGTGGCGAGCGTCGGTCCGCAGGCCCAACACGCTGCCGCACTATCCCATGGTGCTCCACCGCGGCGGGTTCCCTGACGGCAGCTAACAGACCAAACCACCCAACCGTCTGACCTGGGATTTAGATGACGAAGTAAAGCTGCGGCTGCAAGCATTGGCCCCTTCTTTACGCTGTCGCTTGAGATCTCGAAGGACGGAAGCGAGACACGCGGGCCTAAGAATCGATGGAGAGCGCAGCCATCAACCGTCCGCTCTCCGCTCTCACCGAGAAAGGCCCCGTGGTCTTGCTGATAGCTGATCGCTGATGGCTGCCGGCAATGGAGCCACTCCTGATCTGATGCGATCGCCTTTCATACATGATATGCTTGGGGGTAGCGACACCAGACCGACGAACAGGGGGAGAAAACCCATGTCTCGTCGATCCGGTCAGAACAGTCACATCGAGGAAGGCGAAAGGCCTCTACTTTCGCTTCGCAGGGCGAGAATGACGACGGGCCTGTAGCTCAGTTGGGAGAGCACCTGGTTTGCAACCAGGGGGTCGGGAGTTCGAACCTCCCCAGGTCCACCAACCTATCTCACGTGCTGTCATTGAATTGAACAAGTAGCGGATTTCGTCTCTGCCAGCAAATCGGGAACATTTGGGAACAACACACTGGCCAGCTGCGTGGAATGTGATCGTGCGATCATGGTTCCAAACGAGATTGGGTCAGCGTCGAAGCTCCCAAGCAACACGCGGATTGTTTTTGTGGACCCAAGAGCGACCACCTTACCCGTGCTCCTGAGAAGGTACAAGCTGACGTCCCAGAGCTTTTTTGAGCGACGCATGGGAGGACGATGTATAATGACCCCTTTCTCCGCGCTCTCAGGGCTGTTCACAAAAGGAGCAACCAGGCACGGTCCACTGGCATGGACACCAAGCATCTGGATCTGATCAAGACGAGGTCATTTCAGGAGGCGGGACAGGAGCGGAATCTCGTCCTGGCCGTCCAGCGGGGCGATTCGGTAGCGGCCCGCGAACTCTATCGCCGTTACCGGGAGCAGGTTTACAACCTGGTGGTGTATTCGATCGGCGATTCGCTGCACGCCCAGGACCTGCTGCAAACGGTTTTTCTCAAGGTATTCCGGGGCCTCCCAACGTTCCGGTTTCAGTCCTCCCTCGCTACCTGGATTTACCGAATCACCCACAACGAGTGCCAGGACCACCACCGGCAGCGAGGCGCCGTGCACGTGCCCCTGGAGGCAATCTTGGGAAGCCCGGACGAAATCGATACCCAGCCCCTCTCCGATCACCAGCACGCGCTACGGGAGCGCGGGGCCATCGTCCGGCAGGCGGTGATGCAACTGCCTTTCAAGATGCGGGAAGTGATCGTGCTCCGATATGTGGAAGGGCTTTCTTACGAGGAAATAGGCCGCGTGCTCCGGTGTGCGTCCGGCACGGTAGCCTCCAGACTCAGCCGCGCACTGACGGAGTTGGAAGAGCGCCTGCGACCCTTCGGGCCGCTCTTATAGATTGCAGTGGCGAGTGGCTAGTGGCTAGCAAGGGAAGTCGAAAAGTCGAAGGTTGAAGGTCTAAGAAGCAAAGACAGGGACCCTGCCTTGACTCCTTAACCTTCAACCTTCAGCGCGTCTTGCTAGCTACTAGCCACTGAGCGCTAGCCACTACTTAAAAGGACGTTCATCAGCCCGATTCCCGACCGGTTCTCCATACGGTCGGGACCTGACCATGAGGACTTCACCATGAGCTGCTGGCATTTCGGCCTGCGTAAAAAGCTGCTGCCATACGTCGAAGGCGGACTTGAGCCCCACGACGTGAGGCGCTTGGAGCAGCACCTGATGGATTGTGAATCGTGCCGCGGGCTCTTCGTACGGCTGCGCGCCGGACATCGTTGGGCGCAGCAACTGCCCTCGCTCGCCCCCCAGGACGAGCTTGCGACCATAAGGGTAATGAGGGTAGCCATCGAGGGAGGGTCAAACAATCGGCCAGGAGGCCGCGGTTGCCTGGACTGGCTCGATCGCCTGACCACCACACGAGGGGTCGCGGTACTCGCCACGGTGGTAGTGCTGCAGCTCGTCCTCCTGGTGGCCTCCAACCGGAAACTCCTGTTTGGACAACGAGGTGGAGCCTCGGTGGCTGCCGGGGCTCTCGACCTCAGCGAGTTTCACCAGATCGGCATTCGAGACCTCAAGCTTAACACCGAACCTCATGTCGCCACCCAGGGCTTTGTGCGCAATGTTCATGCCGATGAAGAAGAGGGGACCGTTGCGTTCAAACTTTTCGAAGACCGGAGCGGATCGGGGCCTTTCGTCGTCTGTGAGATCATGAGCCCCATCTCTATGCCGGCCCCCCGCGAGGGCAGTTACGTGCGGGTCTACGGCGTGGCCCGCTACGACGCGCAAACCCAGCGGAACTGGTACGAGGTTAACCCCGTCCTGAACATTGCACCACTGAAGAAATGATGAATGATGAATTATGAATGATGAACAAAGTACGGTCTTCCCTTTACGTTCATCGTTCATCGTTTAGCATTCATCATTCGATTTCTACTTTTAGAGGTACTTTGCGATTTGGGGACAATCATGACCAGTTCCGCCAAACCGGAAACGCGACCCCTGCGTCTCGCCCTGCTCGGCTACGGCAAGATGGGCCGGGCGATTGCCGAGCTTGCTCCGGCGCGCGGCTTCGAGGTTCGCCTCACGCTGGACGAGTACTCGAACGCGGACGGCGTCGGCATCAATGCCCAAGCCTTCGAAGGCGTCGATATCGCAATCGACTTCACCGCGCCCTCGGAGGTGGTGGGTAACGTTCGTCACGTGGCTGCCCTGGGCCGAAACCTGATTGTCGGCACGACGGGTTGGTTCGATCGGCTGGACGAAGTCCGCCTGATCGTGGAGCAGGCCGGAGTGGGAATGGTCTACGCCGCCAACTTCTCCATCGGCGTGCAATTGTTTTATCGCGCCGCGCGCGCGGCAGCGGAAGCTTTCCGGGGCTTCGCCATGTATGCGCCGTTCATCACCGAGGCGCATCATCAGTTCAAGAAGGATGCTCCGTCGGGCACGGCCCTGGAACTGAAGCGACAGGTGGCGCCCTTCTACACCGGCCGCGAGATTCCAGTCGCCAGCGTCCGCGCCGGCTACTTTCCTGGCACCCACGAACTGGGATTCGACTCCGAGGCCGACACCGTCATCCTGCGGCACACGGCGCGCAGCCGCCAGGGGTTCGCCGAAGGGGCGCTCTACGCCGCCCGCTGGGTGGCCGGGAGAAAAGGCCTCTTCTCCTTCACCGAAATCCTCGATCCTGGGAGCGCGGGCGTCCCGCCCGCTCTTTGAGTTTCGAGACTCGAAACGCGAAGCTCGAAACTGGCAAACAGACAATCCTGAGCACAGCCGAGGACGAGCTTCGGGTCGCGAATTTCGATTTTCGATTTTCGTGACTCCATCGTCAATCGGCAATCCCTGCCAAGCTGGCCGTTTCCACCCACAGGCGTTGAGCCGCGGCGTCGTCCTGCGCCTCCCGGCTGGGCATTACGGGGTGGCACTTGCAGAAGTATTCGCCCGTTACGTTAGCCACTTCGGGCGACGATGCCAGATAAACCAGCGTTTCCGCTCCCTGCTGCGGGGAGAGCGCGAAACGTTTGGCAATCCGAATCCCGAAGGAGATCAGCCCTCCGCTCTGGTCACCGAAACGAGTGGCGACAAATCCCGGATGGAGGCAGTTGGCGGTGACGCCCTTGCCAGCCAGCCGCCGGGCGAGTTCGCGTGTGAAGAGAATGTTCGCCAGCTTCGACCGCCCGTAGACCTTGAAACCTGGCCCTCCATAGCGCAGCCATTCGAAGAAGCTGCCGCGATAGGCCCGGACCGATTGCAGGTCGTTGAAGTCGAGCTTGGCCCCATGGTGGGCATCAGAAGCCGTGCTCACCACGCGACTGGGCGCTGAGGCCGCCGAGGCCAACAGGCGCTCGCGCAGGCCGTGGGTGAGAACGAAGTAGGCCATGTGGTTCAAGGCGAAGGTTCGCTCCAGACCGTCCTCGGTCACCTGGCGGGACCCGAACATGGCGCCGGCGTTGTTGATGAGCACGTCGATGCGCGGTTCGGCCACGGCGATTTCCCGCGCCACCCGCTTCATCTCGCTGAGCCGCGAAAGATCAGCGTAGTGCAGGGTGTGGGCGACGCCGGGCGCGCACTCGCGGAGTCGCTTCCAGGCTACCTCGCCACGCCCCCGGTCACGCGCCACCTGGACAACGCGCGCCCCCATCCGGGCGAGGTTCTCCGCCGCTACCTGCCCGATTCCGGAGGTAGCGCCGGTGATGACCACCACCTTGTCCTTCATGGCTTCCTGCATGAGTTCGAAGACGGAAGACAGGAGTCAGGAGTCAGAATGAAGATCCCGACAGATCCCGGGCTTCCCCGCAAAAGAGGGCGGACACGGAATTCCGTCTCTTCTTCTGCTTTCTGCTTTCCGTCTTCTCCTTCCCGCTCCGCCCGCGCTTACCCCTTCGCTGATCCACCCGCCCGCTGCCGCTGCAAATAGAACTGCATGGCTGGAGTGATGATCAGCGACAGAACCATCGAGACGGTAATCCCTCCGATCACCGCAATCGCCAACGGTTGGAGCATTTGCGATCCCGCGCCGAGGCCGATCGACAGGGGCAGCATGCCGGCAACGGCGGCCAGCGCGGTCATGACGATGGGACGCAGGCGGCGGCGCCCGGCCTGGATCATAGCCTCCTCCGGCGGGAATCCGGCGTCCCGGAACTTGTCGTCGGCATCGAGCAGCAGGATGCCGTTCTTGGCCACAATGCCGATCACCATGATCAAGCCCATAAACGAGGAGATGTTGAACGTGGTCCCGGTAATCAGCAAAGCAAAAAAGACGCCGGAGGTGGAGAGAACGGCGGAAGACAAGATGGCGGCAGGCGCCGAGAAGCGCCCGAACTCGAAGAGCAAGACCAGGAAGAGTAGCACCAAGGCGAGCAGGAGGACGATGAGGAGGTCATGGAACGACTTCTGCTGTTCCTTGTACGTGCCCCCGTACACCACGCGAATGGAGGAGGGCAGCTTCAAGTCTCTCACCGTCTTCTGCACGGCGGCAATTCCGGTGCCGAGGTCGGTGCCCTCCAGTCGCGCGGTGACGGCCACGTCGCGCTGCAGGTTCTCGCGGAGGATTTCCGTCTGGCCGGGCAATTCCGTAATCGCGGCGAGCGACCCCAAGGTGGCGGTCTGGCCAGTTGAGCTGGTCACTATTGTGTTGCCCATCGCCTCAAGCGAGGTGCGGTTCGCCTGAGGGAATCGTACGCGTAACGTATAGGGCCGATTGTTGACGATGACGGGCGTGGGGGCGGGTTCACCCTCCAGGATTGCCGATGCGTCGGTAGCCACCTCCTCAGTGGTAAAACCGGACCGTGCCGCTGTTTCCGGGTTCACCTGGAACACCACCGCCGGGCCGCTCATGGTGTTATCGATGCCGTTCGCCACGTCCACCACCGGCTTTTTCTTCCCCATCTCGATCTTGCTGATGGCGTCCGCAACCTGGGGCGCCCACTGGTTCAGCAGGTCGGCGTTTTCCGAGAACAGCTTAATCTGGACGGGTTGGGGCGCGCCGGTGAGATCGCTAATCATGTCCTGCAGCACTTGCGTGACATCGATGTCCACGGCCGGCTCTTCTTGCGTAACCTTGGCGCGTACCTCACTGATGATCTCCTCGATGCCGCGGCTTCGCTTCTCTTTCAGCTTAACGGCGATATCGCCCGTATTGGCTTCGGTGACCGCCGCCAGTCCCAGTTGCAGTCCCGTCCGCCGCGACGTGCTTTCGACCTCGGGAACGTCGCGGACGAGCTTCTCAATGTGTGTCACCATGCGGTCGGTCTCCTCAAGGGAGCTGCCGGCCGGCGTGACGTAGTCGAGCACGAACCCGCCCTCGTCCATCTTTGGAAGCAGGTCGGTGCCCAGGGACTTGTAGCAAAAGAATGAAGCCACGATCAGAAGTGCGCAGAGACCGCCCAGCGACACTGGGTGCTCGAGGGCGCGGCGGAGCCAGCGCTCGTAGAAGCGAATGATGCGGGCGAAGAAACCGGTGATGGTGGCTTCTTCGGCGGCCAGCAATCTTCTGATGTCCTCCGGCGCCGCGGACTCGGGAGCAGGCTCCGGAATCTCCGCCGACTCCGGCGTGCGGTCAGCGTGCTCCTCCTTCCGCAGCAGGTGAAGACTGAGGTTCGGCGTCCAAACCAGCGCCAGAGCAAGGGAGGTCAACAACGACACCGCCATGGTCACCGCCAGGGCGCGGAAAAATGTGCCCTCCACACCGGTCATGGAGATTAAGGGCAGAAAGACCACTATGGGGGTGATGGTGGAACCGATCAGGGGGATGGTTATTTCGTGCAAGGCGCTGTGGATGGCTTGGAGGCGCCCTTCGCCCGCGTCGCGGTGCAACACAATGTTCTCCACCACCACGATGGCGTCGTCGATGACAAGGCCGACGGCCGCCGCCAGGCCGCCCAGCGTCATCAGGTTGAAGCTTTGGCCGAGGAGTTTCAACGCGACCAGGGTCACCAGCAGCGTCGCCGGAATCACCATCCCGGCCACCAGCGAGGCTCCCCAATCACGCAGAAACACCACCAGAATAATGGAGGCGAGGATCAGTCCGATGAGGATGGCATCGCGCACGCTTGTAATAGACGATTTGACGATTTCCGACTGATCGTAGAAAGCCCGCAGGCTGACCGTGTGCGGAATGGACCGGCGGATTTGCTCGATCTCCTGGTGGACCTCGTCGGCCACCGTCACCGTGTTGCTGTCCGGCTGACGATTGATGCTGATCAAGACGGCGGGCTTGGCGTTCGCCGTAACAATCGTATAGACTGGCTTCACGGACGGGCCCACGCTGGCGATGTCCTCAACTCGAACCGGAACTCCGTCTTTCGTGGATTTGATAACAACGTTGGAGATTTCATCCGGGGTGTGTACCTGCGCGGAGATGAGGCCGAGGAACAACTGATGGTTCCTTCCCAGCAGGCCGGGGGAATCGATCAGGTTGGTGCGGCGCACGGCTTCCAGAATGTCCGGAACCGTGACGTGAGCCGCCACCAACTTGGCTGGGTCGGGACTGATCTGGAACTCGGGCTCCTCTCCTCCCTGCACGATGACTGTGGAGACCCCGTTCAAGCGATTGAGGCGCGGCTTGAGGTCGTAAGTGGCCATCTGCCACAACTCGGTTTGCGGCACGGTGTCGGAGGTGAGGCTGTAGCCGATGATGGGGAAGCTGGCGAAGGTGAGACGATGGGTTTCAATCTGGGCGCTGGACGGGAGGGTGGTTTGGATGCGCGCCACTGCGGAATTAACGCGTTCCAGGGTTTGGAACATATCCACGTTCCAGTTGAAGAACAAGTCGATCTCCGCCGATCCGCGGCTGGTGATGGACTGAACGCTCTCCAGTCCCTCCACGCTGTTCACCGCCTCCTCGAGAGGCCGGGTGATAGTGACCATCATCTGATCGATGGGCATCACCCCGTTGTCAACGCCAATGATGATGCGCGGGAAGTCCGTCGATGGGAATACGGCTACCGGAAGGCTCAAGCCCACGTAGGCACCCACCAGAGCCAGGGTAAGGATCAGGAATATGATCGATTTGGAGTGGCGGGCGAACCAGTACGACGACTCGGATTCATTGCCGATTGCTCCCGCCTCGCGGGACCGATTATTGATGGAAGAAAGCCCGATTGGACCCTCCTCTCCGGAGGGTGTGAAAAACTAAACACAGAGGCACCGAGGCACAGAGAAGAAGACGAGAATCACATGAAGGAGGTGTCGTTTGCTTGGCCACGTTTGCCATTTTTCTCTGCGCCTCTGTGTCTCTGTGTTGGAAGGCCCCTCGTCAGTCCTTGTCCCCACCCTTGTCGCCGCTCCCTTCGCCCTTCTCCGGAGCGGCCGGCGCCTGCACCTGCACCTTGGTCTTCTCCAGGACGTCGGGATCCTCTTTGGCCAGCTCGAAAGCGCCCACTGTCACTACTTGCTCGCCGCCCTCCAACCCGTCGGTGATCTGCACGTTATCGCCGTCGCGAATTCCCACCTTCACGTTTTTCGCGACAGGCTTGTTGCCGGAGTCCACCGCCATGACGGAAGTGGACCCATCCGACCCGGTGATCACCGCCGCCGCCGGAACCACGATGGCGTCCTTCACCGTTTCCGCCACAATCTCCACGTGCACGCTGGCGCCGGGCTTCAGGCGTTCGCCGGGATTGGCCGCTTGCACCCAGACCTCCACGGTGGTGCTGCCCGGGTCGAGCGCCGGGCTCACCAGGGTCACTTTGCCCGGCAATTCCACAGCCATGGGACCCGCAGCCGAGATCGTTGCCGCGTTGCTGACCTTTAACCAGGATGCGAGTTGCTGAGAGATGTGGGCCTTGGCCACCACCTGCGACAGGTCCATCACCGTGATCAAGGGCAAGCTGTTGGAAGCCATTTCGCCCGGATAGGCGGGCCGGTCCGTGACCACGCCGTCGATGGGACTGTGAATTTGCGAGTAGCTGAGCTGGGCTTCGGCGCTCTGATAGTGGCCCCTGGCGGCGGCGAGTTGTGCGGCGGCAGCTTTCAGATCCTGCCCGCGTCCGCCGCTCCGTATCCACTCCAGGTGCATGCGGGCGATCCGGTATGCGCCCTCAGCCTGCGCCAGGCTGATCATCGCATCGTCCAGGTCCTTGTGGGCGATGGCACCTTGCTGAAAGAGGGTCTGGCGGGCGTCGTTAACCTTCCGCGCCGCGTTCAGCGCTTCCTTGGTCTCATGCTCATCCAACTCGGCCTTCTGGACTCCCTCCGGCAGCGCGGACTTGGTGGCCGTTTCGTAGGCCGCCTCCGCCTGCTCGTAAACGCCCTTGCTCTCTGCCGCGGCCCCCTCAAGGTCCTGGTTCTCCAGTTCGGCCAGCAACTCGCCGGCACGCACGTGGCTGCCGCGGTCCACGTAGAACTTGCGCACCGGCGCGCTGATCTTGGGCGTGATCGCGGCCTGGTGCAGTGGGTAGACGATCGCCTCGGAGGTCACCTTGCGTTCGATGGTCGTCTTCTGGGCCGGCGCCACCTGAACCGTGACCACGGGTCCAGGCTCGGCGGGTTCCTTGCTGGAACAGCCGGCCAGGGCCAAGCAGGCGGCTGCGAGGAGCAGGACCAAGACATTGACGATTGACGATTGACGATTGCCGGCGTCCGGGGTTCGGGATTCGGGGTCCGGGGCTCGCAGAAGAAACGGGATTCGGGGTTCGGGATTCGGGGTTCGCAGAAAAAGAGGGGATCCCCTTCTTCTCCGCGAACCCCGAACCCCTAATCCCGAACCCCGTTCCTGCCCGTGGTGACTGTGCTTGATCATGACTCAAAAGCTTCCCGTCAAAGTCTGAAGGTTCGCCAAAGCCAAACGATACCGCGCTTCCGCATCATCGTAGGCGTTGCGTGCTTGTGTCAAGGTGTTCTGCGCGTCTACCACCTCGAGCGCCGTCGATTCGCCCGCCTGATAGCGCAGGTTGGTGAGGCGCAGGCTTTCGGCGGCGAGGTCGGCCGCGTGACGCAGCGATTCCACCGCCCCCCGCGACACCAGGGCCTCGTTATAAAAAGTGTACAAGTTGCTGACGGCTTCGCGTTGGGTCTGGCTCAGCTCCACCTGCGCCTGCTGCCGGCGGTACTCCGCTTGGTGCAGCTTGCTGCGCAAGGCGCCCCAGTCCCACACCGGCACATTAAGGACGGCGGTGGCGAAGTAACCCAGGTTGGGCTGGGGACCCAGTCTGGGATCCGCGGCCACCCGGCTGCGCAGGGCGAACGCATTGGCCTCAATTCCGTAATCGACATCGAGCGTGAGCGAGGGCAGGAGGCCGTTCCGGGCGGCCACGACGTCGAGGTTCGCCGCGCGAAGCGACTCCACCGCGGCGTGCAGGTCGGGGTTCTGCTTCTCGGCCATCACCTGAACGTCGGGAAACGGCGGCAGAGCGCGGGGCGAATCGAGGTCGTCCACTACGTTAAAGTTCTCATTCAGGGCCGGAGAGAGCAACACGGCGAGTGTCAGCCGGTCGCTCTCCAGAGACAGCTTGGCCTCTTCGAAGCCCTGCTTCTGCTGCTCGAACTGAAGCTCGGCCTTGATCTCGTCGCTGTGCGCGGTCTGGCCCACGCGCTCACCCGCCCGAGTGATCTCAAGAAAATGCCGGGCTTGGTCGAGGCTCGCCTGAGCGGTGGCGTATTTGCGCTGCGAGACCACCAGGGCCTCGTAGTCCCGCGTGACGGTAACGTCCAGTCCGCGACGCGCCACTTCCGCCTTGGCGAGGGCGAGAGCCTCCGCCGCCGAGGCGCGCCGGTAGCCGGTCCTCATGAAAGCGCCCGGAGACAGGTCCTGATGCAGAGCCGCCCACTCGCGGTAGACGTGAACGCCGTCGTTGGTGACGTACCGGCCGGATGAGAAAACCCCGTTCCCTTGGGTGCCCAAGTATTGCGTCGAGTTGCTCACGGTAGGCAGCAAGGCGGCGCGCGCCTGCACCCGGTCCTCGCGGGCGTTGCGGGCATCGGTAACCGCCGCCAGAAACTGGGCGCTGTTCCTCCGCGCCCGCTCCAGGGCATCCTGAAGCGAGATGGTGATCAGCGCACCGGTCGAACCTGCCGGGCCCGCGGCTGACGGTTGCACCAATTGTATCGTCGATTCCGGAGGCGGGACGGATTCCTGCCCCTGTGCTCTCGCCGGCACGAGGCCCAAGGCCAGGAGCGTGACAAGAATCGAACACAGCGGGCGGTGTGGCCGCAACCAAGAAAAAGAAGATCTACCTAGGTGAGAAAGCCAGACGTCAGATAGGGAAACCAGCCCTCTCCCTGAGGGAGAGGGTGGACCGCTGCCGGCGCTTTCACCAGCCGTAGCGGGCCGGGTGAGGGGGCCCTTCGCCCCTCCGCGGCAGCGGGATTGGCACCCCACAGGGAGAACCGCGGCCGCATGTGGCCCCGGCGGAAGGAAGTAACCCCTCACCCCCGGCTGCGCCGTACCCTCTCCCCATGGGAGAGGGCGGTGATCACGCCTTTGGTCACCCCCGAAAAGCAAAGGAGTATTCGAACGATGCACTAGAAGATCTTGCTCCAGGTTGATGCTGTCCAGGTCGTTTTCCATGTTTTTGCCGCCTCCGCTGCCAGGTTTGCCCCTGTTCCCTCGGATTCGACCGCTCTCTAGCACGAATTCAAGTCGTCCGTTAGAAGAATCGGACGAAGAATGGAATCCACAGATTACACAGATTTCGCAGATTTAAGAAATGCGGTTTCGTCAGTTGTCCGTGGTCCGTGGTCCAGAGGAATCCACAGATTACGCAGATTTGACAGATTAAGAAAAACGGGGGCATCGTCAGTTGTCCGTGGTCCGTTGCAAAAAAACCAAAACCCGGCGGCCTCTCATTCATAGCCTCCTTTTTTTCCTTAATCTGCCAAATCTGCACAATCTGTGGATTCCTCTGGCAACGGACCACGGACAACGGACGAAATCCTAACCTGCTGAATCTGCGCCATCTGTGGATTGCTTTTTCTTCCTCCGCCCCGTCGCCACCGGCTCCGGCCCCTCCACGATATTCATGTCCTCCAGAAACCGCTTCTTCATCTTCGGATTGCTCCACAACCAACTCGGCCGCAGCCCTTCAAAGTCGTTCGGACCACGCGGCTTTTCCGGCGTTCGCGGATGCCGCGCCTCCAGCATCTCGCACACCCTCTTCTTCAGCTTCGCCGCCCGCTCGTACAGATCGATGAACATCTCCCACGCCCCGGTGAACAACCCCATGATCTGGTCAAGCTTTTCTCTCACGCTCGACCCCACCTGAGCCAGGATTTCGCCCACTTTCTTCCGCTCTTGCTGCGACCGCTCTTCGCACACCTGTACCCGCTCCCACGCCGCTTCGGCGACGGCCGTGATCCGCTCGGCGTCCTTTGGATCGGGGTTTGGGATTCGGGGTTCGGGGTTCGCAGAGGCAGCGGGACTCGGGGTTTGGGCTCCGGGATTTGCAGATGAAGCGGGACTCGGGGTTTGGGTTTCAGGGTTGGGAATTCGCGGAGAAGCGGGCTGGGGTCCGTCTTCTTCTGCGAACCCCGAATCCCGAACCCCGAATCCCGTTTCCTCCCCCAACCGCGAATCCCGAACCCCGTTTCTCCCGAAGGCCTCCAGCCACGACTTCACCAAATCTTCCTTCGTCACCCCGCCCACCTGGTTCTGTCCCCGCAGCGCCACGCTCGTCTCCAGGTACTTCTTCCGTAGCGCCGCCGCCACTTCCGCTTCCCGCCACTCCGGCCACTCCTCCACCCCGATCCCCGCCACCACCGCCGCCGTTCCGGCTGCCACATACTCCGTCCTCACCGGCTGGCCCTCCACCGTTTCTCCAAGCGGCACTTGCGTCTTGCCTCCGTCCATCACCAGCACCACGTTCTGCCCGCCCTTCAGAAGATCCGCCACCGACATCGCCGGGTGTTCATACGGAAAGTTCACCAACTCAGGTGCGGCGGTGTGCAGCGCCTGCTCTTTGATCCGCTCCTGTCGCTCCGCCTCCCGCTTCTCCTTGCCCTTCCACCCGAATTCGCTCGCCGGCTTCATCTCCCCCGTCTTAGGCGCCATCACCTGGGCCACTTTGCCCGGCGTCACAAACGGATTCCCCATGGCCTCCGCGCTCCACGCGATCATGCTCACGTTGCTCGAGTTCCAGCGCAGCTTCACCCCCAATTCCTTTCCAAAACCCTCCGCCTGCTCGCGCCCCGCCAGAAACAGATAGGCCAGGTGCGCGAACCGTCCGTTCAGCTTCTTATGCCGCTCCCCCAGGTCCAGCCCTTTGTTGAAGAGGTTCAGCGCCAGCTTGGCCACCGCGAAATCCGTCAGCCCCACTTGCGACGGCTCCGCCGCCACAATCAGCCGTGCCTGCATGGTGATGACCTCTTCCACCGCCTGCACGTGGTCCGTCTGCTCGCGGCGCCAGACGCAGTCGGCCATGCCCCGTACCAGCTTGGTCTCGTCAGGGGTTCGCGGACCGATCCCGTCGCGGAACTTTTGCCGGTGCGCCTTCAACTCCTCGGGAGTGGCCCCGGCCGCCGCGAGACTCCCGCGTAGGTCGGCACAAGTGAGCCCGTGACTGATGCCGGTGCTCTTGCCCTCCTCGTGCTTGCGGCGCTTGGCTTCGCGAGCCGCTACGAGCTTGGTGCGGCAGGATTCTTTGCGCCTGGGAGTGCTGCGGAAGAGCACCTCTTTCGGAACAGCGAGAGCCTTTTTGATGTTGATGCGCCTTGAATCCAGCGCCCTCTGCGACATAGTGTACTTGCGCTTGGGCTTCTTGGCGGGATTGGTGGTTTCGGGGTTCGCGGAGGAGACGGGGTTCTGGGTTTGGCTTTCGGGGTCGGTTGATCTTCTCCGTTCCCTGTCCCCTGTTCCCTGTTCCCTATTCGCATCGCTCTGCGAATCCGCCGCACTCGGCGCAGACGTACCCGCCGCGCTCTGGGCAGACGCACCTTCTCCAGGCTGGGCTCCAGATTGGGCTCCGCGCTGGGCATCCGGGTTGAAGGCTGCTTCAGCTTCTTGCGCCATGGAACACAACTAATCCTTCACCGTGGCCGGGGGCAGAGCCGCCGGCCATTGTTGTACCGCACACTAAA
>Ga0209039_10002251_pt1 | contig 16710 bp, 14 predicted proteins | sample BogFormECP12_OM1_FD_188238 | JGI IMG/M metagenome (GOLD analysis project Ga0209039, IMG submission 188238) | Bog forest soil microbial communities from Calvert Island, British Columbia, Canada - ECP12_OM1 (SPAdes) (version 2) | ecosystem: Environmental > Aquatic > Freshwater > Wetlands > Bog ... | reverse complement strand
AACGGCGCCGAAGCGTGCCCGAGCGGCTGGCCGCGGCCGATCACTTCCAGGTAATCGAGCGGGTCGCCGGGGTTGGCGAGCATGGCGGCCAGCGCCTTGCCGGCATCCATGGCGCTGCCGCCGCCCATGGCGATCACCAGGTCGCAGCGCTCGGCGCGCGCGTATTCGTTGCCGCGGCGGACCATCTCGATGGTCGGCTCGCCAGCCACCGCCAACGGCAGGCAGGCGACCCCGGCGGCCTCCAGGCCGGCCACCAGCGGCGCGGCGCATTCCGGCGGCACGCCCATCACCACCAGCGCACGGCGGCCCATGGCGGCGGCGGCCGCGGGCGCCTCGCGTACTTTGCCCTCGCCGAAAAGAATACGCGCCGCGGTGGCGAACTCGAACGGTGTGACCATTACCAATCCTGGCCGGCGGGATAGATGTTGGCGTAGACCACGCGGCTGCGCGGCTCGGCTAGCATGTCCGCCACCTTCTCGGCCCAAGCGTGGTAATGAGCGGTGGCCTTATGGTGGGCGGTAGCTTCCGTGTTGCGGTAGGCCTCCACCAGCACGAACCGCGTGGGGTCGTCGGCCTGCTGGACCACGTCGAAGCGGGCGATGCCCGGCTCCTGCACGCTGTGGCTTGCGTTCTCAATGGTGGCCAGCTTAAAGGCCTCGATGTGTTCCGGTTTGACGTGCACCTGCACGTGAACGATCAGCATGGGATGGCTCCTTCCAACTATGATAGGGGACGATGATCCAAACCGTCACCGTCTACTGCGCTTCGAGCGAGAAATCGCCGGCCTTGTACCTGGAAGCCGCGGAGCGATTGGGGCGCGCGCTGGCCCGCGCGGGGCTGGCCATCGTGTACGGCGGCGGGTCGCAGGGATCCATGGGGCGGCTGGCGAAGGGCGCTCTGGGCGCGGGCGGCAAGGTGGTGGGCGTGCTGCCGCGCTTCATGGACGAACTCGAGTGGGGTCACCGCTCCCTCACTGAACTACGCGTGGTGGACAGCATGCATGAGCGCAAACAGTTGATGCTCGAACTGGCGGACGCCGTGGTGGCGCTGCCGGGCGGATGCGGAACGCTGGAAGAGCTGTTCGAAGCCATCACCTGGAAGCGCCTGGGCTTGTACCTCGGTCCCGTGGTGCTGGTGAACGTCAACGGCTTCTTCGATTCCTGTATCGAGTTGCTTTCGCGCGCGGTGGATGAGCGGTTCATGGACGAGCGGCATCGCGCGATGTGGTCGGTGGTGAGGGAGCCCGAGGCGGTGGTCGAGGCCATCCACGCCGCGCCGGCATGGAGCGCGGCGGCCCGCAACTTCGCGCAAGTGAAGTGATCCGAGCAGCGGCCGTCAATACCTACCGATATTCTCCGCTTCCTCCGCGTCCTCAGGTTTTGACTTGATTCTTCCCGTTTTCCTCTCCGCGTTTTTCTCCGCGTCTCCGCGCCTCCGCGTCGAAAAAGACTTTCCTGTTTGGTTCCGGCTATGCCGGGTTAGGGAGAGGTTGCCGGCTGCGGGTAATACCCTTCGCGGGTCTGCACCACCGCCCCTTTTTGTTTGGTGGTGAGATGGATGCGGCGATATCCGCGGTCCGTACTCTGCTGGTCGGATGTGTAACCCAGGCTGTACTGGTTGCGCAGGTCCTCCTGGATGGCATCGTAAATCTTGTCGAGGGTCCACTTGCGGGAGACCTCGAAGAACCGGCCGCCGGTCTCTCTCGAAATCTGTTCCAGGATCTTCTTCCCGTCGGGACGGTTCATCTGCGGATATCCGCCTCTGCCTCCGCCCATCCCTCCCCGGCGCCCCATGCGTGGCCCGCCGAAGCCGCCCATGTTGGTGTTTCCGTAGCCGTTGGGATCCTCGAATAGGATCGAGTAGACCAGCGTATCGGCGCGCTGCGCCGCTTCGACGGCGCTTCCGAGCGTCTCCTTACTGCCGGTATCGACGCCATCGGAAAGAAGGATCACCGCCTTCCGGCCTTTCTGCTTCCTCATGAGCTCGTCGCCCGCCAAGTAGACCGCGTCGTAGAGGTCGGTGCCGCCGCCGCCGCGCCCGCGCCCCCCGCGCTGCCCGCCTTGCCCGCCGCCGGGATAACCGCCTCCGCCGGGATAACCTCCGCCTTGCTGCTGTCGCTGCAATTGCGGCGTGTCCAACTGGTCCAGAGCCTTTTCGAGCTTCTGGCGCGAGTTGGTAAGGTCTTCGAGCAGCTCCACCTCGAAGTCGAAGTGGATGACGAACGCCTGGTCCTTATCCGGCCGCAGCACCTGCTCGATAAAGCGGATGCTGGCCCGGCGCTCGTCGGGAATCTCGCGCCGCTCGCTGCCGCTGGTATCCACCAGTAGGCCCAGGGTAAGCGGCAGGTCGTTCTCGCGTGAGAAGTAACTGATGGTTTGCGGGCGGCCGTCCTCATCCAGGAGGAAATCGTCCTTGGTGAGGTCGCGGACAATTTGACCCTGCTTGTCCCGGACGGTGGCGAGCAGGTTGACCACCTTTACGTCGGCGGAAAAGGTGGTGTTGGCTTGCTGGGGTTGCTGGCCGCGCAGCAGGCGCGCCGCCGGCAATAGGGCGAACGCCGACAGCAGGCTCCGCCGCGAGAGATTCGCTTCAAATGGCATTTTGTTACAGAGAGATGCATGGCGGAGGTCGTTGGTTACCTCCGCTTTTGTCCACAACCAGGATATAATTCAACAGATCATGGCCAGTTTTGCGCGCGGCCAACGGCTCGGCCCATACGAGACCCTCGAAGCCATCGGCGCCGGGGGCATGGGTGAGGTCTGGAAAGCGCGGGATACCCGCCTCGACCGCATCGTCGCTATCAAGATTTCCAAACAGCAGTTCTCGGAGCGCTTCGAGCGCGAGGCGCGCGCGGTTGCGGCGCTGAATCACCCTCACATCTGCCAACTTTACGACGTCGGACCGAATTACCTGGTGATGGAGTTCGTCGATGGCACGCCGCTCAAAGGCCCGCTGCCCATCGAGAAGGCCGTGGAATACGCGGGGCAGATTCTGGAGGCATTGGATGCCGCGCACCGCAAGGGCATCACGCATCGCGACCTGAAGCCGGCCAACATCCTGGTGACCAAACAAGGGATCAAGCTGCTGGATTTCGGCCTGGCCAAGCAAACCACTCCGCTCGGGCAAGACGGCGCCACGTTGACCCAGGCCCTGACATCGCAAGGGCAGATTCTGGGGACGCTGCAATATATGTCTCCGGAGCAGTTGCAGGGCAAGGAGACCGACGCGCGCAGCGATCTGTTCTCCTTCGGCTGCGTGCTGTACGAGGTGCTGACGGGGAAGCGCGCATTTGAAGGGGAGAGCGTGGCGAGCGTGATCGCGGCGATTCTGGAACGGGAGCCTTTGCCGCTTACGGCAGCGCCGCCGTTGGATCGCGTGGTCCGTCGAGCGCTGGCGAAGGACCCGGATCAGCGCTTTCAAACCGCGCGCGATCTGAAGGCCGCGCTCACCTGGGCGCTGGAGCAGCCGCCGCCATCGGCCGGGGTCAAGAAGGGCCGCCGCTGGTGGTGGATCGCCGCGGCTGCCCTGGTAGCGATCGGCGCTCTGGACGGATGGTCCATCGCCCACTTCCGCCAGCCGCCCGCGGATGACCGCGTGTTCCGCCTTCAGATCGATCCGCCGGAGGGAGGCCGGTTCGCTTTTGGAGTCAACGTCGGTGGTATCTCCATATCACCCGACGGCCGCACCGCCGCCTTTATAGCTACGGCCAACGGGAAAACTGGGCTGTGGATTCGGCCGCTGGACGACACCACGGCAAGGCTGATCGCCGGGACCGAAAGTGCCGCCTATCCCTTCTGGTCTCCGGATAGCAAATCCGTCGGCTTTTTCGCGGCAGGCAGGTTGCAGCGAGTCGATCCGGCTGGTGGGGCGCCGTTGACGATTTGCTCCGTGGGCCAAGACCAGGGCGGGGCATGGAGTAGCGACGGCCAGATCGTATTTGGAACGCTGGCGTCCGGCTTATCGCGTGTACCCGCATCCGGCGGTGCGCCCTCGCCGCTGACTACGGTGGATGCCTCGCTTGGCGAGATGAACCATCGCTGGCCGCAGATACTCCCTGGGGGCCGCTTCTTGTATGAAGTCCAAAGCGGGAAGCCCGAGCACACTGGCATATACGCGGCCTCGTTTGCCAAGCCTGGGGAACGGGTGCAGTTGCTGACCACCGATGCCAATGCCGTATACGCGCCCGGCGCCGGCAACCAGGGCTATCTGCTGTGGCTGCGCGGTACGACATTGTTCGCCCAGGAGTTTGACCCAGGCACGCTGAAACTGGGGGGAGAGCCCCATGCAGTAGCCGACCCGGTGACCAAGATCGTGCTCCTGGGCGAGGCGCAGGTGGCGGCCTCGGCCAATGGCGTGCTGCTATATAGCGGCTCCAACATTTCGAGCCAATTCACATGGCTCGACCGCGCGGGAAAACCGCTGGGAGTAGCGGGTGACCCAGGCGAGTACAGCACGTTCCGGCTGTCGCCGGATGGACGCCGCATGGCTGCCGCGCGTAACGCGGGCGGGGCCACCGATCTCTGGCTGCTGGAGATGGAACGTAATGTTTCAGGCCGGTTTACCTCCAATTTCAGTCTCAATTTCTACCCCGTCTGGTCGCCCGGCGGCAGGACGATTGTCTTCAGTGCCGGTGCATCTCGAAACCTGTACTGCATGGAGTCGAGCGGGGCGGGGAAAGAGCAGCGTCTCACCCAATCGCCAAACCCGCAATTCGCCTTGGACTGGTCGCGCGACGGGCTGCTGGTCCTCTTCAATGAAATCGCTCCCGGCACCCAGCGCGACCTCTGGGTTGTTCGCATGATGCCCGATGGCAAGCCCACCCCAAACGACACGCCGAGACCGTACCTGCAGACACCGTTCAACGAGTCGTGGGGCCGTTTCTCGCCGGAATCGCCCCCTCGTTGGGTGGCCTACCAATCGGACATCACCGGCAAATACGAGGTTTATATCGCGGCTTTCCCGGAGCCCCGCGGGAGAGTGCAGGTTTCGACGGGCGGCGGGCAATATCCGCAATGGGGTGCGGGCGGGCGCGAGCTCTTCTACGTGTCGCCGGACAACAGGCTGATGGTGGCCAGCCTGAAAATCGGAGCGAACTCCGTGGAGCCTTCCGCACCGCGCGCATTGTTCACGCTGCCCGCGACTGAAATCGGCTGGAGTCCCTATGATGCCGCCGCCGACGGCCAGCGCTTCCTGGTGCGCGCCACGCCGGGGCAGGCGGGTGCGCCGCTAACGGTGATCGTCAACTGGCCGGCGCTGTTGAAGCAAGCTACGGCAGCTCCCTAATGACGGTCCCACCGGTGTAGCGCCCTCACACTGTCTTCGAGTTTTCACCGTTCGCGGCCGCCCGCGCGCTGCAAGGGAAGGAACTAAGAAATGGCGTTCCACCTGCACGCGGTCGAGCGGCAGGTGAGCACAATGTATGCAACTCCCAAACGTTCGGCGCTTTTTTCCGGGCTTCTGCACGCCGCCGCGATCATCGCGGCGTTGACCGTGGCCAGCGTGAAGAACCCATCCGTAATCTTGAAGCCGGTCGCCCTGGTGGGGCGAGACATCGGCCGATACCTGGCGTTGGTTCCGCGCACAGAAGTGGGCGGTGGCGGCGGGGGAACACGGTCCGACACGGCGGCCAGCCTGGGCCGTCTGCCCAAAGCGGCCCGCCGCCAGTTCACCCCGCCGGTGGTGGAATACATCAACCTGAACCCGCAATTGCCCATGGATCCCACGCTGGTGATGTCGGAAATCGCGCTGCCCAATATCGACCTCCCGCGGTTCGGCGATCCCAACGGAGTCTCCGGCCCGCCTTCGGGAGGCCGCGGATCGGGCGGCGGCATTGGCGACGGCACTGGCACCGGTGTGGGCGATAGCCAGGGTCCCGGCTACGGTCCAGGCCCCGGCGGCGGCGGAGGGGTGCCCCCTGGGCCCGGTGGTGGCGGCGGCCTTCTGGGCGGCGTCACCCAGCCGGTTCTGCTGTGGAAGATCGAACCCGAGTACACCGACGAGGCGCGCCGCGCGAAGATCCAAGGCACGGTGATTCTGCGCATCGAAGTGGACACGCGCGGCCAGGCGCAGAACATCACCGTGAGGCAAAGCCTGGGCCTCGGCCTGGACGAGCGCGCCATCGAGGCCGTGCGCCGCTGGCGTTTCAGGCCGGGCTATCGCGACGGGAAGCCTTGGGTGACGGCCGCGATGGTGCAGGTGAATTTCCGGCTGCTGTAGCGCCGGCGGTCGTTTTGTGCCGCCGGTGGTTTTCGCGCCCCCGAGGCCGTGCGCCGCTGGCAGTTCCATCCGGCTATCGTAACGGCAAAGCCTTGGACGCTGAACGCACGTTCCGTTCCATTTCCCGGTTTACGCCACCCGAAGCCGGGCCGTGGGACGCGATCGGGGTTTTTCTTTTACCGCGATTTCGACGTCCCGGCCAAGCAAGAGCAATAACCGCATCAATCCCTCGATGGAAAACCCCGACAGTTTGCCCTGCTTGAGCGCGGAGATCTTCGGTTGATCGATGCCAAGAACCGCCGCGGCCTGGGCCTGCGTAATCCGCCGGCGCTGGATTTCGGCGATGATCTTCGCGGCCAACTCGGCTTTCGCCAATAGATCATCCGCATGAGGAAGGTTTAGGTCCGCAAAGACGTTCCCGCTACTCGGCACGTAGCTTCGAATGGGCATCGCTCAATTTCCTTTCTTCACCGGCCAGGTTGCGCGCAAGCCGGAGCCGCTGCCGAATCAGGTCGAGTTCTCGATGCGGGGTGACGGGCGCCAGCCTCTACTTCGAGCGATTCTCGACCTTCTTAAACCCCGCGGGCACGGCGAACGTCGAATCGTCCACGGGAGCCGAGGAGAAGCCGCTCATTTCGGTGGTCGCCTCCATCAGCGAGCCGGGATTGCCGCCGCCCTGCTGCTGTTGTTGCTGAGACTGCTGCCCGGTGGACGCCTGGTCGTCCTGCTGCTGCTTCTTCTTGCCAAGCCCGAATTTTCCGCCTAACGCGCCTCCCAGCGCTCCGCCCAGCGAGGGCCGCGCGGCCGGCTGCTGTTGCTGCTGCTGTTGTTGCTGCTGCTGCTGCTGGGTCTGCTGGCCGCCGCTGCCCGGTTGGGCCGATGCGCCTTCGGAGCCCGGCTGGCCCATCCCGCCCATGCTGATGGTTTGCAGCACCGGGATGCCATCCAGCTTGCCGATTTCCTTGTACAACTCGCCCATGTTCCTGGACGCTTCGGGCGACGCCATGAACATCCCGCCGCCGGGGTTGAACGCCAGCTTCTCGCCCATGCGGGTGTGGAAGGCGCGCACTTCGTCGTAACCGGCAACGGCAGGGGCAAGCCAGATGTCGCTCGAGATCACCATCGACCCCTGCTGCCCGCTCTTCTGGTCGGTAGCCTGCATTTCCATCCGCAACACCATCTCCTTGGCCTGGTAGCCGGCGATTTCCTTGGTGTTGCCGGTATCCTTGGCGGATACCTTGAATTCCATTTTGGCGCCCTGGTCCTGCGATTTTTGCATCTTCTGCGACATCTGCTCCATCATCTGCCGGTATTGCTCAAACGTCATCACGGTATAGGTTTTCTTCTGCAGGTCGATGGTGGTGACCGTCTGGGCCGCCAGGTCGATCACCGTCGCCTGCTGCTGGGTTCGATGCACCATCTTGTCGCCCTTCACGGAGACCGTGCTCTGGACCGGCTCGCGCGCCTGCTTGGAAAATACGCCGACCACCTTCATCATGCTCAGCATCGCGCCGCCCGTGATGGTGGTAGTCTCGCGATACGTGAAGTCGGCCGGCAACTGGAGCGCCGCCGCCGACATAATCCCCGCTATGGTTACGATTCTTCGGAACATATCCATCCTCCTTTCCTGAACCCCCATTCTAGTGGAAAAGGCGACAAATGCGCCTGTCGTCTTTCCCTGCTACGCTGATACCTTATGCCGCTCTTGCAGGTGATTGTCCTGGCCGTGGTCCAGGGGATTACGGAATTCGTGCCCATCAGCAGCACCGCGCACCTATACCTCACTTCGTGGCTGCTGGGGTGGCACACCGAGGCGCTGGATTTCGATATCGCCCTGCATATCGGCACCCTGCTGGCGATCCTGCTGTACTTCCTGCGCGACTGGCTGCAAATTGTGGCGCAGGGCTTCGGAATGCGTTACGGCCGCGATGAAGAGCTTTCGCGGAATCGCACCATGCTGTGGCTGCTGGCAATCGCCACCATCCCGGTGGGTGTATTCGGCTACGTGTTCAACAAACAGGCCGAGACCACCTGGCGCAACCCCTTCGTCATGGGCGTAATGCTGGTGGCGGTGGGCGTGCTGATGTGGCTGGCCGAGAGGGCGGGGCGCATGCGGCGCGATCTCTCTTCCCTCAACCTGCCGGAGGCCGTGGTCATCGGTCTGGCGCAGGCCCTGTCCATCGTGCCCGGCACCTCGCGCAGCGGCATCACCATTTCGGCCGGGCTGTTCAACGATTTCGACCGCCAATCGGCGGCGCGGTTTTCCTTCCTGCTCTCCGCCCCGGCCCTCGCGGCGGCGGCCGGCAAGGCGCTCTACGACATGCACAAGCACGGCGGCCTCCACGCCATTCTGAATGCGCCGGTTCTGGTGGGCGTGGCCGTGAGCGCCCTCACCGGGTGCGTGGCGATCGGGTGGTTTCTGCATTATCTGCGTCGCAGTAGTTTGCTGCCGTTTGTGTACTATCGCATTATTTTTGGCATAATAGTGCTAGCTCTGGCTTTCATCCGCCGGCCAGCGTGATGAAGCTTTTATCTCCGACCGAGCACAAAAGGCTCAACGAAGTCACCGGCTTCCTGCTTCTGTCGATGGGCTTGGTGATCCTGTTGAGCCTGGTTTCGTACCACTCTCAGGACCCTTCCTGGAACACGGCTGCCGGTTCGCGCCCTCTCAACCTGGCGGGATACCCGGGCGCGTGGCTTTCCGACGTGCTTCTGCAAACCTTCGGCGCCGCCGCTTTTCTGTTTCCGCTGCTGGCTTTCCTGCTGTCGTGGAAATGGATCCGCTCGGACGAGCTGGACGCCGGCGCGGTGAAGATCTTCGGCGCGGCGCTGCTTACCCTGGGTGTGTGCGCCGCGCTCTCTTTCGCGCCGCTGCGCTTGTTCGGCGGCACGATTCGCCTGGGGGGGACGCTGGGGCTGGCCCTGGCGAATTACCTGGTGGATTCGCTGAACCTGGCGGGCGCGCTGGTGGCCACCATCACGGCGGTGGTGGTTTCCCTCTACCTGGTTTCCACGTTCACGCTGGCCCGGCTGGGCGAGTGGTTCGCGGGCCCCATGGCCTGGTTCCACGCACGGCGCGCACGGCGGCGGAAGCGGCCCGAGAAGCCCGTGGTTGCCGATGAAGCTCCGCCGTGGCAGCCTCCCGAAGAGCCGGCGCCCGCCGCGCTGGTGGAAGAGCCGGAGGAGATCCCCATCTGCCCCATCGAAGACGTTGATTCCTCCCCCCGGCCCCTGGCCCCGGCCCGCGAAAGCGGCGGGCGCCCCGCCCGCACCCTGGCCCCTGGCCCCCGGCCCCTGGCCCCTGTTTTCCATCTGCCCGCCACCGATCTGCTCAACGAAGTTCCCGCGCGCAATCCCTACGACGAGCAGGAACTGAAGGACACGGCGGCGCGCATCAAGGCCAAGTTCGACGAGTTCAACGTGTTCGGCTCGGTGGTGCAGATCAACCCCGGTCCGGTGGTGACCACCTTCGAGTTCAAACCCGAGGCGGGCATCAAGTATAGCCGCATCACCACCCTCACCGAAGACCTGTGCCTGGGCCTGCAGGCGGAATCCATCCTGATCGAGCGCATCCCCGGCAAGCCCACGGTGGGCATCGAAGTCCCCAACACGCGGCGCGAGCTGATCGCGCTGCGGCAGATGCTGGAATCCGAGGAGTTCGCGCAGTCGCACTCGCGTCTCACCATTCCGCTGGGCAAAGACATCAACGGCCGCATACGCATGGTGGCGCTGGATGCCATGCCGCACCTGCTGATCGCGGGCTCCACCGGCTCGGGCAAGAGCGTCATGATCAACTCCATGATCATGTCGATTCTCTACAAATCGACGCCCGAAGAGGTCCGGCTGATCCTGGTGGACCCCAAACGCCTCGAGCTGGGGCTGTACGAAGGCATCCCGCACCTGCTCACGCCGGTGATCATCGATCCCAAAAAGGCCACCAACGCGCTGCGCAACGCGGTGCTCGAAATGGAGCGGCGGCTGCGCCTGCTGGCCGAATACGGCGTCCGCAGCATCGACCAGTTCAACAAGAAGATCCGCAAGCTGCGTGAAGAGCCGCGCAGCCTCTTCGTCGAGCAGGAAGATCCGGTCGACGAATTGAAGCCGCTGCCTTATATCCTGGTCGTCATCGACGAGCTGGCCGACCTGATGATGATCGAAGGCCGCAATGTGGAAGAGAGCGTCACGCGCCTGGCGCAGATGGCGCGCGCCGTGGGCATGCACCTGGTGCTCGCCACGCAGCGGCCCAGCGTGGACGTGATCACCGGCCTCATCAAGGCCAACTTCCCGGCGCGCGTCAGTTTCCGCGTGGCCACTCGCGTGGACTCGCGCACCATCCTCGACGTGATGGGCGCCGAACACCTGCTGGGCAAGGGCGACATGCTATTCCTGCCGCCGGGATCGTCGCGGCTCACGCGCGTCCACGGCGCGTTCGTCACCGAGACCGAGATCAACCGCGTGGTGGATTTCTGGAAGGTGCAAGCCACGCCGGAGTACGACCAGTCGTTCCTGATCGCCCCGCCCAGCGACGACGAAGGCGAGGGCGCGGCCGGCGCCGAGGCGTCTGGCGACGACCAGGACCCGCTGTACGAAGAGGCGGTGCGCCTGGTGCTGCAAATGGGCAAGGCATCCACATCCACCTTGCAGCGGCACTTGCGGCTGGGCTACGGCCGCGCCGCGCGCATCCTGGATATGATGCAGCGCGACGGCATCATCGGCCCTCCCGACGGCAGCAAGCCGCGTGAAGTGCTGAAACGCCCCGATTGGCTGCGCGAGGTGGAACTCACGTAAAATGCGCGTATGCGCCCACTCCGGATTCTCTCCGCCGGTTTCTTCTGCGCCAGTCTGATCTGCGCGCAGAATGCCAAGCCCTTCATCGGCTGCGGCGATTTGCGCAGCCTCACGAATTACCAGGTCTCGATTGCCACCGCCGTGCTGGTTCCCGCCACGGCCGATGCCCCCGAGCACTGCCGCGTGACCGGGCAAGTGCTGCCCCAGGTGGGTTTCGAGGTGGGCCTGCCCACCCAATGGAATGGCCGCTTCTACATGTTCGGCAATGGCGGCTATGCGGGCGAGGCGCTCGATAGCCCGGCGCGCCGTGCCACCGCGGCGCGCGCCATGCGGCTGGGATATGCCGCCGCCCAGACCGATACCGGCCACTCGGCCGCCGGCGAGCCGCTGGGCGCCTTCGCCGCCGATCGCCAGAAGCTGCTGGATTACGCTTTCCGGTCCCTCCACGTCACCGCCGATGCGGCCAAGCTGCTGGTGCGCACCTACTACGGCGGCGCTCCCGCGCAATCGTACTTCGAAGGCTGTTCCACAGGCGGCCGGCAGGGGCTGGTGCTGGCGCAGCGCTTCCCCGCCGATTTCGACGGCATCGTGGTGGGCGCGCCGGTCCTCAGCTTCTCCGGAACCATGGTGGCGTACGCCAATGACGTACAGGCTTTGCGCGCCGCCCCGATCCCGGCATCCAAGCTTCCGCTGCTGGCCGAGAAGATCTACGCGCAATGCGATGCCAAGGACGGGCTGAAGGACGGCCTGATCGCCGACCCGCGCCACTGCGGCTTCCAGCCCTCGCGCGATCTTCCCAAATGCGACGGCGGCGACGAGACCGGCTGCTTCACGGCGGGCCAGATCGGTGCGCTCGAAAGAATCTACGGCGACGTGGTGAGCCAGGGTAAGCGCATCTTTCCGGGCTGGCCGGTGGGCGCCGAAATCGCCGGCCCCAACGGCCGCAGCGGCTGGGACCCATGGTTCGTCAGCGATGCCGGCCCCACCACGGATGCGGCCTTCAGCGAGGCCTTCTTCCGCTATCTGGCTTTCGGCAGGCCCGACCCGAAGTACGATCTGAGCCAGTTCAACCTGGACCGCGATCCGCCGCGGTTGGAAGCCATCCACCAGACGCTCGACGCCACCGAGACGGACCTTTCCCGCTTTGAGCAGCGCGGCGGCAAGATCCTGATGTACTTCGGCTGGGCCGATCCCGCGCTGAATCCGCTCATGGGCGTGGAGTACTACGAACAGGTATCGCAGCGCATGGGAACCGGCACGAACGGATTTTTCCGCTTGTTTATGGTGCCCGGCATGTTCCACTGCGGCGGCGGCGTGGGCACCGACACGTTCGATAAGTTAGGGCCGTTGGTTGGCTGGGTGGAGCACGGCACGGCCCCGGATGCGATCCCGGCGGCCCGGGTGATTGCCGGAAAAGTAGTGCGGACGAGGCCGCTTTGCGCTTACCCGGAAGTGGCCCACTACAAAGGCTCGGGAAGCCCCGACGATGCCGCCAACTTCGCCTGCGTGAAACCGTAACGCCGGCGGTACGGTGCTAAACTCAAGAGAATCCATATGGCGACGGAAAAGGAACCGAAGCAGCCTACTGCCCCGCTTGGGGTTTGGGCGCCGGCGGTCGGCCTGGCCTGGCTGATCCCCGGAGGAGGCCATCTGCTGCTCAAGCGCACGGGACGGGGCGTCCTGCTGATGCTCGCGATCACCGGAATGTTTCTGTGCGGGCTGATGATGCGAGGCGCCATGTTCCAGCCGCAGAGCGGCGACATCCTCACCATCCTCATCAACACCGGCGGATTCATCGGCGACGTGGCTTCCGGGATTCTGTATCTGCTCAGCTCGTGGCTGGGATACGCCCAGCCCGATGTGGCCGGGCACGTCCACGATTACGGCACCAAGTTTCTGGTCACCGCCGGGCTGCTGAACGTCCTGGCGATGGTGGATACCTTCGAAATCGCCTCGGGGAGGAAGGACTGATGTTCAAAATGAATCTCTCGCATTTTGAGGCGGCCCTTCTGTTCGCGCTGTTCACCTCCGTGGTGCTGGCCGTGGTGACCAAGCGCACGGACCGCGAACGCCTGCACTACGGCGTGTACACGTTTGTGTGTTTCGTGGTGGCGCTATTCGGCCTGGGCTGGCTGATGTACTTCGGCCACGGATAAAAAACCGGGGCCAGACGACCCTGTCCCCAGGCGCTCGCTTTTGGCGCCGCCGGGGCCAGACGACCCTGTCCCCAGGCGCTCGCTTTTAGCGCCGCCGGGGCCAGACGACCCTGTCCCCAGGCGCTCGCTTTTAGCGCCGCCGTGGACAGCGCCGTCTGTCCCCGGTTTTTTCGCTACTTCTTCAACCCGTACATCACCTGCACCTTGGTCTCACCCGACTCGCGGCCCACGATCACATGCAGGCTGCGCTTTTCGCCCTCATCCGCGCCGAGGATCATGCCGCCCTCGGCGGTGTGGGTCACCATTTTGACGCTGATCCCCAATTCCTTGTACTTGTCCTCGTAGAAAGACATCACCTTTTCGGGCGAGTCCGAGGTGTTGAATGAGAAGGCCCCGCCATTGCCCTCGCCGCTGTTTCCGTTGACGGCGAAGGTGCCCACCGCCTTGGCGCCCGGATAGGCGGGAATCCAGGACGGCAGTTTGTCCGCCCCGGCGCCGAACTCCAGGCTGGCGGTTTTGCCGTCGTCGCCTTGCGCGCTGAAGCTGAACTTGCCCTGCTTGGCGTCATCGAACGTCATGGTGACCACCTTGCCGGTTTTCTTGTCCCGAACGGTGATCTTGCCGGCGCCTTCGTCGGTGCTCAGCACATCCACGTCCGGATTGGCGGCGGCGATCATCTTGGTGATGGCGAGCCCGGGGTTCCGCCTCATCATCTCGGGATCGAAACCTGCCTGCCGGGCCTTGTGGACGATGAACAGCCCGGTGCCCACCACGCCGATGACGCCGAGTGCGAATAGCCCCAAGATGATGATCAGAACCCAAACCAGGGGGCTGGTCTTTCGCTTTACCGGGGCCGCGCCGGGTACCGGGGCGGCGCTGGCGGCCGGCTGCGGCGGGGGGGCCGGGGTAAACGCAGCGCTTGCGGCGCCCACCGGCGTGCCACATTGTATGCAAAACGCGCCCTTCACTTCGGCGCCACAACTCGTACAAAAAGCCATAAAGCCTCCGTATGTCCCCCTACTGTACTGCAAGCGGGGGAAGGACGCAAACGGGGGGGCGGGGCACGAGAGGACTTGCCGCGGCTGACGAGTTGTTATGTACTATAAAGGAAAGGTTCGCCATGGCAGAAATTGAGGTGCTTTCCGTGGTTGCACTACTCCAGGACTTGCCCGAGGAGGGATTGGTCCGCGGCCAAGTCGGCACCGTTGTTGAGAGTTGGGCGCCCGGGGTTTACGAAGTCGAGTTCAGCGATGACAACGGCAGAACCTACGCCATGGTCGCGCTCAAGGCCGGGCAACTGATGCGGCTGCATCACGAACCCGTTCACCAAGCCGCCTAGCGGCAGCGGGCATTCCGATGCGTTGCGTCAAATTGTACGCCTGCTACTGCGGGTCAGGGCGCTGCACGTAAAGCTGCTTTCGGAACCGTCCGTTACTGATACAGGACCGAGCCGCCGGTCAACCAGGAGTACGAGAAAACACTGGGGATGTTCGAGTTGTCCTTCTTCAGTGGGACATTGAAGTTGACGGGCGTGACGCTGGACGTCACGTCCAGCGCGCCGCTAGCCGTGCCGGCGTTGACCTGAGCGGCGGTGATAGTCGGCAACAGGGTGAGAACCGAAGCAGGCACGGTAAACGTCTTCTGGCCGGCTGTGGTGGTGCAGATGAATTCGGTCGCGGTGGTGATCTGGTTATTCCCCGTGCCGGAGACGCTGCCGGAATAGCCGATGATGTCCACCGCATCCGACGCATTGCCGCCCGTCCAGTTGATCGTCAATCCCGCGCTCTCCGTGACGGTAGAGGGCAAGGGGCTGTTGAGGCTAAGCGGCGGCCCGATCGTGATCGAAGTATTAAACGGTCCCACGTCGGTGCCGCCGGCCCCAGTCAGGTTGTACGTTCCCGCTAGGATCGAGCCGCTGGCCTGGCCCGGGATCGTGATGCCTTCCGTGCCGATCGTGTAGCTGTAAGTGTTGCTGGTTTCCGTAAGCTTCTGACTGTTCAGGTTCGTACCGGAGGGTCCGGTGAGGGTGACCGTGCCCGCGTCGAAGGTCGTTACATGGGTTGTCGCGGTGGTCGTGCCATTGATCACGGCATGAACCACCGTGCAGCTTCCGATAGTGGTCACGGTGAAGTTCTGCATGCCTGACGAGGACAATTGGAAGGCGGTCATCTGGCTGAAGGATCCGCCGATGGTGTCGATTTTCTCGGTGCCGAACGAAGGCACGGTTGCCGCGATCTGCGAGAGCGCAAAACCGCCGGAGGTGATGGTGCCTCCCTGATCGAGGCTCTTCAACTGGTCGGTGGTATAACCGGGCTGGACGCAGGCGGTAGCGCTGGGGCTCGGAGCGATGGAGATAGTCGTGGCCGCGCTCAGAACCCCGTTCACGGAAATCTGCAACGGCACGGCGCAGCCGGTGGGAACGTTGGCCGGCAAGGTGAAATTGATCTGATCTTCCCCCGCATACCCGGCGCGGCCGGCGTAGGCCACCGGAATGGAGACGCCGCCCACGACGGCGGTGATGGTTTCAGAGGTGCTGAAATCGTGGTAGATGGGAGCCGCATTATCCGCCGCCGCGTAGGGTCCGACGCCGGTTCCCCAGGCGACCAAGGTTTGTCCCGGCTTGGCGGGAGAGCTCAGGGATCCGTTGTAGTTGCCGGTGGTCAGGCGATTCACATCGCTCTCCGACGCCGAAATGTAGTTAAACACCACCGCCAGACCGGTGCCGGTATAATCCTGCGTGAACAGGCCGACTTTGGTGGCCACCACTTGAGTCGGAAACTGGTTGCTGACCGTACCGTTGGTGACGGTTACGTTGTAGTTGCCGGTCGGCACCGTGGAAGGCAGGATGGCGTTGATCTGGTCGTAGCCGCTCTGCTTGCCAACGTAGAACAGATACGTGTCGGTACCGGCTCCGCCCGCGATGGGTGTGAAGGTGACTTTGACGCCGCCCACCACTGTGGGGCGCGGAAAGCTGGTGACGAGCCCCGTCGAAGTCGGAGTGAGGTTTGTGCCATAGACACTGAACATGCTGCCTTGCGCGATGTTGGCCGTGGCGCTGGCGGCATCCAGCACCGCGTTAACAGCCGGCACCGCATTGACCGCGCCGGAAACCGAGAAACTGATCGTCCCGCCGGAAAGCAGGGAGCCCGTAACCGTGCCTGACGCCGTTAAGGTCGAGCTGGTATAGCCGGCATAGCTGCTGGTTCCGCCCGTAATCGTGGCCGAGGCGCTGAACGGACCGGAATTGACCAGCACTGTCTCCGGGAAGGTCACGGCGCCGTTGATCGTGCCGTGGCCAAGCGTCACCGTGAACGGAACGGTCAGGTTGCCTCCGCTGAGATTGGTGAGCGAACCGCTCGCGGTGAACGTGCCCGTATCGGGCGAACTGCCGGCCAGCGCCAGGGTGGCAGGCCCGGAAAATACGGTGGTCCCAGATACGGTGACGGAGGCATTCGTCACCGTAAACGTGAAGCTCCGTGTATCAGCCGTGCCGGAAATGGAGAAGCTGAGCGTCCCGCCGGAAAGCAGGGGTCCCGTAAGCCCTGACGCC
>Ga0209039_10002250_pt1 | contig 16710 bp, 10 predicted proteins | sample BogFormECP12_OM1_FD_188238 | JGI IMG/M metagenome (GOLD analysis project Ga0209039, IMG submission 188238) | Bog forest soil microbial communities from Calvert Island, British Columbia, Canada - ECP12_OM1 (SPAdes) (version 2) | ecosystem: Environmental > Aquatic > Freshwater > Wetlands > Bog ... | reverse complement strand
CACGCAGTACCCTTGCCAGTTGAATCCCAACAACCCGCTTGCCGGTCCTCCCCCTACCGGCTACGGCTCTACTGACTGCAGCCCTACTGGGCCCGCCAACGCCGTGAACCCGCTCGGCCTCGTCGTGCCGGGAGACAAGGGCATTCCTCCCGGGATGACCCAGACCTACTACAAGGCTTGGGCGCCCCGTATCGGCATGGCCTGGAGCCCGAGCGCCAGCACGGGTTGGCTGCATAAGATCACGGGCGATCCCGGTACGTTCACCATCAAGGGCGGCTTCGGCCTCTTCTATAACCCGATTGAACAGTTGGTGCTCGAGCAGTTCGGCGCCGAGCCTCCTTTTGGCGGCAGCAGCACGATCTACAACACCAACTTCAACACTCCATTCGTCGATCAGACCGGCACCCAGTACCCCAATCCCTTCAACGGCATCATCTCGCCACCGCGGGGCACTCCAATTGACTGGTCCACTTACCGCCCCATCCTGCTCTACGGTGATATGCAGCCGCACATACGGACGCAGTATTCCGAGCAGTACAACCTCACCATCCAGCGCGCTCTCGGTCGCAATATGATGATGCAGGTGGGTTACGTGGGCTCGCAGGCGCACCGCCTGCTGGTCTCACACGATATCAATTACGGGAACGCTCAGACCTGCCTGGACCTGATGAACCTGTCGTCCTACAACAACGATTCCAGCTACAACTGCTCGCAGAACTCGTCCGACAACTCGTATTACATCCCTCCGACTGCCACACTGCCGGCGAACTTTACTCTTCATGTTCCCTACGGCGGCACCGGCGGCAACCCGTTCGTCGTCAGCGGTGGCCCCAACGGCACACCGCTATCGGCAGTTGCGCCCAACGGCATAACTCTGGTGGGACTGCGGCGCTATTCTTCACCGCTGTGCCAACCCCTGACCGGAACCGGGTGCCCCGCTGACGGTATCCCCGTCTTCTCCAGCATCTTTGCCGAAGACACCATTGGCAACTCGAACTACAACTCGTTCCAGGCAATGGTGCAGCGCAATTTCTCTAAGGGGCTACAGTTCCAGGTTGCTTACACCTGGGCCAAGTCGTTTGACCAGGGCTCCAGCTTCGAGGGCCAACTCAATCCCGTTGATCCCCGCTTGAGCTACGCGCTCTCCGAGTTCGACGCGCGCCAGCGCCTGGTCGTAAATGGTTACTGGCAGTTCCCCGTCCCGCAGTACCAGGGCACGAAGGGCACCCTCCTCGACGGATGGGCTATGTCCGGCATCATCACCCTGCAATCTGGTTTCCCCATTCGCGTCACCGCAGGCGGGCAGGACAACGAGCTGAACACCAGCTACTTTTTCGAGTCGGCCGGCGAGCCCAACCAGATGCAGCCCTTCAAGACCCTGTCGCCGCAGAGTCACAGCAACTTCTACTTCAATCCCAACACTTTCTCGATCGATCCGAACTCTATCAATTACCTCACCGGCCAGCCGCTGCTGGGCACCTATGGCAACACCCAGCGCACCGTCTGCTGCGGCCCCGGCATCGCCAACGTCGACATGACCCTGGAGAAGGCCACCAAGATTGGTGAGCGCGTCAACACGCTCTTTCGCGTCGATTTCTTCAACCTGTTCAACCACACCCAGTTCTACAACCCGGTGGGCGACGCCACCAGCCTGCAGTTCGGCCAGGTCGACACCACCCGCGACCCGCGGTTGATCCAGTTTGCTTTCAAGGTCTCGTTCTAAAGTGGAGGCCGGGCATTCGCGCCGGCCTCGGATTCTTAACGATTCTTAGGAGAGTTTTATGCACGAGCAGTTGCGCAATGAAATCGCCATTTTCGAACGGCGCACTCCAAAGTCCGCACAAGCCCACAAGCACAACTTGCAACGTCTGCCCCTGGGAGTGGCGAGCAATTATCGGGCTTACGATCCCTATCCCATCTTCGTGAAGGAAGCTCAGGGCGGCAAGTTTCGCGATCTCGATGGCAATGAATACATCGACCACAACCTGTGTTTCGGAGCGTTGATGGCGGGCCACTGTCATCCCGCCGTCATGAAGGCGGTCGAGAAGCGCCTGACCACGGGAACCATGTTCGGCATGCCGCACGACATGGAATGGGAACTGGCCGAAGAAATTTGCGCCCGCTTCCCGGTCGAAATGGTTCGCTTCGGCAACAGCGGGACGGAAGCCACCATGCATTCCATCCGCTTGGCGCGCGCCGCTACCGGACGTGATCGCATCATCAAGTTCGAGGGTGGTTACCACGGATTGCATGACGCCGCCCTTGTCAGCGTCAAGCCTCACGACGACCAGGTGGGCGACTTCAAGGCGCCGAACTCCGTCCCTGGCGGACTCGGTGTCCCCAAGGCAAGCCTTGCCAACGTGTTGGTCGCCAGCTTCAACGATCTGGAATCAGTTGAGTACCGCTTCAAACAGCATCCTGGCGAAATCGCGGCTCTGATTCTGGAGCCCATCATGATGAACGTTGGCCTCTGCATGCCGGAGCCAGGATTGCTCGAAGGCCTGCGCGTCTTGTGTGATAAGTACGGCGCACTGCTGATCTTCGACGAAGTTAAGACTGGCGCAAAGCTGTGCTGGGGTGGCGCGTCGGAGTACTTCGGCGTGAAGCCCGACATGATTTGCCTCGCCAAGTCGATCGGCGGAGGTCTGCCGCTGGCCGCCTTTGGCGCATCGAGAGCGGTCATGGACCTCATCTCTCAACACAAGGTCTTCCACGGCGGCACCTACAATACCAATCCGGTCTCGATGGCAGCAGGCCTCGCGACCTTCCACGACGTGCTCACCCGCGACAACTACGCGCACATCGAGAAGCTCAGCCACAAACTTGCCACCGGCTACCGCGAAACCGTCGCCAAAGTGGGATTGGACGCGTACATAATCTTTGCCGGGGCCAACGGCGCTCTGATGTTCGCTCCGAAAGAAATTTGCAACTATCGCGACTGGCTGAAGGTTGACACTGAATTGTGGAAGCAATACTGGTTCGCCATGGTCAACCGTGGCGTGATGCCTCAGCCTTACTGGTGGGATGAACAGTGGACCATTTCGGTGCAGCACACCGAGGAAGACATCGCCATGCATCTCCAGGTCTTCGCCGAAATCGCGCCTGCGCTAGCGGAGGCCCAGAAGGGGAACCCTGTCGCCCTCGCCGCACACTAACTAGAGTTTTGAACTAGCCGCGCAGCGGCGACATTTGTGTTAGCCGCGGGCGTAAGCCCGCGGTTAAGTGAGAAATCGATTGAGCCGCGTAGCGGCGACACCCGCACGGCGTAAATTGCTCGCGAGTTCGTAACCTGGAACACCGGCAACTGGGATATACACCTTGTCCGCCACCAAACCACAAACCGAAACGGCACACCTCAAACGGGTCCTGGGACGCTGGGACCTCGTCTTGCTGTTCGTGGTTGCGATCGTCAACCTCAACGTGGTTCCCTCGATCTCGGCCAGCGGCGGAATGACCGTCTGGCTCTGGCTGATCTCTCTTGTCTTTTTCTTCTGGCCCCAGGGCATTGCAGTGGTGGAGCTCTCCCATCGCTATCCCGGAGAAGGCGGCATCTACCTCTGGACCAAGAAGATCTTCGGCGATTTTCACGGCTTCCTTTCCGGCTGGTGCTACTGGACCAACAACATCTTCTACGTACCGACGGTGGTGTTGATCTTCCTCGGCATCGCCGTCTTCGCCGCCGGGCCAAGCGCGGTGGGACTCGCCAATAATCAGCTCTTCACACTTGCCACCGCGTTGGTGCTGCTGGTGTTGCTCGCTGCATTGAACGTTGTCGGCCTGGGTGTCGGCAAGTGGGTCAACAACATCGGCGGCATTGGTACTGCCGTTGCCTCGCTGATCCTGATCGGCCTGGGCATCACCATGACCCATCGTTTCGGCGTCAACTTGACGCTGCATGATATGCGGATTCCATTCGACCTGAGCCTGCTGTCGGCGTTCGGTGTCGTCTGCTTCGCGCTGGTCGGCCTGGAGTTGGCATCGATCATGGGCGACGAAATCCGCGAACCCCGCAAGACCGTGCCATTCGCGGTCGCGTGGGGAGGCGTGATCTCCGGCCTCTTGTACATCGGCTGCACCCTCACGCTGCTGATCGCAGTCCCTCGGACCGAAATCTCCGCTCTGCAAGGCATCCCGCAAGCTGTCAGCCGCATGTCTGACAAAGTGGGAGTCCCCTGGCTGGTTGCGCCTTTCGCCTTCGTGCTCAGCATTTCAATCGCAGGAATCGCATCCGCATGGCTGTCGGGCTCTGCCCGGATTCCTTTCGTCGCCGGGCTGGATTCCTATCTGCCCAGCGCATTGGGCAAGCTGCATCCCCGCTTTTCAACTCCTTACGTCGCCCTGATCGTGCAGACTGGAATATCGATCCTCTTTCTGGCGATGAGTTTCATCGGCGCCCAGGTGAAAGAGGCCTTCCAGACGCTCTTAAACCTCGCCGTTGTGCTGCAGCTTGTCCCGTTCCTGTACATGTTTGCGGCTCTCATCAGTCTAGCTTCGCGTGATTCTGAGCAGGCGGGCTACTACAGCAGGACGACGCTCCGCTTCGCTGGCATTAGCGGTCTCACCATGACCTGTCTCGGCACAGCGCTGGCTTTCTTCCCTCCCCCGGACATCACTTCTAAAGGAACTTTCGAGATCAAGATGTGGGTCGGCACAATCGTTCTTCTCGCTCTCGCTGGATTTTTCTTTTTCGTTTATGGAAATCGTAAAACCGCCCCTCAGGTGGATCCCACCCGGGCATAGATTCTTGGAGACGTTATGAGTTCATCGGCTACTACACAGACGCAGACATACCAGATGTACGTGAATGGGGAATGGATCGCGAGCAACAGCGGCAAGACTTTCCCCGTGTACGATCCTTCCACCGAAGAAGTTATCGCCGAAGCTCCCGATTCTGATGCCAAGGACGTGGACCGCGCGGTAGCTGCCGCCAAGGACGCGTTCGAAAACGGGCCCTGGGCAAGCAGCACAGCGCAGGAACGCGGTCGCGTGCTCTTCAAACTGGCCGACGCCGTTCGCCAGAATACCGCCGTCGTCGCTGAACTCGAGGCTCGCAACAGCGGCAAGCCGATCGTCGAAGCTGAGTACGACTTGGCTGACGTTGCCACCTGTTTCGAGTATTACGGCGGACTGGCCACCAAGATTACCGGGCACGTCAATCCTGTTCCCGACAACGCGCTCAGCCTCTCGCTCAAGGAACCCGTCGGCGTCGCCGGTCAAATCATTCCCTGGAACTATCCACTGCTGATGGCCGCATGGAAGCTGGCTCCCGCGCTGGCCGCCGGTTGCACCTGCGTGCTGAAGCCCGCCGAGCAGACGCCGCTCACCATTCTCGAACTAGCGAAGCACTTCGAAGCCTGCGGACTCCCGAACGGCGTGGTCAACATCGTCACCGGATCCGGCGAAAGCGCTGGTGCTCCGCTGGTGCAGCATCCCGACGTAAACAAGATCGCCTTCACCGGCAGCGCGGCGGTCGGCAAGCAGATCGTCAAGATGTCTGCCGACACCGTAAAGCGGGTCACGCTTGAACTCGGCGGCAAATCCCCCAACATCTTTTTCGCGGATGCCGATTTCGAAGCGGCCATCGACGGCGCGCTCTTCGGAGTCTTCATCAATCAGGGCGAAGTCTGCTCCGCTGGCAGTCGCATCCTGGTGCAGCGGCCCATCTACAACAAATTTGTCGAAGCCATGGCGGCGAAAGCCAAAACCATCAAGCTCGGCCCGCCCCTCGAGCGCGATACCAAAATGGGCCCGCTGGTCAGCAAAGAACAATACGACCGCGTTCGCTCCTACCTCGAGATCGGCAAGAAAGAAGCCAAGCTGGCTTCGGGCGGCGATCGTCCCAAGGACATCGCGCGCGGCTACTACGTCACGCCGACCATCTTCTACGACGTTGACAACAGCGCCCGCATCGCCCGCGAAGAGATTTTCGGGCCGGTTGCAGCCGTCATTCCTTTCGAGGACGAAGCCGACGCCGTGAAGATCGCCAACGACACTCCGTACGGACTGGCAGCAGCGGTTTGGACGCGCGACATCTTCAAGGCCTTTCGCGCCGTGAAGAAGATTCGCGCCGGCATTGTCTGGGTGAATCACATGCAGCCTACCTACGTCGAAGCGCCCTGGGGAGGCTTCAAGCAGTCAGGCTTCGGTCGCGAGCTCGGCCCCTGGGGCATCGAGGAGTATCTCGAGACCAAGCAGGTCCACATCAATCTCAACGAACAGCCAATCGGATGGTACTGAAATGGGAGCGATTCGCTTACGCACTGTAGTGCCTGGCCCGCGCTCGCAGGAGTTGCACCAGCGCCGCGAGCAGGCTGTGCCCCGCGGCCTCTCGCATGCCACGCCCATATACGTCGCCAAGGCAGAAGGCGCGCTGCTGGAAGACGTCGATGGCAACACCTTTATCGATCTCGCCGGAGGCATAGGGTGCCTCAATGTGGGACATCGTAATTCCTCAGTTACCGCTGCGATTCACGAACAGGTTGATCGCTTCCTGCACACCTGCGCGCAGGTCACACCCTACGAGGACTACATCGCGCTGGCCGAATCCATGAACCGGCTGACGCCCGGAGACTTCGCGAAGAAGACGCTGTTCCTGAACTCAGGCGCGGAGGCCGTCGAGAATGCAGCGAAGATCGCGCGCGCGTACACCAGGCGGCCGGCGATTGTGTGTTTCGAAGACGCCTTCCACGGTCGCACCTTGCTTGGAATGGCGCTGACCAGCAAGACTCATCCTTACAAGGCTGGATTCGAACCCTTCCCCAGCGACATTTATCGCATTCCGTACGCCTACTGCTATCGCTGCTCGTACGGCAAGACTTACCCCGATTGCCACGCCCACTGCGGATCGCAGGCCTTCGACGAATTCTTCCGACGCCATGTCGCGCAAGAGACCGTGGCCGCGATTATCGTCGAACCTGTCCTCGGCGAGGGCGGCTTCGTGGTTGCGCCCGCGGAATTTTTCGCCGGACTACGGTCCATCTGCGACAAGTACGAAATCGTTCTGATCGCCGATGAAGTACAAACTGGCTTCGCCCGCACCGGCGCAATGTTCGCCTGCGAGCGCTTCGGACTCGTCCCCGACATTCTCGTCACCGCCAAGTCGCTGGGAGGCGGATTGCCGCTCGCCGCCGTCACCGGCAAAGCCGAAATTATGGACGCCGCGGGTCCTGGTGGACTAGGCGGCACGTTTGCCGGCAATCCCGTTGCTTGCGCTGCCGGAATTGCCGTGATCGACGCCATCGAAAAGCAAAAACTCTGCGAGCGGGCCGAGCACCTGGGAGAGCATTTCCAGCGACGCGCTCGCAATTGGCAACGGCGCTGGCCCATCATTGGCGATGTCCGCGGTTTGGGCGGTATGTGCGCCATCGAACTTGTGCAGCCTGGCACGCGCCAGCCTGCCGCGGACGAAACCAGCAGGATCACTCGTTACTGCTACGAGCACGGCGTGGTCTCGCTCTCCACTGGGTCGTTCAGCAACGTAATTCGCGTGCTGATGCCCCTGGTGATCACGGATGAGCAGTTCGACGAGGCGCTGGATGTGTTGGAAGCTGCGATCGCCGGCGCCGTCGGCGCGAAGACCGAGCAGGCTCAGGCCGTGCATTCGTGAATGAGAGGTCTTAAGACGATAAGTGCCGCTGTTCGATTCTTCGAGGATGTGCGAACGACCTGACGACCGAGCCCGAAGGGCGCCATTTGCTTTAGCCGTGGGCGAAAGCCCGCGGGAGCGACGAAAAATACGCCGGAGCCGCGTAGCGGCGCCACAATAGAGGCTTTATGACCACCACCGCACCCACCCAAATCGCCAACGTCCTGAATTACGTCGGCGGCGAATGGCGCAAAAGCGCCGCAAAAGAAACGCTCTGCGTGGTGAATCCCGCAACTGCGGAAGTAATCGCGCGCGTACCCATGTCGACTGCCGCCGAAGTGGATGCCGCTGTCGAGTCCGCTGAACTGGTGAAGAACCCGTGGCGCCGTACGCCTCCAGGCGAGCGGGTGCAGTACCTATTCGCGCTCAAGCAGCTTCTCGAAGACAACATCGACGCGTTGGCCCGTACCGTAGTGATGGAGAACGGCAAGACCCTCGCCGAGGCCAAGGGCGAAGTGCGCCGCGCCATCGAGAACGTCGAGGTCGCCTGCGGAATTCCGATGCTGATGCAGGGCTACAACCTCGAAGATATCTCCGAAGGCATCGACGAAACCATGATCCGCCAGCCCGTAGGCATCGTCGCTGCCATCACGCCCTTCAATTTCCCGGCGATGATTCCTTTCTGGTACCTGCCCTACGCCATCGCCTGCGGCAACTGCTTTCTGCTGAAACCATCCGAGAAGGTGCCGCTCACCATGCAACTGGCGTTTCGCCTGCTGGAGCGACTGGATCTCCCCAAGGGGGTCGTCGGTCTGATCAACGGTGGACGCGAAGCGGTTGATGCGATCCTCGACCATCCTAAAATCCGCGCCATCAGTTTCGTCGGCTCCACGCCTGTCGCCAAGTACATCTACTCGCGCTCGGCCGCCAATGGCAGGCGTGTGCAGTGCCAGGGCGGAGCCAAGAACCACGCCATCGTGCTGCCCGACGCCGATCTCGACACCGCCACCAAGGTCGTTGGCGAGAGCGCCTTCGCCTGCGCCGGACAACGCTGCCTGGCCGTCTCGGTAGCGATCGCGGTGGGCCATGCGCAGAAGAAGTTCCGCGAATCCATCGCCGACCTCGCTGGATCAATCAAGATGGGCTACGGACTGGACGAAGGCGTCCGCATGGGCCCCGTGATCACGGCAGACAGCCGCACCCGTATCGAGGGCCTCATCGCCAAGGGAGCCAGCGAAGGAGCGAAGGTCGTATGCGATGGGCGCGGCGTGAAAGTCTCGAAGTACGAGTCGGGCAACTTTGTCGGACCGACCGTCCTCGACGATGTTCCGGTCGCGAGTGAGTTGTCCGCGACCGAAGTGTTCGGGCCAGTTCTCAGCCTCGTTCACGCCAACACGCTTGAAGACGCCATCGCCATCATCGAGAAGAGCACCTACGGCAACGCCGCATCGCTGTTTACCACCAACGGCGCGACGGCGCGACGCTTCAAATACGAAGCGCCCGCGGGCAATATCGGCATCAACATTGGCGTGGCCGCGCCCATTGCCTACTTCCCATTCAGCGGATGGAAGTCGAGTTTCTTCGGCGACCTTCACGCTCAGGGACGTGACGCCATCGAGTTCTACACTGAAAAGAAAGTAGTCATCGAGCGCTGGGCGTAAGGCAGAGCCGCGCTTCAGCGCGGCGTGAATTGTGTTTTGAAAGGGCATGGCTTTAGCCGTGCCGTTAGGGGACCGAAAGAGGCTGGGCTTTAGCCCCTGAGGGAATTCGCTTTTGTCGCTCACGGGAATTGCCGAGACGGCTCTGTGGCAGTCCTGCTGGCGCGATCCCTCGTCGATTGATCCCCGCAGCAGCGGCATATCATAGCCCGGCACTCCGCGTGCCGCGGCGCGTGGAGTGCTGGGTGAGGCAGAAAAAAATCCGAGTCCCCGTAAGGCGGCGGAGGTTTGAACAAATACACATGAGCGACACCGTTCAGCAATACAAAGATTACGTCATCACCAGCTTCATGAAAGCGGTTCAGCCAGTGGTCGTCGAGAGCGCCGAAGGCTGCATCATCCGCGATGCCTCAGGCAAAGAATATCTCGACTGCTTCGCCGGCATCTCCGTGGTAAATGCCGGGCACTGCAATCCGAAGGTCATCGCTGCCGCCAAGGAGCAGATGGACAAGTTGGTGCATTGCGCGTCATACATCTATTACTCTCCGGCGACCGGTGCGCTCGCCGAGAAGATGGCGCAGATCATGCCTTGGCCAGCGCTGCGCAAATCGTTCTTCGCCAACAGCGGCGCCGAAGCCATCGAAGGCGCTATGAAAGTTGCGCGCCTCTACAGCGGCAAGCACGAGATCATCTCGCTGCAGGCCTCATTCCATGGACGCACTTGGGGCACGCTCTCCATCACCGGCAACCAGGGACGCAAGAAGCGCGGCGGCCCTTACGCTTCAGGTGTGTCGTTTGCGCCCGCACCCTATGTTTATCGCTCGCCGTGGCCTGACGATCCCAAGCGCTGCGTCGAATTCTGGGGCCAGACGCTGGAAGACATCATTCGCTTCTCCACGGCTGGGGACGTGGCGGCATTCATTGCCGAACCGGTGATGGGCGAAGGTGGCATTATCGTTCCTCCTCTGGACTACTTCCGCGAGATCAAGAAGGTCCTCGACAGGCATGGCATTCTCTTTATCTGCGATGAGGTCCAGTCCGGCTTCGGCCGTACCGGCAAGATGTTCGCCATTGAGCATTACGGGGGCGAGCCTGACATCCTTGTCACCGCCAAGGGCATTGCCGACGGCTTCCCGCTGGCTGCCTTCACCACGCGCGACGAGATCGCCGCTTCCTTCAAGCCCGGCGATCACCTCTCCACCTTTGGGGGTAACCCGGTTTCCTGCGCCGCGTCGCTGGCCAACATCAAATACATGTTGGAAGAGCGCTTGTGCGACCAGACGCTGGAAAAAGGCGCCTACCTGATGGATCGCCTCACCAAGCTTAAGCAAGCTATACCTTTGATCGGCGAAGTGCGCGGCCTGGGATTGATGGTAGGCATCGAACTGGTGTCGGACGAGAAGCGAACACCCGCGACGGCAGAGGCGGAAGCCGTGCGCGACTATTGCCTGAGCAACGGGGTGCTGATCGGCGTGGGCGGGGTGTATGGAAATGTCGTTCGCGTACAGCCGCCGCTGGTGATCACCCGCCAGCAGATCGATCGAGCGGTAGAGGCCATCGCGAATGCGGTCGAGCAATTGCAGACAATTCATGCCGCAACCGCGACTCGTTAGATCGGGTTTGAATTGTTGCTCGAGTTGGCGGCTTGCGCATGAGTTTCGCAACCGGCCGCCTGAATCCGCCATCTCCATGAATGCACGGTCGAACACCGTGCGGTGAGGTCTACCATGAGTCACACGACATCCACGCCTACCCGCAGCTTCGGCTACTACCTCAACGGCAACTGGAGCACCAGCGGCCGCGAAGCGGTTGTGACTTCGCCTTACGACCACAGCGTGGTTGCGGTGGTTTACGAGGCTTCGCGCGACGACGTGCAAACCGCTATCCAGTCGGCAGTGCAGGTTTTTTCGGTCACCCGCAAGTTGACGTCCTTTCAGCGCGCCAGCATCCTTCGCAAGATCGCGGAGGGTGTCAGACATCGCCGTGAAGAGTTTGCCCGGACCATCTGCCAGGAAGCCGGCAAGCCGATCAAGACTGCGCGCATCGAAGTCGACCGCGGCATCTACACCTTCGAAGTAGCCGCCGAAGAAGCCAGCCGCATCTACGGTGAGTACATCCCACTCGACACCTTGGAAGCCACTGCCGGACGCTGGGGCCTGGTGCGCCGTTTCCCTCTCGGCCCCGTGTTCGCGATCACGCCGTTCAACTTCCCGCTGAATCTTGTCGCCCACAAGGTTGCGCCCGCCATCGCCGCGGGGTGCCCACTGATCCTGAAGCCCGCGCCGCAGACCCCCGTTACTGCGCTGATGTTGGCCGAAGTCGTGCACGATGCCGGATGGCCGGAGGGTGCGCTGGCGGTCATGCCGCTCACCAACGATGATGCCGCGCTGCTGGTCGCCGACGACCGCATCAAGCTGCTGACCTTCACCGGCAGCGCCGCCGTTGGCTGGGCCTTGAAAAGCAAGGCCGGCAAGAAGCGTGTCACGCTGGAACTCGGCGGCAACGCCGCAGTCATCGTCCACAGCGATGCCGATCTTGCCTACGCCGCGCAGCGCTGCGTCGTCGGCGGTTTTTCCTACGCCGGACAGACTTGCATATCTGTGCAGCGCATCTTGGTTCAACACTCTGTCTTCGATCGCTTCAGCAAGCTTCTGGTGGAGGGGGTGCACAAACTCAAGCTCGGCGATCCTATGCACGACGACACGGACGTGCCGCCGCTGATTCGAGAGCAGGACGCCGTCCGCGCAACGCAGTGGATCGACGAAGCTGTGCAGGGTGGCGCGAAACTACTATGTGGGGGCAAACGGAAGGGTGCTTTTGTTGAGCCAGCCATATTAACCGGGACCGTGCCGGAAATGCGAGTGAACTGCGCCGAGATCTTTGCGCCCGTTGTGACCGTGGAGCCTTACGAAGATTTCCACGATGCCTTGCGCCAGGTCAACAACTCCAGTTACGGCTTGCAGGCCGGAGTGCTCACCCGCGATGCCGGACTCATCCAAATGGCTTTTGAGGAACTTGAGGTGGGCGGCGTGATTGTCGGCGACGTTCCCAGCTTCCGCGTTGACCAGATGCCGTACGGCGGGATCAAAGACTCAGGCCTGGGCCGCGAGGGTCTGCGCTACTCCATCGAAGACATGACCGAGCGCAAGCTGATGGTCATGGCCTTGCGCTGAATCCTGACTCGCACAAAGAAAACGGCGCGATAGCCCATGGCTTTCGCGCCTAGATTTTCGCGTCGGAACTTTTTCTACGGCTGGCTGCCCACAAATCCTGATGCTTCAGCCTCGGTGGCTTCACTCGCCTCCGAATTGCTCCTAGGCACCGTAGTCTTTTCGGAGTACTGCTCAAACACCACAACGTGCAGAACCGGCTGCCGCTCCTCGATGGGATTAACTAGTCCCTTTTGCTGCAGGGGCTGCAGGTAGGCGCGAATCCATTGGTACTGCGTGTTGCTCAACCCGCGGCGGGAGAGATCCACTGTAACGCCCGCCAGGTGCGTCGAAGCCGTGTCGCCCTCTGCAGGCGCTGCAAAACGATTCTGGCGATGAAGCGTCCGCTGCTGATCAGCGGTACGAACCAGGGAATTCACCTGTAGCGGTGCATGGAACACTTCATAGAAGGCATGGCTGATGTCTTGCAGAAAATCGCGAGTCCACGGACGGCAATAGCGGTGACTTTCCGTCAGGTTTTCCGCAATCTTCAACTCATCCGTCTCACCGACCGGCACCAGATCATTGGACATCTCTGACTGCAACAGCTCGTACTCATTGTTCATGCGAGGCAGTTGCTGGCGATCAAGCTCAGCGTTCTGCTCTACCAGCAAGTCATGGGATCCAGGGAACATCGGGTTCCACTTGGAGTACTGAAGGCGATGTAGGGATCGAGCGACTGAAGACTTGGAAATCGTGCGGTGAGCGGTGCGCTTTTGTGTCGTGCGGACGGCGGCAAACGAAGAGGAGCTCAGCATCAGGCCCACGAGACAGAGCACGAGGGCGTGCCACCGCGCTCCAGCGCGGGGCTGTCCGGTGATGATCGATTGGCCAGAGAACAAAATTTCTTGCAGCGGTCGCACTCTCATGACTCGGGGGTTAGGAGCTTTCTTGAGTCTGTGACTATTGCATTAAATCACATAACTAGCTAAAGAACCAAGCACATCTCCTACAAAAGACTACCCCAAAAGTGGCACGTATGGCATCCTTCCTCAAACTCGCAAGGTCGGAACGTCCGGCATTGGCCGTGATCGCCCGTCAGCACAAATCTCAATTATCCCCGGTAAATCATCTCCGTCATGGTGCAGTCATCGCTGAGCGGGGTGTTGCCGCGAAACTCCGTAACGGCGCGCTCGATACCGATGAAGCCCTCCGCGCAACACTTTTCAAGACGATCGGGGCCGAAGAACTCGCCGCTGTCGTCCTCGGCCTCGGTTACGCCGTCGGTAACCACGATCAGCCGGTCGCCTGGCTTTAGTTGGCGCATGACGGCGGTGTATTTTACGGCTGGAATCAACCCCACCGGCACATTGCCTTCTTCCACCCTGGTCACGGTATCGCCGGACACAAGAATGGGTTGGACATGTCCGCAATTGATGAGCTCGAGCTGTCCGTCCGGATACAGCCGGGCGATGACCAGCGTCGCGTATTTCTGCCCGCCGATTTTTTCGAAAAGGAATCGGTTCACCACTCCAATCATCTCGGGCAACGAAAAATCCTCAGACAGGTGGGAGTACAGCATGCCCTGCAGCGTAGAAGCGACCACAGCTGCCGACACACCCTTTCCCGACACATCGGCAACCACCAGCGACAACCCCTTCTCCGTGTGCACCATGTCGAAGAAATCGCCGCCAATATCTTTGCATGGATAACTCACCGCATGGACCTTGGCATACGGCACTTCGGGCACGGTCACGCTCATCAGGCGCTGCTGGATTTCCGCCGCGATGGCCATCTCCTGCTGGACCCGCCGCGCGGCTTCTTCCGCCTGCACCAGCGCAGCATTTTCCACCAGCGTCGCCGCCCCACTGGCGATGGTGCGCAAAATGTCCTGGCTCACCGACGAGAGCTTCCCTGAAAGAAAATGGGAGTCGAGATAAAGGATGCCTTGCAGCTCCGCCCCACCCGTCTTCGACTCCTCAACTGTCTTCTCCTGGATGTTGGTTTTGCGCAGCGGAATGCAGATAACGCTCTTGAGATTTTGCGCTACCACGCTCTCCCGGTTCGACAGCTTTTCGCTTTCGGAAGTGTCGGTCACCAGGAACTCCGACGCGCTCCTTGCGGCATCCCGCAGCACCGACTTCGAGATTGTGCTGTCGTCGTTGATGATCTCCCCGTTTTTATCGCGGCCTGCGGCCATGCGCAGTTCGCCCAGGGGGTCGCGCAGGAACACAAAACCTCGTTCCGCCTTGGTCAGACGCAAGGAAGCTTCCAGCAGGGTCTGCAGGACGTCATCCAGCACGCCCGTGCTGTTCAGCTTGCGTGCCGCCTCGAGAAATACATTCAGCATCTCGAAGTCGGAACCCGCTCCGCTGCTGGGTTTCCAGGAGGAAAACTGGTTGACTAACTGTTGCACTGCGCTCGAATTCGAGCGGTCAGGGTTGAATAGCACGAATGACGCGCCCAGCACCCCGAATTCGAGACGGTCGTTGCGCACCAACTTGCGGCGCGTGGTACGCTCGCCGTTGACAAATGTGCCCTGGCGGCTGTTCTGGTCCTCGATGTAGATTCCGTCATTCTCGCGCATGAATACCGCATGCTCGCGTGACACGCGCGGATCGGTCAGTACCAGGTCGCGGTCGGTTCGGCGGCCGACCGTAAACGGGAAGTGGTCCAGCACAATGTTGCGACGGTCTGTGCCTTCGACCACGACCAGGACCATCGGGTCGCTGCCCGTCGAAACGTCGAGCTTGCGCATCCAAATTCCAGTTGCGCCCATCTTCGGGTTCTCCTCCTGATCGTCCCAGACAAGACTTTACGAGATTCGCTGCAAGGACTATATTCCAAACGCAAACCAATCATCCAGTATAGTTCCCTTCCCCAAAACGGGACGAGCCGCCGACACCGTCGTCATTTTCGCCCGCAACCGTTTCCTTCGCTGTCGTAAACTGGCTGGCGAATGTTCATGCGGGACGCGGGCCCTGCTGCGAGCCGCACGCATCCAATCCAGGAAGGAGAACCCTTGTGAAAGCTCTACTACGTAACCTGATTCCGGCCGTGGCAGTTCTGTTTTTGATGCAACTGGCGTCAGCGCAAGTTCCTCATCTAACCCCTTTTTCCGCTGATATGGAGATGAGTTCGACGCGTGCCGATCGCGGGCCCCGCGATATGGAAGGCAAGATCTTTGTTGCCAGCGGTCACATGCGGATGAACATGGATTCCGCCGGACACCAAACCGCCATCATCACCGACTTGGCTACCAAGACCGTCGACATCTTAATGCCGCAGCAGCAGATGTATATGGAACATAAGGCCGGCGAGACGCCGGGCCGAGGGCCTGGGAGCATGACTCGGGATCTCAAGCCCTACGACCCGGAACATCCCTGCGCCACCCAGCCCGATGTGACCTGCAAGAAAATCGGTGTCGAAGAAGTCAGCGGCCACACCTGCGATCATTGGGAGATCACCGACAAGCAGGGTAAGGTCGCGAATATCTGGATCGGCCAGAAGCTGCACTTTCCCATCAAGACTGTGTCTCAGGACTCGACGTTACTTTTGTCAAACATCAAGGAAGGCGAGCCTGACGCCAGCCTCTTCCAGATTCCGGCTGGATTTCACAAAATAGACCTAGGAGGCATGATGCCTCCAGGTGGCGGAGGTCCACCGCAGCAGTAACCGCATCGTGCGCCGGCGGCGGCCTGACTCGCCGCCGGTCATCCTCACCTCTGGTCCTCCCAAATCGAGAAAAATCGATTCCCTAAAGGACTTCCGGCCATTTCGGGCTTGCCATCCCCACGTTTTTCCTATTCCATAAGACCTGCATCTAACTCCGGCGACGTTGGCCATCTTAGGAGCCCGCATGGATCGCAGAAAATTCCTTGGCGTAACCGCTGGCGGTTTAGCCGCCACGTTGCTGGCCAGAACAAATCTCCAAGGTGTAGCTTTTCCGTTCGACCAGGACAACAAGTTCCAGCCTGACTATCTTCCCTTCGCTCCTGGCGTTCCACCCGAGCCATACCAGTTTCCCAAGAACTTTCTCTGGGGCTCCGCCACTGCCGCCTACCAGGTGGAAGGCGCATGGAAGGCCGACGGCAAGGGCGAATCCGTTTGGGACCGTTACGCCCACACCGTCGGCAAGATCAAGGGCGCCGCCACCGGCGATGTCGCCTGCGACTCCTATCATCGCTACAAAGCAGACATTGCGCTGGCAAAATCGCTAAACCTGACCAGCTATCGCTTCTCCATCAGTTGGCCGCGAATTCAGGCGAACGGCACCGGCGCCGCCAACTCGAAGGGCCTCGACTACTACAAGCGATTG
>Ga0209039_10002249_pt1 | contig 16715 bp, 16 predicted proteins | sample BogFormECP12_OM1_FD_188238 | JGI IMG/M metagenome (GOLD analysis project Ga0209039, IMG submission 188238) | Bog forest soil microbial communities from Calvert Island, British Columbia, Canada - ECP12_OM1 (SPAdes) (version 2) | ecosystem: Environmental > Aquatic > Freshwater > Wetlands > Bog ... | reverse complement strand
CGGGATCCTCGCACTCGCGGCTGCACGCATGGGAGTCAAACGCGTGCTGGCCGTCGATAGAAACCGCTTGGCTGTCCAGACAGCTATGGATAACGTGAAAGTTAACGCGCTCGATTCCGTGATTCGTGTTCAAGAGGGGGAGGCCAGGTTGTTCATTGACCAACCCTTTGATCTCGTCACTGCAAATCTACCTTTCCATGTATTGAGGGAGCTTATCCCCTTGAAAGGGGCGGCTCTCCATAGATTCTGGATCGTGTCAGGAATCAACGAGCAACAGGGAGAAACGCTCAAGGAACTCTTTTCAGACCTGGGATACGAAACCTGCCGCCATAGCGTGGATCCTCCGTGGGTGACCTTCACAACTGCCAAGCGATGTTCTATAGAGTAATACCAATTCGCTTTCAAACAAGTGACATCCTGTTCCCGGTGAGACAGTCCCGCCTGTGGCGGGATTGCCGGTCTCTTTCAGGCAGGCCGGACGCCTGCCCCGCCATTCCTTGTCTAGGGCTGTCGCCTGTTTGATGACGCATTGGTATGAAACGAGTTGCGTCATCAACGGTTCTGAATTGCGCGGCGGGACCAATGAAGGAAACCCGCGTAGCTCAGTGGCTTTGACATAGCATTATGGAGAAAAGATTGATGGAAAACTCTTTTACGCCCCCTCCGGTTGACGGAACATGGATCACCCAAACAGAAGACGGGCAACCGAATGTGCCGGACAATCCTATTGTGGGATTCATTGAAGGCGATGGCGTAGGCCCTGACATCTGGGCTGCTTCGCGTCCGGTAATCGATGCAGCGGTACTCAAGGCTTGGAGTGGCGCTCGCCAAATACAATGGTGGGAGATACCGGCGGGAGAAAAGTCCCTGCACGATTACGGGGAACACCTCCCTGACCATTCCCTGGAGGCTATCCAGCGAGCAGTGGTTGTTATCAAAGGTCCTCTGACGACGCCCGTCGGAGGAGGATTTAGAAGCCTGAACGTTACTCTCCGCCAGAAGTTGGATTTGTACGCTTGTGTACGGCCGGTCCGATATATGTCCGGCACTCCCTCGCCAGTGCGACGCCCTGAAGATGTCGACATGGTTGTTTTCCGTGAGAACACGGAAGACGTGTATGCCGGCATTGAATGGAAATCGGGAAGTGAAGAAGCCGAAAGAATTATCAGCTTTCTCAGAGCCGATATGGATATTCAATTGGACCCTTCTTCGGGCATAGGACTCAAACCCATGAGTCCAGGGGCCACAAAACGGCTGGTGCGACGTGCGATCCAGTTCGCGCTCGATAAAGGAAAACAACGAGTCACATTGGTTCACAAGGGCAACATAATGAAGTTTACTGAAGGGGCTTTTCGGGATTGGGGTTATGAATTGGCCCGGGAGGAATTCTCTGACAAAGTAGTCTCGGAGCACGATCTCCTGAAAGACCTTAACGGGGTAATTCCGCAAGGCAAGGTCCTGCTCAACGACAGGATAGCCGATGCCATGTTTCAGCAGGTGTTGCTCCGGCCAAAAGAGTATGAAGTGCTGGCCTTGCCCAATCTAAACGGTGACTACCTGTCCGATGCGCTGGCTGCTCAGGTGGGGGGTCTGGGGATGGCCCCCGGCGCGAACATAGGCGACCGCTGCGCGATCTTTGAAGCCACGCATGGCAGTGCGCCGAAGTACGCTGGGCTGAACAAGGTGAACCCAGGCTCTTTGCTTCTGTCAGGCGCCATGATGCTTGAACACATGGGCTGGGAGAAGGCTGCGGTGCTGATTGTAGCGGGCATCTCCGGGGCGATTCAGAGGGGGACCGTCACCTACGACTTGGCTCGACTGATGCCCGGCTCCCGGGAAGTCTCCTGTTCCGGCTTTGCCTCTGCGGTAATTGAACGAATGGAAGCGGATTTTTCATAGCAGATGAAAAAGCCAAGCATTTCGGAAAACAGCGAGCCATCTCTTTGCAATGACCAGTCCAAAACTAGTCCCACACAGGGATTTGCCAACAAGGCCGGTAAAAAGTCTTGACTCGATCGTACCTCCTCGAATATCCTCCTCACTCACCGCGCTCCGGAATATTTTTAGTTTTTGTGTTTGTGCATGGAGGGTTGAGGGTTACCCCGTCCCGGGAGATACTTTCTCCGGTGGGCGGTCTTTCGGGACGGGGCATACAAGACAGGCCGTGATTCTTCTCAGATTAACCTGCCGATCTAAGGTGATGATCCATCCACCACACGTGATATGTTGTGACCGGTGCCCTTTCCGAGGGAGGTAACCTATGATCATCACTCGTACGCCGCTTCGTGTGAGCTTTTGCGGAGGGGGGACGGACCTTCCCGCATACTACCTGTGCCAACAGGGCGCGGTGGTCAGCACGAGTCTCAACAAATACGTGTATATTACCGTTAACCGGCTGAGCCGCTACTTCCGTCACCGCATTTTGCTGAAATATTCCCATTCAGAACTCGTCGATTCGGTAGAAGAGATCTCTCATCCTATCATTCGGGAAGCCATGAAAATGACCGGAGTGGTGGACCGAGTCGAAATTACCTCCATGGCCGACATACCCGCGGGCACCGGCCTAGGCTCTTCGAGTTCTTATGCCGTGGGGCTTCTTCACGCTTTGCACACGTTCAAAGGTGAGTACGTCTCCGGGGCACAGCTCGCAAGGGAGGCATGTGAAATAGAGATTCAACGGTTGGGTGACCCTATAGGCAAACAGGACCAGTACATTGCCGCGTATGGCGGGATATGCCACATCCGCTTTAATCCGGATGAGACAGTTTTCGTAGACCCCGTCATCTGCTCTCACGCCACCAAAATGGCCCTACAGGCCAATCTTCTCATGTTTTACACGGGGACGGCCCGACGCGCAGGAGATATACTCGAGGTGCAACGAGCGGCCACAAAACAAAAAATGGATGTCCTTGCCCGGATGAAGGACCTTTGCGGCCAAGCCCTGGAAGTGCTCAAGGATGGTCGTTCTCTCAATAGGTTCGGAGAAATCCTCCACGCGGGGTGGCTTCTCAAACGTACACTGGTAGAGACTATCAGCAATGACGCTATCAACCAGTATTACGAATCTGCGCGCGAGGTGGGAGCCATAGGCGGAAAGCTTTTGGGAGCGGGAGGTGGTGGATTTCTCTTGTTCTATGTTGAACAGCAGAACCACGATCGCGTCCGGGAGGCTCTCCGGGACCTTCAGGAACTCCCGTTCATGTTTGAGCCTCAAGGAAGCAAGGTGGTCTACATTTCGGATGACATGTCAGCCTAGCTGTTTCGTCATCTCGCATCCCGTGGAACTTTCCCGAGTTCGCAGCACGATAGCGGAACAAGTGTGGTTGCGCAGCAGTCGCCTAGCGAGAAGACCCGTCTGGAAGTAAGCAGCCGCGAGCCATCAGGCCATATCTACCCACTCAGGCGACTTTTCACCAACGAGAAACACCTCCGTCTCCTCTGGGATTTCAAGCAACGGTTCAATCTTCTTAGAGAATTTCTTTCTCTGTGAAGACTGCTGCCATTCCTCCCAGCGTTTTTGGCTGACCCAGGTGCTTAAGACCGTCAGCTTATTCGGGTTATTGGCGCTCACTAGCGTTTCTCCCGACATGTAACCCTTCTGAAGCGTGGCTAACGATCTGAGTTCCATGAGAAGCCTGGACGCTTGTTTCAAGTTGTCCGGCCTGAAACTTCTGGTGATAATCACTTTGATGGCCATGACATGCCCCTTTCTTCGAGTACCGTCGGCAGAAAAGATTGACCCCCCTATTTCTATATTATTCTAACACTTCGCTTGAGCAAGGGGCAAAATTCGTGACATGGTCCCCCCCGTTCTACAAACCACCGGATGGGTGGATCTGGTAACTTCATTTCAAGCGGACCTGTCAACCAAGAAGAACAGAGTCCCACAGCCTGTTTTGTCCTTGATTTTCATCCTTCTCATCTTTTTCTTTTTCCCTGTCGCTGTCGGCTTTTTCGTTTTTCTTGTTCCTGTCGGAGTCCTCATCTTCATAAACAGAAGCGGAAGCGACCGTGATCACCACCGTACGGGTTGATTCTCGGTTAGGCGGATAATTTCCGGAAATACTTGGTTTCTGGAAGGCCACCCAGCCGACTGGAACCGAACTGGCTGGGTAAGAAATCACCACAACAACGAGGGATAGCTTCAGCCAAGTGATAACCACACAGATAACCGTTAATATTTTTGACATCTTGAAATCCTTCCCGTAACAATAAGATCAGCTCACGCCCTAAAAACTAAAAATCATCGAGACTTCCCCTCCAATCACCGCATCGATGTGTCTATCCGGCCGAACCCCGTAGAGGTTGCCGGGACTCGGAGCGTTCCAGCCGGGGACTGATCGGTCTATGCACGCATAGTTGAACCATTTGCCGGGCTGCCAGAAAGCGAACACGCCGCTTAGCGTCCATCCTTCCAAAAGCTTCCAGTCGGCGCCGGTTGAGGCTTCGTAACCGAGCGCCCCATCGGGGATGTTTGGAGATCCTGCCGCACCATTGATATTCAGGCTTATGTTGCCGTCATTCGGGATTCCATTGAAAGCGGAATCATTTGGAGCGAGACAACCCCACCCATATCCCTTCGCAGTTCTCTCAGCCCAAACCCCACTTATAAACAAATTCAAATTGGAGGCGACCGCATAATCCAAGCGCGCGGCTAGCACCCAAGCGTCTCGAATATAGCCGTTAGCGGACAAATCGTATGCTTTCAGCCCAGCACCGTAATCATAGGCGAGGATATAAGCGTACGGTCGAAACAGTGAAAAATTGCCCAGATGGCTCTCAAAAGTCGGATGCCATACGAATGCAGCAGACTGCTTTCCAATCAACGCACCGTTTCTTCTGTCCGGCCCGGGCAACCAGGCGTGAAGAAAGCTTACCTTGGCAGGGCCGACCATGATTCCAAACTCCGTCATGTATCGCCATTGTTCGATATATCTGGTATTCGGCGGCCCCACTTGCTCCGTTTGCCCCGAAAAACGATCAGTCCAGTAAAGCCAGGCAGCTTCACTATTGAAAAAAAGCCTTCCGTTATTGTATTTCATAAAGGCGGAGCCGTGACATAATTCAGAGTTTTGAGCTAGAAAGAGGTTGCTGCCCAAGCGAGATTCGGGACCAATATGAAAACTTCCGTAATTTCCGATTACTCCGATCGTAACAGGTCCTTCGGAATAGCGGACGAAACCAAGAACGTCTCCGGAAAAAGAACCGCTTTTCTCTGAACGATTGTAATACTGTCGGCCCCCTAAGTCATAAGGATCTATTTGTAAAATGGGCAGCGGTGGAGGAAGGATTGTGGGCGGCCGAGCGGCGCCTCCTGCAAACCTGTACGGGGAGAACCCTATTCCAATGTCCAGAGGCCCGTAGGGTGACACTAATAGGAGGGATTCCGTGGTGGCACTATCCATCCCATCATATTGCAAGCCAGTTCCCCAGAGCCATCGTCTTTTTCCCACAGCAAAGGTCCCCACAGGTGTTTGGGCAGTAACCCAAAACAGGGTCCAATACCCTTCGCTGATAGCATTGTCGACACCAGGGAAAAAGTAAGAGTGGTAATCGTTGTCTGCTGTGGGATCACCAAGCAGGCCTATGCGATACTGACCCCTGATTCGAATTGCCTCGTTTATTTTTATTGTAGGTTGGATCTTTACGTTGAGATTAACCCAGTGCTGGTCCGAACCGGCACCCAAATCTGTGTCCATTAAACCGCCACTCCAGAAATTCAAGTTTGCGGTAGTAGTTCCTAATCCGTTGTCTACATTGTACGGTCCAAAGAATCCCTGATGCCCTGTCTGACTAAACCATTGATAGGTCCAGTTGATTTGGCCCTCCATCTGAAACTCCCACGCATAGGCAGGCGGCGAGAGAAAACAAAAGCAGGCCCACCAGCAAAATCCCAAGGACATTAGCCGAACTGCATAGAGCGCTTTTCGCATAGGACTGTCGCCTTTCAGTGATGTGTGGTTGCCGGGAACTGGGGGCGGGGCACCCTCAGCGATACCGGCAGAGGTCCGCCCCTGTGGGAGATCCATCTGGGCGATAAACCTAAACTTGCAAGAGCGTAATACCCGGTTACTAGCCAGGCATGACAAGAATGGAGCGGTCTGCCACGAATTCCCGTGCAGAAGCTTCAGCAACGGAAAACAGATGCCTCACAATAGCCGGAACTAAAAGGATAGCGAAAGGCCCCCTATTGCCCACGTTCCGTTCCTCCCGTAAGCATAAAGTTCGTAGAACGCATTTTCCCCAATTATCCGTTGGAGGATAGCACATGGAGCGGGGTAGGTCCCCCCAAAAAAAGCACATTGAGATATCGTTTGATCAGTGACGTCATAGACCCGGCTGTATGTTGCAGCGTCTCCCTCTTTTCTCCAGATTTAGGGCTAGCTTAAGAACGAACCTCAATGCTACTGATTGTGGCACCGCCGGAAACTCCCGATTAACACTTGTCATATTTCCTTTGAAGGACTGCAAGACAAGAATTATTGTTATCGTTGAGCTGAGCAACAGTTGCCGAAAAAGTTTTGGGCTACTGTACAAAATTAATCAAGAATGTTCTTGACAAGTTTCGTAGGAAGTCTTAGCCTGAAATCAAAGGTTATGAGGCACTGGTTGCGCTGAGAGTCCCCCGCATGACAAAACTCCGGAAACTCAGACCGACGATATGGATCACTGTCGTGGTCTATCTACTTATTGTCGGCTCGGGTACGGCCATGGCGGGGCGATGCTGTTACTTGGACGGCGGGCGGGGCACCCACGATGGGGACGAATGCGCTCATTCACATGAGCATGCTGCTGTTCCCACAGCCCACGATTGCTCTTCGGAATCAGATCATGCAGCCACCGGCGATTCGTGTTGCAACTGCTCAATTCTTCCGATAGGTGCGGCAAACTCTTCCGTTCTCATTATGGGGGTTGTGGCTTCGTCCGTATGGATGCATGGAGCAGCTTACGCGCCGTGCTTGATCGGTTCACCGCTTAATTCAGGGGTTCGCAGTGTCGGAGGTCGGTACCCACCCCTTGTATCTGATTTCAAACCTATCCTTAACTCCCTTCAGACTGTCTTCCTCCTTATTTGACCATCCTCGAAAAATATCCAAACGCCTAGCTCAACCTTGAGTTTCAAGCCATAGGCCGGTGTGCTTTATGGGCTTGATCTCTGCTCAGACTCGGGGCGTGAGTAACGGCCGTATGGCAATTCGCATTCCGTTGACCAACCGATGCGAAAAGGCGCACCAAAGCCGTGAGCATGGTGTCGGCCTGGGAAACCTATCAGACGAGAGGGGAAAGACGATGAAGAAACTAGTGCTCATCATATTGGCCCTGATGGCGGTCATGATTTCAGTTCCCGTTGCCATGGCAAGGGATGCGAACCAGGATGCCCTAAGACCAGAATGGCGGGCCATTACGGCGCAGCAGAAGCAACAAGAAGTGCGTTTAAAGGCTATCACCGCAGACGCAGCCAAGTTGGTCCAAACTCCTGGCGACAAGGCCGTGGCATCCGAAACAGCAAAATAATCACCTTCGAGGCCCGAGGGGAGCGCAACGCTCCTCCTGCCGGAGGAACCGAAGCGAGGTCAACAACACCATATCCCCGGATGAGGGCATGATTCTCCGGGCATTCCTGACAAAAGGAGAAAGATCATGAGAAAGTTAATAGTCATGCTGACTCTGGCAGCTTTCGCGACTTCGGTTCCGATGGCTTTCGCACTGGACGCCAATCGTGACTCACTCAGACAGGGCTGGAGAGACCAGGTGAACCTGGAGAAGCAACAGGCTCGGATTGAGGGACTGGAGCCCGACACAGTGGTGAACATCAATGTACCTGACATCACGAAACTCGGTACATCCCCTGGCCTGAAAGCGCCAGGTCGTCGCTAAACGCGCGGGCCGGATTTAATAGACGAAGCCAGGGGCGGACGGCTGCCCCTGGCGGTCATGGTCGAGAGCATGAATTAGGCATCAAAAAACTACAGACAAGAGGAGAAAGATGATGAAAAAGCTCATGTTAGTCATGTTGGCTCTGATGGCGCTCATGATTTCAGTTCCCGTTGCCATGGCAAGGGATGCGAACCGGGACGCTATGAGACAGCCCTGGAGAGACCAGGTAAACTTGGAGAAGCAACAGGCTCGCATCGAAGGACTGGGGCCCGCCACGGTGGGGGGCATTGCACCAGGGGCCACCAAACCCGGCAGAGCGCTTAAACTGCGAGCCGAGAGTTGTGCGTGTGATGCGTGCAAGATTTGATCGCCTGAAGCCAGGGGCGGATAGGCTGCCCCTGGCGGCCTTCTTCCTTGGCTACTGCGGTGCGCGCTTAGATAATATTGACCGTTCACTGATGTAGTCTGTCAAAACACTCAGGAAGGTTTGACTATGCCCCAGAAAATCCGGATCAAAGGTATTGCTACCAAGGACGATGTGTTTACGGGAGAAGCGGAATCGCTTATAGCATTGCTGGAAGCCGCAGTAAAAGCCGGTATCGACTTGACGTTCGCTGCACTGGACGGTACCGATTTGTCTTGTGCCAACATGTCCAATGCCAAGCTGAATTCAGCCGACTTGTCGGAGGCGAAACTTTCTAGAGCCAAATTGGACCACGCTCATCTGACTGTCGTCAAAATGGATCGATCCGACTTGTCCAATGCCGATCTCTCGTATGCCGGCTTGATCGGATCCAGGCTGGCCGGGGCTAAACTTGTCGAGGCTATTTTGAGGGGGGCTATTTTAAGCGGAGCAAATCTCTGCGGCGCGGATCTGTCTAAGGCAGATTTGTCCCGGGCAGATTTGTCTAAAGCAACTCTGTCCGGAGCGAATCTTTCCGAAGCTCTTCTCCCTTTTGCCAATATTTCGGGAACTTCTCTATTAGGGGCGAAACTTAACAAGGCAGCGTTGTCGGCAACTGAGCTGTCCAGGGCTGATTTGCCCGGAGCGCAGCTTGCGGGTGCTAATTTGACAGGTGCGAATCTGACTGGAGTCAATTTACCCGGAGCCGACTTGTCGGGTGCTAACCTTGCTGCAGCAAATCTGCAGGGAGCCGATCTCACGGACGCAGACCTATCTGGTGCAGATTTGGACGGCACAAATTTGAATGGCGCCAATCTCAATGGAGCAAGAAGATGAAACCGTTCCTCCTCTTGCCGCCGCGCAGACAAGAAGGTGGCTATGCGGATAGCGAGTTCAGAGCTTACCTTCATTGTTACAACGCCATGTTGACGTATACCACTGTCAGAGGGAAATTGTCGTGAGCCCCACCGCCAACAAGCCACTCCTGGATAACGGGACCATCCTCAGCTCTAAGTGGGAGATTCTTGAACACCTCGCCACCGGGGGGAAGGGAGAAGTCTATCGAGCCAGACAGACTAATCTGGATCGAGAAGTGGTGGTAAAGACCATCTCAACGGAATATCTGGCGGAATTCGGGGACGACAGAGAGGAGGTAAAAACCGAGATTCAGCGGTTCCACCGAGAAGCCATGGCCATGGCTCAGATTCGTCATCCATACGTGATTCAGGTCTACGACCAGGATGCAGCCACAATTGTAAAGGACGGGGAAGAAGTTACCGTCCAATATGTGGTGATGGAATACGTTCCTGGTGTTCGCACGCTCCGCGACACAATGCCTGATGAAGGGTACAAGGACAGCGAAAAAGATCTCCGGCATTGGATTCGAACGTACTTCCTTCCCATGTTTGATGGATTGGAGACGGTTCACCGGCTCGGCATCGTCCATCGAGACATGAAGCCCGAAAACGTTCTCTTGGACGGCTCTACCCCAAAGATTACCGACTTCGGGATTGCGGGGGGACCGCGATGGACACAACTTACCAGAAGCCACCACGTTGAGGGCACCATCACATATATGGCGCCGGAACAATTTATGGATCTCGGGGAAACTGACGGTCGAGCCGATGTTTACGCGTTGGGGAAGATACTCTACGAAGCGGTCGAGGGAAAAATGGTGGACAGCAAGACCGCGTGTCCCTTGAAAGGTGTGTGCCTCTCAAACCCCTGCACCCCGTTCTTGAAGGGGTTGGACGTCATCGTACAAGAGGCTACCGCCGAGGATTTAAAGCAAAGAACTCAGTCCGTGAAGGCTATTCAGGAGGCGCTGGAGCGGCTGTTGGACAAGGCCGAAGCATCGGAGCAGCCCTTGCTCAGAGGTCTGCGCCGCAGGCAAATAATTGCCATAGCTGCCGTATTACTCGTCATTGTGGCCGTATCAAATCTGTATCATCACTTCATCATGACACACGAAACGCCCATGCCCGAACGCATTTCTGCGTCCGATACTTCTCAACCCTTGGAGTCGGATAAGGCGTCCGGTCGGGAGAGTGTGATCCCGGAATACGAGGCCCCTGCCGCGACATTGTCGGACAAGGACGGTTCCACCATGCACTTGGTTCCCACAGGACAGGTCAAATTCCCGGCTTATATAGGGGCCGAGGGGACTCGACCGCTTGATGTGCCCGCATTCTATATGGATGAGACTGAGGTCACTAACTACCGGTATGTGGAATTTCTGAACCAAGTGCTTTCAAGACTCGAAGTCAAGGACAGGATGGTTCGAGGCGACGGACAACCGTGGCTTGTTTTAGGGCCTGTGTATGGGGGCTACGAACCGATTGTTTTCCGCAACGGGAGATTTTTGTTACAGGATGCCGCAGGGGCTTCACGGCCGGTGGTAAAAGTAACTGGGTACGGAGCTGCGGCCTATGCCGTGTTCTATGGTAAGCGCCTTCCAACTGAAGTGGATTGGCTCCGTGCAGCAAGTCGGGCAAAAGACTCATTGAAGGATCGTCGTAAAGACAGTCCTGAGCTGGCCGGGGGTACTGACAATCTTGAAAAGGAGATGGAAGCCTGGGTAGGAGCATTCAAACAAGAACCGAGGGAGGGAGATGCATCTCTTAAGCAGAGTCAGTCAACTTTGCCAAAGGATGAAGAATCACCGGATTCGCCCGAAATTCAGGGTCCCTCAAATGTTCCCTATCCAGTGCTTGCCTTCGATCCAAACCTGGATGGCATACGAGGGCTGACCAGAAACGTGAGCGAATGGGGTGTGAGACTTGCGCTTTCACCTAACGGGCAGCCGCAGTTTGTTGTGCTGGGAGGGGTGAGGGGCACTGTGGTGCAAGGATCGACCCCATTTCCCGGCATTGCCCAGGATCCTTCTATGGCATTCGAGGATGTGGGCTTCCGTTGCGCAAGGGTCATTAATGAAAAGCAGAAGTAATAGACGTTTTCGCTGCGCTTTTCGGGGCACTCCGCCCCTCCTTCAATTACAGACCAGGATCACGGTTATGTTGTCCTCGCCACCTTCCCGGTTAGCCGCAGTGACCAGCTTATTGCAAGCTTGCTGAGGGTCGGATGCAGATTCCACAATGGCAAGAATTTCTTCATCCTCAATCATATCCGTAAGTCCATCCGAGCACAGGAACAGACAGGCATTCTTTTCCCACGGCCAGACCGCAATGTCCACTTCGACTTCGTCGGTCACACCCAACACCTCGGTCAACCCGTGACGCGCCTGGTGAGATCGCGCCTGCTCTCTGGTTATGAGTCCCTGTTTTAACCATTCGAATACAAAGGTGTGATCTTCGGTAAGCTGCTCGATTTTCCCTTTCCCAATCAGGTAGGCCCGGCTGTCGCCAATATGGCCGATTACCACCTTGTGATCTGTGGTGAGAGCCATCAACAGCGTCGTCCCCATGTCACTCCACGCGGGATTGACTGAAGCCTTTTCGAAAATTGACCTGTTCGCGTTGGCAAGAGCCTCCCGAAAAACCTCTTCCACCTCTTTTCCTGCCTGAAGCCCTGCCCCAACGAATTCTGAGGTCACCTCCACGGCTATTTTGCTTGCGACTTCTCCCGCGTTGTGACCGCCCATGCCGTCGGCCACGATGAATAATCCTATATCCTCGTCAACGTACAAGCTGTCCTCGTTGCTTGGCCTATGTTTTCCAGGGTCGGTTAGGTACGCAACTTTCAACTTGCTGTCCTCGGGAGTTATTCTCGTGAAATTGTCTTGTGTAGACTGATTTCACCAAAGCTTATTCATATATAGGGCATAGTTCGCTTAACAGACAAGTACTCGGACCTTGTGGGCAGCCAGGCAGGATCTTTGTTAGAATTGTCGTTTATTGTTAATATAGGGGTGTGGTATTTCTCGTTGGCTCAGAAGGGGAAGAAAAATGCACACCGGATACACGAATTCTCTTTCTCTCATTCTAGCCCTGATTACCACTGCAATTGTCTCACTACCACCGGTGACGGCTGGGGCCGCGGAGCCTATGGAGCTTCCCGATGGCTCAAAGCTTGACCTGACCCAGAAGTGTCCGGTCTGCGGAATGGTAATCGGCGGAAAAGATGCGCAAGGTGCGACCGTGACCTATAAGGATGGTCGGGTGGTCGGTTTTGGCGGGGTGGCAGCAGCCGTTTTCAAGGACGGGCATGTGGCGGGATTCGAAGGGGCTCGCTGTCTGTTTATCTACAATTCCGTTCCCGAGAAGTATAACGTCAACGTTGCAGACATTCACCACCAGTATGTCACCGATTTTGTGAGTAAAAGGATGATCGAGCTTCCAAAGGCTTTTCTTGTGCTTGGCAGCAACGTCAAAGGACCCATGGGATATGAGCTTATACCCTTCACGAACAGAGACGAAGCCGCTAAATTCGCATCCGAGACTGACGGGAAGTGGATTGTACAGCTCCATGAGGTGACCAGGGCGGCACAGGAGAAAGCCGACAAGATCGGGGCAGCGGATAAAGGCGGAACCACTGGCGCAGATCAGAACAAAGAATTGACCCCGCCTCTGGAACCAAGCACTATTCAACCGCAAAAAACTGATGCGGAAAAAATAAGAAAGCGTCCGCTTCGACAACGTATCGAAGAGTCCGACCGCTATGAGCCCTCCGTGGACGAGTCCGGACGCCGCGGCGGTGGACATCATGGGATGCACTAGAATCTATAGGATGGCGTCTTGCTCCCATGTCATCGAGCCAGTGCACTCCCTCACGATTGACTAGAGGCTGAGCCAGAGTGGCGATAAGAACACGTTTTCTGATTCTACCTCTTTTGCCTGTAACCACCCTTTCAATGGAGTCAGCTCAGGAGGATTTTTATTCCCCCAGAGACATCTCCTCGGGGAATGGACGAGGTCTGCTCGACTCAGATTAGAAAAGGTCTCCCACAAAAAACTACGCCTTGATCGGAACTGGTGCGATTCTCCTTTTAACCCAACTCAATATCACCCCTGATCATCTAGCCCTTTCAGATAATTGGCTGCTCCTTGGGCTATTCTCTCGGCAATAGAGGTCAGATATGCCGGGCTCGTTAGTTTTCCGCGTTCGCGCTTGTTGCTGATAAAAGCGCATTCTACCAAAATGGCAGGCATTTTAGCTCCCAGGAGAACATAAAACGGAGCTTGCCGTACACCCCTATCCCGTGCCGGCGTGCCGGCGCCTTTTTGATTTAGGGATAGGGAGCTGTGCACAGAGATAGCCAGCTTGCCAGATTCACTCTTCTTTGACGCTACCATCAGGTCAACGAGCGTTGCCTCTATGTCGCTCATTTTCGATGGAGGGATGCCGTTTTCACGTGCCGCAACTCTCATGGCCCCACGCGAGCTGGCCTTGCTGAGATAATATGTCTCAATCCCTTTGGAGCTCGAATCCTCTGCCGCGTTGCAATGGATTGAAATGAAAAGGTCAGCGTTGGCTGAGTTGGCCAGAGCGACCCGGTCTTCAAGGGAGAGGTGTCTGTCGTCTGATCTCGTGAGCACGACTTTTAGTGGGGGATTCTTGCTCTCAAGCGTCGTCTTGAGCCTCTTCGCTATTTCAAGGGTCAACTCCTTTTCTTTGAGGCAACCGTCCTGTGACACTGCTCCAGGATCTTTGCCACCGTGTCCCGGATCTATCGCGACAACAAACTCCTTGGCCGAAGGATTAACCATTTTCTTTGTCGTGAAGCCATCGTTAACGGTTGGGGAAGGGAGGGACGCGCTTTTGACGGAAGGTGACAATTCGTGGCCCGTCGCTTTCGGTGACGGCCCGGATAATGGGCTCGCAAACGTGGAATCAGGCGCGTCTCTTCCGATGCGCAGCGAGGGACCAGATTTCACTGTCGAGACCCTATTGGAGCTATTCGAAGTGGACTCTCTATTGGATTCTAACTTGAAGTTATTGGGGTCCGGAAGCCGCGAATCACTGAATGGATTCCCTATGTAATTGTGCGAGCCCCGAGGCGCCGAGTCTTGTCCAGTGGAAAGGGCATTTGCGGCCTGATCGGCAGCGGCTTCTGGTTGGCCCTTCTTATCCGACTGAGCATGGAACTGCATAGAAACGTCATTTGTTCTCGTCTGCCCTGAATTTACCTTAGGGGAATCATTGGCCTTTTGGGAAGGAAGATCGAGAGCTTTCCGCTTCAAGCTGTGCGCCTCTTTCAGTTCGCGCAAGCCCATGATCAGATATGGCCCTCTGCGATTAAGGTTGCTAAAACGACTCAGGTGGCGAATTGCTGTGTCCAGGTCTCCCGCCTTGCCACTGCGGCGGTACAGCTCTAGAGAAGCCTTTCCCGCAAGAAAAAGGGACCGATTGGCCATTCGGCGGTTTTTTCCTGTCTCATGGATAGACAAGAACGAACGTATAACCTGTAACCAACCTTCCCTGTTCACACCGGTGTCTTTGGACAGTTTTTGTAAGGCACCGTAAGTTTTGGAGAAGGACGGAATTTCCGGAGACGGGGCTGCCCCCGCGAATGATCCGGTCAGGATCAAAATGAGAGCCCCGATAGATCCAGCCATCCTAATCGGAGAAGTTTTTGATTTCCGTGTCAAGTCTGCGGCGTTCACGCTACTCATGTGAGCCGGTTCTGTCCGCGTTCCCGGTTTGACTCCAGGGCAAGGAGTTTGAGGAATTCATTGTGCAGGTCGAGGGCCAATTTCCCGAGCCGCGCCATGTTTCCTCCTCTTCGAGGAGTTCTCTGGCAAGGGACGCACGCGAAGCACCTCGCTGGGGATTTCGTTGATGCAAAAGCAGGATCGAGCGATTTGTTGGTGAAGCTCTGCGGGAATGGTTATGGTACGTTTGAGTAATTTCCAGAGCAAGGGGCACCTCCTCGACGTCGTTAATATGGATATAACATATAAATAACAAGATACTCAATAAATTTACTAGAAATTACATTAAGTAATTCTCTTTGACCCCCATCCGCGCCCCTGCTAGACTCATGCATGTACCATGTTCCTAACTTGCGATCGGGAGACGATCAGCCGGCACGGATACACCACATGCCCATAGACCAAGTTGACTGCGAAAAGGTGATAAGAAAATTGATTTCCGCGAAAGCAGAGTTCGCGGACCTCTTCTTTGAGGAGAGGACAGGCACTACCATTGTGTACGAGAACAGAAAGGTCGACCGAATCCGGCAGGGAATTGACCGGGGGGTGGGGCTTCGAATCATTAGATCGGGCGCTACGTTGTACGCCTACTCAACGGAGGTGACTCCGACCGCCATTGATGAGCTGGTCAGCACCCTTGTCCAGGCCGACTCTGCGCGGTCGGAACCGGCTGGGATGGTCTTCAGGGCAGTGCAGACGGATCAACAGTTTATTATCAAGATTGACCCTGGGGAAGCGGGCCTGAATACAAAGATGGCTCTCATGGCCGAGGCAAATGAAGTTGCCAGGTCGTTAGGCAATGAAATCGATCAGGTGAGGGTTACCTTTTCTGATGAGCGCCGCCGGGTGGTACAGGTGAACTCGGAAGGGGTCAGACTGGATTTTTGTCGTGTAGGACTTGTCTTTGCGGTTCACGTCACCGCTCGGCGGGGGAATCTTGTGCAAACAGGGTACGAACCAGTAGGCGGCCAGGTAGGGCTGGAACTCTTCAAGGTTAAACCGCCGGAAGAGATAGCGTCTGTTGCTGCATCTCGCGCTTTGATGCTGCTCGGTGCGCGGGAGGCTCCTTCGGGTCGCATGCCTGTGGTTTTGCACAGCGACGCGGGTGGAACAATGGTTCATGAGGCGGTGGGGCACGGGCTGGAAGCGGATTTCATCGGCCAGAATATGAGCGTGTACGCCCAGTCCCTTGGAAAAACAGTAGCCGCGGCTGTGGTGTCAGTAGTTGACAATCCTACTCTGCCTTTTCTTAGAGGTTCCTATCCCTTTGACGATGAAGGAACGCCCTCCCAGCGCACGTTTCTCATAGAGAAAGGCGAACTTAAAGGCTTCTTGTACGATCGCCTGAACGCCATGAAACAGGGCACCGTATCAACCGGAAATGGTCGCCGCGAATCGTATCGCCACAAGCCGATCCCTCGGATGTCCAACACACTGATACTGCCGGGAAGGGCCGACCCGGAACAGATTCTCAAGGCTACCCCTAACGGTCTGCTGGTAAAGAAAATGGGGGGAGGCCAGGTAAATCCTGTGAACGGAGACTTTGTCTTCGAGGTGGCCGAAGGTTACCTGATCGATAACGGCTTTCAAGGAGAGCCCGTGCGAGGCGCCACGCTTGTAGGCAATGGACCTCAGGTGCTCCGAAACATAGACATGGTCGCCAATGATTTGGGCTTTGGCATTGGAACTTGCGGGAAGGATGGACAGGGGGCGCCGGTATCTGACGCGCAGCCCACACTTCGTATCGGGACGCCGGATCAACCTGACACCTGGATTACTGTGGGAGGCACGGCCCCATCTTCGTGAGAGAGTGGAATAGAATG
>Ga0209039_10002247_pt1 | contig 16723 bp, 18 predicted proteins | sample BogFormECP12_OM1_FD_188238 | JGI IMG/M metagenome (GOLD analysis project Ga0209039, IMG submission 188238) | Bog forest soil microbial communities from Calvert Island, British Columbia, Canada - ECP12_OM1 (SPAdes) (version 2) | ecosystem: Environmental > Aquatic > Freshwater > Wetlands > Bog ... | reverse complement strand
CAATACTCTCCATCAGCCAAGCACGTTCGCTGTTAATCAGATGTTGAGTCTGGGTCTTAGCGGGTTCAATCATTCCCTCAGCAGCCTGAGCAGCTTTTCTCGTTTCCCACGACTGCCAGCCAACGACTATGGCTGTGACCCCAGCGATGATTACAAATATCCATTGCGAGGGTTCGTTCCTATTTGGCGAATCGTTCTGACCGGAATCATTGTCGGAAGCGGCGGTTTCTCGGTTTGCAAATACGGCACACGCAAGAACGGCAGTGAGCGTACTTGGTTGCTGTTCGTTGGCGCGGGATGCTATCTCGGCGGTCTTCTCTTTGGCCTCGCACCGTGGGGCAAGATGAATAGCAGAGGCCAGCACTATTGCGGCGATAAGGGCTGGTTTCATGGCCACAAAATTGTAACACAAAAACTATTGACTTCTCACAATTACCGTAATACATTAATACTCATGGCAAACGTACTCAATACCGACAAGCAAATCGGCGTGATTAGCGCATTGGCCGAGGGTTCCAGCATCCGCTCAATCGAGCGGATTACCGGAGTTCATCCCGATTACCATCATGGGGTAATGACGGTCAAGACAGCAATCTTACAGGAGTTTAGAAATGGCGAATCCGCAGCAGAAGAAGCCTAAAAAAGTCGGCAGACCGAAACTCCCGAAGGGCGAGGCCAAAGGCAGGATCGTGCCCATCCGCTTCACGAAGACCGAGCACGAGCGGATCAGCAAGGCAGCAAAGGCCAACGATAAGGGCATTTCGGAATGGATTCGTTGCACGTTGTTTGCCGATTTCGAAGGGTGACATGGGCAAATTAGGACACTACCCGGCGTTTGATTTGCCTGTTTGGCAAAGGCTGAAGGCGAAAACACCGCATCCTGCAGCGGCTCGGCTGAATCCGTAAAATCAAGAGGTTCTGGAGGCAGGTCATGAAAAGCCGGGTGGCGCTGTGGGCAAGCGGGGGCTTTCTGGTAGCGGGTTGCTGGGCAGTCTACGCCTTCGTGACACCACCGGATTCTTTTTTGATGAGCCTAAGAGAGCCTGTTGTTCGCGCGATCCTCTATATCAGCTGTCCGATTTCCTTTGTTGGACGCTACTACCCGATCCAGTTCTGGTGGGTGCTGCTGGTCAATGCGGCGACGTATGGAGCGTTCGGGTTGATCCTCGAAGTGTTTCGCCTGAAAACAAAGCCGAGTTTGGGTGGCGTAGTTTCGAGGTGAACCACACGGTCGAACGCATCGGTGCGCTACGTCTACGGCAATTGCGCGATCGTGCACTCGTCTGAGGATTAGGTGGCGTCGCTGTGCTTCTTTTTCAAGAACTTGGCAAACATGCGGTTGGGATCGATCTCAATAAACGTTCCCGTGCTTGTGGCCAGCACTTCGCCTCTGGCGTTGCGTATCTCGGCGGCACGAAAATGTTCTCGGCCGTTCACGCCGACCTCCCAGCCTTCGGTGAACAGCGGCTTGGCGAGCGGCACCGGTCTGATGTAGTTGACCTGCATGGTTGCAGTCACGGCGACAATATTGCGCAGCTTGCTCACCTTTCCCATGGACTCGTCGAGGATGGTTGCGATGACACCGCCATGCGCGTGCGACGGCGGGCCTTCAAAGCGGTCCGGCAGCGTGAAGTGGCAGACAAAGCGCCTGGTTTCCTCGTTAACGTGAAACTCTAACTTTAGTCCGCTCTCGTTGTCGGGGCCGCAACCAAAGCACATGTTACCGTAAACGTGCTGCTTGACCTCATGTCCGGGAACTGGCTTTTGCTGGGTCATGTTACCAAGATGAACCACGCGGCAGCCTCGGCGCAAGTGGGGCCGACTCCGGCCAGCCGCAAGGTCTTCGCAACGAATGCCTGTATGCATGGGGCTGGTCCGCAGATTTAGAAAAGCTTCGGGTTGTGCGGATCGCCGGAATCGATATTGATTTGAAGGTCTTTCTGCCGACTGGCGTACCAGCAAGGCTTCTCCAAGTACTGCGGCAACAAGGAGTGAGGGCATTCGAATGTCTGCTGGCCGCCGTAGCTGAATTCGGTTTTGCCATTCTTAAGCTTCACCGAGTAGTAAACGTCGTAAGTCACGCTGCCAAAGGCGTTGCGGTTGGTGGCCATGCGGAAACGCAGCCACAAGAAATCGCTCCCGTAAACTGCGAGAACGACCAGCACGAGAACGATCAATCCACGCTTCACTGCTTTGCAGGGTATCGCCGCCTCACTTCCGGCGCAACTCAGGCCAATTGCCAAAAAGGGGCGGCGCATCGGTGGGTTGAAAAGTCACCCGGTCACGCGCATCATAGGTCACAAGCTTTTGTGAGGTGGGGAGTGGAAAGGCCCCATATCGCTACTCGGAAGCCCGGAACGAGCGCCCGTCCGCGGCTCAAATTCCGCTTGGGCGCAGGGCCAAAACGCATGAGTTTCTTGCATCCCAAAGCCGACATTCGAGCGCCAAAACCGGCGCACGGGGGTGGAGGCCGCGGTCCGACGGACTACTGGCCCGGAGGCGGTGGCGGCGGTCGCGGAGGCGACGATAACCCGCCCAGCTATCGCGAGCGCCTGCGCCGATACCGCATGCTCATCGCCTTCGGCCTGACTTCCGTGGTCATGATTTTCGTGTCGTTCACTACGGCTTACGTCGTTCGCAAGGCGGGGGCGATTTGGGACCCGGCCCGCAATGAGTACGTCAGCGACTGGGTGCCGACCAATCTTCCTGTTGCCATCCTGCTGGCGAACACGCTGGTGCTGCTCATCAGCAGCATGACGCTCGAGGTTGCCCGACGTCGCGCGGCGGAGGATGTCGTGCTCGCACCCATTGCCGACATTCCGGGTGTCCGCGTCAGCGAGAATCGTTCCCTTCCCTGGGTGTGGGCCACGATTGTTCTCGGCCTGGCATTTCTCGGCGGCCAGTATCTCGCCTGGCATCAGCTTCGCCTCAGCCATATCAACATCGAAACCAATGTCAGCAGTTCGTTCTTCTTCATCCTCACCGGAGTCCACGCGGTGCACCTCATGGGGGGAATTCTCGCTCTGCTGTATGCCGGACTGACCTCATGGCTGCTGCGACCACCGGAGACACGGCGCATCGTTGTCGACGTCACCGCGTGGTACTGGCACTTCATGGGAGTTCTGTGGGTTTACGTCTTCGCGCTACTTTACTTTGCGCGTTAGTCCTTCGCCATCAGCCCTGCAACGCCTGCCGCGTCACGTTATAATCAGAAGTTTCAGCAGTCGATTCCGGAGCCGTCTGTGGGGACGGGTTCACTGGTACGAAGCGCCTGCCGAATCCGGGGCTCATGTCAAACGAAGAGATTGTGGTTAGGGGCGCGCGCGTCCACAATTTGAAGAACATCGACCTGGAGATCCCTCATAACGCCCTCACGGTGGTTACGGGAGTCTCGGGGTCGGGCAAGTCGTCGCTGGCGTTCGACACCATTTACGCCGAGGGCCAGCGCCGCTACGTGGAGTCGCTCTCGGCTTATGCGCGCCAGTTCCTCGAGCGCATCGAGAAACCCGACGCTGACGTGATCGACGGCATCGCCCCTGCCGTCGCCATTCGCCAGAAAAACACCACCCGCAACCCGCGATCGACCGTCGCCACCGCCACGGAAATTTACGACTACCTTCGCTTGCTGTACGCGCGTATTGGCCGTACCTATTGCGGCGTCTGCGGCCAGGAGGTCAAGAAGGACACGGTTGACGAGGTCGCCGACCGGATGCTCGCGCTTCCAGAAGGCACCCGTCTGCAGGTGTTTTTCCCATTGCAGCCGCCGCCCGAACCCTCCCCGCCGGAGAAAGTCAAAGGCCGCCACGCCAGCAAAAAGAAAGCCAAACCGAGCGATGATTCGCTTCTGAAAGAACGGCTCTTTGAACTGCGTAAGCGCGGATTCATGCGCCTTTACCAGGGCGGCCGAATTATCGACTTTTCCACCCCGGAATCGTTGCTGGACGTGAACTTCGCCGAGCCGGTGTACGTCGTCATCGACCGAATTGCCGTCGCGCTGGACGTTCGCGCACGCCTGGTGGATGCGGTCGAGCAGGGCTACCGGGAAGCTGGCGAAGTAATTTTCGAAACCGCACCGCGCGAAGAGGAACCCGTACAGCGCTTCCGCTTCTCGATGCGCTTTGAGTGCAAGAACGACGGGACGCGATACGAAGAGCCGGAGCCGCGCCTGTTCTCCTTCAACAATCCGTACGGCGCATGCCCCAAGTGCCAGGGGTTCGGCAACACCATCGACTTCGATCTGAACCTGGTGATCCCTAACAAGTCGCTCTCGCTGGCCGACGGCGCCATTGAACCCTGGACCAAGCCGAAATACAAGCCGCTGGCGACCGAGATGAGGCGTTATGCTCGCGCGGCGGGCGTTCCGCTCGACGTGCCGTGGCAGGACCTCACTTCCCAACAGCAGAACTACATCATCAAGGGCGATGAGAAATGGTGGGGCGTGCGCGGCTTCTTCGAGTACCTGGAGCGCAAGAAATACAAGCTGCACGTGCGCGTGTTTCTTAGCCGTTATCGCGGCTACTCGGTGTGTCCGGACTGCGGCGGTTTACGCTTGCGCCGCGAAGCCCGCCAGGTGAAAGTTGGAGGCAAAGACATCTGCGCCATATCGGCGATGACTGTGGAGGAAGCCACGCGCTTCTTCGCCGAGCTGCAACTGTCGCGGGAGGAGTCGGACATCGCGGACCGCTTGCTGGTAGAGTTGCGTGACCGTCTGCACTTTCTCAACGATGTTGGCCTGGAATACTTGACGCTCGATCGACTGGCCTCGACGCTGTCCGGCGGCGAGGCGCAGCGCATTCAACTCGCAACTTCTCTGGGATCACGATTGGTCGGAACTCTCTACGTGTTGGACGAGCCCTCCATCGGGCTGCACAGTCGCGACACCGCTCGCTTGATCAAGATCCTGCACAGTCTGCGCGACCTGGGGAACACAGTCCTGGTGGTGGAGCATGACGCGGAAATCATGCGCCATTCCGACCGCATCATTGACCTGGGGCCCGGCGCGGGTGAGAATGGCGGCCGCGTCATCGCAACCGGCTCCTACGACGAGATCGTGCACAATCCGGTTTCGCTGACCGGACGTTATCTCAATGAGGAACTGCGCATCCAGATGCCCGCTACGCGCCGGACCGGTACCGGGAAATCGATCAAGCTGATCGGCGCCCGCGCCCACAACTTGAAGAAAGTCGACGTGACCATTCCTCTTGGCATGCTGGTCGTCATCAGCGGCGTGTCAGGATCAGGAAAATCAACACTCGTCCACGACGTGCTATACAACGCGCTGGTCGCAGAAAAAGGTCAGGTCACGGGTGGCGCTCTCGCTGAGGTCGATCATGTCGAAGGGGCCGATTGGATCGACGAAGTCGTGCTGGTCGATCAGTCGCCGATCGGGCGAACTCCGCGCTCCAATCCGGTGACGTACATCAAGGCCTTCGATGCCATCCGCGAACTGTTTGCCGCCTTGCCGGAGAGCCAGAAACGTGGCTACGCGGCGGGACATTTTTCCTTCAACATCCCCGGGGGACGTTGCGATGCCTGCCAGGGCGACGGAACCGTGACTGTCGAGATGCAGTTTCTGGCCGACGTCGAACTGATCTGCGAGGAATGCAAGGGGATGCGCTACAAGCCGGAAGTGCTGGAGGTGCGCTATCACGGGAAGAACATTCACGAGGTCCTGGACCTGACCGTGAAAAGCGCGCTCCTTTTCTTTTCCGGAGTGCCCAAGATCGTCGAAAAGCTTCGCGTCCTTGACGAGGTCGGTCTCGGGTACCTGCGGCTGGGCCAGTCGGCCACCACGCTGTCGGGTGGAGAGGCGCAGCGCATGAAACTGGCGGCGCATCTTCAGCCCAAGCAACGCGATATCGGACGCACCCAACTCGAACGCAACCGCCGCCACCCACGCATACTCTACATCTTCGACGAGCCCACGACGGGACTGCACTTCGATGATGTCAGCAAATTGCTTGCGGCTTTTCGCCGCCTGATTGAGGCTGGCGGTAGCATCGTTGTCATCGAACATAACCTTGACGTGATCAAGACCGCCGACTGGGTGATCGACCTAGGTCCCGAAGGCGGTTGGCGCGGCGGGCGAGTTGTGGCAGTGGGTCCTCCGGAAGATATCGTCAAGGCTCCCGATTCTTACACCGGGCAATGGCTCTCGCGCATCTTATCCGGCAACGGGAATGCAAATTCGCATGGACGCTGATACTCGAGTCGGTCTAAAGCTGTTGGTCGTCGCGCTCGTTGCAGTCGCGTGGCCGTTGCATGCTGACCAGCAAAGCGCGCCGACGGTCCGGCATCACCGCGTTGAGGAGCCGGCCGACGATGCCGATTCGGCGGAGATCGATCAGGCCGAGACGGCCATGCAGAAGCAGGACTATCCCGCCGCGGAAACTCTGCTCAAGAAAGCCTTGGAGGCCGACCCGAAGGCTTACCGGGCTTGGTTCGACCTGGGGTACGTCTACAACGCCACCAAGCGGGCTCCCCAGGCCATCGACGCCTACCGTAAGTCGGTGGCCGCCAAACCCGACGTCTTCGAATCAAATCTCAACCTGGGCGTCCTGCTGGCGCGACAAGGGGACGCTGATGAAGCTGCGAAATACCTCAAGGCCGCGACCCAATTGAAGCCAACGGCGAATACGGAAGAAGGTTTGGCTCGCGCCTGGTTATCGCTGGGACTCGTGGAGGAAACGCGCGATCCCCAGCAGTCCCTGGCCGCGTACGCCGAGGCGGCAAGGCTCACGCCGCACGACCCGGAGCCGCATCTCTCCGCCGGCTTGCTGCTGGAAAAGCAAGAAAAACTGGACGCGGCTGCTCGCGAGTATCAGGCCGCGGCGGAACTCAATCCCAAGTCCACGGAACCGATCACGGGACTCGCCAACGTCTACTCCAAACAGAAGAATTTCGCCGACGCGGAAACTCAACTGCGCAAGCTCCTCGCGATCGATCCCGGCAATAGCTCTGTCCGGGTTCAACTGGGTCGCGTGCTCGCCGCCCAAGGTAAGAATGAGGAGGCGGCCACGATGCTGAATTCGGGACAGCCCGGCGCCTCCAGCGATCCCCATGCCGCATTGGAGCTTGGAACCCTTTACGTAAAAGCCGGCAACTATGCCGAGGCGGAACGGCAGTTCCGCTCTGCGATCCAGGGAATGCCGCAGGACGCAGAGGCGCATTTCGCGCTGGGCTCGGTGTTGATGAAGGAAAAGAAATTTCCCGAGTCGCAAGACGAGTTGCTCGCGGCGGCCAAGCTGAAGCCGGACAAGGCCGAAGTCTACGGCAATCTCGCAGTCGTCGCCGCCGAGAACAAGAACTACGAGTTGGCGATCCGTGCGCTGGATGCACGCGCGAAGTTTCTTCCGGAGGCTCCCGCGACGTACTTCTTGCGCGCCACTTCCTACGACAACTTGAAAGCTACCGCGAAAGCAGTGGAGAATTATCAGAGGTTTCTGGCTACGGATGACGGTAAGATGCCCAACCAGGAGTGGCAAGCCCGGCACCGGCTGATCGCCATCGACCCGAGCAACGCGAGCAAATACGCCGTGAAGAAATAGCATGCGCATCGTCAGGCCAGTTGTGGTGCTTCTGTTCCTGCTTAACGTGTTTGGGCAGGCCAGCGGCCAATCTGCGGCCGATCTCAAAGCTCGTGCCGATGCAGCGCAAGGCGGTGAGCGTGCCAACTTATCGCTCGAGTACGCGCACCGGGAGCTCGAGGATGCCAACAACCTGTACACCCAGGGCGACGTCGAGAAAGCCGAAGCCGAGATCCAGGAAGTTGTGGCCTATTCCCACAAGGCTGCGGATGCCGCCAGCTCCTCGGGCAAGCGGCTGAAACAAACCGAAATAGAACTCCGCAAGCTGGAACACCGCATGCGTGACATCGGTCAGTCGCTCAATATCGATGACCGGCCTCCGGTGGAAAAGGCGGTGCAGGAGCTGGAACAGGTTCGCGCAGACCTGTTGGCGCGAATGTTTGGGGAGAAAGCCGAACCGAAAGATAAATCCTGATGAAACGAATCCTGTGGCTCGTCTGGGTAGTGTTGTTGAGTTTTGTGGCGTCCCCCACCTGGGCGCAGACCCGCGATCGCGATCCGCTGACGGACGCGGAAGTCGACCAGATGCGCGAGGCCGCCGACTACCCCAACAAACGGCTGGAGCTGATGGTTCACTTCGCAAAGGAACGAATCGCAATGATCGAGATCCTGCGTTCCGATCCCGCCAGTGCCACCCGGCCGAAGCAAATCCACGATTATTTGCAGGACTTCATCACGCTGCTTGACGAGACTGACGACAACATCGACATGTATGCGTCCCACCACTCCGACCTGCGCAAAGGACTCAAGCTCCTCATCGAAGCGAACAGCGAGTGGCAACTCAAGCTTCGCCAATTAAAGGAACAATCGCCGGCTGAAGAATTGCAGCAGTATTCCTTCGTGCTGGCCAATGCAGTGGACACGGTTGCCGACAGCGCCAAAAGCGCGCGAGAAACCCTGGAGGAGCAGAACAGGCTGGCGGCGGAGAAGAAGCTCAACAAAGACTACTCCGAACGCAAAGATTAGTGCGACGCCTGCGTTGGCCGTGATAGTTTAGGAAAATCTTGCGCGCAGAGATTCAGGAAATCTTCCATCGCTGTCATCGGGAACTCCGGCCAGGCTTCCCTTTACCGGAAATTCGCATCGAGTTCTATCCCTTCGCCAATGTGAACAGCAACATCAAAGTACGTGAAGGCAGGCTTCACGTGCGGCTGTCCGACCTGTTGGAGGGAGCGCCCGAGAGCGTACTTGAGGCCCTCGCGCACATCCTGCTCGCCAAGATATACCGCAAACCGATCGAACCAGTGCATGCGACGCGCTATCGGCGCTACGTCTCCAGTCATGACATGAGCGCCAAGTCGCACCTGGTGCGACAAATGCGTGGCCGCAAACGCATCGGTTCGGCCAAGGGCATCAATTACCACCTCGAGGAAATCTTTGAGGAACTGAACCACCGTTTTTTTCACGGTTTGCTGGCTCGGCCGCGGCTGACGTGGAGCCAGGTGCTTTCGCGGCGCAGCCTGGCGCATTACGACCCCGCCCACAACACGATCGTCGTGAGCCGCATTTTTGATCATCCACTCGTGCCCCGCTGTGCCATCGAGTACATCATGTACCACGAGATGCTGCACCTTAAGCATCCCGTGAAACTGCGTGGCAGCCGACGCTGCGTGCATGGCAAGGAGTTCCAGGCGGAAGAAAAGCTCTTCCCTCACCTCCATCAAGCGAAGGCATTCCTCAAGACGCTGTAAGTCTCCACTTGACGTGCGGCCGTCGCGACAACGCCTGTGAACTTCATCGATCAAGTTTGTTGGCGGCAAATCACAGCCACTGAGCAGCCTGATCCACTAGAATTGAAACATCGTCCACAGAGGTTGCTTGTTTTCGCGATGGAACAGTGGTTGCCCAAGTCCGTCCTCTGCCTGAGGAACTACACACTCCGGGATTTCTTTGCCGATCTCGCCGCTGGCGTCACCGTCGGGTTCGTCGCCCTCCCGCTGGCGATGGCGTTCGCGATCGCCTCAGGACTGTCTCCCCAAGCCGGTATCTATTGCGCAGTTGTTACTGGATTCATCATTTCTGCGTTGGGTGGCTCACGCACTCAGATTGGTGGTCCCACCGGCGCATTTGTCGTAGTGGTCGCAGGAATCATTGCCAAACACGGCGTTGACGGCCTGTTCATGTGCACCATGATGGCTGGCGTTCTGCTCTTCGTCATGGGCGCAACCGGACTCGGCGCTGCGGTGAAGTTCATTCCCCGGCCGGTCGTACTAGGTTTTACCAACGGCATCGCGGTCCTCATTGCCAGCACACAGATTAAGGACTTCTTCGGACTGCGCATTGACCAGGTGCCCGGAGACTTCGTCGGCCGCATGCGCGCGATTGTCGACAACTTTTACACCATCTCGTGGGAAGCCACGTTGCTGGGTGTGATGTCGATCGCTGTCATTCTGATCACCACGAGACTGGTCAAACGACTTCCGGGATACATCGTTGCACTCGTTCTAGGCACGATCGTCGTGGTGCTGTTCAAGCTGCCGGTCGAGACCATCGGAACGCGCTTCGGAGGTATTCCGTCGGGGCCGCCTCACCTGCACCTTCCGCAATTTCATTGGAACCTCGTCCACGGGTTGATTTCACCCGCCATTACCGTCGCCATGCTCGGCGCGATCGAATCTCTGATGTCGGCTGTGGTGGCCGACCGCATGTCTGGCGACAAGCATAATCCAAATGTAGAGTTGATCGCCCAGGGGATTGCCAACATAGCGTCACCCATGTTCGGCGGACTGCCCGCGACGGGCGCGATTGCTCGTACCGCTACCAACATCCGTTCGGGCGCGCGCACGCCGGTCGCCGGGATGATCCACTCAGTTACGCTGCTGGCGATTCTGCTCTTTGCCGCGCCGCTGGCCTCGCACGTCCCGCTAGTCGTGCTGGCTGGGATTCTAATGGTGGTGTCTTACAACATGGGTGAGTGGGCGGAGACGGGCAAAATCCTCCGCCTCTCGAAGTCGGATATTTCCGTCTGGCTGGCGACCTTCGCCTTGACCGTCTTCGCGGACCTGACGGTCGCGGTCGAATTCGGCATGATCCTCGCGGCATTGCTTTTCATCCGTAAGGTGACGGCAACTACCACGGTCTCCGAGGTCACCGACGATTACGTCGAAGCGGGCCGTGCACATATTCTGCAGGACAAGGACATCCCCGATTACGTGCGCGTCTTCCGCATACACGGGCCGTTTCTGTTCGGAGCTACTGACAAACTCGACATGGTGAGCGAACAACTCGACGACCTGCCACCGGTCGTAATCGTTCGCCTGCGCAACATGACGGCCATCGACGCCACAGGGTTGCGCGTGCTGGAGGAGTTGGCCACCAAGCTGCACAACTCGGGACGTTCCTTACTGTTTTGCGGAGCCCTCCCGCAACCCCGCAAGTTGATGGAGCAGGCGGGGTTTGATCAGCACGTGGGCGCGGAGAATATTTGTCCCAATATCGAGGCCGCCCTGCAGCGGGCCGAGGAATGCGTTCGCGAAATGCAAGTGGGTGCCAGTTAGGGTCGCACAGCCTTAAAGCACGCCCTCCATCGGGACCAGCACCAACTCCGACAGGTTTGCATTTTCGGGGAGCAGCGCTGCATACAGTACGGCCTCCGCCAGAATCTCGGGGGCAATCATGCGTTTTCGGGGAGCATCCGGCCAGAACTGGTTCCAGATTTCGGTATCAGTTGCGCCGGGCATCAGGGCCATCACGCGAATTCCTTTGGGGATTAGTTCCTCGCGCAAGGTCAGCGTGAAGCCCAGCGCACCATGCTTCGAAGCGTTGTACGCCGCGAACTTGGGGAAGATCTGCTTCGCGGCGATCGACAGATTGTTGACGATCGTCGAGCCACGCGGCATTAGTGGCACCGCGGCGCGCGCACAAAGAAAGAGTCCCGTGAGGTTGGTATCCATCACCGAGTTCCACAGTTCCAGAGGAGTCTCTTCCACCGGAATCATCGCCTGCGAGATGCCCGCGTTGTTGATTAGAAGATCGAGGCGGCCCCAACGCTTCTTCACCGCTGCAAACACCGCGGTGACGGACTCCGGCTGACACACTTCGCAACGCTCGGCGAGCACTTCGGGACGACGGCGAGCGCTCGTTGCCATCGCGTCCAGTTCCACCTTCGCCTTGGCCAACACAGCGCGATTACGTCCAGTGATGACGACGCTGCATCCCTCCCGCACCAGTGCGCGGGCGACGGCTAAGCCGATGCCACGGTTCCCACCCGTCACCACGGCAACTTTGCCCGACAATCTCCCAGTAGATGCCCGCGAACTGTTGGGACGGCTCTTCGACTTTGTTGGTTTACTCGAACTTGGGCGCTGCTTCTTGGCAGCCATGGATTAGAACCCGTTGCTGTTCTTCTCACGAATGAGAGCGAGAAATTCCTGACGAGTCTGTTGCGCGCGGAAGGCGCCGATCATTGAGGACGTGACCGTCGCGGAATGCTGCTTCTCCACCCCGCGCATCATCATGCAAAGATGGCGGGCTTCCACTACGACTCCCACGCCCAGGGGTTGGATGGCACGCTGAATGGCCTCTGCAATCTCCACCGTCAGTCGCTCCTGCACCTGCAGGCGACGCGCGAATACTTCAACCAGGCGCGGCAGCTTGCTAAGCCCGAGCACCTTGCCTTTCGGTATGTAGGCGATATGCACCTTGCCGAAAAACGGCAGCAAGTGGTGCTCGCAGAGGCTGAACATTTCGATGTCCTTTACGATAACCATCTCGTCGTAGTCGACGGTGAAGAGCGCGCCGTTCAGCACTTCCGCGGGATCTTCGTCGTAGCCCTTGGTGAGGTATTGAAATGCCTTGGCAAACCGCTCCGGAGTCCTCACCAGGCCTTCGCGCTTTGGGTCTTCGCCCAGGCGAACCAATATCTCGCGCGTGAGTTCTTCCAGGCTGGCGCTGGTTAGAGTAGTCTGCGTTTCCATGAGGTCTTTCATCGTTCTCCCAAGTTGATTCGTGGGGACAACTCAGCGGCATGGTGTTTCGCCACCAGCATACTCGAAGCTGTTCTTCGACGTTTCTTCGATGCGTACCTTCTCAAGATGAGCCGAGTGAAAACTTTGCTTCAAAATGTTGTAGATCGCTTCGGTGAGGTTTTCGGTAGTAGGTACCAGGGCCGCGAAATCAGCCAGCATGTTGAGGTTCCGATGATCGAAGCGCTGGAGAACCGTGTGCTGAACGGCTTCATCGAGGTCAACCAAGTTGCAGACCATGCCCGTTTCAGGACTGACTTGCCCACTGACCGTCACTTCCAGCGAGTAGTTGTGGCCGTGTCCATGGGGATTGTTGCACTTGCCGTAGACCGAGCTATTCTGCTCATCCGACAGTCCGTCCGCGTGCAAGCGATGCGAGGCCGAAAAAATGTATTCCCGCGTCAGGTAGGCCTTCATGCTTCCCCGTAGAAATCGACAAACAGATCGGGCATCTCGTGGAGCCGCACCCGGTGCAGCTTCGCGACGTGCAGCTTGTCTGCAAGACGCTGCCAGATGGCAATCGCAATATTCTCGGTCGTGGGAATCCTGCTGGCAAACTCCGGCACCTCTTTATTGAGATGGCGGTGGTCCATCGCGTCAACCACCTCGCGATTCAAGATGTCCTTTAACTCCTTGAGGTCCACGACAAAACCAGTGACCGGATCGATTTCACCCTTCACCGTGACTTCCAGCGTGTAGTTGTGCCCGTGCCCATTGAGGTTGGCGCACTTCCCGAACACGCGACGGTTCTGCTCGTCCGTCCAATCGGGGTTGTGGTAATAGTGCGATGCGGAAAACTCACACTTGCGCGTTAAATAGATCATAGCTTTCACTCGATGAGTGCCTCACAAGTGCCGGCATGCTAGAAGCGCGAAAATGCCCCATTCTGCCGGCATGTGGTTCTGTTACGATTTCGGACTCTCCTTAGCGAGTCCGATGCAGTCAGTCCAGGAGGCGCTGCTGTCTAAACGAACGATTGGAAGCCAGATTGGATAGCCGCCATCGGCGCCATACTGCTTGCGATTTTAGCAGTCTTTCAGGACAGAATTCGAGCGTGGCTCGGTCGACCTAAACTGGATCTGCAGGCGAAAGTCGGACCACCCTTCTCCTGCCAGACAAGCTGGATTTATCCCTACTGGCCTATTCCACACGGCGCCAAGGCTGAGCGGTTGGAACAGTCGTTCGCTGCCCATCTGTGCCAAATCAGACGACGACTTTCGAGGCCACGGCTCCTTTCATAGCCAAAAGAAACTGCTCGGTGATAATTGGTGCGTCAAATCGCTGCACGAACTGCTGTCCGGCTGTGCCCAGAGCCGTGCGGAGCGCACTGTCCGCGTAAAGCCGCTCGAGTGCCTGCGCGAGTGCGTCTTCGGAGTCCGGTTCCACCAGTAGACCATGTCGGGCCACTTCCGGAGTCGCTCCAGCCTTCGCGGCAACAATAGGTTTACCACTCGCCATGGCTTCCAAATAAACGATCCCGAAACCCTCTTGCACGCTGGGCAGACAGAAGACGTCACAGCGGTTGTACTCCTTCATCAGTTCCTGCTGACTGATGTCGAACCTCCAAGTAACGAGTCGGTCAAGTCTCCGCTCTCGGCAGATCCTCTGAAGACGGTTCCCTTCCGGACCACCCCCAACGATGCGGACTTCAAGTCCGGGGATTCGGTCGCGTAAGCGATCCGCCGCTCCCAGAAGGATTTCTAATCGCTTTCGTCGATAAAAGCGACAGACTGACAGCACTACAAACTTGGTCCCATCTGGGATTTCCAGAAATTGTTGCGACCGTTCGCGCCATGCTGCCAGATCGATGGGCTCCGGAACTATGAGTGGTGCCCGCGGGACACCATAACAGCTCTGTATTCTCTCCGCTGCGTAAGCGCTCGTGGTGATCACGAGATCGGCTTGCTGGACGTGCAGTCTTTCGCAGGCTGCCTGCAATCCCATCGTGGCCTTCGTCAGGCCGGATTCGAAACGCATTTCGTCGGCGATGACTCCTTTAATCGATGCCGCGTGCGCCTGCCCTGTTGTCCTTGCCAGCCAGCAACCGTCCATGTCAAAACCGACGACCACGTCGTACTGGCTGTATCCGGAGAACCTCAGCAACTGGTTGAAGAGCAAACGTTGGACGGTGTAGATCGGAAACCGCAGAGTGGGGACGCTTACGTCGACGGTCACCCCGCGACCACGAAGGGAATCCATCAGAGTCCTGATACCCACGAACGTCCCGCTGCCACCGAAAACATTGAAAGGAGTTGCTGTTATAAAGAGGATGCGCATTACTTTTGTACGGGCGCGATCAAGGTGGGATCGCTCTCTGACGCCATGCTTCGGCCTCTCCGTTATTATAGGAGCGTGAAGCGCCGGACCTCGGTTCTAGTACTCGTCTATCTTGCTCTGCTGTTTGCCTGCAACGGCGGTCGGCCGCCCCGTATCGGCGAAACCGCTCCCAATTTCACCGTTACCGATACGCAACGAACGGTCACGCTGAGTCAATTGCGGGGAAAGCCGGTCGTTCTCAACTTCTGGGCAACGTGGTGTCCGCCGTGTGTTGAGGAGATGCCGTCGCTGGTCGAATTGCAGAAAAAGCTGGGGGACAAGGTGACCATCCTCGCCGTTGCCGAAGACGCCGATGAGAATGCCGTGAAGCAGTTCGTGCGAGACCACAACGTCGATCTCCTGACGGTGCGCGATACCAAGCAGTCGGCCAACGCACTGTATGGCACGTTCAAATTTCCCGAAACCTATGTGATCGATAAAGACGGAGTGATTCGCCGGAAGTTCATCGGCGCCACTGACTGGACGACTCCGGAGATCGTGGATTACCTCAACAAGCTGTAGCGTTCAACTCATTGTGACCGAACCTGTGTTTCCAGTGATGGGACATCCCAAAACCGCCGCGTGTCTCCCACTCAATCGAGAGGCGCGACTGAGCGGGGCGCCCGGCACACAAGGCGCGGGAAAGCGGGTCGAATGAGTAGAAATCGCTCGGACAGACGCCCTCGCGGAAGAGTGCCGTCCCCGAGGGACTCGAGGATTTTTATGGCACGCTTTCCCACCGTTGAAACGGTGGGCTTTCTTCTACCGTCCCGCGAGGCGGGACTGGAGTGTCGTGGGTTCGGGGTCAATTGGGGTCCCCGGGATGCAGCATTACCCAACAAAAGGCCCCGCCCTACCTTCGGTAGAACGGGGCACCCAAGTTAGATTTTGCGTTGGCCGGGGCACCCGGCAGCATTCACCAGGAGTCGCAACGCTCGGTTCACGGATTCCGAGTCGCGGAAAACATGAGTGAGTTCAGGCTCGATCAAGACCAAGTTGGTCCCCGCGATAGCTTGCCGGTAGTACTTGCCGCGAACGCCTCCCGCGAGCCGCGTGAGATCGTATTCAGGGCGTAAGTCGTCGTTGCGTCTATTTGCTGATGCCTTCTTCATATTGCTTACGCTCACTTTTGGTCGCCTTTCGAACGCTGATAATCCGCGTGCGGCCTCCGCGCTTGCAATGTGACACTAAAACGACCCGTTGGACACCGGTATTGCCGATCGTGATCCCCCGCTCCTCTGCAAGAGAATGATCGGGATCGGAAAAGGTTAAGGCCAGCGGGTCGAGGAAGACTGTCGCCGCCTCTTCAAAGGATACACCGTGCCGGAGGAGTCTTTTTGTGCGCTTCGCCTGCGGCTACGCGCAAGCCTTCGGCAGAGTGGAATGGGCGGTTGTGCAGCTTACCCACGGCTGAAGCCGTGGGCTATCCTCTGCCGTCCCACAGAGTGGGACCGGAGTGTTGCGGGTTGAGGCTCAATGAGTGCACCTGCACTTCGTGGGACTGTAGGTTCCCAGGTTAGCGTCCAATAGAAGGACGCGAACCTGGGGCACCCGGCCAGTTGTCAGTGAAGGTCAAAAGACCCACCCGGCCAAAATCAGGCCGGATGGGGCACCCGCTTCAAGGTTGCTTGCGGTTCGGAGCATCGCCGGGCGGGCCACCCGCCACATCCGTCGGGAATTCGTTTGGGATGTTCCCATACAAGTTTGCCGATGCGTGTAGAGCCATAAGAGCTTCCGGATGCGCAACTTCGGTTGCCGCAGTTTGGCTCAGCACGCTGAGCAAGTGCTTTGGAGGATCGATCCTCTCGTCTGCGTAATGTTGCGGGTGATTCGTCAACACCAGCAAGTTGATGGGAT
>Ga0209039_10002246_pt1 | contig 16728 bp, 10 predicted proteins | sample BogFormECP12_OM1_FD_188238 | JGI IMG/M metagenome (GOLD analysis project Ga0209039, IMG submission 188238) | Bog forest soil microbial communities from Calvert Island, British Columbia, Canada - ECP12_OM1 (SPAdes) (version 2) | ecosystem: Environmental > Aquatic > Freshwater > Wetlands > Bog ... | reverse complement strand
ACCCTATCGACGAAGCCATTCGAGCCTACCGTCAGTTCGACCTCTCCGCGTACCAGAAGCTGGACGAAGTGCCTTACGACTTTGTGCGCAAACGTTTGAGTATCCTCGTATCAACAGGGAATTCGCACCTCATGGTTACTAAGGGTGCACTGCGTAATATCCTCGAGGTGTGTTCCTCAGCGGAGACGGCTACGGGACAAATCGTGGACATGATTTCGGTACGCGACGATGTCGAGCGTCACTTTGAGGAGTTTAGCAGCAAGGGCTGTCGAACCCTGGGAATTGCTTACAGCGATGTGGGATCTGAATCAACCATCAACATGAAACACGAAGCCGGCATGACGTTTTTAGGATTCCTGGTTCTCTTCGATCCACCTAAAGCCGACATCGTGGATACCATCGGGCTGTTGAGGCGTCTTGGTGTTTCATTGAAGGTTATCACCGGCGACAACCGACTTGTGGCTGCCAATCTTAGTCAGCAGATCGGGTTGACGAATACGCAGATCCTGACAGGCCCTGAACTCAGGCGTATGAGTAACGAGGCTTTGATCAGGAGGGTGGGTGAAGTGGACATCCTGGCCGAGATTGAGCCGAACCAAAAAGAGCGCATTATCCTCGCTCTGAGGAAGGTAGGAAACGTCGTGGGGTATATGGGGGACGGCATCAATGACGCATCAGCGCTCCATGCGGCAGACGTCAGCATTTCTGTGGAGACCGCCGCGGACGTTGCCAAAGAGGCGGCTGATATTGTTCTGCTGGAAAAGGACTTGAGCGTCCTTGTGCAAGGTGTGAGAGCAGGCAGGATGACCTTTGCCAATACACTGAAGTATGTGTTCATGGCGACGAGCGCTAATTTCGGAAACATGTTCAGCATGGCAGGAGCCTCCCTCTTCCTGCCCTTTCTTCCGTTGCTGCCCAAACAGATTTTGCTCACCAATTTAATGACTGATTTCCCTGAGATGGCAATAGCCACCGATAGCGTGGACAGTGAAATGGTGGAGCAGCCCCGGCGCTGGGATATTAAGTTCATTCGCAAGTTTATGCTGGCATTCGGACTCTTGAGTTCGGTCTTTGACTACCTTACCTTTGGCTGCCTTCTGCTCGTCCTTCATTCTACGGTGGATCAATTCAGAACTGGCTGGTTCATGGAGTCGGTGATCTCGGCTTCTTTGATTGTGCTTGTGATTCGGAGTCGGAGAGCTTTCTTCAAGAGCAAACCGGGAAAGTATCTTGTGTTGGCCACACTGCTGATTGTTGTCGTCACGCTGTTTCTGCCGATTTCACCACTTGCGGGCCTGCTTGAATTTCAGCCTCTGCCGCTTTCATTTCTCCTCATGCTGGGCGCAATCTTGCTCGTCTATATTATTGTAGCGGAATTGTTGAAGAAGGCATTTTACGCAAGGGTAAGACTTTGAATGACCCGAGAAGGCTTTTGCGCAACCTCCTGGGAAATTCGCCCAATCTCATACTACGCGGCAGAAGTTCCGCCAGTGCCGGGCAGGCCGCGATTTTGCAGATGACAAGTAGTCACGTGGAAAAAAAGGATCCCATTTTGTGCCGTTTACTGTGGTGTGATATGACATCACGTGAAAGACCACCCTGAGTGTCCAGATGATGCCAGAGGTATTCTTTTTGATGCCTTTCCCGTATCAAGCTTCCTCGTTTCACGGCTCAACGGGTGACCACCGGGTTCTTCATGTAGTGGACTCTGGGTATGGGTCTGCTACTTAACTCACAAGGAGGGAAAAAGATGCTGTACAAAGATGAGGACAAGGTGTGGGGTACGGACTACACGGTGGCTGATATCAAAGTGCTCATGGCCGATGGAGCCGTACCAACGGACTTCATCGAAATTCTTCCTAACGGTGCTCTGCAGATTAGCGCCTTTGTTATCGTGACTATGAAGGTGTTCACGAAATCAGAGTTAGGTGAGGACTGGCTACAAATACTCAGGGACTATTTGCACGATGCAGCAAGAGACCCTGATTTGAATGGCAAGATCAAGCGGGCATTAAAATCCATTCTTAGCAAGAGAGCTGCACATGAAGCCAAGATAGGAGAAAAATAAAGATTAGAACGGGGATTATGTTGGTAGCTTTCGTCCTCGTTTTCTGGAGTCTTTCCGCTGGTTACTTTCCACTCTACTTTCCCGGGTACAGCGCCCAACTTTACCAAAAGTGTTATCAGCGGGCCGCGGGTGCATAGCTCGCCATGCACGGAGGTATTAAGTTGCCTTTGGATTCGCAGATTCCCAAAGATTCAACAATCGGCCTCGGTGGTACTCAAATTTCCTCGAAAATTCGATGTCCTGTGTACGCGCAAACTCACGCCTGCATCGAGCCATTTGAAACATCTCTCGAAGCACGGGATCGGGAAAGCCCTTGATGTTGGAACCGACGTCCAGGGGCGCATCGTCACTGTTCGCCCCCTCCATGTAGGCGACTTCTTCCACGTTTTGGTCGAGGACCGTAACCCGGAACCACCCAACCCCTCTGTCGTCACACTGGAACCCCATTGCAATCTCTTGGACGACAAAGCGTACCCGGACGTTGGTCGACGATTTCGGCCAGATCATTCTTACCATTTCTACGAGAGCCGAAGCCCACGCCCGAAGGTTCGTCAGCATGGTGACCTCCGCGATCTTGATTACACGATCCCTTGGATGGCACTAAACACCAGATGGTTCCCAATGCAACGCTCCTCGATTGATTCACAGAAGGAAAAAATCTCACTCCCCCTTCATTATTGTCAGACACATTATAACCCGTTTCTGCTCCCTCTGTTGTCAAGAATTCGTCCTCAAATGCTTATTCATGGTCTGCTTCTGAGCATTTAGTGGTTTGCCGGGGGGGGCGCAAGCTTGAATTTCCCTTCATGATCGGCTATAGCTCTGAGCCGAAGTCCCAAAAAAAGGGGGCACGGATGAAAATTTCCTGCCGCGTGTTTCTTGCTGTGTCCATGATGTTGCTGGCAACTTTACCGTCCACGGGGGCGGAAAGCGACATCAAGCTGCCCAATCCTGTCTTTATTGGCAAACTTTCTTTTGAGGCCGCAGTGGTGCGAAAACAATCGGTGCGCGACCTCAGTCGAGCCCCCCTGACAATGGCTCAAGCGTCTCAGATCTTGTGGGCAGCCAATGGTAACCTCCCTGCGGACGCAATAACCGGGGCCACGACGAAAGTCATTACATCCGCGGGAGGATTGTACCCGCTTGAGGTTTTTCTCGTGTGCGGGCAAAACACGATCGGGGAACTTCCCGCGGGCGTGTACAGGTACAATCCGCAGGAAAATTCTCTCAAACCTATTGCAACAGGTGATAACCGCAATCTGGTAGCCCATGCGGCTCACCGCCAGCTTTTTCTGGCGCAAGCGCCCGCGCTGGTAGTGATTGGAGCAGTTTTCCAGAGGACTACCGTCAGGTACGGGGACCGTGGCATGCAGTATGTATATATGGATGCGGGAGCGGCAAATCAAAATGTGTTCCTGCAGGCCGAATCGCTCGGGCTTCACTGCGCGACCGTGGGAGCCTTTGAGGATGCCCAGGTGGCCGGGGCTTTGAAACTGCCCACAGGCGTAACGCCTCTCATGATTGTCGCGGTCGGAAAATAGGAGAGTCCGGCAAAGCGGGAAAAAACCGCTGCGAACCTCACTGCTCCTGTTTATCCTTGACATCACGGTCGAAATGTCGATAATCTGCGGCGATACCATCGTTTTCCCCCTTTAAAAATTTAATCATCAGGTAAGGAGGTAGGTGCATGGAATGGGTTGTGTATGTGGCCCTCATCTGCGGGGCTCTGGGAGTGGCTTACAGCCTGCTCACCGCAGGCTGGGTCTTCAAACAGGATGCCGGCAATCAGCGTATGCAGGACATCTCCAGCTACGTGGCGGAGGGCGCGATGGCGTACCTTGCCCGCCAGTACAAAGTGGTGGCCATGATAGCCGTCATCCTCGTCATCATCCTGTACTTCTTGTTGGGCCTGATGCCGGCCATCGGGTTCATTATCGGTCTCGTAGGCTCCGGTCTCGCGGGCTTCCTGGGGATGACGGTTTCTACAAAAGCCAATGTGAGGGTGGCCGCAGCCGCAGGCAGAAGCCTTCCTGATGCAATGGACGTCGCCTTCAAGGGCGGATCCGTCACGGGCGTCGTAGTTACCGGCTTGGCGCTTGTCGGAGTCGCAGGATTCTATTGGGTCGCCAACAGGTATGATCCCGATCCGCACAAACTCTTCAGCGCTCTTGTCGGATTGGGCTTCGGAAGCTCACTCATGAGCGTCTTCGCCCGTGTGGGCGGCGGCATTTATACGAAAGCCGCCGACGTAGGCGCGGACCTGGTGGGCAAAGTAGAAGCCGATCTCCCTGAAGACGATCCCCGCAACGCCGCCGTCATCGCGGACAACGTCGGTGACAACGTGGGTGACTGCGCGGGTATGGCCGCAGACCTGTACGAGACTTACACGGTAACACTCGTGGCAGCTATGCTTCTGGGCAGCACGATTTACGGGATTCCGTCGTCGGCGTTCTATATGCCGCTGCTCATTGGCGGCGTGGCGATTATCGCATCTATCGTCGGGACCTTTTTCGTAAAGTTGAGCAGGACCAAACCCGAGAAAGAACTGTACATAATGGGCTCCCTGTACAAAGGTTTGGCCGTGTCCGGAATTCTGGCTGCTATATTCTTTTACATTGTGGCCACAATTCTACCGCTCTCAGCCCCACTTAAGGGCGCACCCTTCGTGATTCCTCCGCTCAGTATCTTTTGGATGGCGGTCCTCGGGCTGGTTCTCACCGGTCTGACCGTTATCATCACTGAGTACTTCACTGGAATGTACGGCCCGGTCAAATACGTGGCGCAAGCCAGCGTTACCGGACATGGGACCAACATCATCGCGGGGCTCGCCATCAGTATGATCTCAACGGTCCTGCCAGTCATCGTACTCGCAATATCCATCATGATCGGGTACGGCCTTGGCGGTGGCTTCTCTGGTAGTACCGGCACCGGCCTTTACGGCATAGCGGTGACGGTTGTCTCCATGCTCTCCATGACAGGTATGGTCGTTGCCATTGACTCTTACGGTCCCATTACTGACAACGCCGGCGGTATCGCGGAAATGGCTGAGCTGTCGGATGAAGTCCGTAACAGGACCGACCCGCTGGACGCGGTGGGCAACACTACCAAGGCAGTTACCAAGGGATACGCAATCGGCTCCGCGGCCCTGGCGGCCCTGGTTCTCTTTGCCGAGTATACGCGGGCAATTGAGGAACTGACCGGCAAGGCCATGAGCTTTGACCTCTCCAACCCCAAGATCTTGATCGGCCTGCTGATCGGCGGGATCATCCCCTATTTCTTTGCAGCGCTCTGTATGCTCGCGGTTGGAAAGGCCGCAGGGGCGATTGTAGAGGAGGTTCGCCGCCAGTTCCGAGAGATTAAGGGCCTTAGAGAAGGTGTCCCCGGTGTCAAGGCCGAGTACGGCAAGTGCGTGGATCTAGTTACCGCTGCCGCGCAGAGGGAGATGATTATTCCGTCGCTGCTTCCCGTAGTGATACCTCTGGTCGTGGCCTTCATGCCTGGACTGGGTAAGGAAGCCCTGGGCGGCATGTTGATCGGGAGCATCGTGGTCGGTCTGTTCCTGGCTATTGCCATGACCACCGGCGGCGCGACCTGGGACAATGCCAAGAAGTATATCGAGGACGGGAACCTTGGCGGCAAAGGGAGCGACGCTCACAAAGCCGCGGTCACCGGCGACACCGTCGGCGATCCATACAAGGACACCGCGGGGCCTGCGTTGAACCCTGTCATCAAGGTGGTCAACATGGTAGCTCTGTTAATAGTGCCCTTTATTCTGAAATAGCGGTCAATACCGGTAGCATATTACCACCGGACGCAAGTGCCCCCGTGTTTTTCGGAACGCGGGGGTATTTATTTGTATGGGCACAAATAAGAAGATTTCGGAGCGCATGCCTAAAGTCTTGACTTATTGCCAAGTTCGGAACACAGATTGGTGGGACAGGAAGGATACCTGTCCCACCAATTTTGCCTGTCCCCACCGAGTCATGTCCAGTTCAGACATTACTTTATGCAATTTCTATCGTGTAGCCCGAAATCTGCACAATGGGTAAAGTCGGCGACAAGTGGCCTTTGGCGCAGCCGAGACGGTTGCGGGCGTGCTAAGGAACCAGATCGTAGGCGAAAATCACGCTGCGTGCCCCGGACAGAGCGAAGAACGGATTCTGTTGGACGAGTATAAGGACCAGAGAGCGAAGTCCTTCATTCTTGAAGTCTCCTATCCTAAAATCGGAGATGATCCCCGGGCTCCTGACGGTTTTCCATTTTTCTCCAAGCTCTTTTCCATCCCATTCAAGAGCCTGGATCACGCTGCCCCCTTCGGCCTGCTTGATAGTCAGCAACTCATTTTGTCCGCCGGGGCCGCCGGTTGCGCGAGCAATGAGGATCCTACCGGGTAGGCTTATATCGCGGGTGCCGGTTTTGGAAGGAATCCGGATCCTCCTGTCCAGTCCGTACAACCGGTCAGCCATATTGAAAAGGAGACGATTTTCCTGGTCGAAAACCATTAACCGCTGGTCTTGATTCAAGATAATTCGTAGGAATTCCCCTTGCTTGCCGAGAGGGCCCGAATCGTAACTCAAAAGTAGCGTTCCCGGCGGGAGCATGAGCTTACCCGACGGCACAAACTCACCACCCTCGAACTCGAAACGGACCATCTCTCCACTGAACATGTCTTCGCCGTCAGTTCTCTGTCCTACCAGTATCCTTTTCTTGACCTCGGCAGATTCTCGGACTGTCCGAAGGATCATGTTCGGAAACTTGCCGATCACTTTGAAGTTCCTGTTTATGTATCTGATAACCGCGGATTCTATTCCAGCGGGCGTTTGGTAACAGAGCAGGAGTTCGTCCACGCCGTCTCCGTCCAGGTCCTCGATTTCAGCGCTGATGTACGCAGCAGGCGGCTGAGAGAATTGAGTGAGAGACACCAGGCTGCCGCTATCAAAACGGCTTATGGTAATGCCCCCCTGCTCCAGCAAAACAGTTTCGTTTTTCTTGTCTCCGTCAAGATCTCCTATGTCCAGGGCCCAAAGAGCGCCTCCTATATCCTTGCTTCTCCAGGGCGCGGCGTTTTGGGGCAAATCCGGGAGTCTGGGCAACCTATCCAAGCCGGCGGGTATGGGGGTGGAAGGCTCACTCTTGTAAAAGGGAAGTTTCTGGCTTCCGTGGAGTCGCGTACTGATGCCATTGATAAATATCTGCAGGACACCCGGCAAAGCATGAATATTAGCCACTTTCATGTCGATTGAGACCACGGCGCGGCCGGTCCGCATGTCCCACATATACCCCCTCATCTGATGACGCGAATCATCACGGGAGAGGAATCCGTAAATGACCAAATCAGATCCTGATTCCGAAGCCAGGGAGCGCGCTTCTTCGTCACTTGCGGGTGCCGCGCGACCCTTCAGCAGAGCTTCCGTGGCCTTTTCCGATTCTGTCCTGAAGTTTTCGTTAAGACCTTCTATCGCGGCTCTGAGTCTCTTGTTGACGTGCTCACTGAAGCTCAGAAGTTCTTTCTCATCGGGTCCGAGGGCTACCTGAAACGGCAGCACAAGAATCTTTCCGGATTCCGCGCCGAAAGCAAAATTAGCCACGAGGAAGGAGAGGAGGCAAGTAAAGCCAATCACTGCAGTCAGAAAAGCGGGGGCAATTCTGCTACGGGAAAGAATCATGAAGCCGCCTTGCACGAGTTGTTGTCCTTCAAAAAAAAACCAACTGTCGTATTTACAGTTGGCGTAGGAGGAATAGATTCTTTTCTTGCCTCTCCTTGTTGCAACACCTATGCCAACTATCAAGAGCAAGGATCTCGTCTCAAGTTAATCCTTAATATCACCATGTTATACATATTGTCTCTGCGCATTCCCGCTTCCGCCTCCGCCAAGAACTGTCCGCGATTTGTCACAATTTTTGAACACCACGGCTCCTCCAAACCAACATGCTGATATAACCCATGTTTTTATGTGCAAAAAATGACACCTACCCCTGCCGATTTTTTGAACATGTCTCATCGCACCCCAAGAAAGGCTGTCTTTATGTACTCAAAATTCTGCCGCACCCGATCCTCGCCTTGAAGCGCAGGTCCGTGCCCGGGAATCAGAAGTTCCACCGGCAACTTTTCCAGGCGTTCCACGCTCTGTCTCAAGGCTTTCGCGTCGCCACCCGGAAAGTCCACTCTCCCCACACCCTGAGCGAAAACCACGTCACCTGTGACAAGGACTTTGTGCCTGGGCCAATAGATGGAAAGGCTCCCCGGGCTGTGGCCCGGGGTCAGAAGGATCTGAAACTCATGTTTGCCCAGAATCAGATCCCCTTCCTTTAGATGGAAGTCTACATGGTAATCAGGCATTGAAAGCCCTTGCTGGCTGTACGTGGGAGGCCCGACCTCTTCGATGTATTCTTCCTCTTGCTGGGACATGGCCACTTTCACGTGCTGGTCTCTGAAGGTGTCCGCCCCCTCGAAGTGGTCCGGATGGCCGTGAGTGCAGATGATCAACCTGATGCGCGCTGGATCAACTCCGTCTCCCCTCAACCGGTTGAGCAGGTCGCCAACCCGGTGTCGGTGTCCCGGATCAATCAAGAGGGGGACTTTCCCATCGATGAAAACGCTGTTGCAGTTGTTCTCACGAGGGTCGGCCCAAAGGTACACATAAAGGTGTTCGGCAACTTTCATCGGTATCAGGCCTTCGTTAGCGCCGGACGTTAAATAATCTTCTAAAAAACGCCCCACGCCTTATAGGTTCCTGCCGCACAGTCACGACACACAAGGTGGCCATCCATTTCCAGCATGCGCGTGGTCACGGTTGCTTCTCCGCAGAGTCCGCACGGCATTGTGGCAACAACTTCCGCACGCGGAGGCTGTTCGGCTGAAACTTCTTGGATCAGGAAGAAGTCGTGGGGATTGGCCGAGAGAATCTGCCTGATTGCGCTCTGCCTCAACTCTTCCCACTTTGCCCTTTCCGCGTCCGTGGCTTTGCCGGAATCGAGCCTCGCTTTCAGGGCACGGCGTTCGTCTCGCTCCGGCATAGAGCCCGTGAACGACACTCGGACGGCGCGACTTGTCCGCCGGTCCATAAAAGTAAAGACCTGTTTGCCCCAATCCTTGAAAATGAGATTTCCCTTCCCAAAGGTGCACCCCAACAGCACTTGAATGGCATCGACAGCACAGGAATTGTTCTCCACAAGGGCCACGATCTCTTCGTCTTCAGACGTGCCTATACCAAGTACTTGCGCGGCGACCTTGGCCGCTACGTATCCTATGGCGAGCCCAGGGCAGAGGTGCCCATGAAACCGCACGGCCTCGCGAAAATCGTTAGGTAGATCATCAAAAAGATTCATGTCCGGTACCCTTGATTAGTTGGAGTGCAGCCATACACACGCGGCACCGAATCCCGCGCGCCCCATGATTCACGCACGGCAGGAGTCGTCCGCGATATTAGGGTTGGCCTGCCATTCCTCCACCAGTTCGGTGAAGTGTTTGAGAATCCGGGCTGTGGCTCCCCAAATATTGTGTCCCTGCCAGCGATATGAAACAACCTCGATGGGTTCCCCTTTCACAATCCACGTCTCTTCTGTCCTACGGGCCGGGTCGAAAAAAATTTCCAAGGGGACAGCCAGGAGTCCGGCAATCTCTCGGGCGCTTGGGCGGAACTCGTACGGATAAGGTATCACACCCACGAATGGGACCACGAGAAAGCCTGTGGCCACAGTATAGAAATCATCCAGTTCCCCCACCACACGCACGTGTTCGGGATCAACGCCTACTTCCTCGGCAGTCTCGCGAAGTGCGCAGGTAAGCAAATCAGCATCTGCGAGATCTAGCTTCCCTCCTGGAAACGATATCTCCCCTCTGTGGTGCTCAACGAAGTCGGACCGTTTGGTCAAAAGAACGTGGCGGCGCCCGTTCTTGGTGAACAGAGGAACGAGGACAGCGGCCGTGATCATCCCCTCGGGAGAAAGCTCCTTCTTTGTTCTGGACCCCAGCATTTTAGTGAGCCCATCTTCAAAACAGGGGAGTGTCCATAACGCACTTTTTTTGTTGGTCATTCCTATTGTGCCCGTAATTCAAGTAATTCTCTCTGGGGGATGCAACCAAAGGTCCGGATCCGAATCCTTATCCTGAGCAAGACGAGGCTGGGCGAGGATTGTCGACTGATTCACACAGGGTGAATAACGACGAACGTTCCTTGTCACGGATTCTCGGCAAAGATAAAATCAAGGCGCATATTCTCACGTTCCGTCGCCTTTTTTGTCACCGAAGCGCCATTCCCAGTCCAGCTCCCAAATCATGACGCTGCCGTCAGTTGATGAGCTGATTACAAAACGTCCGTTAGATGAGAAGTCCACAGAGCTTATTTCGCGCGAATGCCCCTGAAATTCCCTCCGACATTCGCCGGTTTCCACTTTCCAGATCCTCAGAACCGTGTCGTTACCCCCTGTAGCCAAGAAGTTTTGATCCGGAGAAAAGACCGCGGCCCTGACACCCAATTTACCGGCTTCCAGCGTCTTGAGGCACGTGCCTTTGGGGAGGTCCCAAACTTTAGCGGTCCCATCCGTCGAGCCGCTCGCCAACAAATTTCCGTTGGCGGACACGTTCAGGCACGTAATTCTTTCAGTATGCCCCTTGAACTCCCTCAGCAGCCTTCCCGACGACACCTCCCAGATCTTGACCACACCGTCAAACCCCGCAGAGGCTATATGCTCGGCGCCACGCACGAATTTTACGGAAGTTATTTTGTCATCATGGCCTTTCAGTGTCTTTATGAGGCCCCCATCCGGCAAACGCCAGAGTCTGACGGTCTTGTCCCACGAACCTGAAAGCAGCGCGCTGCCATCGAGGGAATAGGCCACAGAACTGACGCTCTCCGTGTGGCCCTTCAACGTCAGGAGCATTTTGCCCGTCTGCAGGTCCCAGAGTCGCACCGAACGGTCGTCACTTCCCGACGCCGCTTCTCGACCGTTGGGGGAAAAACAAATTGCAGCCACCAGATTGGTATGGCCTCGCAGGGTCTTGACGCAGTCACCCTTCTTGGTGTTCCACATTCTGATCGTGTGATCTGCCTGGGCCGTCAGAAAGTTGATCGCGGACGGGGAAAAGGAGACATCCATCACGCTGGAATGAGTCTCACACGCTTTTCTCTTCCATCCGCCATGAAGGCCGACGCGCTTACCGTGCTCCCTCATTCCGACGATTAGGTCCAGTGCAATGTCCGAGCGTTCGTAGCCAGGCAGGGTCTGTGATTCGCGAAGCATCGAGTAGGCTGTTGAAAAGGTTCCTCTTTTCATGGCCTTTCTTGCCGCGTCTACCATCGCCTTGAATTTGCGGTCCGACTTCATCTGTTTCTTGATCGGCCGGATCTTTGCCAGGGCCATGTTCGGGAACATGGGGCGTCCACGGACGTCCCAAATCCTTAGGCACATGTCTTTGCCGCCGGCCAAAAGTCGGTCTCCGTCCGATGTGAATTCGAGACAATTTACTTCGCTATCACCTGTACTGAAGTTCCTTTGCACAATGCCGCTGCGAGCGTCCCAAACTTTAATTCCCCCTTTGGCATCGTAACTTGCTGCCAAGTTCCTCGCCGGATCAAGAGCTACCGCCGCAACCTGATCCTGATGGGCCTGGAATACCGTGACTATCTTACCCGTACGGCCATCCCATATTATCGTTTGCCTGTCTCTGCCGCACGTGACGACACGCTTCCCGGACGGGTCCACCTTCAAGGCAGTGACAAGTTCACGGTGCCCCCGCTCGAAGGATTCTGTGGTGGAATCTAGCGGGAGTATCCTCTTGACCATTCGGTCCATGCCTGAGATAAAGATAACCGGTTTGGCATCGCTATCGAAGACTAGGGCCGCAGCGATATGGGCAGGAATCTTGAAGGTGGCTGCGGCCTTGAAGTCTTCCACTCCCCATAAGCGCGTCACGCCGGCCTGCTCCACAGTCAGTAGATGCTTGCCGTCCGGCGAAAAGCCCGCCGCAGTAACAACTCCTCCGTGAGCGATAAGATTACCCACAAATCGGCCTGTTTGCAGATCCAGTATCTTTACCGGGATCCCACTCTGTGATGCGGCGATGGCCAGAAGCTGCTCATCAGGTGAAATCCATAAAGCGGCCGGCGGTTCGCCGACTACACTGAGGGTCTGCTTCTCTTCTCCCGTCACAGCATCCCATATCTTGATCGTCCTGTCTCGTGCTCCTGTGACCATCAGGTTGGATTTCCGGGATTGAGCCACGCATGTTACCCACCCACCGTGCCCTCGGAGCACCGATGTTTCGGTCAGGCCCGAAAAGAAGAACGCTCTAGAGATCTCCTCAGGTTCCATGCGACTGATCTCGGAATTGTCCGGAAGGGACTTAATCCTGTCGTGAGCTTCTTTTTCAAGGCCGTTCCTGACCATGGCGCCGATCAGCCACCCAGCTGCTTCCTCATCTTCCGGAAAATCGATCAGATAGGTCTCAAGATGCTTGATGCCATCAATTTCGTTCCCCGCGCCAATCAAGGCTATAGCACAATGCTTCAACCATGCTTCCCCCGCATCTTCTGAGGAAAGGGCAAGCTCACAGGCCGTCAGTGCCCTCCGAGCATCTCCTAGAGCGAGCAGACATCGGCCCAGGAGATATGCGCCTCGTCCTACGTACTCGGGGGTCTTGACAACCTCCTCCAGCCTCATAACCAATTCCCAATCAGGGTTTCTTGTGCGCTGCCAATCGAGAAGTCCCCGATTGTAGACCGCTTCCGGGTGGTGTGGATCGGACTCCACAGCCCTCACCAAAGCCTGCTCCGCTTCTTCCTCATGGTTCAAGTCCATAAGGGAAACTGCACGGTTGTTCCATGCATCTGAATATAGCTTCACCTCGTCCGGCATCTCACGAGAAAATCGCTTCTTGCATATCTCTTCATATATGCCGGCCAACTCTTCTCGTATCTCTCGAAAAGAACCGTACCGATCTGCCGGGTTTTTGCTCAGACACTTGAGAATCAGTTCCTCGATCTGGGGAGGAATGGTCTCTCGCAAGGTGCGGGGGCGGGGAGGAGGTTTCTTGACATGGGCCAGCGCCAACTTGCCTCGTTTGTCTCCAGGCCGGATCACAAAGGGTTTTCTTCCGCAACAAATTTCAAAGAACATCACGCCGAAAGCGTACATATCTGCAGGCGGGCCTACCTCAGCCTGCGGAATCCACATTTCAGGTGCCATGTAGCTGGGCGTGCCCATTCCCGCGGCGGTCACCGATTCCTTCTCCAGTACGATGCTATCTCTGGACGCTGAAGCATCAAACGTTTCGCCGCTCCCACGCGATTGATCCCGCCGCTTGGTCAAACCGAAGTCGGTAACCTTGAGGATGCCGTCTCCGGTCATCATGCAGTTGCCCGGCTTCACATCTCGATGGACCAAGCCTTTGGAATGTGCGTGTTCCAGACCGTCGCTGAACTGCACCATCAGGTCGATGAGCGTGTCCCAGCCTACGGGGCTGTGCCGAACCAGCCATTCATTCAGGGCCCCCCCATCAACGTGTTCAATAAAGATCCGAGGGCTGTCCTGGATATTCCGAACGTAATAGCAGGCGGCAATATTGGGATGAAAGCCGATATCTATCCATGTCTCAGCCTCTTTCAGAAACAAAGCTCGATCTTCTTCAATGTCACGCAACCGGTGGAGCAGGGATTTCACCGCCATCATAATATCCCAGCGGCGGTGTCGAATCAGATAAACAGCCCCCATTCCGCCGTATTTGATATCCCGAACTTCATAGAGGTTTTCGATAACGTCTCCAACTTTCCATTCACTCTCCTCGACCGCGCGAGCGGCGGAAGGTATTAGCGGCGAGGGGGGCGAGACCTTGGGGCCTTCGGCTGGACTTATCGTGACGAAGAAGCCGATACCCCTGAGCAAGTTTGCTACGTCTTCCAGCTTGGGGTGCATGGGGGTGAGAATGGCAATGCTCTTGCCGGCCGAAATACGTCGGCTGACCTTTTCGGGTGGCAGTTTGGTAATTCGCGACAGCCTGAGCAAATCCTTCCGAGAGATATCTTGGACTGCAGGAGTCGGTGTAATCCTTATGACTATTCTTTCGTCAGCCATTACTTCACAATAGTTTGACGAGCGACAGGCTCAGCTTGTCTTCCCTGGGGTTGATCTTTTCAAGACGTATTATAGCTCGATCACAAGGATTTAGTGAAACATTGCTAGGGGCATTCAAAGCTGCATTGAAACAGAGCTTAGTTATGTGTACCAGATGGAACCTTGGGAAACGCTGCAGCACCACGGCCTCGAATTCTTCATGCTTTCGCTGCTCCAGGTACTTGAGCAGAAAATACCTTGTGCGTTCGCGCTCCAGAAGTGTCGCGCGTTCCAGTAAATAGGACATTTTGGCAAGGATGTTTTCCAGCTCCTCGTGTGCGCAGCATGGAGGCTTGCCCTCCAGGGCCGCTTTGACCTGCCGCTGGACGAGGAGGTCCGGGTAGCGCCTGAGAGGTGAGGTGGCAGTTGTGTACAGTTGCAGCCCCAGCGTGGAATGGGGCGCCGGATCTGTGCTGAGATCTCCGCGGGCTAAGACCTTTTTGCTTCTATAGGACGTTACCGGGTCATAATCAGGACCAAGCTCTATCTTTTCCAAAGGGGGGGGCTGACTCCTAAACAGTCCGGGAAGATTACGTTCCTTCATGAAACGGGCAAAAAGACTGTTTGCAAGAATCATCATCTCGGACACAAGGACTTGGGAAGGTGTCTCCCTATCTCGGCAAGCCACTTCAATGGTCTTGTCGACATCCACACGCACCGACAGCTCGGGATCTTTGAAAATGAGGGCACCTGACGCGATTCTTTGCTCCCTCAAGGACGAAGCAATTGCAAACATTTCCCATTCCCTGGAATCTCGAATTGATATCCTCTCATCCGCCTCTTCGTAGGAGAGCCGTTCTCTTACGCGTACTATCGACGGAAGGATTTTGAATTCCTCGAGCTTCAAATCCTGTCCCACTGTAACCATCACGCTAATCGCTGGTCGGGCTTCTCCCACTGTAAGGCTGGCCGCCTTTTCGGAGAGAACCGGCGGGATCATGGGGATTGTGGACTCCGGGAGATATATGGAGGTTGCTCGTTCGCGGATCTCTCGGTCGAGCACCGAATCATGATCCACGAAATAGGCAACGTTGGTAATGTGAATCCCGATGACTGTCTCGTCCCCTTTTCGCGACAGGGACAGAGCGTCATCTACGTCTCGGGTGAAAACCGAGTCAATAGTAATGAGTTCCTCGTTAGTAAGATCTTCAACCGAGGAAGGCAGAGGTTTACTTGCGGCTTCACGCGCCTGCGCCTCAGCTTCAGGAGAGAATTCCACAGGTATTCTTTCTGCCCGTAGGCTCACGTTCTCGTCTTCGGACCAGACGCCCAGTTTGACGAGCACCCGGAACGGGTCTAAGCTCTGGGGCATACCTGCCTGGGAAAAAATATCTCTTGCCATCTTGCACGTAATCCAGTTTCGGCCACACTCAGCCGCCTCCTCCAATAATGGAATAAATCCTTCGGGGGCCTCTTGGATGCCTACCCTCTGGGTATCCTTAAACCGGACCAAGAATTCTGCGCACCGAGCTATAAAGGTGCTTCGCTCCCTTTCTTTTTCTCTCTGGACCAGGGCCTGCTGTACCTGCTCCGGGCCAGGCACCTCAATTCTGTCGGGGCGAATTTTGAAATAGAGCCTGTCCTCGAAAATTGCCCTAAGAAGTGAAGCAGCATAATTCGGATCGCTCTGGATGCCGAAAAAAAGCTCGGTAAGGTCTTCAATGCCGATCTCGCCTGTTTCCAGGCCCACCACTTCCCAGAGTTCCCGAAGATCTATGAGCTTCTTGATTTCCTCTCTTCGCGTGCAAATATCCCTGAGCCTGTTCACCTGTTCATCTCGGCTTCCCGAGAGCGGGAAGTTTGGGTCCTTTCCTGAAATTAGGGCTCGGTTGGCGGAAATTTTTGTCTCTTTTCCCTGATCGTTGAGGATGCGGAGACGTCGATCATCCACTTCGAGAACCAGGCCACAAGAAATTCTACGACTGTCGTAATAGTCAATGATGTCGTGTTTTCGAAAAGTCATGGTTGCTCTAAACGAAGATATTTCCCTGGAAGTTCTTCTCTTCCCATTAGTAATTTAACAAAGTCGAAGGGTTTGAGGCCACCCATTTTTTGGCTTGACCCGCCCGTAGCCTCTATAATCGGCACAGCAAGGGGAATAATTGAAGAATATATTTGACAGGTTGCAATTGAAAATTCATTGTCCAGGGCTTAATGATAATGTAAAGATGGGATATGAGTTTAACGGGGTGGGAAAATCTGAGTTAGTTTGGACAAGAACTTGCGGAATCGTGTCCTGGATATATTTAAAGAAAGCATACGACTCAAGGAAAGTTTCCTGAAGGCAAACATGGAGGTTCTTGAGGAAGCGATTCAGACTCTGGCGAGTGTTCTCGGCCAAGGAAACAAAATACTTCTCTTCGGAAACGGTGGCTCTGCTGCAGACGCACAACATATCGCAGCCGAGTTTGTGAATCGATATATAATGGATAGGCCGCCTCTACCGGCCATTGCCCTGACCACCGATAGCTCAGTCTTGACGGCAATCTCAAACGATTTCGGTTACGAAGAGATCTTTGAGAAGCAGATAAAAGCCCTGGGCAACAAGG
>Ga0209039_10002245_pt1 | contig 16730 bp, 15 predicted proteins | sample BogFormECP12_OM1_FD_188238 | JGI IMG/M metagenome (GOLD analysis project Ga0209039, IMG submission 188238) | Bog forest soil microbial communities from Calvert Island, British Columbia, Canada - ECP12_OM1 (SPAdes) (version 2) | ecosystem: Environmental > Aquatic > Freshwater > Wetlands > Bog ... | reverse complement strand
AGGCTGGCCGCTCGGAAAGGCCGAGCCCGGAGATGTTGTGGCGCTGTGGGCTGCGGGGGCGTACGGAATGGCGCTGGCCTCGAATTACAACGGACGCGCGCGGCCCGCGGAGGTGCTGGTGGACGGGAAGAGGGCGCGATTGATACGGCGGCGCGAGACACAGGACGATGTCTTGCGGACGGATGCACTCTTCTAGGGCGAAATATTCAGACAGTTTAGAGTAGGAAACAACTGCGGGGCCCGCGGACCAACAATCAACGAGTAGACCCGAGAGCACAGTCAGGAGCAACTGTGCCACAGGCTGCAGATCAGGCTTCGCCCCATTTTAATTTACTGCGGAGAATCTCGAAATAAGTTTTGTTGGGCGGTTGGATAAGTTTCAGGCGCTCTGGAGCGCGTGTGATGCGCACGCGATCGCCGGTCTGCATGGGGACGCCGGTCTGTCCGTCGAGTGTGAGAAAGACGGAGTCCGAGCCGGCTGAAATACGCAATTCAATCAGGGAAGTGTCGCGCACGACGACGGGGCGATCGCTCAGTGTGTGCGGGCAGATCGGCGTGATGAGAATGGATTCGACGGCGGGGTGGACGATGGGGCCACCGGCGGACATGGAATAGGCAGTGGAGCCCGTGGGTGTGGCGGCAATCAAGCCGTCCGCGCGGTATCGGCAGACGAAGCTCTCATCGATGTAGAGTTCCAGTTCGATCATGCGCGCGAGGGTACCTTTGTGGACGACGGCGTCGTTCAAGACACGCTGTTGCGTGACGACCTGGCCGCAATTCACGCGCTCGACAAGGAGCAGCACGCGTTCGTTGATCGTGGCGTGACCCGCCAAGACATTTTCGAGAGCGGGATATAGCTCATCCACAGTGAAGCTCGTAAGAAAACCCAGGCTGCCCATGTTGATGGGGAGCACGGGCACGGCGCGCGCGGCGGCTTCGCGTGCCGCGGCCAGCAAAGTGCCATCACCGCCTAGAACGAGCAGGAGATCGGCTTCTTCGGCGATTTGGTGACGCGTGGTACCGAGCATGCCGTCCGACAGGGAACTCGCGGTTTCGGGATCGTAAATCGTGGTTACGCCGCGCTGTTCGAGCCAGCGCAAAAGTCCGGGAATCACCTCGGCCAGGTTGGAGCGGCGGGGCCGCGAAATGATGCCGATCGTCTTAAAGGGAGAGTTTGGCTGCATGGATTAAGGTAAGTCTACAGTAGCCGATTTCACCGCGTGAAGGAAATACTCCTGGTTGCCCTCTACACCGGGGAGGCGGCTGGGAGAGACCTGCAAACTGGTGAGGCCGAGAGATTCAGCGGCGTAACGAACGCTGGCGATGGCTTTTTCGTGGAGTTTGGGATCGCGCACGATGCCGCCTTTGCCGACGTCGGCGCGTTCCAGTTCGAACTGCGGCTTGATGAGGATGAGAAGGTCAGCACCGGCTGCGCAGCAGGCAACGGCGCCAGGAAGAATTTTGGTGACGGAGATGAAGGAAACATCGGCGACGACGAGGGCGACAGGCTCGGGAAGATCGGCGGGCGCAAGATCGCGGGCGTTTTTCTTGATGAGGAGCACGCGAGGTTCTTCGCGCAATTTCCAGGCAATCTGATCGGTATTGACGTCCACGGCGTAGACGCGCGCGGCGCCCTGCTGGAGCAGGCAATCGGTAAAGCCACCGGTGGAAGAGCCCACGTCGAGACAGATTTTGCCCTGAGGGCTGACGCGAAAATCTTCCAGTGCGCCTTCGAGTTTGAAACCGCCGCGGCTGGCATATTTTTGCAGGCGGCTGTGGACTTCGATGTGGGCGTCCGCTGCGACGGGTTGGCCGGCCTTTGCAGCGTGCTTGGCATTGACCGTAACTTCCCCCGCGAGAATCATGGCTTGAGCTTTCTGGCGCGATTCGGCGAGGCCCCGCTCGACGAGAAGGAGGTCGAGGCGCTTGCGTGGGGATTTGGGCGGCATTTCGTATCTTTTGGGTGCGGGTGCGGCGACGGAATCCGAAAAGCTCAGGCGCGGCGAAGGACCAGAAATTCGGCGATGGATCGAAGGCGATTGGCGCGGTCGCCGTAGGGCTGCAATTCCGCGATGGCCCTGGTGGCCAATTCATTGGCGATTTCGTGGGATCGAGGGAGGCCAAACACCGCGGGGTAAGTGGCTTTCTGCTGAGCGATATCCTTACCAGCGGTTTTGCCGAGAGCGGCGGAGGATTCTTCAACGTCGAGGATGTCGTCGGTGACCTGAAAGGCCCAGCCGATGGTTTCACCGAAGCGACGGAGGCGCACGACGTCATCGGGAGGCGCACCGGCGGAGAGTGCGCCGGAAGCAATGGAAGCACGAATAAGCGCGGCGGTTTTTGAGCGGTGAATGTATTCGAGAGCTTCGGGGCCAACGTGCCGGCCTTCGGCTTCAATATCGGCGACCTGCCCTCCGACCATGCCGTTGACGGTGCCGGCGGCCGTGGAAATTTCGGTAATCATGGCGACGCGGCGGTCCGGCGGGGCCGGTGAAGCGGCAATTGTTTCAAAGGCCAACGTGAGCAAGGCGTCCCCCGCGAGGATGGCCGTGGCTTCGCCGAATTTCTTGTGGCAAGTGGGCTTGCCGCGACGAAGATCGTCGTTATCGAGCGCGGGCAAATCGTCGTGAATCAGGGAATAGGTGTGGATGAATTCGATGGCGCAGCCGGGATAAAAGGCAGGGGAAACTTCAGGGTCAAAGATGCGCGCGGTTTCCAGGCACAGGATCGGGCGGATGCGTTTGCCGCCGGCGAAGACAGAGTAGCGCATGGCCTGGTGGATCGAAGGCGGCTGTACGGACTCCGCGGGCATCAGGCGATCGAGGTGCGCGTCAACGGCGATGCGGTCTTCTTCAAAGAACTCGGGAAGTTTCATCGGAATGAAAAGTTTCCTGTCGTCGGAGTTGCGGGAGCGTTATGCGTTGCTCTCTCCTTCGGGCTCGAAAGGCTCTGCGGCGAGCTTGCCGTCGGCTTTCTTCAGCAGGATTTCCACGCGGCCCTCGGCTTCTTCCAATTGCTTCTGGCATTCACGGGAAAGGCCCACGCCTTCCTCGAAAAGTTTCATGGCTTCATCGAGAGAAAGCTGGGGGCTTTCGAGCTTGCGCACAACTTCTTCGAGGCGCGCCAGGGAACGCTCAAAATCGGGCTTTTGGGGAGGTTCGGGCTTCTTGGCAATCGTTTGGTTCACGTCGTTTCCTCAGGGAAATGCTACTTCTGGCAATGCAAACAGCAGTACGTGGAACGTCCACCCTGTTCGATACGCTCGATCGCGTGCCCGCATCGGCGACATGGCAATCCTTCGCGCTGGTAGGCGCGAAGGACCTTTTCAATCCCCTGGAACCACCACCGCGGGTCGCGAAAATCGGGCGCGGGATGCAAACAGCATTCTAAAGCACGGTGGAGAACGGACACAATCGCTTTATGGAGTTTGGCGGAATCTTTGCGGCTGAGGGAATTTGCACGGCGGCGCGGATCGAGGCAGGCGTGCCAGAGTGCTTCGGCGGAATAGATGTTGCCGATGCCTGCAATCCTGGATTGATCCAGGAGGAATTCTTTCAATGGACGGCGGGAAGAAGAGAGGCGTTCATGGAGAAAAGAAGTGGTGCATTGAGGCGAGATCGCGTCCGGGCCGAGAGAACGCAAGGAGGGGCATGCTGCGAGCGATGGCCAGTAGTGTACGCGTCCAAAATGGCGCTGGTCGGCGAAGCCCAGGACGCCCTTATCGAGTTCGAGGGCCACATCCACGTGGACGCCATCCAGCGATTGATTGGCACGGCGGAGGAGTTCGCTGGCGCTGCGAAACCAAATGAGTTGGCCATCGAAGCGGAAGTGCATTTCGAGCAAGCCACGATCGAGGGGGAGCAGGAGGTACTTGCCGCGGCGCGAGGCATCAAGGATGCGGCATCCGCGTGCGAGTTGCGCGAGTTGCGCGGGCGATTGCGGTTTAGTGGCAATGGGATGAAAGATGTGGGCGCAACGGATGCGGCGTCCGCGAACGAGCGGGCGCAGGCTGCGCGTAATGGCTTCGACTTCGGGAAGTTCGGGCATGCGCGACCTTTTGCGAAAAGCAGGTCCCTCGCTCCGCTCGGGATGACAACTTACAGCAAAATGTCATGGTCTCAGGGTCAGCGTGTGCTTCCTGGCCTTGGCTTCGGCGGCGTCGCTGAAGGGGCCGTAAATTGGTTTGCCTTCAAACCAGTAGTGAAACTGGTCGGTGTAATGTTCGCTGCCGGGCTGGCCGGATTGTCCGGCGGGGATGAGGAGGATGGAACGATCCCAGTCGGCGAGATTGGCCACAAAGCGTTCGGAAGGGCCATGGTTGCGGCTGGCGGCGCGCGGGCTGAAACTCGTGCCTGCTTGTGGCCGATCGCCAAGGCTTAGCAGTTTCTTCAGGAGACCTTCGCGGCCAAGGGGATGGAGCATATCCAGATAATTAAAGCGCTTCCATTGCCAGTCTTCGGGGTCGGACTTGCCGGTACGCTTTTCCAGACGGTCCACGGCGCGATCGGCGGCGGCGGCCAGAAGTTCGTCATAGTTCTTGAATTGGGAAGGGAGCCAACGCGCGGGGCGCTCCGTGAGGACGCGCTGGAGAAAAGCGATTTTGCGCCAATGGTAGAGCTCAGTGTCTGGGCCAAGATGAGGTTCGAGGATGAGATCGAGCGCCTGGTACAGGGTAAAGTTCAGGAAAGAAACGACGGCGGAGTTGGGATCGGCCATGCCGTTCCAGTCTTTGGCTTGCTCGATGAGCCTCTTCGCGCGGGGATCCTTCGGCGGCGCCACTTGCGCGGCGGCAACAAGCTGCTCCGCGAGGAAAGCGTGCGGGAGGCTGTAGGCATCGGTCTGGACCTTGAGCATGTCCTCTGGGCGGAGGTCGTGCTTGTCGTGCAACAGGTCGTAGATGCGGGCGGTGCGGTAGGGCTCTTCCCAATCGTCAGTGAGGTAGGGTTTGTAGCCGGGGCCTACGACACGCGCATTGGCGGTGACGATGAGGCCGCTCTCCGGGTTGTAGCTGCGCGGCAACTGGTCGAAGGGGATGTAGCCGGTCCACTCGTAATCATCGGTATCGCCGGGCACGGGCACTTCGCCGTGGCCCTTCTTGCGGACGGGGACGCGGGCGGCCATGATGTAGCCGATGTTGCCGTTCACGTCGGCATACACGGCGTTTTGCGCAGGGCCCCACACACGTTTCATGATCTCCAAAAATTCGTGCCAGTTCTGGGCCTTGCCGAGCCATAGGTAGGTGTTGGCTAAGGCGCCGGGTTCCAAAACCGTCCAGCGGATGGCGTAGCTCTTGCCGTCTTCCTGGTGGATTACGGGCCCGTGGCGCGTGACGACCAGCCTCAGGTGTTCGTCGGGAGCGCCCTTCACGTGAATGACTTCGTCAAAAACGTCCGCCTTTTTCCACTGGCCGTTGACGCGATATTCGTCGGGATTCGCGGGATTAAAGGTTTCGAGATAAAGATCCTGGACGCTGGCGCCATTGTTGGTGAAGCCCCAGGCAATGCGGTCGTTGTGGCCTACGACGACGAGCGGGGAGCCGGGCAGGGCAAAACCTTTGACGTTCCAGCCGGGGGCGGTGATGTGCACTTCGTACCAGATGGGCGGCAGCGTGAGTTCCAGGTGCATATCGTTGGCCAGGAGCGGCTTGCCGGTGGCCGTATGCGCGCCGTTGACCACCCAATTGTTGCTGCCGAGCGAGCGCCGGATTTCCTGCCGTGACTCAAGTAGCCAGTCCTTCACGCTGGCAGCAAGCGCGGAGGTGAGATCGGGTTGGTCGGCGGAATCGGGAGGGGCAGGGAGTTCGCGGCCGGCTTTCAGCACGTCGTCGCTATCCATCTCATCGTCATCATCATCGTCGTCGGCATCGCTTTGCGGGACATCGTGGCCGTTTTCCCTGGCGTTCGGATCGCCCACAACGAAATGGTCCAAGGCGGCATCATCGCGGTAGAGATCCTTAGCGAGTTCGGGACCAATTTTTTCGGTAATTTTGGCGCGATCCAGCTTGCGTGGCCAGGTGTACGTGAGCGTGCGATACATGTAAGCGCCAATGACCAGGGAGTCAGAGGCCTGCCAGGGCTGCGGCTTGTACTTGAGCAGGGTGAATTCCATGGGCAACTTGGTGGAATGCTGTTCGATGAAACGGTTGACGCCCTGAGCATAGGCTTCGAGGATGCGGCGATGATCAGCGTCCATCAGATCGAGATCACGCTGGGCCGCGCGGCCGAAATTGAGGATGCGGTAGTCCTTATCAATCTTGATTGTGGCGGTGCCAAGAATTTCGGAGAGCTGGCCACGAGCAGCGCGGCGCAGCAGGTCCATCTGCCACAGGCGGTCCTGTGCCATGACGTAGCCCTGGGCTTCGGCGAGATCTTCGACGGAAGAGGCGCGGATGTGAGGGACGCCCCAGTTATCACGCTCGACAGAGACACTGGCATGCAAGCCGGGAAGGGGTGCGGTGCCCTCCAATTGGGGGAGCGGGCGATAAACGAACCACCAGATGGTTGCGGCGAAGGCAATGACAATCGCAGCGAAGAGCCAAAGGAGCAGACGGAGGAAGATGCGCAAATCGAGTTCCACCTCAAAACTGAGTGATTAAGTTTAGTGGAGGCGGGAAAGGTGCGCAACCTGGCCAGCGGATTGGCCATAGGTACTGTTACAATGCGGCTGAAGGAGCAGGCCAGAGAATGTTCCTGGTGCGGCTGATTGGCGTGTTCGTGCTGGTGGCGATGAACGGATTCTTCGCCGCGGTGGAATTCTCACTGGTGACGGTGCGGATGTCGCGTGTGCGGCAACTGGTGGCGAAGGGCGATGCACGGGCGCGCATCGTCGAGCACCTGTTGGGCGACCTGCACCGGGTGGTTTCCGGAGTGCAAGTGGGAATTACACTCAGCAGCCTGGCGATCGGTGCGCTTGGGGAAATGACATTGGCGAAACTGGTGCAGCAGGTGATGCCGGTGGAAGGCAGCGTGCGCACGCTGCTGTTAGTGCACGGTGTGGCGCTGACAATCGCCTTCCTGTTCCTGAGCGCCATCCATGTGGTGTTTGGCGAACTGGTGCCGAAGAGTATAAGCCTGGCGCGTGCCGGGCGCGTGGCGCTGATGGTGGCGCGCCCCTTCCAGTGGTTCCTCAATACGTTTCGTTGGGCGATCGATCTTCTGGACGGAATTTCCGGAGCAATTGTGAAAGGGCTGGGCGTGGCCGCGCCGCTCGGTCACGGCGTTGCGCACTCCACGGAAGAATTGCAGATACAGATTCAGCAGGCGCGCGAGCGCGGTCTGTTGGGGTCCGGGGAAGAGAAGTTTATTCTGAGCGCGATTGACCTGAGCCAACTGCAAGTGCGGGAAATCATGGTGTCGCGGCCGGACATGCACACGCTGCCGGTGGAAGCGTCGCTGGAAGAGGTGATGCGGGTGTTCGCGACGACGCAGCGCTCGCGCATTCCCGTGTATCGCGGCACGGAAGATCACGTGCTCGGGTTCGTGCACATCAAAGACATGATGTGGGTGCTGCTGGACCGCGAACGCCGTTTGGAAGAGCACCTGCCGGCAGCGCCGCCCTTTGATTTGCGCAGAGTGCTGCGGGAAGTGCTGATTGTGCCGGAAACGAAGCCTGCCAGCGAGCTGCTGGTGGAATTGCGCGCACGGCATGTGGGCATCGCGATGGTGGTGGACGAGTTTGGCAGCATCCTTGGATTGGTGACCAAGGAAGACCTGCTGGAGCAGTTGGTTGGCGAAATACACGATGAGTTCGATGTGGTGGAGCGGCCGCTGACGTTGGCCGATGGCGCCGTGGTATTTGATGCGGCGCTGAACGTGCGCGACCTCGATTCGCAATACAACATCACGCTGCCGGAAGACCCGGCCTATGCGACAGTTGGGGGATTCGTGATGGACCAACTGGGGTTCATACCGCGCGGCGGGGAAAGCTTTGAGTACGGCGGCTACCGCTTCTCCGTGGTGGAGATGGATGGGCGACGCGTGGCCAGGGTGAAAATCATGCGGCTGCGCCCCGCGGAGCCTGTGCCGGCGAATGATGCGAGCGGGGCCGTGGAGGCTACAAAAGCAAAAGCCGCAAAAAAGGAGCACTGAGTTTCCGCACGAATGGCGCGCTACTTCTTACACCGTTTCCTGTTGACACTGCCGGCACTGTGGCTGGTGCTGACGATGGTGTTTTTGCTGATCCACATCGTGCCGGGAGATCCCGTGGAGCAGATGCTGGGTGAGAGCGCGGCCCCGGGGCAAGCGGCTGAATTGCGCCACACGCTGGGGCTGGACCGGCCGCTGATCGTGCAGTACGGAAGATATTTGTGGCAGGTGGCGCAAGGCGATTTCGGGCAATCGTTCAAATTTCAGGCGCCGGTGCGACGTGTAATTTTTGAACGCTATCCGGCTACGTTGCAATTGGCCTTTCTGGCGCTGCTTGTGTGCATGGCGATTGCGATTCCTGCGGGCGTGCTGGCGGCGCACCGGCGGGGGACGGCGACGGACCGAGCCGTCGGCGTGCTTACTTTGTTTGGGCTGGCGGTGCCGAACCTGGCGCTGGGGCCGTTGCTGATCGCGCTGTTTTCGATTGAGTTGGGTTGGTTACCCGTTTCCGGTCGGGGTGGGGCACTGAACTACATTTTGCCGGCGGCGACGCTAGGTGCGGCGCTGGCGGCGATACTGACGCGAATGGTGCGCGGTGCGATGCTGGAGGAACTTTCCAGCGATTACGTGCGAACGGCGCGCGCGAAAGGCTTGCGGACTTCCGCGGTACTTGTGCGGCACGCGCTGCGCAACGCGCTGATTCCCATCACCACCATACTTGGATTGCAGTTCGGCACATTGCTGGCGGGGGCGATTGTCACCGAAACCATTTTTTCCTGGCCGGGTATCGGGAGGCTAACCGTGCAGGCGATTTCCGCGCGCGATTATCCACTGCTGCAGGGATGCATTCTGGTGATTGCGCTTTCTTATGTGCTGGTTAACCTATTGACGGATTTTCTGTACTCCTTGATCGATCCGCGGGTGCGGCTGTCATGAAATTCGGCGAGCCGTTGCGAGCCTTCCTGAGGCAAAGTTTGCTGGCGCGTGTCGGATTCACTATTGCTTGCCTGCTCGTGTTGGTGGCGCTGCTGGCGCCATGGATTTCGCCCGCCAGACCAGCCGCGCAGAATTTGGCGGTGCGGCTGCAGGGGCCGTCGCTCGGCCACTGGATGGGCACGGACGAATTGGGGCGCGACATCCTCACGCGGATAATGTACGGCGCCCGCGTGTCCTTGTTCGTTTCCATTTGCGTGGTGCTGGGCTGCGGGTCGATTGGGTTGACGCTTGGAATGCTGGCCGGGTACAGAGGCGGTGTCTTTGACCGTATCGTGAACCTGCTGCTGATCAACGCCTTTCTTTCGTTTCCCGGAGTGCTGTTGGCGATTGCCTTTGCGGCCTTTTTCGGCCCGGGCATTGGCAAGGTGATTCTGGCGCTGATCATCACGGGCTGGGCGGGCTACGCGAGGCTGGCGCGGGCCCAAGTGCTGAAGGCCAAGGAACTGGAATTCGTGCTGGCGGCAAGGTCGCTGGGCGCTTCACCGCTGCGCATTATCGTGCGGCATCTCTTGCCAAACATTATTCAGCCGGTGCTGGTGCAGGCTACCATCGGGATGGCCGGGGCGATTCTGGCGGAGGCGACGCTGAGTTTTCTGGGTTTGGGCGTGCTTGCGCCGATCCCCAGTTGGGGCGCGATGTTGAACGACGCGCGAAACCACTTATTTGATGCGCCGCACATGGTGGTGTTTCCGGCGCTCGCGGTGGTGCTGGCGGTGCTGGCGTTTAATTTGCTGGGTGATGCTTGGCGGGATTGGCTGGACCCGCGCACACGTTCACAGATGACGGCGATGGAAACGAGCCGGTAGGGCTAGCTTTTCGTGAGCAGGACAGGAGTGCCGCGGCCCAGACCCAGCGTGCGCGAGGCGCTGCCTTTGTTGATGGCGATTTCCAGGAATCCGCTGGAGCCGATGTAGGCGACCGCTTCACCGGCGGCGCCGTTGGCAAAGGCGGGAACGAGTTTGGTGACCGGATGGCTGCCAACTTGCAGCCGCACTTCACCTTTTTCCAGCGCTCCGGCGGGCAAATCTTCCGTGCGGAAATTCGTAATCAGATTGCCGAAGGCATCCACCTTCAACACCACACCCTTTAATAGGCCGTCCGCTTCCTTGGGCTTGGGCATGGCGAACTTTTTGAAGTCCGTGATTTCCTCCCCCATGCTGGCGGGCTGCCAGTTTTTGGAGAGCCACGCGGCAACGGGAGCAAAAATGTCGCGGCCATGAAAGGTTTTGCTAACTGGCTGCAGAAAATAATGCTCGGAAGTGATGTGGCGAACGATAACGGGGTGCTCCTTTTCGTAAACGCCGGAGAGGACACCATTGTCTGGCGCAATGAAATACTGATTCTGGCCGCTGACGAGAATGGGGCGGCGTTCCGTGCCTACGCCGGGATCCACGACGACAACGTGGATGCTGCGAGGGGGAAAATAGGAATAGGCGGCGGCGATAGAGAGAGCGCCATCGAGCAGGTCGAAGGGGGTGACTTGGTGGGTGATATCGACGATCTGCACCTCTGGATTGATTTTCAGGATAACGCCCTTGAGCACGCCCACGAGATGGTCGTTGATGCCGTAGTCGGTGGTCAGGGTAATGATTGGATTGGTCAAGAGTCTCTCCCTTTGGAGAAGTTAAAGCGCCTATGGGGTTGTGGAGTGGGGAGGCACCCCATCGTTATGACGCTAACGGAGGAAGCGGCGGGATGCAAGGAAAGTGAAGGGAAACGCTGCAAAAGCGCCAATGGCGGGTTTTGGGGAGCCTGAATTGCCGGCCAGTGCACCTCGGAAACCTGGGTTGCTTGCTTGGCTCGCTTGAAGTACTCTCAAAGCTTAAGAACTCTTCATGTCAGTAGCGACGCAGACACAGTTACGCTGGGATCAGATTGCCGCTTACCTTTCGGGCAACTCCGTGCGCCCACTTTTCTTGCGTGGGGATTCCGCTCAAATTCTCAAGTTATTTCCAAATGGCGTCATTGATTTTTGCATGACTTCACCGCCTTATTGGGGGCACCGTCAGTATTCGGCGGAGGGCATAGGTCTAGAATCGGATTGGCGCGATTACATTAAGCATCTAAGCGCCATCACAGTCGAAGTGAGACGCGTCTTAAAGCCCGAGGGATCTTTCTGGTTAAACATAGGCGATAGTTATCAAGATAAGAATCTTGTTGGCATTCCGTGGCGTGTAGCAATGGACATGACCGATCAGCAAGGCTGGATATTGAGGAACAGCGTAATCTGGCACAAGGTGAAGGGTGGCCCTGACAACGCCAGTGACAAGCTTCGGAATGTCTACGAAAATGTATTCCATTTTGTGAAACAGACAAAATATTACTACGATGCAGATGCTATTCGTTCCACGCCGCAGAAAGCGAGGGTCGAAAACGGTTCAGTTATTTCGGCGACTGGCGTATCGGGCGTGCGCTACAAGCGACAAATAGAGCTTTCGACCGTATTGAGTGAGCGTGAGAAGAAGAACGCGTTTGCGGCTTTAGAAGACATTTTAAACGACGTGAAGATGGGACGACTTTTTGATTTCAGGATGATCATAAGAGGGCAGCAGCGTACGACGCACTCAGACTCTGCACGGGTGTCCGGAAGAGCTAAGGAGCTTGCGGAGAGAGGATTCTATTTTCTCAAGTACCATCCCAATGGCAGTAAACCAAAGGACGTGTGGGATATTATGCCTGAGGATACGCAAGGGAGGGGTGGGCACTACGCCCCCTATCCCGAGGATCTTTGCAAGATTCCCATCCTGGCAAGTTGCCCGCAAAATGGCATTGTCCTCGATCCGTTCTGCGGAACAGGCACCACAATGGCCGTCGCTTTTCATCTTGAGAGGAAGTCGATTGGCATCGACCTGGCGCCGGAATATGTCCATGATGCTGAAGCCCGCTGCCACCTCCTCCTATGAAAAAGAAAATAGTTGAACTTTTCGGTCATCCTGCTGTTACGGAGTCCCCTCTGGATTGGGCCGAAATCGTGGCCGAACAACACTGCCCGTACATCGAAGAAAAGTGTTGGAAGATCAGAAAAAGCCAAGCTGAAATAGCGATTGGTACTTGTACTGTCCGACATGGCGACGAAAACATCGTCATCTGTCCGGACCGATTCTTGGAACGGCGGCAGGTCTTCACGGACTGCCTGCATCTTCTGACGCTCCATGAGCCGGGGAACGAACTCCACGTTGTTGGAGAGATCACGATTCCGGGTGGAAGCGTTGATTATTTCTTGGTCTCCGCGAAAAACAGGAAGGTCATGGATTTTGCCGGTGTTGAGTTTCAAACCGTCGACACAACTGGAACGGTCTGGTTTGATCGCCAGCGATTTCTAGGGACCGCCGGCGTCAAGGTGAGGCGAAAAGAAGTCGAAAACCAAAAATCATTCGGAATGAACTGGAAGATGACTGCGAAAACGATTCTTGTCCAAATTCATCACAAGATTCAGACCTTTGAGCACTTCAGCAAGCATCTTGCCTTAGTGCTCCAAGATCAGCTTCTCGACTATATGCGGCGTGAGTTTACCTTCGCCCATCTCCGAAACCCAGCGCTGCTAGGTGACCCTATGCATATTCACTCTTACGGTCTCGATCCGCACCGCTCAGGCCTTCGACTTCAGTTAAAAGAACGTCTAAGCACTGACACAGCAGGTGTAGCGATGTGTCTGGGTTTGCAGGCTGATGCGAAGGTGGATTTTGCAATGATTATTCAACAACTTGAATCCAAGCTGTCAGAGAAGACACTTATGACCTTGTAGTTCGCACTGTTCCAGTTTTCCCACAAACGGGCAAGGGCAGGCTGTCGTGCCACGACGTCCGGTCAAGGGACTCATAACTGCCAATATTGCAAATGTGTTCTGCAGGGAGGTCGAGAGGATTTCTATTGAGGGTGCGGTCGGACTGCCGGGTTAACCATCACCTTGGAGCTTGCGTTCAGCGGGTGGGCATCGTACGATTTCGAGTTGGTGCTTCACCTGTAATTTGTAACATTGACCACTGTCTTGCGGCGGCTTGCGCGAAGAGTGTGAGCGGCAAGGGCTTCGGTCAGGAGAAGGTCTGCATGAAATCGGTCGTGGTGGTTGGAGCGCAGTGGGGCGATGAAGGAAAAGGGAAGGTAGTCGATTACCTGGCGGGCTCGTTCGATTACATCGCGCGGGTTGCCGGCGGCCACAACGCGGGACACACGGTCATCATCGGCAAAGAACGCCACGTGTTGCAGTTGATTCCTTGCGGCATTCTCCGCCCGAAGCAGCACGCCATCATCGGGCCGGGCGTGGTGATTGATCCATCGGCGCTTGTCGGTGAAATCGAAATGCTGGCCAAGGGCGGGATCAGCGTCGCCGGACGCCTGCACATCAGCAATCGCGCGCATCTGATTTTTCCGTATCACCGCGAATTGGATAAGGCGGCGGAATCCGCGCGGGGCGCCAACAAGATCGGCACGACTTCGCGCGGCATCGGGCCAGCGTATGAGGACAAGATGGCGCGGCGCGGTCTGCGCATGGTGGACCTGCTGACGCCGGAACTTTTTCGCGAGAAAGCGGCGCGCGTAATCGAGGAGAAGAACCGGCTTGCGCAAGGGGCGTACGGAGCTAACATCGATTTCTCGAAGGATGTGGAAGCAACGCTCAAGCTAGGCGAAAGGATCAAGAGCTACATCTGCGACACCGCGGAATTGACGAATCGCGCGCTGGATGAGGGCAAGTCGGTGCTGTTTGAGGGCGCGCAAGGCACGATGCTGGACATTGATCACGGCACATATCCTTTCGTTACGTCGTCCAGCGCAACCTCCGGCGGAGCGACCACGGGGATGGGCGTGCCTCCCACGAAAATTCGCAATGTTCTCGGCGTCTCCAAGGCCTACACGACTCGCGTGGGTGGCGGGCCGTTTCCCACGGAAATGCCGGACCTGGAAGCGAAGGAAGTGCGCGAGCGCGGCAAGGAATTTGGCGCGGTGACGGGACGTCCGCGGCGCTGCGGCTGGCTGGACCTGGCGGAATTGCGCTACGCGAAGATGATCAATGGCATTGATACGCTGGTGATCACGAAGCTGGACGTGTTTGATACGCAGCGCGAAATCAAAATCGGTGTCGCTTACACGTACAAAGGTACGGAACTGCACGAAATGCCCGCGTCGGCGGAAGAATACGAGCACGTGACGCCGGTTTACAAGACGCTGCCCGGCTGGAACGAGACGACCTACGGTGTACGGGACGCGGCGAAACTGCCGAAGGCGGCGCTGGATTACCTGCGCTTTGTTTCCGACTTCCTGCAGGTGGAGATCGGCATGATCTCCACGGGGCCGGAACGCGACGCCACGATTGTCCAGCCCGGCACGCTGCTGGCGCGCTGGCTATAAGCTACTTCCGAAATGTAATGTGAATTGGTCCTCATTCCGAGCGAAGCGAGGAATCCCTCATTGGTGGAGATCCAAGAAAAGAGGGATTCAGCGCACATAAGACGTGCGATGCAAAACCGTACCTCACTTCGCAGACTCCGTTCGGAATGACGGGATGGTTCTTTTTTCCGCAAGCTGTGAAGCCATCCCTGACGAAAAGCGCAGGGATTTGAGCAAACTTGAGGACTGCTGATGCTGCGGTATGACGAAGCGCGGCAATTTGTGATAACGGAGGCGGGCAGGCGGCCGCGTCCGGGAACCACGATCAAGTTAAGCGTGGGCGATGCGCTGGGCTACGTGTTGGCAGAGGAGATTCGCACTGACCGCGAATACCCGCCGTTTGACCGCTCCACGCGCGATGGCTATGCGGTGCGCGCCAGCGAGGCGGCCGCAGGCGCGAAGTTGCGGTGCGCCGGCGAAGTGAAGGCGGGGGACAGCGTCACGATGCCGCTGGCGGCGGGGAGTTGCGTGCAAATCATGACTGGCGCGGCGGTGCCGCCCGGCGCCGATTCCGTGGTCATGATCGAATTCACTTCGAGAGATGGCGATACGATTTCCTTTCAGCGGGAAACGGTGCGCGGGCAAAACATTGTCCCGCGGGGTCGCGAAGCGCGTACCGGGGACGTGGCCTTGCACCCCGGCCTGCGACTTGGCTTTGCGGAATTGGCCATTGCCGCGCAGGTTGGCGCGACGGCGCTGCTTTGCAACCGCAAGCCGCGGGTGGCGATTCTTTCCACGGGGGACGAAGTTGTGGCCATCAGCGAGACGCCCGGTCCATTTCACATTCGCAACAGCAACAGCGTTTCGCTGGCCGCGCAGGTGCGCCTTGCCGGAGGCGAGCCTGTGCTGCTGGGCAATGCGCTGGATCGCAGCGATGACCTGGGCGCGAAAATCGAGCAGGGCTTGCGCGAGGATGTGCTGGTGCTTTCGGGCGGTGTGTCGATGGGGAAGTACGACCTGGTCGAATCGGTGTTGCAAGCGATGGGCGCGGAGTTTTTCTTTGACGCGGTGGGCATACGACCGGGGAAGCGGACCGTGTTTGCGCGTTGCCGGGATACATTTGTGTTTGGACTCCCAGGGAATCCTGTTTCGACGATGGTGACGTTTCTCCTGTTTGTGGCGCCTGCGCTGGATCTTTTGAGCGGTGCGGCGGCGCGGCCCCTGCCCCTGCTGGAAGCCACGCTGGCGGAAGCGCTGAAGGAAAAGCCCGGGCTGACGCATTTCCTGCCTGCGCGGGTTGAATGGAGTGGAGGATCGGCCGCGGTGCGGCCGTTGCCTTGGCAGGGGTCGGGAGATATTGCGGCGCTCAGCCGGGCGAATTGCTTCCTGGTGGTGCCCGCTGACCGTCAGGACATTGCCGCGGGAGAGAAGGTTTCCGTTCTGCCGCGGATGGACGTACTCTAGGGTTCGTCTTAATTTTGTGTGTCTTGGACATTTTGGGACAGAACCTTGCAGGCTTCGGGGATAGGCTTGACAACATTTCCTCAGGGGCTAAAGCCCGGTTAAAGGTGGAGGCATGATGTCGGAGCTAAAGCTCCGACCCCCTAAGCTGCGGATTTTCCGGCTAGTTATATGAATGTGAGGCATGGACCCGGAAGGGCAATCCTCGGAAGTCCTGGGGCAAATGGCAAAACTCTCCCACTACGGCAAAGGCGGCGAAGTGCGCATGGTGGACGTGTCCGCTAAATCGGTGACCACGCGCATGGCGGTGGCGCACGCGTTTGTGCGCATGGCGCCTGGCGTGGTGCGGGCCGTCCGGCGTTTGAAGAATCCCAAGGGCGATCCGCTGGAAGTGGCGCGCATCGCGGGAATCGCGGCCGCCAAACGCACGGCGGAGTGGATACCTCTTTGTCACCCGCTGCCCCTGACGCACATTGCTGTGACCCCACGGCTATGCAAAGATGGAGTGGAAATTCATTCCCGGGTAAGGGCGACGGCGCAAACGGGCGTGGAGATGGAAGCGCTGGTCGCCGCCACCTGTGCGGCCCTCACGGTTTACGACATGTGCAAAGCCCTAGATAAAGGGATCGAAATCGCTCACGTCCACCTGCTGGAGAAGACGGGTGGAAAGAGCGGGGACTACCGGCGCGCGCAGGGAAAGAAACCACGGGGAGCGCACAAATGACCGCGGCCCCCGGCAAGACTGTGAAGCTGCTTTTGGCGGAAGATAATCCGCTAGTGCGCAATCTGGTTTCCAAGGCGCTCGATCCATATTGTGAAGTGGTGATCGCGGGCGATGGTGCTGACGCGTTGCTCAAGACAATT
>Ga0209039_10002244_pt1 | contig 16735 bp, 15 predicted proteins | sample BogFormECP12_OM1_FD_188238 | JGI IMG/M metagenome (GOLD analysis project Ga0209039, IMG submission 188238) | Bog forest soil microbial communities from Calvert Island, British Columbia, Canada - ECP12_OM1 (SPAdes) (version 2) | ecosystem: Environmental > Aquatic > Freshwater > Wetlands > Bog ... | reverse complement strand
CCGGCCTTGGCGGTCCCGCGTGTTCCCGTTGCTGTTATTGGAAAAATCCCGAAAAACACTCACATGCCCGCCGGCCCAACGTAACATCCGATTGTTCGGAATATCGCTCCAGACCAGATAATTACCGTCGGCAAAATAGACCGGGCCCTCGGCCCAAAGCGTCCCGGTGTACAGCTTTTCTACCCAGGAGTTTCCAAGAGTCAGGTAGAGGAAGCGTTTATCGTAAACCTCAATTTCGTTTCGTATTCCAGATGTTTGTATCATTGGTTTGCACCTGTATTCAGCGACCGTTACCAAAATGCTGCCGCTGCCACCTAATGCAACGGGGGAGGAAAAGTGTCGGCGGGTCGGCGTATAGGCGTGTCGGCGTTTGCAAAGCATCATCAACTTCGTTAAGACCTCCGGGTCATTATAGCCGTGCCGAAAAGCAGTCTTACTTCCCGAGACGCCGATACGCCCATACGCCGAACCGCCGACACGCTTCTCAGCCGCCGCCCTATTACAAATCAGTCGGATCATCATTAAGATCGACGGGAGGTGGCGTCGGCAAATCGACCGGCGGCGGTTGCTGCTGGCGATCGAGAGGACCCACCGGTTCGGCGCGGCGAACCTCCGGCTGCGGTTTTTCGACAGGAAGGGCACGAGGAGCGGGAGTCCAATCCGCTTTCGCGGATTGGGCGAGCTGCGGCGGTTCCTTTGGGCGCGGCTTTACTGACTGGTATGGATCATCGCCAAGCACCGTCGGCGCGCGCATCAGCACCGCGGCCACCTGGGCCTGGTCCGTCGCGGACGCGGCACGTGGCGCGTCCTCAGCGCGCAAAGTCCGCACGAACGACCGAGTATCGTCCCCATGCAACCAACAAGTCTCTTTTGGCAACTGTTTCGCGGTCGAAAACTCGAAGAAGGTCCCTTTCCGCGGCGGCGACCACGGATCGGCGACGGCCGTCAGCATACACTTCGGCGAAGCGGGCAGACCGGTATCCAAGCAAACCTCAACGCGCTTGAGATCGATCGGCCGCCCCAGCTCTCTGGGTGGCTGTTTTGCAAGCGACGCATTCATGATATCGGTCCAGACCGGCAGCGCGATCTGATTAGAAAACGCCCCGCGAAAGATCGGTTGCGGTTTGTCAAAGCCCGCCCAGACACCGCATGTTATCTCGCTGTCATATCCGAGGAACCAAACATCCGTAAAGTTATACGCCGTACCGGTCTTCCCAGCGGCTGGAAACTGCTTTAGGCCGAATTGTTGATAAGCGTTCGAAGCGGTGCCGGTCTCCATGACCTCTGTCAAAAACGAATGCATCTCAAAAGCGATTCCTGGGTCGATGACTTTAACCCGCTTCGGTACCGAAAAATAAATCTCCCGACCGTCCTGCGTCTCAATCTTGGTCACGAGCATCAACCGCTCCGGGCGCGAACCATTTCCCGGAAACATCGTGTAGGCCGTGACAAGGTCCGCCAGCGCGACGTCACTGCTTCCAAGAAAGGTTGCCGGATATGGTCGAAGATCATCTTGAATTCCAGCTCGCTTTGCGAGTTTGAGCACTGCGTCCAGACCCGCTTCAACGCCGATTCGAACTGTCGCAGCATTCTTCGATAGTGCGAAAACCCGGCGCATCGGAAGCGGTCCTTCGTACCGATTGTCCGCGCGTTCAACTCCCCATTCACCCAGAATCCCGGTCATACCGCCGATCATCACCTGGCGATTATCGAGCGGCGCGTCCTCGAACAAAGAGCCGGGAAAGACCCCTTTTTCCAAGGCTGCAGCAAAAACCAGCGGGGTGAACGCGGTGCCGGCCGGACGCTTTGCCTGAAACGCGCGGTCGTATTCGCTCTGAGCGAAATCACGTCCTCCGACGAGAGCCAGAATTCCCCCGGTCCGATTGTCCACCGCGACCGCTGCCCCTTGGAGATACTCCGGCACCGGCGGGGATCCCGGAGACGTATTTGTGCTTTTCCAAGACTTTAAGAAATTCGTGTATTCGGCGTACCGCTGATGCTGGTAGTCCGGCTTATCCTCGACATTGTTCAACTCTCGGCGAAGTGATTCCTCAGCAGTCCGTTGCAAAACCGGATCGAGACTCGTGTAAATCCGGTACCCCTGGCTTTCGATTGATTCCAGACCGATCTGGCCTTGCGCTTGCTGCCGGATCAAATCGATCGCGTACGACTGCGACACGACGTTGGACTTCGGGAGCACCACAAGCGGCTGTTGCTTAGCCTCCTCTGCGACTTGCGGCGTGATTTTGTGTTCCTCGACCATTCGAGTAAGGACGAAATTTCGCTCCTGAGTAGCAGCCTCCAGATTATGCCACGGTGAAAGATTATTCGGGCTCTTTAAGAGCGCCGCCAGCATCGCTGACTCCCCAACCGAAAGATCCTTGGCTGGCTTCCCGAAGTATCCCTTGGAGGCTGCCTCTGCTCCGTAGAGTCCTCCCCCAAGATACACGCGGTTAAGGTATAACTCCATGATCTTGTTCTTCGATAGAGACCGTTCGATCCGCATCGCGAGAAAGACTTCAAGTATTTTCCGGTCATACGTGCGATCCCGTAGATCGAATACGTTTCTGGCCAATTGCTGCGTAACCGTGCTGGCCCCCTGCCGGATACGACCGGCTTGTGTATTCTTCAACAGAGCACGAAACATCCCAAAGAAATCGACTCCGCTGTGTTCGTAGAAACGATTATCCTCAGCCGCGATGACAGCATCCACCAGGTAGGGAGAGATCAGATCCAGGCCCACTTGTTCGCGGTTTTGAATGAATATTTTTCCAAATACCTGCCCGTACCGGTCGTAAACCACGCTTGCCGATTCGACCGCGTCCAATTTCCCAAGATCAAATTCCGCGGCTTTCTTCTCGTATTTTTTGACAAATTCCAGCCCGAACCAGGCTCCGCCCCCGATCAAAACAAACAAGATCAAGAGTGGTATAGCGAACCACGGCCGTAGGAAAAATGAAGGGCGACGTTTAGGTTCACTCATATCGACAGCTGGACTCAACCCCTTTCACGAGCTTTCGCCCGGATCAAATGGAAAGTTTAGGCGGCCGGTTCAGCCGGTCCAGCGGATTCAGTTTGACTATGAGCTTGAAACTTCGATTTTTGAGGAATCCGCCTGTTCAGATGATGGTGTACCGTCTCGCATTATATGCGAGACGGTACACTAAGATCTTCGCCGCTCGTCGCCTTTATCCAAGACAACATCCGGCGCCACGGTCCGGTCCCGTTTCCCTGGTTCATGGAGCAGGCGCTTTACCATCCTGAGTTCGGTTACTATACCTCGACGCGTCGCCGAATCGGCCGGGAAGGCGACTTCTACACCAACGTGAGCGTCAGCCGCGTGTACGGCCAATTGCTGGCCTCTCAGCTCATCGATATGTGGAAGCTTCTCGGAATGCCCTGTCATTTCACGATCGTGGAGGAAGGAGCCGAGGATGGCCAATTAGCTCTGGATATTCTTTTGGCGATCAAAGAGGAATCCAGAGAAGCCGCTGCAGGCATTAGTTACACGATCGTTGAACCGATATTCAGCAAACAGCAGCAACAACGCGCACGGCTTGAGCCGCAATTTTTCGAAAAGGTCAGATGGCTAACCAGTCTAGCTGACATGGAGCCCGTCACCGGCGCCTTTATCTCAAATGAATTCGTCGACGCAATGCCTGTTCACGTCGTCGAATACCGAAACGGTCGTTGGTCCGAACTTCTGGTCGAGAATTCGGGGGAGAATTTCTGTTTCGTTCCTTCGCGAGTCAAGGCGCCTGAGCTGGCGCACGCACTGGAAATACTGCCGTTGGCTCCGTGTCCGCTCTACAGAACCGAAATAAATCTGGCAGCCAACCGCTGGATCCAGGCGGTCGGCGTCAAGCTGAGAAACGGGTTCGTCCTGATTGTTGATTACGGATATTCGCGCGACGAGTACTATAGGCCCGAACGAATCGAAGGCACATTATCGTGCTATTCGCGGCATCGGCGGACCTACGATCCGTTCGAACGACCGGGAGAGATAGACATTACTGCGCACGTCGATTTTACATCTCTAGCTGAAGCTGCCGACCAAGCGCATCTCCACCTGGCCGGATACACCGATCAACATCATTTCATGGTCGGCGCTGCCGAGTCCCGCCTTCGGGCACTTGAGCAAGCGGTCGGGGTACAAGGAGGATTGACGGGTGCTCACTCAGCATTTCTCGGCGCGTACCGAACCCTGATGCATCCAGGAAACATGGGCATGGCTTTTAAATTTCTGCTACTGACCAAAGGGCTCAGTGAGCAGGCGCAACTAAGCGGATTCAGGTACGCACCAGACCCTCGCAAATCGCTAGCCTGTACGCCTCACAAATCCTGAGAGATTTGTGAGGCATTCAGGCTAACCAAAATAGGGTGCGCGGCTTGTAACCGGCTGGTTTTAGGATTAGCCATTGTCTATGAATGATCGAATTAGGGAACTTTTGAAAGCCAAAGACTGGCACCCGTTTACGATCCACCGTATCGGTGGCGATTCGATCCAGGTTCTCAGCCGCGAACAGGCGTGGGTCAGCCCATACAGCCGAGTGGTCGTTGAGACAGCTCCCGGCCGCATTGAGGTCTTAGATCCGGAACAAACTACAGGTGTAGAAGTCGCGTCGTCGACGTTCAGTGAGATCCAGAATCAGACGGGGTAACCCGATGTAAGCGAAGGCTCTAGCCCTTGCCTCCTGGCACGTTGCTCAGGCAAAGGCTGGAGCCTTCAATACAAAACCATCGTAGCGCACGCCTACGGCTCGAAAAAGCTCGTGTGCGCCACCGTAATTCGCCATCCTTCCGCAAATTTTTGCAGTTGCATTGTATCTGTGGCGAACACCGGTGAGCCGCCTCGAGGTGGAAGAATTCTCCACCAGCAGAGTGCCACTGCGGTATCGGGAGTTGATGAACGGACCTGTAGTCGCTGAAGGTCGATTTTCCCCATCTTATCTCGATCGGGGTATCCACGTCGAAAACTGGCATATAGGTCCGCCCACCCCCAGTGAACCTCAGATTCGATCACGGCCAATAGATCCTCCGAGTTCCAAAAGCCGTTCATGTAACCGTCGAGATCTTTCTTATTCCAGCAATCCACCATTTTAAGTATCAGCTGGTAGACTTGCTGAACGACCGTTTGGCCCTCGTTGGGGTCAGCGTTGATCGAATCCAGACGCTGAACAGACAACTCCTCTCCCATTGCAGTCTGCGCGAGCAAAAAGACGATCACGCACCCAGTCATGGAAATTGTCGTACCAGTCATTTCTGAAGCCTCTTCTTACCACGAACCGCCCAATGCGCGAGCGTTTTTGTGTATGTTTATAGCCTGGATTCCGAAGCACCGGCGGACCGTCCCGGTTTCTCATTCTGAGATGCAAAGCCGGGGCGCTTCGCCTACTTTACTGTTTTCGGTATTTTTTCGGGGCTACGCCGGTATACCGTTTGAAATCCCTGCTAAAAAAGAACGGGTCATTGTACCCGACTTGCTCAGCGATTTGCTTGATGGGATCGTTGCTTTCAAGCAGGCGACGGCGCGCGTGGTTGATTCGTTCACGTCGCAACCAGTCAATCGGAGTTGAACCGGTCGCCTGTTTGAACCTCCGGTAGAAGTGCGGTTCGCTCAACCGGCAGAGCTGCGCAAGATCGGCCACGCGCCATGGCCGATCAGGGTAGAGCGCCATTTTTGTTAATGCCTCGCGCACATCAGCCGCAATTTCAGGAAAACCGCCAAACGATTCCAATGGTTCGGCCTGGCGGCTTTCGAATAGCGTCGCGAGAATCTCTGAGACCGCTGCGTTGAGCATCGCATCCAGCGCCAGCGGGCGCCGGATCATCACACGGAGGATCCTGCGAAACTCTCGACGCAAAGAATGAACCGGAATCTCGGCAAATACAGGAAACCGAAGCACCGAGAGTATGTTGCATGTCTCTCGATCGCACGACCATCGATTCGAACCCAGAGCAGCTCCCAAGGATCGGCCGGATTAGCCCAGTGTGCGTGTGGGTGATAACCGGAGATCCACGCCAATTCGTTGGGCTCCACCTTGAACCGGCGGTTGTTCGAAAGAACAAAGCCGCTTCCTGACAGGCACAGCAGCAGATCATGTCCCGGCAAGTGATCTCTATCAATGCGATAATCAGGTGCTGACCGTAGATGTCCTGCGCGCACAACCACATAAAAAAGACGGCGCACTGTCTCGGACGGGGTGTTGTAACAGGAAACAAGAAATTCGGTCTTCAGCGGCATCGACCTGCTGATAGGATTCTTCATGTTTCAAACATGATCCTGCATTCTCTTTTGGGGCGATCCAGCTAATTTTTGCAAACTTTCCTCGATAGTCGGCGTAAGCCAAGGCTCCAGCCTTCGCCTGCCAGTCCTGCCAGGATGCAAAGGCTGGAGCCTTCGCTTACGGTGAATGAAATGCCTATCTTACGTCAGATCGCAAACCTGTGGTCGTTACGAGATTATCCCCAGACCGACGCCCCGTGGGGAATCGATACCCAACTGGACGCCATCAAATCGGCCGGCTTTGATGGAGTTACCGGCCGGATCGGGTCAGGGGACGGAAAAAGGATTAACGACCGCAATCTTGTCTTCGTAGGGTTTGTCTCCTCTGGAGACGACAAGGAATTCGCCGCCCTCTTAAATAGCCAAAAAGACGCAGGGGCCTTGCATGTAAACGTACAACTCGCAGATCACGATACTCCCATAACGGAAGCATTACGGCTCACACATCGATTGTTTGAAGAAGCCGAGCGCCTCCGTCCGCTGGAAATATCAATCGAAGTACATCGCGACACCTGCACGGAAACTCCCGAAAAAACCTACGCTCTGGCGGACGCTTATCTCACGGACACCGGCCGGTTGCTACCGATTACCTGGGACTTTTCTCACTTCGCGGTCGTGAAGCATCTGCAGCCCATAGACTTTTCGAGGCGACTGCTCGAGCGCGAAGAACTCGTGACACGGGCTTCCCAATTTCACTTCCGGCCATTTAACGGACACCACTGCCAGATTCCGGTGACGCAGGCGGATGGCTTATTGACTCCTGAATTGACGGATTGGTTGCCGTTTGTTGAAGATGTTCTGTCACTTTGGCTCGATGCAAATGCCAATACCGCGCGCGAAATCTTTGTTGTCCCTGAAATGGGTCCAACCAGCAGCGGTTACAATCTCAACGGGCTGCCAAACAGCTGGGAGGAAGCGGTTAAGCTTCGCCCGATCTTGGAGAAACTCTGGCACAAAGCGCTTCACTCGAAGGGCATCGATTCTTATAGCACCTGATTCTTGCGGGCTAGCCGCCTCATTTTGACAGGGCCAGCCTCTGATATTCTCGCCCAAGCAGGCCGCACAGGGCCTCCACTACGAGTTCGTGATCTGCACGCTGCGGCAGCCCGGACACGGTTACACACCCAACAACCCCAGCCCCGGCCGCTCTCAATGGAAAGGACCCACCGTGCGCGGCGTACTCCGCCGCTGGCAGGTCATACTTGGCGGCCAAGCTCGTGTTTGTCTGTTGCAGGACTAGCCCGATTGCGTAAGAACTGCGGTGAAAACGCGCCACCACATTGCCTTTGCGCCTGACCCACTCCGCGTTGTCCGGGATGCTGCCGTTCAGAGCACTGTAGAATAGCGGCTGACCGAAGCGCCGCACGTCGATCACCACTGGCAGAAGACGGGACGACGCGAGCTCGTGTAGTCGAAAGCCAAGTTTCCAGGCAATATCCTCATCGAATTCCGGAAGCACTAATTCCCGCTCCTGCGTGGCGATTACTTCAATATCTCGGCTCAGTTCCATCATGGGCAAACATTAAACTAGAGCCGCATATCATTTAAGCGCTAAATTGCGCTCCGTTGATGTATTTGCAGCTTCTCACCTGTGTCCTCTCCGTACGCCTTCGGGCGCTTGAGTTTTCCTATCCTCTCACGCACAAAGAAACGTGATTCTATGCAACCATCGAATGCTTCCCTATTGAATCGCAACGTCGAATTGAGCAATAGCCAACGTCGGTCCCGCTGCGGCTGGTCATGGAAACTGCAGTTGTTAGCAGTTGCACTAGTAGGGACCAGCCTTTTCGCAATTTCCTCGGTTTCGCTCGCCCATGGCAAGGGCGGCAACGCCGGCGGCCAGATGTCTGCCCCAAACAATCAGAATCAACCGCGGGAGGAGGGTCGCTACCGGGATCCGTTCTGGGGACCTTGGTACCCCGGTTACGCCGGCTCTTATGATTCGGACTATTGGTACACCCCAACTCCGGAACAGGAGACGACCGCCCGGAAACGTGTGAAAGATTACCTGGCTGCAGTTCAAAAAGGCCGGCGACATCCTGCCACCCATCGTTATATCGCAGTCGAAACCCTTAGGCCGACTAAAAAGCAGCTCGCAGACTATGTGAAAAAGCGGGCGGAAGCCAAGTCCGCAGGGGCTCAGTTGTCAAATCGCTGGGTGGAGCCAGGTCAGCTCCGCTGTATGATGGTGTTTGATACTCAGTCGAAGCAGTTCGTCGGTTCGGGCTGTTACGTTATCGGCAGTCTACCGACCGTGGGAACCGTTGCGAAATTCGACACTGTCAGTGCGGAATATGTCGGCACTTCATCGCTCTAAGAATACCGTTTCCTTGGCCACTCGCGAATGTGTGGAATTTACCCGGCGACCCTGGACAAAATCATACTCCGTCCGTGCGAGCCGCTTTGGCATACTCGAAAGTCATCAAACCCTATTGAAAAAATATAAGAGAAGGGAATAGAGTAGGACGAGTCATTCAGATCCGACAACTTCTCCGTTCTCCCCTTATGAACCACTTAATCATTTGCCGTTTGTTTTCGCGTTTCTGCCCCCGCCAGGTTGGCGTTGCCTTTCTGCTTGGGGCGTTGGTTGGGTTACCGCTTGTGTCAATAAGCGCCCAAGAGGCCTTCAAGGAGCCCGACTTTAGCAAGTTCCCGGCGGAAAGCGGCCCCATCACGCTGGAAGTCTGGTCGTGGGTGAGCGGTTTAGACAAAGCCGCCAAACTCTTTGAGCAGGCCTATCCCGACATCAAAGTGCATGTCAACAACGTCGGCGGCGGGCCGGCAGAGTACCAGAAGCTGCAGACCGCGATAAAAGCCGGCTCCGGCGGACCGGACGTCGCGCAAATCGAGTACGACTTTCTGCCATCCTTCATCGTGACCGACGGGTTGGCCGACCTCTCCAAATCCGGCGCGAACGACCTGAAGGCTTACTTTGTGCCCTGGACCTGGGGCCAGGTGTCTCCCGACGGCAAAGCCGTCTACGGCATCCCGCAAGACACCGGGCCCATGGCCTTGCTTTACAACAAAAAGACTTTCGACCAGTACGGGCTCACCGTTCCAAAGACCTGGGAGGAATTCGCCCAGCAGGCAGAGAAACTGGCCCAAGCTAGCAACGGAAAGGTGAAGATGACTAACTTCTTTCCGACACACGCTCCTTGGTTCATTAGCCTGGCGTGGGCCAGTGGCGCTGAACTGTTCAAAACCGAAGGGGACTCCTGGGTTCAGACGCTCAACCATCCCGCGTGCGAGAAGGTGCTCACCTACTGGGATGGTTTGATTAAGAAAAAGCTCGTGTCGACCATACCGGGCTTTAGCGCGGAATTTTACAACGGGATCGGCTCGGGCCAGATCGCCTCCTCCATTGAAGCGGCGTGGGGTCCGGGAGTGCTGGCTGCATCTCTGAACGACAAGACCTCCGGCGAGTGGCTCGTCACGCCGCTGCCTCAATGGGCTAAGGACCAGCCGTTCCGCAGCGGTAACTGGGGCGGAAGCTGCAACGTCGTGCTGAAACAATCGAAGCACTTGAAAGCCGCCTTCCTTTTTTCCGTTTGGTTGAACACCGCGAAAGGGCCCGTCATGAGTAATTGGAACAGCTACGGGATCTTTCCCGCGTCGCTTGCCGGGCTCGCGTCGCCCGACCTTCACCAGCCCGACAAAAACCCGAGCAAGTTCTGCGGGGGTCAAAACGTGGGCGAGGTTTACTCCGATGCCTCTAAGGCGGTTAACGTCGATTTTGCCTGGGCACCCTGGTTCGCCTTTGTGAACGACAATTACAACAAGCAGATTGAGGCCCTAATTGGCGGCAAGGCCACGCCCAAACAGGCCCTGGACGCTTGGCAGGATGAATCACTTAAGAACGCGAAGGGCGACGGCTACGAAGTCAAAGTCAAGTAAGCCGAAGCGAAAAGCGGGTTTAACAAGGATCCCCTGCAAGCCATGCGTCAGCACCGTAAAACAGCCTTCCTGTTCCTCGCGCCTTTCCTGACGGTGTTCGTCGCCTTCTACCTGACGCCGGTCATCTACGCCATTTACCTGAGCCTCTTCATCCGCAAACGGGTCGGAATCGGCCCGGCCAAGGAAGTGTTGGGAGGCATGGCAAACTACGTTCGGGCTGTTCAAGACGGGGACTTCCTTAACGGCCTCAAAAACATGTTTGTTTTTGGGGTCGTGCAGGTGCCCGTCATGCTCGGGTTGGCGATCGTGCTCGCGCTGCTCCTAGCCGAGTCGCGTGGCATCTTCATGAAGGTGTGCCGCACCACCTTCTTCATGCCTTACGGGATCCCGTCGGCCATCGGCGCGCTTATCTGGGGTTATCTGTACTCGCCGAACCTCTCGCCATTTAACCAAGTCTTGGGCGCGCTCCATGGGGGCGCGATCGAGTTCCTGTCACCGGGAGTGGTGCTTTTTTCGATTGCCAACATCGTGACCTGGACCTGGACAGGCTACAATATGATCACCCTGTTTGCGGCCCTGCAGAACATCCCCACAGAGCTCTACGAAGCCGCCCGAGTCGATGGGGCCACGCATTGGGACATCGTGCGTTCGATCAAGATCCCGTTACTGATGCCCACGCTGAAGCTGTTGTTCATTTTCTCGGTCATCGGCACTTCGCAACTGTTCACTGAGGCTTTCGTGCTACGCCCGCTTGGTTATGTGGCCGACAATATAACCCCCAACCTTTATCTTTACCTGACCGCGGCACGCGACGCCAACTACTCGTATGCGGGGGCACTGGCTATCCTGCTGGCTCTCCTCATCTTTGTGATCAGCGGCCCGTTTCTACGCCGCATCAGTTCCAGCTAGCTAACCGCAACGCTTATGGGCTTGAAGCAAACGTCCGCCCAAACCGACCCTGGCGACGCGACCGTGCCGGCGGGACCACCCTTGGGGAACGTCGTTGCGCCACCAATACCTGCCCTTCGAGGGGATGCTGCCACTTCCTCCGTCCCGGGCGCGTTGCGCAACCTCGTGCTCGCAGCCTTCCTGCTCTATTGCCTGTTGCCCGCTACCTGGATCATCGCAGCGATGACCAAGGACAACGGTCAGATTTTCTCGACCTTCGGTTTGTGGTTCGCCAACCCTCCGCATTTTTTTGAGAACCTCATCGGCCTGTTTACCTATCAAAACGGGATTTTCCTGCGCTGGTTTGGCAACTCGCTGCTGTACGCCGGCTCCATTACGCTGGGCAGCACGCTGATTTGCGCCATGGGCGGCTACGCCTTTTCCAAGTATGATTTTCCGTCCAAGCAGCTCCTGTTTAACTTCATCTTGGGAACGATCATGGTGCCCTCGACGGCATTGGTGTTGCCGTTGTTTCTGATGCTGAACAAGGTCGGCCTGGTCAACACGATGTGGGGCGTGATCCTGCCTAGCCTGGTTAACCCCTTCGGCCTTTACCTTATGAAGACGTTCTGGGATTCGGGTTTCCCCAATGAACTGATCGAGGCCTCACGTCTGGAAGGCGCAAACGAATGGCAGATTTTCTGGCGCATCGGCATACCGCTGATGCAGACCGGCCTTGTGACGGTTGCCCTGCTCTGTTTTGTTGGGGCGTGGAACAACTTTTTCCTTCCACTGATTGTCTTGAGCCAGGATAGCCTCTACCCGCTGACGCTGGGACTCAACATCTGGAACAGCGTGAGCTCCGCGGCGGGCGGAAAACCGGTCTATAACCTCATCGCTTTGGGCTCTCTGATCAGCGTACTGCCGCTCCTGATCGCCTTCGTTGTTTTAGGTAAATATTGGCGCGGCGGCTTAACGGCGGGCGCCACGAAGGGGTAGCCTGGAAATCTCACGAGCGCTTTGAGTCGACCCTATCCTTCACCATGAACAGGAGCTATTCTCACGATTCGTTTCTCTACGGGGTCGTCTACTACCCGGAGCAATGGCCTGAAGCCCGGTGGGATTCCGACCTTGCGCGCATCGCCCAAACCGGCATGAACGTGGTCCGGATGGGGGAAGGGGCCTGGAGCGTCTGGGAACCTGAGGAAGGACGCTACGACTTTGCCTTGTTCGATCGTGCGCTCGAGCTTTGCCAGAGGCATGGGCTTAAAGCGATCATGGGCACGCCCACCTACACGCCGCCGGCCTGGCTGACCGAACGTTATCCGGAAGTGTCGCGCGTGAGCTTTGAAGGAACGCGCCTGACGCACGGTTCCCGGCGCCACTACAACTATACGTCACCGATTTATCGGCAGAAATCTCAGGCCATCACCGAGGCGCTGGCCGAACACTACCAAGCTCATCCGATGGTGATCGGCTGGCAGATTGACAACGAACTTAACTGCCATCTGGACGTCAGTTTCGCGCCAAGTGACCACGAAGCCTTCCGCACCTGGTGCCAGGAGCGCTACGGCACGCTCGAAGCCCTAAACCAGGCTTGGGGCACGGCCTTTTGGTCACAGACTTACACCGCCTGGAACCAAGTCTGGCTGCCGCGGCCCACCGTCACCTACCAGAACCCGAGCCTGCTATTGGACTTTTACCGGTTCACCTCCGACATGACGATTCGGTTTGGGGCGATGCAACGCCAGATCATCAAGCGGATCGCGCCGCATCAGTTCGTGACCCACAACGCCTTTCAAACCATGACGAGCGTGGATTTGCCGAAGTTCGTGCAGGAAGCCGTTGACTTTGTGTCGTACGATTCCTACCCGGAATTCAAGGTATGCGACCTCACGCTCCCGGCGCGATTTCGCGACCGTTCCGAGTCCAAGTTCCTGTCTAGAATGCGCGGGGTCTCGCCCAAGTTCATGATCCTGGAACAGCAGTCGGGCCCCAGCGGCCAAATCGGCGGCGTCCTGAACGGCAACCCCGACTACCTCCACCCGACGCCCAAACCCGGACAGATGCGCCTCTGGTGTTGGAACTCCATCGCCAACGGGGCGGACGGCTTGCTCTTTTTCCGCTGGCGTTCCCTTCCCTACGGTTCGGAAGCCCAGTGGAACGGCCTCCTGTACCACGACGAGCGCAACGCGTGGCGGTTGGAGGAAGCCAAACGGCTCGGGGACGAAATCAAACGCGTCGCGGGAACGTTGACGACCACCCACTGCGTTTCGACCGCGGCGGTTTTGTACGATTTCGACAACGAATCGCACGCCCGGATCGAGCGGGCCACTGGTAAGCACCGGGAAGCCAACGAGCTGAGCGTGTACCAAGCCTTGTCGGAGCGACATTTGTCCGTCGACATGCGGCCCCTGTCGAGCGTTCAGGAGGTGGGCGACCTGGCCAGTTATCGAATCGTCTTTTTCCCGCACGCGCACGTGCTGACGGCCGGCGACGTACCGACTTTGCAGGCCTACGTGGAAGGGGGCGGTACGTTGGTTTTCGGTTGCTGGAGCGGTTACCGGGATCGCAACCATCGGTGTTACGACGTGGCCGGCAAAGCCTTTTACGAGAACTTGGTTGGCGCGCGAGTGGCCGATTTTACGGTGGTAACGCCAGGCGGAACCTCCACCATTCGGTTTGGAAATTCAGACACTTTCCTTGAAGCGCCGGTTTTTAACGAGGTGCTCGCGGGTACCGGTGACAACGTGAGCGTGCTCGCGTCCTATGCGTCGGACTACTATGCAGGTCAACCCGCCGTGACCCTGCATCAAAAAGGACAGGGTCGGGCGATTCATTTTGGCAGTTTCTTCACGCCTCAGAACGTGACCGCGTTGTTAGAATCCCTTGAGATTCAAGACCCATTCGCGGCGTGGGCCGAAATTCCTGCCGAGGTTCAGACGGTGGTACGGTCCAATGGGGCTGAACGGTTCTGCTTTTTTTTGAACTTCACACCTAAACTGCAGGTAGTGACATTTAGAGGGCCAGCCTTTGACCTCTTGGAAGGGCAAAAACTCAAAGGTCACGCAGAAATCCCACCGTACGGCGTACGCCTCGTCCCGTACGAAATGTGACGGGAAAACGTGAAGCAGCTCAATCAGACTTGTTTCTCCAACCCCGCTTCTCAGTTTCCCAACGTTCCAGTACAAGGCTGCGTCCAGGCCCGCACCGTCATACGCACCGGTTAACTTCTTTACCCCCGCAATTATGCCATACGTAAAGCCTTCGACACCCTCACTGGGCGTCTGCTACTACCCGGAACATTGGGACGAGGGCCGCTGGCCCGCAGACCTGCAACGAATGCTGAGCTTAGGGATTCGTTACGTCCGAGTGGGCGAATTCGCCTGGAGCCGTTTCGAACCGGAGCCAGAAAAGTTTGATTTTCTCTGGCTCCAGCGATTTCTGGACCTTGCCCAAATGGAGGGCCTTGCGGTGGTCGTCGGAACGCCGACCGCTAGCCCACCCAAGTGGCTGGTGGATTCGATGCCCGATATGATTGCGCTTGATGAGGACGGACTGCCCCGCGCGTTCGGTTCGCGTCGCCACTACTGTTTTTCACACGATGGTTACCGTGCCAAGTGCCGGCAGATCGCTACGCACCTGGCCGAAGCGGTGGGCGCTCACCCAGCCGTTTACTCCTGGCAGATCGACAACGAGTACGGATGCCATAACACGGCAGTCTCGTATTCTCTCGCGGCTAGGGCACGCTTTCGGCGGTGGCTGCGCCAACGTTACCACGACGTTGGGGCTTTGAACCAGGCTTGGGGCAATGTTTTCTGGAGTATGGAGTACCGAGACTTTAATGAGATCGATTTGCCGAATCGCACGCCCACCGACCCGAATCCGGCGCACAGTCTGGATTTTCGACGCTTCAGCTCGGACATGATTCGGGAGTTCCAAAGCGTTCAGGTAGAAGTGTTGCGTCAACTCTCCCCCGGACGGCCAATCACCCATAATTTCATGGGCGGGTTCACGGATTTTGAGCACTTCGAGGTGGCCGGTGACCTGGATTTTGCGAGCTGGGACGCTTACCCGTTGGGCTTTCTGGCCTCCTTTCCTCTCTTTTCGGAGAAGCACCGCAAACATTTCCTTCGTTCTGGCGACCCGGATCTCGGTCCCTTCCACCACGACCTTTATCGTGCCTGCGGTCGAGGCCGGTGGTGGGTGATGGAACAACAACCGGGTCCGGTGAACTGGGCTCCGTACAACCCGGCCCCTCTTCCCGGCATGGTGCGTCTCTGGACGCTAGAGGCCTTTGCTCACGGCGCCGACGTCGTGAGCTTTTTCCGTTGGCGGCAAGCGCCTTTTGGACAGGAACAGTACCACTCCGGGCTTCACCTGCCCCACGGAGAACCGGATGCCGCTTGCGTGGAGATCGTCCAGTTGACTGGAGAACTTGGAGTGCTCGCCGGAGAAACTGCGCGGAGAGGTGACGTTGCGCTCGTTTACGACTACGAAGCGGCCTGGGTGATTGATATCCAGCCGCAGTCCAAGGAGTTTGTGTACGCCGCTGAGGTTTTTCGGTTCTACCGTGCCATTCGCCAACGAGGACTGAACGTCGATATCGTACCGCAGGGAGGTGACCTTACCGGCTATCGGCTGATCGTGGTGCCGCCGCTCCCGATCGTACGTCCGGAGTTTCTCGAGGCGTTGCGCCGTTCCTCGGGGATGGTCTTGTTCGGGCCCCGGCTTGGCTCGAAAACCTTGCACTTCCGCATTCCCGAAGATTTACCGCCGGGTCCGATTCAAGAATTTCTTCCTTTGCGAGTTATGCGGGTGGACACTTTGCCGCGTTTCGCGCGCCAGCCCGTGCGCTGGCTTGGAGAGCTTTATACGGTCGAAACGTGGGTAGAACAGGTGGCGACCAACCTACAGCCGGTCGCCCGGTTCGAGGACGGGCACGGCGCGCTGTTCCGGCAAGACCGCTTTTTCTATCTGGCCGGGTTGCCGGACGACCGGTGGCTTGGGGATCTGGTAAAGATGGCGGTTACTGAGCAGGAACTTCCTATTGTGGACCTTCCGGAGGGGGTGCGGACCCGCCGACTTGGCTCCCTACGTTTCTTTTTTAACTACAATCCGTATCCGGTTCACCTTTCGCCGCGAGAAGGTCTCGAAACTCTGGTCGGTAGCACGGACTTACCTCCGGCAGGACTTTTAATCGGCCGCGAAAAAGAGTCGTGAGAGAGCGCTTATGAGTTCAAGCCACACGATTTCAACTGCCCCGCCCACCACGCTGTTAGTGTCTGTCGACCATCGCCCAACCATTAGCCTCAACGGCGATTGGCACACGATCGTTGACCCGTATTTCCACGGCAAGGCGCGCACCTACGGCTATTTCATGAACGGAAAACAAGAGCCCGACGGTAAGCCCGTGGAGTACGATTTTCAAAAGTCACCCGTCTTGCATGTGCCCCGAGATTGAAATACCAAGCGCGAATCACTGTTGTTCTACGAAGGCCCGATGTGGTAGCAGCCATCGAGCAAGAGGAGGAGTAGCGGTCAAGAAGCCAAGACCTCAAGAAGAACCGAAAATCTCGCGCCGAGTTCCGCATCGCACCATTCTCGACTTCTTGAATTCTTGGCTTCTTGAGTCCTGAGTTATTTAGCGATTATAGAAGCGCCCGG
>Ga0209039_10002243_pt1 | contig 16737 bp, 23 predicted proteins | sample BogFormECP12_OM1_FD_188238 | JGI IMG/M metagenome (GOLD analysis project Ga0209039, IMG submission 188238) | Bog forest soil microbial communities from Calvert Island, British Columbia, Canada - ECP12_OM1 (SPAdes) (version 2) | ecosystem: Environmental > Aquatic > Freshwater > Wetlands > Bog ... | reverse complement strand
GAGAAGCGGAGAGGCAGGATGACGTCGCCGAGATAAAGAAGCACTTAGAAGAGTTCTGCCGGAAGGTAGAGTCTCAGACTGGCTTACCGTGCGCGAGCCTCATCTCTGACGTCATCGTCAAAGAAGGCTACGCCGTGGAAGAAATCCTGAACACGGCAGATGAGAAGGGGTGTGATGTGATCGTCCTTGGGACCCACGGGAAGGGGTGGCTAAGCCGGGAGTTTCTCGGGAGCGTAGCCCGGTCAGTGATCGAGAGGACCCGAAAACCCACGTTTCTTATCCCGCTGCCTTCTGACAAGGGCGCTGTCGACTGGGGTGCGCTTTGAGCAGTTGGGGGATCGCATTTCCTCTCCATTAAAGGTGACTGTACCCGTCGGGTCGATTATGATGTGAATCCACTCGCCAGACTTTTTGAGATTACTGAACTGTGCGATCTCCTCCTCCGTACCGGCGAAGCAGGCTGTAAGCACGGGAACAAAACCCTTCCCGAACACGACTTCTTCCGATTTCTTAGTCCTCACTAGTTCCATAAGAACCCCCTGAGCCCTTTCTTCTCTTTCTCAAGGCTTCCTTTTGTCCGCAGCTACCCGTTCACCTTCGGGCTTACCAATGGGCGCAGAACCATAGAAGATACAGACGATACTTCGGTGCCGCTGGGAAGAAAGTGCTAGCTGCAGTTCTTTAGGTCTTCGTCTGGGTGATCTTTGGTTGCCTACCATAGTGCCTTGCCCTTTCAGAGAGTCAGGCCCAATCGCAGAGCAACTAACCAAAACAGGGTGAACTGTTGGGAGATAATACCCTTTCACAAGGCAAGGGTTTTCTCCCACTCCCTCTTCATCCCATTACCCCCGAAAGCGTTCCTATACAGTTGCATGGCCCATGTGAGAAGTGAGCAAAAGCGCTACTTACATCCTTATCTTTGTCCTATACCCCGATTATATCTCCAAAATACCTTTTGTCAAGCAATTCTTTGTACTGAAACGCATACGCTTACGGGTTAAGCAAGATGGCTGCTGCATAACCGACCGCGAGGGCGACAAGACTGCATCCAGGTGAATTGTTGGCGGTTGACGATTACGTGTGAAAGGCTGCATCACGAGAAAAAGTGCAAGACTGGAGAGTTAAGGAAGAAGTCCTCGACCAAGGCTAGTCGTAAGGCGTGAGGCCTTGATGGGGCACTTAGGGTAAACTTTGCGACATGCCAACGCACGCCAGGCGAAGCCCTAGCGAAGCGCTACGCTATTTTGAGGCAGGTCTTAGCATCTCTTCAACACTTTCCCGGCAGACGCGCAGGCTCTTACCGGGTAGTTTGTCGCGGCGTAGATAACCCTTCTCAGCCCATCGGTAAATGGTCCGCGTGCAGGCCCGCAAATGATCGGCGACTTCTGCCGGGCGGAGCAAATCTTTTTGTGGGAGGCCCACGAATCTCATTATAGCACAAGAGCGGCGGCGGCGAAGCTGATTACGTTATTCCGCAAATTTGCGGATTTGCTGGTGAGCTTGTTTCTTCAGCTTCTTTACCAGCGGCAAAGAAACGGCTGCGTCTGGTTTCAGGCGGGCTGCGGCCCGACAAAAGAATTCCCTTGCAGGATACCGAGAAAGATGGTTGAATCGAAAGAGAAGGGAGGGATAAAAGATATGACAGAAGAACAGGACAGAGACAAGCGGGTCGAAAAGCTTCTCGAAGAACTCATAGGCGAAGCCACGGAAGTGGTCGAGCAACCCGATCCCTCATTGGAACACTTCGCGTCGGGCGATATGACTCTCGAAGCATTCAGGGAATGGGAGAAGCAACGCAAGGCACACTTGCTAGCCATGAAAGGCAAGCTGGAAGAAGTGAAAAGACTCCTAAAGAAACGGGGGTAATAAAGATGGGACGTGTTAATGTTGACGACGTAGCGGGCATCCAGGAGGAGAACGGCAAAGTGATCTGTGTTGAATGTTTGGACGGCGGGGAGCACAAGGGCTGGCAGGATAACGTCACAGAAGACAACCTTCTCATGCGGCATGACGTGGATAAAAACGCCGACGAAGAATGGCTGTTCTGTGACGAATGTAAGAAGAAGCTCTAGATCCCACCTCTCTCTTGCCGGGTTGCCTCTAGTTCCGGGGTAGGGTCTGGGTGTTTGTAACACTTACAACTGCTCGGTGGTGGCTATTCACCTGAATCGATAATTACGGATCGAAACATGCAGCTGATTACTCGTATCAATTTTGCCAGAATACGTCCCGGAATACTATAAAGCGGATGAAGGAAAACCTCAAACCGCTGAATGTCAGGCATGACGGGGATTCTCTAAACAATAAGACCGCGGACATAGCCTACACCTCCGGTTAAATCAATGGTATGAACCCCAGGGCAAGCCCTGGACCCTCTTTCCGCGGCAAGCCGCGGGGAATGAACCCGAAGAGATTCAAATATAGCAAGACTGACCCCACGTACCCCCTTACTTCTTCGAAGGGCGATCATGCATCAGAATGCGAATAATAAGGAAGATACCGCCTCCGCCCACGCCCAAAAAAAATAAGATCGCGAAACCAGGATACCCAAAGATACGAAACGAAGTCTCCACCCGCATCAATAAAGCTGAGCCGACGATCAACGCAGCCAAAACCAAACCCATGGTGATGCGATTCGCGATCTTCTGAAGTCCATTGATGATTACGTCCTCGTCAATCGTTTCCACCTTTACCTTCAACTCGTTACGCGCGATCGCATCGAGAATCCGATTGAGTCGGCTTGGCAGCCGCACCAGAAGATCTTTCACCTCCAACAGGCCACCGAGCAGATTGGTCGGCGAGAGCCCTTTCCACACCCGCTGCTGCAGAATTTTTTCCGCGTTGCGTCGAATCGAAGCGTTGGGATTAAATTTAGGGTCGAGTGTTTGACCGACCAAGTCCAGGTTCAGCAACGTTTTGCCCAACATGGTCAACTCCGCGGGCACCCGCAGTCCGTTATCGCCCGAAATTTGCGTGATTTCCAGGACGACTCGCCCCACTTGAATCTGGCCCATTTTCGATCCTTGATGCTCGCTTACCAGACCCGCCACGCGTTGCCGGAACGTATTCTCTGAAAAATCGTCTTTTAGCTCGCTGATTTTGATCGCGATGGCTGCGGCATCATCGCCCTGGCCATCGCTCACCGCTAGCAGCAACTGAAGCAGGTTCTCCTGCAACTGCGGCGTAATGTGACCAACCATGCCCAGGTCAATTAAGGCAATGCGATGGTCGTCTGTGAGGAAGACGTTGCCTGGATGAGGATCGGCGTGGAAGAATCCGTCCACAAGAATTTGCTTCAGATAGGCGTGAAAAAGTTCTTCCGCCAGATCTGCTCCCTTAAAATCCAGACGAGCCAAAGGACTAAGTTCCGTGACTTTTTTCCCGCGGATGTATTCCATGGTTAACACGCGCGAGGTCGTAAAATCCTCGATCGGAGTCGGCACGACGATCCCTGGAAATTCCAACAGGTTTGCGCCTAAAGTGCTGAGATTGCGCGCTTCCTGGCGATAGTCCAGCTCACGCCACAGGCTCCTGCGAAATTCCTCGAGTATCTTGCCGAACTCGTAACGTCTGCCCCACTGCGTGTGCTTATCCAAAAACCCCGCGATCTCTTCCAGCACCTCCATGTCCTCCGCTATGATTTCTCGAATTCCAGGCCGCTGCACCTTCATCACCACTGCCCGACCGTCAAGCATCGCCGCGCGATGGACTTGGCCCAACGACGCCGTCGCCAGAGGTTTTGCTTCAAATTCTGAAAATGCTTTTGAGATCCGCACTCCCAACTCGCCAGAGACGATTGCTTCCACCTGTTCAAACGGAAATGGATCGATCTTGTCCTGCAATCGTGTCAGCGCATGGATATAAGCAGGAGGCAGAAAATCCGCGCGAGTGGACAGAAGTTGACCGAGCTTGATAAAGGTCGGCCCCATCTTCTCCAGGTCTTGCGCCAGCTCATCTGCCTTTGACTCGCCCGTCGTTGTCTCCACCGATGCATCCAGTTCCAGCGCGTCGTGCAGCCCAGCATGTTTCACAACGTCCGACCGTCCATTCTTGATCAAAAGCAGAGCGATGTCCTTGTATCGTTTCAGATGTTTAGGTATTAGAGGAATTTTCATTTATTACTCCTTGTTGGTAGCAATTAGTCACGACTCGTCTGCAACGGAATTATGGTTGAAGCTGGATGGATCAACCATATAAAAAAGAGAGTTGTATGTCAAGAAAATAACCGATGATGATTACCGATTCAAAGTGTTGATGTATGTGCCGAGACAAGAAATCACCCTTGCAGGAAGAAACGCTCGCCTCAGTTAGATTTTTCGTACCGGTGTTGCGCACCCGTGGGCAACAGTATAACCAGTACTTCCTTTGCTATAAAAGCGATCGTTGCTACGACAAGGGGCCTTTCAGGAGATATCCAAAGGCCCCTTTCTGGACACCACTTCTTCTTTGTCATTGTTGTGGAGGACAAGGTACTGACTTGGAAAAGTCAGGAACCATGTTACCATTTTCTTTAATTATAGTTCCATTCGGGTCAGTCTTAGGTGCATAGCATTTATTTGGCGTTGTTGCCGGTGGAGGTGGCGTTGTTGCCGGTGGAGGTCCTTCCTGATAAGCGGTAGTGGCTTCAGCTGGAGGAACTTCTATTACATAGGGAGGTGCAGGATAGGAATATTGATAATAGGGATCATAATAGGTTGGAGGTACGGGTACAGCATAGTAAGGCCACCAGAATGGACTGTAGACGCCTCCAATAACTAATCCACCCAGAAAAGCTCCGAATATGGCACCTCTGGGTGCATACCCTCTGTAATAATATCTGCTATAGCCACCATAATAACTCCCTCCATAATAGTGGCCTCCACGAGCGTATCCACCATACCAACGACCGCCGCCGCCGCCGTGATATCCGCCTCCGGGATGTCCAGTTGCGAATGCACGAGACCCACCAGATGAATGTCCTGAAGACCCACCGCGACTGCCGCCACCGTGACCGCCCTTTGCATAGGCATATGAAACGGTAACAACCAGACAAAGCACCATGATCAAGAAAAGCTTTTTCATAGGATCCTCCTACAACCGATCACCTGTCTTCTCTTAGGCTGTGCCAAATCTCTGTCGAGCAAGTACCAACGTCGCCTCCTCTGTGGTCGCAACAAAGACATAGTGAGCCATGATCTGGCATCACTTCTTACTTAGCTTCCCTTACCTCGAGCAGCTCATCGAAGAGGGCACGGTAATGCACCACCGCTTTGCGTAGCTCCTCGGTGTCGGCTTCACCGCGCTCATCGCGCACCGCGATGGCCTGCGCCGCCCGGTAATGTGCTACAACCTCGGGGTGATCGACCGAAATGTCCGCTGCACGGCGCTCAAAATCTCCCATGGGGAAGCCACGCTTCAGCATCAGCTCACGGACCAACTGGTCGGCCTGGACGACCGCGTTCTTGGGGTTATCGACGAAGCGGCCCTGCAAATCTTTCCAGGTCTGACTGAACCTGGCGGCGTCAGACGGCGTCAGAGGTACGATAGTGAGGAGCTCGACCCGCTTTTCGCGCGCCTTGAGTTCCGATTCGGCCTTTTTTCGGCTTCCGAGATCATCCACGGATCGGCCGTATTCCGGACCGAAGCGTTCTTTGAGTCTACGAGACTGTTTCTTTTTTTTGTGGCTGAACCATGCCGCAAGTACAACCACTACAAGGACTACAACGCAGGCAAGAATGATCCATGTTTGTGTGCTTATCGTAGGCATGTGTACCTCCTCTTTTGGTTAATCCTACCGTCGTCTATGCCAATAATAACCGCCGCCTCCGCCGAACACCAGGAACAACACGACGATGATAATGATGAGCGTCATGGTAATTTCCTCCTTTTACTTTGTTGAACAGCTGTTATTGCCTCTGTATTTACGATACAGCAGACACTCTCTCACGTCTGTCCCAGAACCAACAATCTTTATGTCATCATTCTTGCTACCCGAATTGCATCAGAAACGTTTTCTCACCTTAAGGATGTATAGTTATTCGCAACACAAGCATATTAATTAGTGCTAAGCTGAAATAAGAGAAAAAGGAAAGGGTGGGGAAACTCCAGAATGGCTATATTCCATAGGGAACAGCACCGCATGCAACGTATCGGCTGGCTTCGCGCGGCCGTCTTAGGTGCGAACGACGGCATCGTGTCGACAGCAAGCCTGGTGCTCGGGGTGGCAGCCGCGCATGCGACTCACAGCGGCGTAGTGATCGCGGGGGCCGCCGGGCTGGTCGCGGGAGCTATGTCGATGGCTGCCGGTGAGTACGTCTCGGTCAGCTCACAGGCAGACACCGAACGGGCCGACGTTGCGCTTGAGCGCAAGGGACTTTCAGCGGACAAAAAGGGCGAGATGGAGGAGTTGGCCGGGATCTACGTTGGTCGCGGCATAGATCCTGCGCTGGCAATGGAGGTCGCGAGGCAACTTATGGCCCATGACTCGGTAGGCGCGCACGCCCGCGACGAACTTGGTATCTCCGCTCTGCTCCCACCGCGACCGATTCAGGCGGCGCTCACGTCGGCGGGCGCGGTTGCCGTTGGAGCCGCCATGCCTCTTTTGACCGCCGTCATAGTACCCGCGGCGAGTCTGATCCCCTTCGTCGCCGGAGTCTCCCTGCTGTTCCTCGCGCTCCTGGGTGGGTTGGCTGCGCACGCGGGCGGCGCAAGCGTGACCAAAGGCGCGCTACGCGTAACGTTCTGGGGTGCACTGGCCATGGCCGTGACCGCGGGCGTCGGGGCTCTTTTCGGAAGGGTAGCGTGAGCGGGTTCCGATCCTTCTCTGATGTATCAGATCTGAAATTACTATACCTTAAGGCAAAACCTATTTTTGATGCTCATGCCTTCGGACGGCCTGCCCCTTCCCGAAAGGGCTATTGCCTGAACTACCAAGAAGGCAGAGGGAGCCGTTCATGGTAAGCAGCATACAAAGGTGAAAGGAGAAGTCGTCCGTGAGCCCTATCAGAAAAGCTGTCACAGGTGTTGCCCCTCCTCTTTCCTTTATCGGCCATCTGATCCAAGCAATAAATCATGGAAATAACAGCTACCTCGATCAACCAGACCGCAGGTTACGTTGACACTCGCTGCGCGGTGCTCTAGATTCCCGTAAGGAGCTATGCTGTGCCATCACAAAACGAAGTTGTCTTATTGTTCGACGTGGACAATACGCTGCTTGACAACGACCGGATAATAGACGATCTCAAAAGCCATATTGAGCAGGAGTTCGGGACTGAAAGCCGGAACCGGTATTTTGCGATCCTTGAAGAGTTGTGCTCCGAACTCGGCTACGCGGATTACCTGGGCGCCCTTCAGCGCTATCGACTTGAAGACCAGTGCGATCCGCGGCTGCTGCTTATGTCGTCATTCCTGGTGGATTATCCGTTTGTGGACCGGTTATATCCAGGCGCCTTTGATGCCCTTGAACACGCTCGCACATGGGGGGAAACGGTCATCCTATCCGACGGGGACGTGGTCTTCCAGCCCCGCAAAATAGAACGGTCTGGTCTGCGAGAGGCGGTCGGAGGCCGTGTTCTGATCTATATTCACAAGGAGCAGATGCTGGCCGATATAGAGTGGCACTACCCGGCCCGTCGTTACGTGATGGTCGACGACAAGCTGCGTGTTCTCACAGCGATGAAAGCGATCTGGGCGGACAGGCTCACCACGGTCTTCCCGCGACAGGGACATTACGCACTCGACCGCAAGAACACCGCAACGTATCCACCGGCTGACATCATTATCGATTCCATCGGCGACCTGGTCAAGTACGATGTCGGTGCACTTCTCGACGCTGCTACCGGGTGACGTAACCTAATCCGAGCATGGACGCGACAGCTTTTAAGGAGCATTCCGATGAACCTTAAGTCTTGGGTCACTTCTGTGGATGGCGCCGCTGCCCCCATACTCACGGTCAACGGCGGTTCGTCGCATGATTACCACTGAACTTTTCAACATGGGCGGGGTCATCGAAAAGCGAATAAATAAGGAAGTTCTCCCTTCTTTTGATCCACCAACTAATGCATGAGCTGAGATCTCGAAAATGAGCATTACGAACTAAAAGCGTGGTGCGCCTGCTGAGCCTCCCGATATGACGATGGGAAGCTTAGCTCTGTCTCTTCTTATCCAGCACCCGTCGTACTCGTCACCTGATACCCGAGACCGTGGAGCAGGCCCTCTGCCAGTTCAACTAGAGCCTCATCATCGTCCACGAAAAGGATCCTTTCCGTGCCCCTGGGGATGGGTCGATCCATCACCGGTTCTGCCTTCTCGCCGGATGTGTCCCGTGGCAGGTAGGCCGTGAAGGTGGCGCCGAGTCCGGGTTCAGTTTCCCTGACCATCTCCACTCAGCCCATGACCGCACGCTCCTCATATCCATAGCGCCACCCTCTCTACCCTCTCAAAAACACCACAACGATCTCTATCGTGCCTCTTCAGTTAAGTACCACGCACTTGTTGCGCACGACATGCTTCAGAGTATCAATGCTTAAGTCGAGCATTCTCAGATTTCGTTTCCAAGGTACAAATACCAGTGATAGCTGAAGACAAAGCAGCACACCAGTATTATAATTTGGTAGCAATTCGGGCTGGGGGGCTCTTTGGTTCTCGATGCCGCTCACGCAGTCTTACTACCATCGAATGTGGAGGTGCTTCATGCGGAACGTTATTCTTGTCTTCTTATTTATTTTTCTCTCCGGCACCGCCTATGCGCACGAATTCTTCGTTAATGCCGGCGTGACACAGGACACTAAGACCAGTACCGCGCGGCTTCAGTGGTCAACCACGTATCTGCAGGAGCTTGGAGATCATCTGGCCTTCAGTTTTTCGTACATCAACGAGGGGCATCAGGTGAACCACTACCGGGACGGCATTGCCGGCCAGGTGTGGGGCCGCGCGGGCGTGTGGCACCGCAATCTGGTTTTCGGCCTGGGGGTGGGCCCGTACGCCTATTTCGATACCAACGGTGACGCGAACGGTTCGTTCCACGATCAGCACGGGTTTGCAGCACTTTTCAGTGGCACGGCCACCTTGTACGCGCTGAGCCCTCTTTTGTTCCAGGCGCGCATCAACTATTTAGCGGCCAGCCACAGCTTTAATACGCTCTCGGGCACCATCGGGATCGGGTATGAGCTGGGGGTCGACAAGCAGCCAACCGGAACGCCGGCCGGTGAGGGGGTAGGGGCCCTCAAGAACGAGATTACTGCGTACACGGGGGTAACCGTCCTCAACACCCAGAAGAACGAACAGGGCACTTCCTGGGCCTTAGAGTACCGGCGGAGTCTCGTCCCTTACCTCGAATGGACGGCCACGGGGCTCTGGGAAGGTGCCGATAAGCCTGTGGCCCGCTACGGTCTTATGAGCCAAGTCTGGCTGACCCATCCGTTCTTCACGGATCACCTGACGCTGAGTGCGGGCTTCGGTCCCTACCTGGCACACGATAGATACCAGCAGGGAACCGACGATAAGACAAAGCTTGACTGGGCCGCAAGCTTCTCGGCCAGTATCCGCTTCCTCGAGCACTTTGCGGTGCGCGGCTCCTGGAGCCGGATTATCACTACCCAGGACCGTGACACTGATGTTTTCCTGGCAGGGCTCAGCTACCGCTTTTAAAACAACGGCGCATGAACTGAGACAACAAGAAGGGAAAGGAGGGATGAAAAGGAAGATTTTGATGGCGGTGGTAGCGGTAGCGGCTTTTGTTTGTCAGGATGGGTGGTGGTTACACTCAGGCTTATGTCTGTGGTGAGTTCGTTCATTTACAGTATGCAGAAGTAAGGGAGAGTCTTAGATTCTCCCTAAATAAAAACAAATGAAGGGAGTTTGTTATGAAAAGAGTTGTTTGTAGTGTTGCTGCACTGTTTTGCATGGCCATTCTTTTTTCGAGTCCGTTAATGGCACAAGCCGACGCAAAAAAAGCTCAGAGGCAAATGACGAAGACTGATCGTGCTGAGGCACAAATTACTGACCTTCATACCAAGCTACAGATTACACCAGCGCAGGAAGATCAGTGGAACAAAGTTGCCTCAGCGATGAGAGAGAATGCGGCGCAAATGGATATCCTTATATACAATAGGAAGGCAAAGCTCGGTACCATGAATGCTGTCGATAATCTTAAGTCCTACAAGGACGTTAGTGATGCTCACACTGCATGTCTTGTCAGGTTTATTGCAGCATTCGAACCTCTTTATGCCAGCATGTCCGACACTCAGAAAGCAAATGCTGATGCCATTTTTGCAGCAAAAATGGCTAGACAGGGCCAGCATAAAGGCCACAAACATACGACGAAGTAAGGAGGACATATGAAAAGGATCATGTTAGTTTTTATTCTTTCGCTTATCCTTGTCGGAATGTCCATACCTGTTTTAGCAGAGGAACATGGACGAGGAGGTGAACGAGGACACGGATACGCGAAGGGTCACGAACGTGTGTATCGTGGAGGCAACAGAGGATATTACAATCAGGGTCACTACTACGCTGCTCCTGTTTATGCTCCACCTCCTGTATACTACGCTCCCAATCCATATCCACCGCCTGGAATCAGCTTTGTTATTCCCTTGAATATCCATTAGTTAGCAGAATTAAGGGAGGAATCTATTATGGGTTCCTCCCTAAAATAAAGCCATGAGCAAGGACATGATCTCAATGGAAGTTCGTAAACAACTTGGGTCCTAAGACAGATCAGAGACCAGGTTACCGCTCGCTGTGCTTGAAATGTGCTTCTTTTCTTCCAACCACAGCCAAAACCCGCCCTTGCGGGCTTGCCCGTCTATCCGGCAGGAATGTGAAGCTTAAACTTGTGCCAAAGAAACAACACAAGCAGAGCCCCAAGTATGGAAACGATAATCCCTGCGGGATGAAACTGCGCGCCTTTGTTGGGACGGGAAAAAATGTGCGTCACCAATCCGCCAATAACTGAACCGACGATACCGAGCACGATCGTCCACAGAACGGTCATGTGCATGTGCATGACCATTTTCGCAACGACGCCGGCAATCAAACCAACAATTATGTACCAAATGAGATGAAGCATGGTACCTCCTTGAAATGAAAATCAACGGACATCACGGCGACGCACCAAAAAGCGACATAAAAATCGCAGCAGTGCATCACCGCGGCGACCGTTTGATAAGAACTTGCTTTTTGTGAGAAAGAGTATAGGACAAGAAAAAAGGCAGGGTCAAGGAGAAAAAAGATACCCGAAAACAGGGGAAGCGGACTTCTTCAAACGAGAATTGGGCATTAGCGGTAAAACCGTGCCTCCGCTGCGTGCGATCGTCAGGCAGCATTGCGCTGACTCTCAACTGTTCTACATGGTCGCCAACATCCCGACAACTGCGGCAGTCATGATTGCTGCCGTTGCCCATCCGAAATAACGCAGCGGGCGCGAACTGACTCGAATGCCCATTATTTCGGATTTGCTCGTCAGCAGTACTACTAAGACAATCAAAGGCGGTGCCAGCATCCCATTGAGCACTGCCGAATAAAAGAGCATCTTCACCGCGTTGAAGCCTACAAAATCCAACGCCAGGCCTACCAGCATCGCAACTGCGATCAATGCGTAAAACTTACGCGATAATAGTGGTGGGTCTTCCAGTGTTCCGCGCCACGCCGCCGCTTCCGCCACGGCATAAGCAGCAGAGCCTGCAAGGACGGGAACACCAAGCATCCCCGTCCCGATTAAACCAAGTGCGAATAACAGGTAAGCTCCACTTCCGGCTAAAGGGCGCAAGGCTTCAGCCGCTTCCCGCGCCGTTTGGATGTTGGTTTGCCCATGTGCGTGCAACGTCGCCGCAGTAGTCAGGAGAATGAAATACATTACGAGGTTAGAGAAAAACATCCCGGTGAAAACATCCGTTCGAGCTACTCTCAATTCCTTGACGGTCGCACCTTCGCGCTGTTTAACTGTGCGTTTCCCTTTCGCCCGGTCGTCTTCAACTTCTTGCGACGCTTGCCAGAAGAAAAGATAGGGCGAGATGGTCGTGCCGAGTAGGCCAACAAAGGTCGCAAGAGACGCACTCGACCATTCGACGCGGGGCACAAAGGTCGCGCTTAAGACAGCGTGCCAGTCTGGTCGGGTAAGGGCATATAGCCGAAGGAGGCCCCGGTTACCGAATACGTCGAGATGCCTGAAGGGTCGTCATCGGCGGCACCGGTAATTAAGCCGGGACCAAGATTGGTAAAGAACCGTCGCACTCTGTCTGTCGAGTGATTCTTGGATGCAGCTTGCTTTTTCATAGTAGATTTAGCTTTATACATTCTTTGTGCCTTACTCAAGAAAATGTTGACTAACGAGCTCAACGGAATGGTGGTCTTGGTTTCTCTGCACCATTTCCTGTGGAGCGACTTATTGGACTGCTTTAGATTATATACTTCTGCGTTTTCTATGGGAAATACATTCGACGGGGTATCCGGGAAGATCGCGTTCTGAGGCTTCCGGGCCATGTTTTCGGAGGGGCTTGCCCCTGCTCTTTGCCCTATCCCCCCAGGGCTTCCCGTATCACGTCTCCCAGTTCCTTCACGGTCGCTGGTTTGATGATAACCCTCCCGCCGATGCCGGCAGCCTCCAGCTGTTCGGCCGTGGGTGTGTCGAAGTACCCCATGTAGACGACGACCGGAAAACCGGGGCGGATGTGTCTCATGCGCTGGGCGAGTTCCAGTCCTGTGACGTCAGGCCATTCCGTGGTCAAGGAGACCAAGGTCAAGGAAACGGGGTAAGGCCTCCCAAGAGGCTATCTCTGATTCGCTCTTAAAGAATGGAACACCGGGAAGTTCGATGTTCATAGATCCTTCTTTTTTTCGCGCCTCATCGCATCCGCTGTCTCCATCCCTTCGATCCACTCAATCTCGGTGTCGGATCCCAGCATGAAGGCGAGCCCTCGTGTTTTTTCATAACTTTCCAGTGCGATCGTGACAAGGCTGGTCATGGGCACCGAGAGGATCATACCGATCGGTCCCAAAACCCATCCCCAGAAGACCAGGGAAAGGAAGACAACGAGCGTCGATAAACTCAGGCCTTTGCCCGTCAGTTTTGGTTCTATGATATTGCCCACCACAATATGGACGACAGCAAAGCCAAGGAGTGTTAGAAGGGCAGACCCCACCCCTAACTGGACGAGAGCGAGAAGGGCAACAGGCAAGGCAGCAAGGATTGCGCCAATATTGGGTACAAAGTTCAGCAGAAACGAAAGCGTTCCCCAGAGCACCGGATAATCGACACCGAGGATGAGGAGCCAAAGCCAGATCACCAGGCCAACGGTAGCGCTGATCAGGGTTTTAATGACCATATAGCGCTTGGCGCCCTGGCTGAATCTCTCAATGGTAGAAACCGCCCTCTCCGGATTTTTTAACACGACATGCAATTTCTTTGGCAAATCTGCTGCCTCCAGAAGGATGAACGTGACCGCAAGCAGGATCAGAAACGCATTGGTGAGGACACTGCTCAGGCCTGCGAATATACCCCCTGCCAAGACCATCACCCACCCTGGATGTAAAGCACCGGACACTTCTCCTGCTGGAATGTTAACGCCCTTTTCGCGCAGCCAGTTCATCAAAGTAGCAATATGGGTCGATAATCGCGCTTGGTAGTCGGGAAGGGATCTCAAGAAATCATTCAGCGAAGGACCTATCAATGCTCCAAAGAGCAATCCTACAACCAGGATGGCCAGTAGAATGAGAGAAAGCGCCAGTAACTTCGGCACGCCCTCCCGTTGCAGCCAGAACAATGGTGGAGCGCAAATGACCGCAATGAACACCGCCATAAAAAAAGGAACCAGGATGGAACTGGCCGCCTTCATCCCCGCCACCACGATGATAAAGCTGGCCAGGATCACTAGTGCGGGCGTCTTGGCCGTCTGTTTCCCGTTGTCCTCCATGGGGGCCTCCTGAAACGGTCACCTACTTCACGATCAGCTTATTCTTTACGGATTTGACCCCTTTGACGCTCCGTGTGATTTGAACTGCTTTATCGACGGCGTTCTGGGAATTAACGGAGCCGCTCAGTCGGACGGCGCCCTTGTGGGTTTTGACACCGATCTTGAATGACTTGAGAAAATCGTCCTCTGCAAGCAGAGATTTTACCTTGGTCGTGATGACCGAATCGTCGACATATTCACCTGTGCTTTCCTGTTTGGGTGTCGATGCACCGGACACAAGGGTGGCCATCAGCATAAGAACGAGCAAGAAGGGGATAAAGATAGTTCTTTTTTTCATAGCGAGTACTCCTCCTTGTAATAGATTTGGTTGGGAAATCGTTGCTTACGAGACCTTTTTTCCCGAAAGGTATCGCACGCCTCGGCACAATTTTTCTGGACCTGCTCGTCACCTCCCTTCCAGACACGACACCTTCTCCGGCAAGGGGCTCAACAGCTACAGCACTTTTCGTCCCTGAATAAGCCGGACCACTAACACAATGATGGCGATGACCAGCAGGACATGAATGACGCCACCCATCGTGTAGCCACTCACCAATCCAAGAAGCCATAAAATTAAGAGGATCACACATATGGTCCAAAGCATGCCTATCCCTCCTTTCCGCTACTACATCGTAAACCTGATGGCCTGACGCTTGCTGTATGCAATCCTGTCTCACCTTCTCTTAATTGTAGGTACTTGATCCTTGGTCCGCAAGACCGGTTCAGGTGACCGGCTCAAAATGTGCCCTCCTGTATTTGTCCCAGCACTCGTCACGATTCGATTGACATATGGACTCTGCGCCGGTTCCCATAGAATGGAAAGCGGGCTACGGGCAGCCAACCCGCAGACGGCTGCGAGCCTGGATCCTTTTCCTTTCCAACGGGCTTGAGAAGATTTGTCCATGCGTTCCTCCCTCTTTACGGCACTGCCTTACGTTACGCCGTATGTCTTTTGTTCAGGATTGGCAATGGCCTTTTTTCGCATCTGCACAGCTAGTACTGCATAGATCAGAAGTCCGACGCCGGCCCAGAAAAGCTGTTCCAGCCTGAGGGCAATCCCGTAGGTAAGCCCCAACGACGCCTGCAAGCCGAAGACTACAAAAGAGATGACCCTCGTGGCTTCCATCACGCCAAGGTCCACAGGCAGGGCAAAGCTTAAGAGGTTGAACCATGTTCCAAGAAACCATAGTCCTGCAGCTATTGTCAGTGAAGGGTGGACGGTCAAGACCATGAGGAAGTAGTAGCATTGAAGGATGCCGCACGCCATACCCGCGATGTGCCAGAACACGGAAAGAAGCAGATCTGCCCGGCGCCTCTCATAAAAGAGCTCAAGCTCTTGGTCCACCTCAGTGATGCTTGCGGCCAGCTTCCTCAGCCGGCGACCGCCCACGCGATGGTCGACAAGCCAGCGTAAAAAGGCACCCAGCTTTCCGTACTTCTGCATGATGAGAAACGTGAACATCCCGACCCCGAGAAGGGCCGTGGCGGTAAGCATCGCAACCCAGATCCCGCGGGGCATGCGCGCGCCCGGTAACGTTACCAGCGTCCCCCCGACGACAAAAAGGAGCTGCGCCAGCCCGTACGAGAGGTTGTCAATGATGATCCCGGTCGCGCTCTCCAACCCTGTGTTGTTTGATGCCAGAAGAACCCCTTTTGCCACTTCGCCCATGCCTATGGTAGGCGTTAAGTAATTGACCGAATAGCCCGCCATGCGGATGCAGAAGATCCGGGAAAAGGGCAGCGCTCGATGTGTGTCTGAGAGACAATGGCGCCATGCCTGCGTGTGAAAGAGATCGGCAACACCTTCAATCAGAATCAGGGGTACCAGCGCCCATCCCAGCAGGTTTAGCTGGCTCCACAGCTGACCGGGCCCAATCCGGTAGATCAGAAGGGCGATCAGCAGACAGCCGGCAAGAATCATGAGCAGATGAAATTTTTTCACGTTTGGGTCCTTGTACCGTACTGGAGGAGTCGGAAGGCATGGACGAGAGCGGTAATTGCCAACCAGAGGGCGACTACGCCGAACGTGCGGAAGTGATAGCCGAGGCAAGACCCGATAATGAACATTAGGCCGTAAATGTTGCCGCGGCCTGCGATGCGTCTGAAGACCCTATATCTTGTTCCGAATTTTGTTCCGAGATGAACCGGTCCAGAGCATCTACCATATCCTGTATCGTTGTTACCTTAAACTCCCGGTCAGGAATTCTAATAGTGAATTCATTTTCGATCTCAAACATGAATTCGATGATATCGAGAGAATCGAGGCCTAAATTTTCGAGCGTCGTCGTGGCTGTAAGTTCTTCAATTTTGTAATCAAAGTGGGCTATGAAAAGTTGCCGCAGTCTTTCGAATGTGGTGGGCACAGCCTCTTCCTCCGGTACAAACTTACTGCAGAGCACTATACGAAGAAATGGTCAAAATCTCAAGTTAAAGGATGAAGTGCAACACCATCAGTCCGCACAGCGCTCATGGGTAGAAACCGCTCTTACAGAACTCCTTGACAGCTTTCCCGTCGCATATGACAGGGGACCTGGCCCACCTACCCTCTGTGCGTTTGAGGCCACGGCCTCGCGTGACAGGGGATAGGGCGTTATCTTCATCCGCACCATATCCTCGTTGCTCAGTATCCCGGAAAGACTACCGTACAGTCTGCCGATTATAGCCTCTTTTGCGGCCTCGACAGCGTTGTGCATCCTGCCGAACTCGGTAAAGAGAATGCCCACTATGGCACCATCCGTGTACCAGCCCTTCACGTCTATTTCCCGGGTCGAGGAAGAGAGCACCGAGATGATCTTTTGAAACACTTCAG
>Ga0209039_10002242_pt1 | contig 16740 bp, 15 predicted proteins | sample BogFormECP12_OM1_FD_188238 | JGI IMG/M metagenome (GOLD analysis project Ga0209039, IMG submission 188238) | Bog forest soil microbial communities from Calvert Island, British Columbia, Canada - ECP12_OM1 (SPAdes) (version 2) | ecosystem: Environmental > Aquatic > Freshwater > Wetlands > Bog ... | reverse complement strand
TTGTGGAAAAGAGTTGGCTTAACAATCGGAGGCGGATACCAGATCGCGACAACGCACTTTCACACCACGAATCACAACGCTATCCTGTCGATCCGATTCGCATTCTGATTGCGATACTTTCGGAGTATCCGCCATAGGTGGAACTGACTAGGAATTGATCAGAGGCAGGATTCGGGTGGCATTCGATAAAAGCGAAGGCTAGCCAGGAGGCACCGGCACGTTGTTGGTGTGCCACACGCCGGCGGGCCTCGGACTGACGGCGTCGCGAGGGGAAATGCGCCCGCCTCGGAAGGCGGCCGCTACAAAAGCAAGGAGAAAGGCAAAACCCGCACCCTTGAAGGCGAAGGGTGCGCCACCCGAGCCTTACTCGGAGGGGCGAGCTGAGGTACCACATATCATGGGGGTAAATGTGTCCCCGAATGTCTGGCGCCCCTTGCCTGTGGCTATAGGTCGGTGATTGCCCCAGCGCTTGAGTTATAGCGTCTAAATGAAGGCCGGTTCCCCATATCCGGCGGGTGGAGCACCCTTCAAATGCTGGCAAAACCTTGGGTGCCGCACCCTTTGGTTTTGGTTCACAAAGGGTGCGGTTCTTGACTTCTCTTCGTCGAGCCGTATACGAACTGCTTAACCGAACCGGCTGATTGGATGACTGCGTCGGCTCCTATTCCCAAGTAGACTTGGTGGGTGTTAGACGACCAAGGCTCGGAAAAAGGAGCCGAGCCATGCTAATTATAGGTTGTGATCTTCACACACGCTACCAACAGATTGCCATGGCCAACGACGAAACAGGAGAGTTGCTTCTCGAGCGGCGTTTAGATCATCAGCGCGGCGAGGCTTGCGTTTCGCTTTCTTGTTTCCTCGTGCCAGTTTCGAATGTAGTACCCCATAAATACTGATTGACACTTGGTAAATACTGTAGTATCATGTGTTGTGGTCTATCGGCACCACCCCGCCCGCGTTCCCCTGCAAGCCCCTCCCTCGCCTGCTTCCCGAACCGCTTCTCCCCTTCCCTTTGTTTTTCCTTCGCCTTTGCGCCCGCTAACTCCAATCATTCCCGTACATACGCAAAAACAGGGGGGTGGGGTATGCCTCTCGCAGAACGCGTTCTCTCATAACTCCTTTGTTTTCTGTCGCTGTAGTTACCATATGCTAAACTATATTAATAGTTATATTGTCGGCGCGCCGACATTTCTGATTCCGGCATCCCCCGCCCGTGCGCATCGCCGTTGTCCGGCTGCCTTAGAGCAGCCCTCGTGCTTGATGCGGCACGCAACTGGAAATTCGCCGTGGGGCCACGTAAAGTGAAAAGATAACGACTCAGCCGGAAAGAGGAGCTCTATGAGAAATCTTGGCAAGGTTCTTACGATGAGCGCGCTTTTGCTCGCGGCCGGGGCACTGCTGTTGGTCCCGCAATTTGCCTCCTCACAGGCGCAGCAGATGCCTGGAATGCAGCATACCGCCAGCAATGAACCTGTGCCCGCTTTCCACGCGCAGCCTGCGCAAGGCGAGCTGCCGCCAACGATGGAGCCTTCCCTGTTCACTGACAAGCTGATCTTCAATGCCTATGTGGTTGCGGGACGCGTGAAGAAAGTGCTCTACCAGCAGCCCTGCTATTGCCACTGCGACCGCAGCCAGGGCCACGGCAGCCTGCTCGACTGCTTTGTCAGCAGGCATGGATCCGGCTGTAACATCTGCATGAAGGAAGCGTTTTATTCCTACGAGCAGACGCGCCGGGGCAAGAAGCCGGAGCAGGTCCGCGAAGGAATCATGCGCGGCGATTGGCAGAAAGTAGACGTCGCGAAATATCAGAAGGACTATCTTCCACCCGCGAGCAAGTAGAAAAATCTGTCCTGTTTTTCAGGCTTGCACTACCAAATCAGCTTCAGGCCAAGCTGAATATGGCGCGAACCGCCTGAACCGATGACCGGATTCGAAGCATAGACGTCCGGAGTGCCCGTGGCCAGGCCGAGGTTGCTGGAAGAAAAATCCTTGTTTATGGAACCCGGAGCAAAGCTCGGATGATTCAAAAGGTTAAAAAATTCCGCGCGAAGCTGCAGTCTAAACCTTTCGCTAAAACTCCACACCTTGCCAATCGAGGCGTCCCAGTCCACAAATCCCGGACCGCGGAAGATATTTCTTCCCATGTTTCCGAAGGTGCCGAAGGCGTTCGGGTAGAGGACGGTACCATTCTGCGCGTAGCAGCCGCCCACGTAGTTCAAAGAGTCCTGCAAGGCGGGTGTGGTGGCAACTCCCTGGCAAATCGGATCAGAGGCATCTAAGAAAGGAATGGGAGTGCTCTGCGACCAGTGAATCTTCGAGGGGGCGCCGCTGATATTCCAGCGGTCGCTCCCGTTGTTGTTGTATCCTTCGCCGGTCAACGTGAGGTCATTCCCGGCATCGTAAAACTCCATCGGGTAGCCCCCTTGAATGGTCACCAGGCTCGTCACCTGCCATTTTTCCAACATTTGGAATTTAGATTTTACCGACGGCAATTCGTAGGTTGCGGAGAGGGTGAAGCGATGGCGAATATCATAATCGCCACTTCCTTTTTCGGCCGCGAAGTTATTGCTGTCCTGTGGCACGCTGGCGAGATTTGTCGTTCCCCCCGCCGTATCAATCGCGTGCGCAAAGGTGTAACCGGCGAGCAGGTAGAGTCCCTTCGAATACTTTTTCGTAAGCGTGATCTGAAGGGCGTTATAGGTCGAAGTGGACTGGTTTCCCAGGTAGTTTAAGAACCCAATATAGGGAAGACAGGGAGCGCTGCCCACGCCCAGACCGGTGGGCGCCGGACAACTGGCTGTCATGGGACGGCCAAGTTGCTCCGAACCGTCATCCAGTGCGGGGTTAACCTGATTCAGGTCGATGGTGCTGTAAAGCTTCACCCCATGATTCGCCACATAGGCGACCTGCAGCACCATGGACGAAGAAAGCGCCTCTTGAAGGTTCAGATTCCAATTGAGCACGTAGGGTGTCTTAATGTGCCGATCAACCGCGAAGAAATTGCTGCAGGGACTGGAGGCGTCACAAGAATTAGAGCTCGTGGTGGTCACCGGGAATATGGGCCCCGTTGTGTTCCAATTGATCAGGGACGTGTCGGCTGCAGTCTGCAAGAAAGACGTAATTGTTCCCGTTCCCTGCTGTCCATCAATGATGATTCCCGTGGGATTCAGATTGAGCCCACCCCCGCTAAACATGAAAGTCCGAATGGAAGGCTGCACGTAGATCATCCCGAAGCCGGAACGCAGGATGGTCTTGCCGGTTCCAAAGATGTCCCACGCTACGCCAAGGCGTGGCGATACGTTGTTGTAATTCGTTTGATAGGGGGCACTGATGCCTTGTCCGACTTGGACAAATCCCACGGAAGGCACGTAGTTGGCAAGTTGGTTTTTCGCATCCTTAATGGGAAAAGTTACGTCATACCGCATCCCGAGATTTAGCGTCACATGCCGCGAAATCCGATAATCATCCTGGGCATACAGGCCAAACGATTTGAGCGAGATGTTGCGTCCTGGATCTCCATACAACAGCCGCCAGGAGTGCACATTGTTGGCCGTCGGATCATCCGCGCTGCTGGTAAGGAAATCGTCTAGGTTATTAAAGTCGACGCGGCCACGCCCGTATCCCGCACGGTAGTAATTGACTCCACCATCACTGAAGACCCCTCCGAAACGCAGGGAATGTTTGCCTCGCGAATAGGTCACTGCGTCAGAGTAGTTATTCGTCCGGCTGGGTGAAGTAGAGAGAGGCCAACTGGAGACACCACCCATGTAATTGAAGATATGCCTGCCCGGATTGATGTGGGGAAAACCGTAAAGGCGCGGATCCGTAACTCCGGTGTTCAATCCATAGTTCAATTCGTAGGAAGTCGGGTTTACGTTTGAATCAGCCGGGGTAATATTTTCGCTAAACCGGTTATAGCTAAAGCGCGCGTCATTCACCCAGGCTGAATTCGGAGTCCACGTCCAATCCAGGCCAAATACTTGTGTGATAGGCGAAGCATTCGACAGCCATTCTGGCCGAAGCGCGAATCCATCCTCTTCCGTTTCGTGAGTATTGGCGTAGATGTAGCGTCCGGAAATCGTGTGGTGCTCGTTCGGGTGGTAGTCGCTTTTGAAGACGAGATTGTCTTCGCGATTGGTGTTATTGAAATTAAAGTTGATCAAGGCCGGATCGCTTGCGCTGACCGTCAAGCCAGGGTTGGGAAGAAACAACTTGGTGAGGTTCATGCTAAGCGGATTGCATGGCGAGGGGGTCGCATTACAGTTGTTGGCCGCTTTCGCGTCCACGATACTGTAATCCTCCAGCGGATAATTCAATGTGCTCGGGTCCACTCGTCCAACCAGTGATGAGGTAACTGGGCTGTCCACGTCAAGAGGATTGCCCACCCTGTCTCTGACCCCTTCATAATTTGCGAAGTAAAACCATTTATTCTTGATAATCGGCCCGCCAATGGATGCACCAAATTGGTGCAGCAGCAATGCCGAGAGCGGCGTGCCACTGGGATTGAAGTAGTTCCGGGCGTCAAAGGCGCTATTGCGATGGAAATAGTAGGCGGTTCCGTGAATCTGGTCTGTCCCGGATTTGATACCAATATTCACCACCACGCCGGGTTTCGATCCAAAGTCCGCCTGTGGTTGCTCCTGCGTGTTGAACTCCTGAATGGCATCAAGGGGCAACGTGCTCGCCGGGGTACCGGAAATACCCGCATCGTTGACGACCGTTTCGCCGTAATAGACATCGTTGTCGTTTGCGCCGTCAATAATGAAATTGTTGTCGTCGGGCCGGAGTCCGTTGGAGGTAAGCGTGTGAAAGCCGCCGCCCGGATCGCGCTGTACGCCCGGGTGCAACGGCAGCAGATTTTGGAAATCGCGCCCCTGCAAGGGCAGTTCATTGATGGCTTGATTCGAGAGCACACCGCTGAGAACGGCGTTGGTGGATTCGGTCAGCGGCGCTTCATCTTTCACCTCGATAACTTCCGAGAGGGTGCCGGGTTTCAACTCGAAGTTGATTTTCAAGTCGTTGGCCACTTCGATCTGCACGCGCTCTCGAACCACCTTACTGAAGCCTGTTGCCTGAACGGTGATCGAGTAGAATCCCGGCTCCAGACCTGGGGCGACATACTCGCCCGCGGCGTTCGTTTGCAGGTCGCGCTTCACATGCGTTCCCAGATTTTCAATGGTCACGCCGGCACTGGCGATGACGCCGCCCGTGGAATCCGTCACCTGGCCGCTGATGCGGCCTTGCGAGGACTGCGCGCGCAAAAGGACCGGCAGGCATACCAGGACAAGCAACAAAGAAAACCACCGTTTATAAGAAGAAAGCATGGAGTACCCCTTTATGTTGATTCGCATCTTTCCGATCTGATCTTGGAGAATGACGATCTTGCGATGGACGTAAAATGAAGCTGCTGAACCTGAGCAGCCGGATTACAACCCGGATTGGAGTTTGCCGGGGCTGACGAGAGCGATGACCTGCTCCAGAGGAACGCACGAAAGCCGTATTGGAAGGTCTTGCAACTCCGTCACCCCCACGGTTGATCTTGAATGGCGCGAGTATGCAAGAGCCAGGAAATGCTGTCAATTCAAATCGCGCGAGCCTTTGGCGAACTTTTGAATCATTAAGACTTCCTTGACGGCTTGCGGGAAACCGGCTATCAATGCAGGCGGATCGTAAGGACATTCATGCCACCCCGCCATCGAGTTCTTATTGCCTGCTTCATCGTTTTGCTTCAACTGCACTTTGTAACCAGCGCGAACGCCAAGTGGAAATATTTCCGGACCGGCAAGGAGGCGGACAAGGTCGCCCAGCCGCGCGGAGGGTTTGCACTGATGGGCGGCGGAAGCAAGATGGATCCGGCCTTCCGGTTTCTGTGCGAGCGCGCGAACGGGGGAGACTTCCTGATTCTCCGCGCAAACACGGACGACGACTACGCAAGCAAGGTGAACGGGGAAATCGCCGCGCTCTGCCCGCTGAATTCAGTGGGCACCATCGTCTTTTCCGACCGCGAAGATTCCGACGACAAAAAAGTCGTGGCCATTATCGAGAAGGCGGAGGTCATCTTCTTTGCCGGAGGCGACCAATCGAATTACGTGCGCTTCTGGCAGGACACGCCCGTGCAGGACGCGCTCAATCGCCATATCGCCGCGGGAAAGCCCATCGGCGGCTCCAGCGCGGGGCTGGCGATTCTCGGAGAGTTCTCCTTTGCTTCCATGATTGACACGATTCACTCTCCCGAAGCGCTTGCGGATCCCTACGGCAACAAAGTCACACTCTCGCGCGATTTCCTGCGCATCCCCTTACTCGTGGGAACGATCACCGATACGCATTTCGTCAAGCGCGACCGCCTGGGGCGCTTGCTGGTCTTCCTGGCGCGCATTCTACAAGACGGCTGGGCAGACCAGGTACGCGCAATTGCCGTCGATGAGGATGCTGCGGTTCTGATCGAGCCTGACGGCCAAGCTAAAGTGGTTGGCGGGACAGCCTATTTTCTGGAGGCCAAGAATCGCCCCGAGGTTTGCCGCAGAAAAACGCCGCTGCAGTTCAAGGGGATCGGCGCGCACCGCGCGACAAACGGCATGACGTTCGATGTGGCGAAATGGAAAGGCGAGGGCGACGACTACATCCTATCCGTGATCGATGGGAAAGTCGTTGCCGAGGGGTCAAGCCGCGGGGTCTACTGATTTCTAGCGGCCTTGGCGCAGGTAATCGTCCGCTTTGCTGAGCCAATCCTCGCGCGGCGGCGTGAACACATCCAGATCCAGCGTGTCTTCCACGGCCCATGCTTCATGGGGCATGTTGGACGGAATGCAGAGCACTTCACCGGCTTTCACCACAATTTCTTTGCCATCAATCGCAAATTTCAACGCGCCCTCGAGGATGTAGGTGACTTGCTCGTTGTGATGCTGATGCATCGGCACGTGCGCGCCTTTCTTCATGAACACGCGCGCGAGCATCAGTTTGTCGCCATGGAGCATCTCGCGGTCAATTTTGTCGTTGAGCGGTTCGCGCTCGACCTGGCTCCAGGGAATGTGCTTGAGTCCGGAAGGTTGCGTCATGGTCTTATCTCTCCATAGAGGCGCGCAGGATTGTCTTGCGTGAAGTTGCGCGCCAGAGGGATGACGCGCATTGCAGCTTTCAGCATGGCTGCAGAATGATAGCAGAACGCCTGAAGCGGTTGTGAAAAAGCATCTAACTCATGCGTTGTCAATAAGATGGCCACTATTGTTCCTCCGAGTTCCGCTCATCTGGCGAGTCAATGAATGACTAGGCAGTCTCCCATCGTCCCTTGAAGGAGTGACCCAGGAAATCGGACCGAGGTGGTCTATATGGTCACTGGCCTTTATTCTTTAAACGCAACGCGTTGAATTGCGCTATCGTCTAATAAGCAGAGGGATGCTCCCCCATAGAGGTTCCCCATGAAACGCTTACTATGCTCCATTGGCCTGCTGGTCCTGGCCATCACCGTGGTGATGCCTGCGACTGCTGTTGCGGATGCGAGTCACGTGCGCATTGTCCGGCTAAGCCTGCTCCAGGGCGACGTCCGGTATGCGCGGAGTTTCCACGACGATCCACTCACTGAAGGAAATGCGACCTGGGAGCAGGCTGCTCTGAATCTGCCGCTCCGCGAGGGCTATGTTTTGGCAACCGGAAGCGGGCGCGCCGAAGTGGAATTCGAGAATGGCGCGATGGCTTTCTTGAGTGGAAACACGGTAGTGGAGTTCTACGATCTGTCGCTGCATGACGGTGGGCGAATCACGCGGCTGGTCTTGCGCCAGGGAAGCGCCTCGTTTTACGTCAGCCCCACGAGTGGCGACTACTTCAGTGTGACCGGCGGGGATTTCACAGTGGAGACCACAAGCCGAGCCACTTTCCGGCTGGACAATTTTGACGATGGCAGCACGGTGAAGATCGAGCGCGGCAGTGTTTCGGTATTGCGCAACGAGCAATCTACGCCGCTGGAAAAGGGCCAGTCCCTTTCCGTACACGCGGGAAGCCCGAACGATATGGTCATTGGGCGCGCGGCGGATAACGATGAGTTTGATCACTGGGTTTCGGGACGCGTCGAGAGCGAGATTGCGGCCACGACTTCTTCCAGCCAGTATGTGAGTTCGCCCGGCTACTCCGCGGGATTTGGGGACCTCTACACCTATGGTTCCTGGTTTTCGGTAGGGGGATACGGCAATTGCTGGCGGCCGTTTGGAATGGGGATGGGTTGGTCGCCATTCTCCTTTGGCAATTGGTATTACGATCCATTCTTTGGCTGGACGTTCCTCGGGTCCGCGCCGTGGGGCTGGCTGCCCTATCACTATGGCGGCTGGATCTACTCGCCGATGTACGGCTGGGTGTGGAACCCCTCGGGTTTTGGTTTTGGGCGTCCGGTGTACTGGCGTCCGGTGACCGCCGTGTGGGTGCGCTCGGGTTCAACAATGGGCATCGTGCCGCTTCATCCTCTTGATAAAAACGGCAAGACCCCGGTGAATATCGGACAGGGCGTGCTTCCCGTGCAAGGGCGGCAAATCGTGCAGACAGTGGCGTTGCCAGGCACGGAAAAATGGTCGGTAGTGAAGCAGGCACCGCGCGAGACGCTCACGGGTAGCCTCGCCACCAGTCCAGCGCCGCCGCGAGTTTCGCGGACGATATATGCAAACAATGTGACGGGCCGCTCCGCATCAGCGGTGGTTGGATCTTCGATCACTTACGATCCGCAAGAACATCGTTTCGTGAACGCGAACAATTTGCCAACCGGCGCGCCGGCGGTCAGTGGCGTGAAAGCGCCGACGGCTGCGTTGGGGAAAGTTCTGCCGCCGAACGCAACTGCGAGTCGACCGGCAAATGCGCCGTCTGCTCCGAATGCGCCGCGAGCAACGCCGGCGCCGCGTCCGGCGATCACGCCCGCCCCGGCACACACTTCGAGTGGAGGTGGCTCGTCGCGAGCCTCTTCCGGATCCACTGGTGGTTCTTCTGGATCGTCCTGGGGTGGAAGCCGCAGCTCTGGCAGCTCCGCGAGTTCATCAGGCTCCTCCGGTTCCTCCCATCCTTCAGGGGGAGGCGGCGGGGGCGCGCATCCGCACTAAGAATTTCAAAACTGGATAGCTTCGAGGCGCGAGTTGTCGCGCTCACCAAGACCCACATGGCATTTCTGGCGATAGTGCGGATTCCTCTGCGCGGGTATCAGGCAAACGTCATCCCCGCGTAACCCACCACAGCATCGCGATCGCCCATTACATCTCCGGAAGTGGCGTAGCGCACGAGGTCCGCTTTTCTTGCACCCAGGCGTCGCATCGCCGTGAGCATGGCCACAGCGGGTCCCAGCCCGCACATGGAAATTTCCTCTTCCCGGCAGACCTGATAGAGCCCCTTGGCATCGAGCTGAAGCATGCTATCGATGGCCTTGTGGTCTTTGCGGCGTGTTGTTGCATCATCTTCGTAGTGATTCATGTCCGAAGAGGTCACCACGAGAATTTCTTCCTTGTCTTCGTTTAAGACGCGGGCAATTCCTTCGCCCACCGCCACGAGTTGATCGAAGCGAATCGTGCCGAGCACCACGGGCACAAAGGAAAATCCGGAGTCGAGTTGCTGCAGGAAAGGAAGCTGCACTTCCAGCGAGTGTTCCTGGCTGTGTGCCACGGTGTCTTCGCGCAAAGCCGGGCAGGCCGCACGCAATCGTTGCGCCAGCGAAGAGTCGATGGCGGCATCCCCCAATGGCGTTCGCCAGGAGCCTTCGGAGACAATGGCCAACGATTCCCCGCGCGGATAGTGGCGCACGCCCAATAGCAAAATTTTCTTTGGCAGAAAAATGCTGGAGAACACGGCGCCGGCCACCTGCCCGGAATAGACGTACCCCGCATGAGGCACCAGGCAGGCGCGCACATGCGCCGGCTCAACCGCAGGATTTTTGTCAGTGAACTGTGCGATCAGGGAGCAGAGTTCCCTGGGATTGGCAGGATAAAACTTGCCTGCAACGGCAGGAAAGCGCAGCATGGCTCGCTTCCTTTAGAGAGGCGGAGACGGTTTACCCTTGAACTTGATGGCCTTCAGAGACTGCGGGTCGTAATACACGGTAATCTTGTCGCCGTACTGATAGCCGCCCTTATCAACGATCTGCTGCATTTTCGCAGAGGCCTTCTCGCCAAGCGAAAAAGTTTGGATTGCCAGGTCGTTGCCTTTGGCCCGCACGGTAACCTGGGCATTGTTCGCGTGCATCACAAACCCTTGGAACTTCACGAGTCCTGTTGCCTTGGGCTTCGGCTTGATCTCGTTCACAATGATGGGCACCGCGGTATCCACGATGATCGGAGCGACCACCGGCGTTTGCGTCATAGCCTTCGAAGCGCCAAATGTGCCGCTCACCAGCAAAGCCAGCGCGCCGATACCCGCGAATTGCAAAACACGCTTCATTCGATGTCGTCCGTGGCGATCCGCAGCGATTTCAGAAATCGAACATCCTGGGGAGTCATGGTGAGCCGTGATGCAGGCCGCCTCTCCGGTTCCTGTTCCATGGAATCCTGGTCCACCTGTATGCGCAGGGACTCCAGGAAGCGGCGGTCCTGCGTGCTCAATTGCGCCCCTTCCGGAGTGCTCCCATCGCGTTTGGCCAGGCCGATAGTGGCGTCAAGTTTCAGGACGATGTCGTAGCCGTGCGCGCGCACTCCGGCGATTGCGCCGGTGATGCGGTCCGATTCCGAGACCGTGTCATTGATGGCATGGCCAAGCTCGCGCAGCAGATTCTTGAGATGATCGTCAAGTTGCAAGGGTGGCTCCCCCAGTACTCCTGAGGTGATTCTAGGCTTACACCCTGTTCGATACAAGATGCCCTTTGAGCGTTGTCTTCAAAGTATTCACAGGCAGGAGCCTGTACTTTGGGACGGGGTGGGGCCGGCCATGCGCGGCTCATTCGCGGCAATGTGCGTTAAGATGGCAGGTATGGCGACGGCTGGGCAACGAATCACTCGCGCGGAGGAACCTCGCGGATTTCGCCGCTTATGGCGGATTTTCCGGCAATTGTTCCACGAGATGGTCGGCGCGTCTTTTGCAATACTGGCGCTGGGCTGGCTGAGTTCGGCGCTCCGCGCCTGGACCCGCGACGTTGCTCCCTGGCTCATCGGCGTTTCGGTTGTTGTCGCCGCGATATTCATCGCGTTCGCCGTCAGCTCGTTTCGCCGCGCCCGCCAGTTGTGAGGTAGGGCAGCGGTGCCTGCCCGGCCGATAATTCTTGTTCTTTACATTTCGCTCCGCAGATAGATCGCTTTCCTGTCGCTTTGGAGGTGCCTCGTGTTTGAAATCGTATTGTTGGTGGTGGCGACAAGCGGCATTGCTTCGTTTGCCCGAGGCCGCGGCGGAAACCCGTGGGTGTGGGGAGCGATGACGGTCGTCGGCTATTTTGCCGTGCCGTTTTTGGTGGCTTTTTCTGCGGCCATGTTCGGAGTAAATCCGGGCCACTTGAAGGAAGATGCGCAACTCTGGTTCTTTATCTCAGCGATTGCGTGGGTTGCCGTGCTGGCGTTTTGCGCACGCTTTTTGCTGGGCCGGAAGTACGCCAATCCGGGCGGCATGTGGTCCTGCCCCAACTGTAAGTATCTCAATCAGCCTTACGCAGTGATCTGCGAAGCTTGCCGCCAGCCCTACAAGGCCAGGGTGCCGTCCACCTTACATACTTTATGAATCGAGTCGTTCGCCTGCCTCGCTGTGCTGGATCCGGCAGCCGCACACAAGCACAGGCTGTCAGCGCGGGCGGGCTGTAGTATTCTTCCCGCTAGGCGGGCTTCATGAAACTAATTCTTGCGTCTGCTTCGTCGCGCCGCGCGGAAATTCTCCGTGACGCCGGATTGTCGTTCGCCGTGGTTTCCTCCGCCGTGGATGAAACCCCTTATCCCGGAGAGGCACCGCAAACACTTGCTCAACGGCTGGCCGACGCCAAGGCGGACCTGGTGGCCGCGCGCGCCGTGGGCACCGCGATCGTGATTGCCGCGGACACCGTGGTGGCCCTCGATGGCCAGCTTCTGGGCAAGCCGCGTTCCACCGATGATGCACGCCGCATGCTCGAACAGCTTTCCGGGCGCACCCACTCCGTGCACACGGGCGTTTCCCTGATTCGTCTGCCGGATGCGGAGCGTTTGCACTTCGTGGAAACCACGCTGGTGCATTTCTCCCAATTGACGGCCGACGACATTTCGCAATATCTCGCGACGGAAGAGCCTTACGACAAGGCTGGTTCCTACGCGATTCAGGGGCGCGCCGGCCGCTACATCCCGCGCATCGAGGGTTGCTACTACAACGTCGTCGGCCTGCCTCTGGCGCATCTTCTCGCGGCGCTCCGGGAGTTAGGCTGGACGGAGGGCGAAGGAATGTAGCGCAGGGAGAGTCCGCGCTTGCCCGCCGCCTTCTGGCGGGAGCCTTGCGGTTCTTCAAGCCAATGAGCAAAAAAAAGGCGCCCTGATCTCTCAGAGCGCCTTTTGTTCCGGATCTTTCTTCTGTGCTTACTTCTTCTTGGTCCCGCCCTGCGTCGCGGCGTTGTGCTTTTTGTTGTAGATGTTCTTGGAAGCGGCGTTCTGTTCCTTGTTGACCTGTTTCTTCTCGCCGGTGGTGAGTTTGCCGCCGTTCGCGGAACGATCCGCCTTCACTTGCTGGTTGATGCCCTTCTGCTGGTTCTCGAGCTTGGCGGTTTCGCCGGCAGTCAGTTGGCCGCTCTTCACGCCTTGGGCGATGCGGTCCTGCTGATTTTCCCGGCGCTGCCCCACCTTATTGTTGCCATACTGCGCGGTGTTGGCGTTGTGCTTGTCCTGATAAATCTGTTTGGACATCTGGTTCTGCTGCTTGTTGATTTGCTGCTTTTCGGATTGTGTAAGCTTTCCACCGTTGGCAGCGCGGTCCGCGCGCGTTTCGCCATTGATAGCGGCTTCCTTCGTTTCCAGCTTGGAAGTTTCACCGGCAGTCAGTTGGCCGCTCTTTATGCCTTGCGCAATGCGATCCTGCTGATTTTCCTTGCGATCCGCCACCGTGGGCTTCTGCGCCGGTGTCGTGCTCGGCGTGCTGGAAGCCTGTGAAGCAGAACTTCCGGAACCGCTGCTCGGCGTGCTGGAAGAAGGATCCTGTGCCAGCGCCACCGTGCCCAGCAGCAGCACCGCTGCAGGCAGAATCATCCACTTCGAGGAATTATTGCTCATGACCTATGTCTCCTTTTTTCGTCTTCGATCGGAATTCCTTGGACACCCTGTAATACACGAGTTTGGAGAAGAAGTTGTGGTGAGACTACTGGCCGAAAGTTCAGCTTTGCTTGAGGAAGAACGCATGGCCGTTACTTTTTGGGCACAAATCTAGCCGCAGCTCAAATCTGGTTGTCATGCAAAATCACGATTAACTTTTTTGCGGGGTTCTTTGCAGGAACTGCAAACTACGCCACTGTGCCGGTCACTTCCACAGAATTGGCGCTCTCTCCTGAAGAGTTGGTGGCGGCGATCACGTAATAGTAAGTTCCGTTCGCTAATCCTTCATCCGAGTAGTTCGTGGCCGCAGTCGAGGCGATCAGCGCGTAAGGTCCTCCACTCGTTCCGGATCGCTTCACGTTATAGCTGGTTGCGCCAATACTCGCATTCCAACTGATCGCGACCTGGCCACGGCCAGGCTTCACGGTAATTCCGGTCGGAGCCGTTGCTTGGGTTGGCTGAGCCTGGGGAGTCTGCATGGCGCCAGACATGCCATCCTTGAAACTGCGGATGCCCTCTCCCAGTCCCTTCATGACCTCTGGGATGCGCCGTCCGCCGAAGAAGATCAATATGATGGCCAGAACTATCAGCCAGTGGAAAATACTGAATTCACCCATGTTCTATCTCCGCTCCGACGTTGACTCTCCGACTGCTCCGCAACCGGGAAACTTTCGATTTATTTGAGACATTGTTTCCAGTCCGTCCCCTACAGGATAACACGCTCGTCCCCTGCGCGGCGTGTCAACCGCTGCCGATCAAGATATTCGAGCAGCGGAATGGCATATTTACGAGAGATTCCGGTGAGTTCCTTGAAAGTAGGCACGCCGATTCGCTCGCTCTTCGCCTTTTTATAATCTTTCAATAGCTCGGGCAGACGAGCCAGCGCAGCAGCGTGGAAGATAAGCTCGGGTGAGACCCGGACCAGCGTTTTCTCTCGCAACAGAATCTGCAGCAACTTCTCCGCGCGCGCTTTTTCGATGGCCATCTGAGCAAAAACGTCTTTCACCGAAGGCGCCTCCAATCCGGCTTTCGCGAAGGCCTGCTCGATCTGTTGTTTGGCGCGCAAATCTTCCGGCGTCAGGGTGATTTCAGCGCCCGGCTTCTTCACCAACTCCGCTTGCAGCAACAGTTTCTTTTGTTGCGCCAGCGCCTCGAGCGCCGTCCGGAAAGATTCCGGCCGCACGCGCTTGCCGAGGCTGGCTCGCAGGTCTTCGCGCGCGATGCCGGGCAGGAGCGGATTTTCCTTATGGAAGCGCTCAACACGGGCCAGCAGCCTCTCGCAAATTTCGACGAACGTTTTTTCAGAGAGCACAACCAGCGGCTCCACCGACACAATGCGAAGTTGCTTTGCTTGAGTCAGGGAATCCGCCGCGGCACGCACCTCGTTCTCCAGCCACCCGGTTCGCGCGATGATCTCCCGTAAGGGAACGCCGAGAATGTTCCGTTCCGCGAGGGCTTGCAGACTTTCCTCGCGCGCGCCTTTTTCCAAGGTTTCGAGATACGCGATGCGCCCGGCGTCTTTGCGCGTTGGACGCCGCGCCACCGGATCAAGGATCGTGCCGCCCCCGATGGTCACTACGGGCGAAAACTGGCGAATGATGAAGCGGTCTCCACGCCCCAGTACGATTTCCTCCTGCAGCTTGAAGTGCGCCAACGCACTTGTTCCCGGCAGGATGGAAACTCCTTCGTGCAGATAAACCTCGGCAACCGTTTCCGCCGTTCCCGCGTGGAGATGCACGGGCGCGCGATGTTTCAACGCCGGGGCTGTGGGCAGCAATTCCAGGCGAACATCCGCGCGGCGTGTTGCGCGGAAGCGCCCTGGCACAGCAATAACCATGCCTCGCTGGATGGCTGTGTGCTCAATTCCAGAGAGATTAACGGCGCTGCGTTGCCCGGCTTGCACACGCTCGACAGCCTTTCCGCCGGAGTGCAATCCGCGCACTCGCAGAACCTGGTGCATGGGCAGCAGTTCAACGTCTTCTCCCACCTCCGCCTGGCCTGAAATCGCCGTACCCGTCACCACCGTGCCAAAACCCTTGACGGGAAACGAGCGGTCAATCGGCAAACGGAAGTAGCGCGCCGTGTCGCGTTCCCTTGTTTCGCACGCCACATGGACAAGAGCGGCCTTCAATTCCACAATTCCCACGCCCGTTTTCGCGCTGACGGGCAGAATTGGCGCACCCGTTAGAAACGATCCTTTAACGTACTCTTCGACGTCCAACCGCACCAGCCCCAGCGTATCCGCATCCACCAGATCGCTTTTCGTCAGGGCAATCACACCGCGCTGCACGCCGAGCAGCCGGCAGATTTCGAAATGTTCGCGCGTTTGCGGGCGAATGGCTTCGTCAGCGGCGATGACCAGCAGAACGAGATCTATTCCCGAAGCGCCAGCGAGCATGTTCTTCACGAACCGCTCATGCCCCGGCACGTCCACAAAACCAAAGCGCACACCACTTTCTTCGAGGAAAGCGAAACCGAGATCGATGGTAATGCCGCGCCGTTTCTCCTCTTCCAAGCGGTCCGGATGCGTGCCGGTCAACGCTTCGATCAGTGTGGACTTGCCGTGGTCAATGTGACCTGCGGTGCCGACGATGACATTTTTAGGAGGTGCTTTTGGAGTAGGATTCACAACGGTTTCGCTAGCGAGCGCCGGCGATTTCGTCCACAATTTCCTGTGCCGCCGCGCGCGGATCGGGTGCCGCAAGAATCGGCCGCCCCACGACGATGAAATCGGCTCCAGCGCGAATCGCATCGCGAGGAGTAGCGATGCGCGCCTGATCGTCCTTCTCGGCGCCAGCCGGAGAATCCTTGGGACGCACGCCGGGAGTCACGATCAGGAATTCCCTGCCGCAGGCTTTGCGAATGGCCTTGGCTTCCTGAACGGAAGCCACCACGCCATCTACTCCAGCTTTTTGCGCTAGTTTCGCGAGTTTCACCACGCGCGTTGCCGGCGACCCGCCAACCCCCACTTCACGCAGCGCCTTCTGATCCATGCTGGTCAGGATGGTCACGGCGAGCAGGCGCGGACGGTCCGCGCCCATGGGCACACCTGCGCTGATTGCCTGCGCCGCGGCGCGCAACATCGCGCTGCCGCCCAGGGCGTGCACATTCACAAGCTGCACACCGGGCATGCCCGCGGAGGCGAGCACCGCGCCCGCCACAGTGTTGGGAATATCGTGGAATTTCAGATCGAGAAAAATATCCGCGCCGAGTTGCGCTACCTGGCGTACTGCTTCCGGTCCCGCGGCGGTGAAAAGTTGGCTGCCGATTTTGAACATGCCCACAAGGTCCGCCACCTGCTTGGCGAACTTGAGCGCCGTGGAAAGGGAATCGAAATCGAGAGCTACGATTAGACTGCTGCGTGGATGAGCGTCAAAGGTCACGGTTCGGGACGTGCCCGAAACGTTTACTTCTGGCTTTCGTCGTCTCGGTCGCGCTTGGGCGGCAGTTGCATCAGTTCCAGCCGCACCTGGCTTACTCCCGAGTGGATCAGGCCAATCTTTCGGGCTACCCGATAGGATACATCAATTTCGCGGCC